>JAABUK010000023.1_pt1 | contig 335974 bp, 186 predicted proteins | sample 5559141 | NCBI WGS metagenome assembly JAABUK01 (sample SAMN10711869, study PRJNA513367) | rock metagenome | isolation source: Antarctica rocks | place: Antarctica: Victoria Land, Pudding Butte nord | collected 2016-01-03 | reverse complement strand
CTATAGTAGTAGTAATGGCCATGTAAATAAATAATCCTGAGCGGCCCTGAGCGGCCCTGAGCGGCCCTGAGAATATTAAGCCGGTATTAAGAATCCTAAATAATCCTGAGCGAGCCTAAGCGAGCCTAAGCGGGCCTAAGCGGGCCTAAGCGGGCCTAAGCGGGCCTAAGAACTCTTACCTAGCTCTAAGCTATTTTAGCGCTCGCGAGCGGGCCTGAGCGCTCCGAGTAAACCAGGATTCTCAGAGTCGCTTGCACTTTTATAGATGTAATATTAATTTTTAATTTAATACGGTTATCTTTCCGTCCTATTTATTTTATAGTTTCTTTTATTTATCGTTAATACCGGTTTCGTACTCTATTTCTAATACGATAGTCTTATCTCGGGTAATTTATTATTATCGCTCGAGATTTTAGAGTTATTATATATATAGGTAAGTTAGTTCTTTAAAGAACTTATTAAGTTATTTAATAATTTCTTTATTTAGCCCTTTATAAGACTCGTATTTATTAATATTAATAAGTTTAATATACGGAAAATAGTATATAAAAATAGGTATAGGTTCTAGTAGAGCCGTTTACGTAGGATTATTTACCTCTTCTATAATTACTTTTATTTAAACGTAAATATCTTTATATTTAATATATTAATAAAGATAAGTATTTAGAGTTAGGTACTCGATAAATTATAAAAAGAAATACCTTCGTAGGTTTTTAACCTCTAGTCTCGTAGTTTTAATAATATATTAATATAGTTATAATAACCGGTACTCCTTTTCTACTAGTATTTTACTCTTTTTTTATATATAATTTTAAATACGGGTGTTAACTCTTATCGGTATTTATTTAAAATTTAATTTATATAATTTATTAAGTTCCGGGATATACGTATATACTCGAATAATATAAACTTTAACTTTAAGGTAATAATTAAAATTAATAAATTAATTATAATCTTATCTAGCGAGGTTATAATTTTAATTTATTAATTTAATTTTACCTTTATCTTATTAGTAATAATATTTCTAATTACTATTTTTTATTTAATAGCGGCGAGTATTATCTAATAAAATAGCTCAGCTTTCTCTTCTAATTATTTAATAATATTTAAGGGATTCTTTTTTTACTTTTCTACCCTAACTTTTATAAATCTATCTAAATTTATTAAAATTAGTAGTAATTTACTAACGACTTTTAAGTCTAGTAGGTTAAGTTTCTTTTATAAATAACTAAAGTTAATAATATCCTTATAAATTATTTAGTATATAGATAATATAGTATTAACTCTCCTTTAGAAATCGTTCTAGAACGTAGTCTTCTATACTTTCGTAATCTTTTCGTATATAACTTCGAAAGATTTATATAGGCTTTAATAAACCTATTTATCCTAATCTAGATTAAATTTAAAGTCCGGTATATTAATAGAAATTATACTCGTCTCCTTTTTACCCTTTTTATACTTTACGGGATTATTAATATCGTTTATATTAATCTCGGAAATAATATAGATTCGACCCTCCGACCTTCCGAGGGGAGTAATATTTGAATATTAAAACTATATTAATAATTACCGTATTTCCGTAGGTAGCGCTAATTATTATATATATTATTAATATAGAGTAGGTTACTAGTATAATTCCTTATAATTTAATATAGAGTAGTTATTAAAATCTTGGACTAGACTATCCTACTCCGGTAATAATTATTAAAACTATCGTAACTCCCTAGCCTAGACTTCTAAATTGATTTTATTAATTTCCGTTATATAAATATTTTTTAGTTTTAGTTAATTCGCCTATTTTAATTCCTTAATAAATATATTTTATTTTATATAATTTAAATTTATATAGTTCTCTTCTACGTTTTTAATATATTAGGATTATTATATTTCCCGCTCTATTTAAATAAAAGTATTAAGTTAATAAGAGGCTTAAATCTCGGAATTACTTTTAAATAACTAGGATAATAACGAGAGTCGGATTAAAAGAAATCCTCCCTCCTACCTCGCCGAGTATTTGAGTTTATTTTTATAGTCTCTTTAAAGAGTTTCTACTACGATAGTAACGGCGGGCGGTTTTACTACAACTAGGTAGAGTATTATAATAAAGAATTAAACTCTCCTTTCGCTAATAATATTATATTCTTAAATAACTTTATAAATATTTCTTATCTAGGTTAGTTTATCCGTTGAAACTTTATTACTAGAGGTTAAAGTATATTTCTATAAATCTCGAACTTATACTACCCTTTTAATATAATTAATTCTATTAATTTATCGATTCTTACCCTAATGAATTTAGTTATAGAAATTATTAATTTCGGTTAAAAGTCTACTCTTATAAACTCTTAAGATTCTTATATAAAGGAGGATAATATTACTATAATATTTATAAATATTATAGTATATTACTAGAGTCTTAATTTCTCCTTTTTAAGAATTTAGTTTTTTAATTTCCGTTTTTATTTTCTCTTTTATCCCGCCTATCCTCTCCGCTATATCTCGGGGTTTAGTTTATTATTATTAATTTTTATAATACCTAAATATACTTTAAGTAATAGGGTAGGTAAAATTATAATAAAATTTAATTATTAAATAAAGTAAAGTAGATTTAAATAAGAGTTAGAGTTTAGTAATATAAATAATATATAACCGTCGTCCTTTACTAGTAGTAGAGGTAGTATAATATTATAATAGATTCGATAAATAAGATTTAAAAATTTAAAGATAAAATTTAGGTTAATATTAAAAGAGTATTAAATAAAGAGTAAAGTTTATAAATAAATATTATTAAGTATTTAGCCGTTTGGCCGAAGTTTAGTTATATATATTAATTCGAAGAAATAAGTAAAAATAAGATAGAAATTAACTCCTAACCCTCCCTTTATTAAAAAATAACAATATCCTCGGAGTTAGTTATTATTTAACGATATAAAGTTATAATAATTAACGAGCCGAAGATGAAAGTTAAAGATATATATTCCGAATATTAGGTATAACTTGGATTAAGAGAGTACTACGACGCTTTTATTAATTCTATTTAATATTATTCTTATTCCTCCTATAACTATTAGTGTAGTTCCTTATATTAATAGAATAAGTTATACTCCTACTATAATAACGGGTTCCCTTTTATAGTATAATAGTAAGTCGTTAATATTATACCTCTTTTTTTTTCCGTTACCGTATAATTCTTTAATATATCCATTTAATTTATATAAGGTTAATCTCGTTAATAGTTTTAATTCTAGTTATTTTTATTTTAGTTTCCGCTCGTATTCTTTCGCTTTAATATAGTTCTAGACGAGGACTAGATCTCCTAGTATTAGAATTCGTTATTTATATAAATTCTTTTTATATTTATAGTACGTATATAAGGTTACCTCGGTAGATAGAAGTTTATTCTCCTCTCGTAAAGTAGTAAAGATTTAATATTAATATTATAGTAACTCTTTTTTAGTTTTATTAAATACGGGGAGAGGTACTAGGTTAATATCGAAATAATATAATTAAGACTCGAATCCTAGTATTAGTTAACTTGGCGAGTAATTATGAATTTTACTCTTTTAGTATTTATTTTTAATACTCCTTTTTATATAGTAAAGGATTATCCTATATTCGTCTACCTATCGATATATTTCTTATTTATAAAGATTATTATTTCCTAGACTCCCCTCTTTAGTAATTTTATCGAAGAAGAATAATTAATAGGGCCGGTAAAATAACTTACTTTATACTATATAAATATATTTCTTATATCGCTATTAACGAAATAGGATTTATTATTTAAATATATACTCTTTAACTATCCGAAGACTAGGGAAATATAATTCTCGAATATAGTATTAATAACTTTAATAGTTATATATTTAATATATAATTTTATCTAGGCGAATCTCGTAAAGTAATTTATTACTAGTAGAATATATATTATATTTATAATTAAATACGGAGGGTTTATCGGGCCGATTTAATCTATCCCTAATATAAATAATAGAGCGAAGTACTATATTATTTAAATATTAATTTTAATTAATTTCTTCGTCTTTAATTAGTAGGAGTAGTAATTTTATATTTATATATATATATCCTTAACTCTCGTAGGTTAATAGGCCCTTCCTATAAGAAAATCTAATATTAGGGCTACTATATAATATCTATAATCTTCGTGCGCCGTATATAGGAATCTAGGCACTTCCGCTTTTATATAAATAATTCTTTCGGCGCTAGTACTCTTATAGTAATAGAGGATCTAGGATTTATAGAGTTTTAGTAATTTATAATATTTTACTACTTCCTATAAAAATCTTTATTAATTCTTTAATAGTTTTATTTAGCTTAATACTATTTCTTTATTCCGTATATAATTAATAAATTAATAATATATTAGCGAAATTATATACTTTTTTATTCGATTCTTTATTTATTTACGAATTTACCTTAATTTAAAGTATTATTTAAAGTCGGCTAGTTATAAAGTTATTATAATTATATAATCTTAATTTTATACTTTATTAATAGATATTAATCGAGTTAGTATTCGATTAAGACCGTCGGTAATCTCGATATACTAATCTCGCGAAGATTTATAGATTAATTAGAAGTTATATTCTCCTAATTAATTTATTTAATTTAATATTCTATCTTTCTCCGTCTAGCCTTTAGTGAAAATTAGTATTAATATATTATAATTACTATAGATTTTAACCGGATATTTAGATTTAATAACGAGTTATTTAATTTTAACTAGGTATTTAATAATAACTAGGTATTCTCTTTCCGAATTAATATACCGGGATTCCGTATCGTTAAGTCTAAAGAATAGAAATATAATAATTCGTTCGTTAAATAGGAATTTCGGGGAAGTTTCTATACCGGCCGGCTAGTTTTATAATTAGAAAAAATATCCGCTAATAGTTTCTTACCTAGTATTAACTACTAGGTAAAACTATAAATCCGGATCTACTCCTATTATAACGTTAGATATAATTATTTTCTTAACTACGTCGAAGGACTCTTACTAGTTATTATTTTAATTAAATATATCTTTCTCGATATATGTAAAGTGGTAGTGCGTTGTATACGCCTACGCCCCGCTAAAGGCGCTAGTATATTGTATACACCTACGCCCCGCCACCTTTATAATATTATTACTTATCGATATAGAGTTCTAGCCTTAGTATCGCGGGGTTCTAACTCTTAGTAATCCTATATCGAGTTAACGTTCCCCCGTTTTATTAGAATCCTTAAAGATTAGTTCTACTACTAAATCTAGGATTTAAGAACTATTTAATAATAAACCCCGTAACTACCTTACGTTTTTTATATTATTATTAAGCCGCTAGCTCTATACTAGCGGCCTTAGGTATTATAGTTTTAATCTCTTAAACCTTTTTAAGGAAAAGGCCTATTATTATTATAATATCGGGTTTAACCTCGGGACGTCTAGAAGAATTTAACGACGATAATATTAATTAAGCCCCCTCCGATAACCCCCGCCGTAAAGATAATAACGAATTTAAAAATATTACTACCCCCGAAGAGACTTTAAATATATAGCTTAAAGTTATTAGAGAAGAAAACCGTCGCCTTAAATAATAATAAGAGTTAAGAGTATTATAAATTTAAAATTAAGGGCTACGTAATCCTACTACTTCTACGCCCGCTAACGGAGTATTAATAGAATCTATTATTTATAATAGAGGTCCCTTAATTATTACGCCTACCGGTAGAATAATAATAAGTTTAACTACGTTTAGTAGAGATATCTCTATTAGGGCGAAAACACTACGCCTTAATAAAATACGTTCTTATAAAGGTATAAGCGAAGGTAAATATTTACACTAGTTCCGCGACGTAAATATTAAATTTTTAATTAATTCTAAATATTTTACTACCGATTATTTAAGGATCGTATATTATATAGACTCGTTAAAAGGTAACCCTTTAACGTAGTAGTATAAATATTATAATTTATATAATTTAGCTAGTATTACGTTCAGCTTTTTTAAGAAGTTTCTTCTTAATTTAATAACGGATTTAGTTAACCGCCGTCTCCTCGCCTATAAAAAGTAAGAGGAAATTAAATAATAGTTTTATTAAAAGGTATCGTTATTTAAGGCCTATCTTAAAGAAATAAAAGTTTAATTACCCCCGTTTTTAGAGGAGTATAGGGTAAATTTCTTCTTAATTAAGTTTAAACCTAAATTTAAAAATAAGATCCTTAATACCGATAATATACTTATTTAAAGGGAAGAAATTCTTATCTAGGCTATTATATAAAAAAAGAATCTAAAGCGTATATAGTTAATAGGCGGCTTTAATTTTAATTCGGGTTCCTAACTAAAAAACCCTAATAAAGGAAAATTTATAATAAACCGAATTATTAAGCCTAACGCCGGCGATAATATTAAATAGGCGTATTTAAAGGAGAAGAGTAATAAACGTAAAGTTAATACCGCTAATTCTTCGTATAATAAGATTATCTATTATTATTATAAAACGGAAGGTTATATTAAGCCTAGATATCCCGATATAAATAAACTAGTTATATATATCGGCGCGGTATCGGTAAAAAACGATTAAGCTTAATTTACGCCTCGGAAGAAAAATAAAAAAAACGATTAATAGAGGTATACCCTTTTATTCTTTTTAAAGGTTAAATTACCCTTTAAGATAAAATTAAATAACTTATTACTTTAATTAACTCGGGAGTATAAATTAATTTAATCTTATAACGGTTCGTCGTTAAAAACGATTTAGAATCTTATAACGCTACTTTACTACTAACTAAAGTAATTAACGGGTAAAGTATATATTACTATAGCGCGTATTAATTAAATTATTAAATAATCGATAATTAGGGTTAAGGGTATAAATATAATACTTTATTTTATATTATAGACCTTAAAGGTTTAGACGTTATTCTAGGTATATTTAGGTTACGTTAATTAAAGATATTAATTAATCTTAAGGCGGATTAATAGCGGTTTAAGATTAATTCTAATAATTTATAAATTAAAGAACTAGTTAAGTTTATTAATAATCTTAAAAACGAACCGAATATATTCGCGGTCGTATATACTACGGTATCGCGAGGCGAATAGGAAGAACTTCCTAACCTAGAGGTTCCTAAGGAATTTATAAAGTTTTATAACGTTTTTTCTAACGAGAAAATAAATACCTTACCTACTTTTAAATAAGGGGATTACGTTATTAAAATAAAGATTAATAAAAAACTACTTTATAGGCCTCTTTATAACCTATCTTAAACTAAATTATCGGAGCTTCGGCGCTACTTAAAATCTTTATTTTATAAAGGCTAGATCCGTTATTTAACCTCTTTAACTAGAGTACTAATTCTTTTTATACCTAAAAAGGATAGTAGGCTATATTTTTATATTAATTACCGGGGCTTAAATACGGTAATTATTAAGAATTAATACCCGTTACCCTTAATCACCGAGATATTAAACCGTTTATACGGTTTTAAAATTTTTACGAAATTAGACCTTAAGGATATTTATTATAGGATCCGGATTAAGGAAGGCGATAAATAGAAAACTACTTTCCGAACTCGCTATAGTTACTTCGAATATTTAGTTATACCTTTCAGGCTCGCTAATATACCGGCGATATTTTAAACTTATATTAACCGTACGCTTATAAGTTTAGTAGATATAATATATATAATATATCTAGATAATATCCTAATTTATAGTACTAATCCGGCGGAGTATTAACGGTATATTAAGTAAATACTTAAACGATTACGTTAGTTCTAGCTATTTATTAACCTTAAGAAATACTAATTTAATACCGAAACGGTCGAGTTTTTAGGTTTTATTATATTTATTAATAGAGTAACTATAGACCCGGAACGCGTTAGGATTATTAAGGAATAACCTTAACCGAAAACTTATCGGGAGGTATAAATCTTTTTAGGCTTCGCTAACTTCTATAGGCGGTTTATTTATAGTTATTTTAATATAATTATACCGTTTACTAACCTATTTAAAAGTAGTAAAGTAAATAAGAAAGTAGGTCTATTTAAATAAATAGACGGCGCTACGGAAGTATTTTAGATTTTACGAGATATATTCGTAAACGCGCCTTTTCTACGCTATTATAATCTAACTAAGTAATTACGTATAAAGACGGATACTTCTAATTTTAGCCTTAACTCTATATTATTATAATATGATAAGAATAATTATTAGCGCCTTATAACGTTCTAGTCGCGGAAATTAAATCCCTTAGAATAAAACTATAAGACTTATAATTAAGAATTACTCGTTATTATAGCGGTAATAAAATAATAGCGATACTACCTAGAAGGTAACCCCTATTATATTAAAGTCTAGATTAATTATAATAACCTAAAGAGTTTTATAAAGTAGAAGGAGCTAAACTTTAAATAGGCCCGCTAGGTATTTAGGTTAGCTATTTATAACTTTAAGATCTTCTATCGGGCTAGAAAATTAAATCCTATTAATATACCGTCGCGGCGCCTTAATTATAAGGGAGTATCGCCGTTAAATACCAAATTATTATTAATACTTTAGAATAAACTTACTTTTTAGACTAGCGGTTAATTATCGGAAGGAGATAAGAAAATAAAAATAATTATAACCTCTACTTTTTAAATTATAGGGTTAAAAGTAATAATTCTAAGGCGGGATATTATAGTAGTATTTAAAACTACGTATAATGATTTTAAAAGGCCTATTAAAACGTTAATTCGGGAATTATAAACCTATAATAATTAAGTAAACTTTTTTTAAATTAAAGCGAATATATTAAAGAACCGCCGTCGTATAAAGAATAAGGTATAGGTTATAGACTCCGAGGGACTATTAAGATATAACGGTCGCCTTTATATATTAAAGGATAAAGCTCTAAAGGAAGAACTTATAAAGAGGTATTATAATAATTCTTTAATAAATTACTTTAGCGCTATAAAGTCGTATAAATTATTTACCCGAAAATTTTTCTAGGAGGGTAACTTAAAGTAAGTTACGGACTATATTAAAATTTACGATATATATTAGCGGACGAAGGCGCCGCGATATCGCCCGTATAACGAATTAAATTCGCTTCTTATTACTACTTAATTATAGAAGGAAATTTCTATAGATTTTATAACTAGTTTACCGCCTAGTAAATATAGAGGTATTATTTATAATATTATCTTTATCGTAGTAAATCGATTTATAAAAATAGCTAGGTATATACCTATAATTATTAAAATCGATATTATTTAGCTAGCGGAAATATTCTATTCTAAAATTATTTACCGCTATAATATACCTAATAATATCGTTAGCGATAGAGGCTCTATTTTTACGAGCGCCTTTTAGTCGGCTATATATTTTTATTCGAAAATTAAACGACGCCTAAATATTATTTTTTACCCCTAAACGGATAGGTAGATAAAGCGCTAAAATTAAGTACTAGAGTATTATTTACGTATATTTATTAATAATAAATAAATTAATTAGGCTAGATTATTATTTATAGTAGAATTCTTAATAAATAATAATTAGAGCGCCGCCGTCGGAACGACGCCGTTCTTTTATATATACGATTACTATCCTAAAATCCGTTAAGAGGTCGAGGACGACTTTAGGGAAAGAAGAGTACTAGTTATAAATAATAAAGTATGATAATTATAAACTCTAAGGGATAAAGCTATAAAGCGCCTTTAAAGCGCTATTAAATATTAAGTTAAATAATATAATAAAACGTATAAACTATAAAGTTATAAGGTTAGCGATTTAGTTATACTAGTAATAAAGAAATTAAAGTAAAAGCGCCTAAGTAAAAAATTATCCTATAAGTTTATAGGGCCCTTTAGGATTATTAATAAAATAGGAGTATAAGTTTACCGCCTACTACTACCTTCTACGTATAGAATTCATAATACTTTTTATATATTATTATTTAAGTTATATTATCTTCGCGACTATATTAATACGGCGGAATCTTTTATATAAGCCCCCGAACTTATTAATAATAATAAGTTATAAAAGGTAGAAGAGGTAATTAATAAAGTTAAAAATAAGGAAGGTATCTAGTATAAAGTTAAATAAATTAATTAGGGCGAAGAATATAACTAATAACTACTAGACGAAGAGTTTACTAGTACTAGTAAACTAATTAAAGCCTTTAAATAGGCGGGCAGTAAATATAAATATATAGATATAATTAAAGAGGTTACCTAGCCGTATAAAATAATAAGGCGGAATAAATAGAGCCGACGTTAAAAGTAAATATTATTATTTTTATATTAATACTTATATAACGGATATTCTCCTCTATACTTATAATCTTATTATATAGTTTTAAGGTATAACTAAATTTAATTTACTATTAAACTATTTATATACGATAACGATAAGATATTATATTTATAAGAATACTTTTACTTTAGGTATAGTTTATATAGACGCCTAGAATATACTATTAAATAATATATCTAGGTAAGTTTAGCTAGCGCCGATTTAAGAAAAAAAGAATTCGATATCGTTATTATATTATACGAAAGATTTAGTTATTATCGGAATTACTAGAAGAAGACGTAGTCTCCCTAGTATAATCCTTAAGAATATTATCTTCCTCGGGACTCTCTAGGTCCCGTTTATACTAGCGGAAACTCTCGGCCTCTTCTTCGAAAATCTTATTCATCGCCTTTAATTCCTTAATACGTTAATTCGCCGCCGTTAATTAATTTTATAGGTTAGCGATTATAGTAGGAGTTTACCTACTAGTTACTACCGTTTTATTATATACCTTATACTACTAGGTGATTTCTTTATTTATTAATTTATATTTACGTTCTTCTTTAAGAGTCCTATTACCGATACGGGCGTATTAATATATAAACCTTTTTACCTTCCTTTAGAAAGGCTTAAGAATTTATTATTATTAATATACACCGTCTTAAAGCTTACGGTCATGATTTACCTTTACGTAATAGTTAATTCTATAGCGATTAATATAATAGAGCGTATAAGGAGGGGACGTACCTCGAATATAATTATTATTAAAATTATAGAAGTAGACCCGGTAAGAGAGCGACGAAGTATAGTAAACTACTACTATAGTTAATATCGCGTAGCCGCGCTAATAGCGGACTGGCTATATTTACTAGTATATTTATATCTAAAATAAATTAATATAAATAAACTAATATTATCGGTAAATAGGAGCCATTTATAGAGTTAGAAGAAAGTTATATATAACGAGAGTATTATCTATATATTAGTTACGATACTAGAACGTTATTATAGAGCTAGAGTAATAATATACGAGAGAGGCTAAAGGAGTTACGAAGAGAGGAAATAATAGGCGGGCGAGTTTATTTATATAATAAACCGTCGTGTTAAATACCTTAACGTTACTATATATTAATACGCGCCTCCGCTCCGCTACCTTACTCTTATTAATAATTACTACCGTTACTATAGTATTTATATTATTACTAATCTCCGGGTATAATATTAGGGCTATACCGCTTATATATAGTACCTTACTACTAGTGTTTTTATAGTATAGTAAGAGTATATAATAAGGGTAAGTAGCTACCGTTATTCCGTTACTAGTATTATAGGTACTATAGGAATAATCTAATATATTATATTTACTATAAATACTATAAGCGCTATAGGAACGATAGCGTATATAATTTCGCTCCGCTATTATTATATATAATAGCACTATAGGGACGAAAGAAACATTACTTACTTAATTACTATTACTATATATTAGCGCTGTAGGGACAGCTTTATAAATATACTATTCATTTACTACTAATACTACTATATAGTAGAGGTAGTTTAGTAGTATTACTCTTCCGTTACTAGTACTATATAATAGTACTATAGGAAATAGTTTTATGTCGATCCGCGACTAGTATTAAATATTAGTGTTATAAGACCGATAATATAAATTAAAAGACTTTTTTTCCTTATCCCTTTATAGGGTTAAAGGTTTTTTAATAAACTTCGACTATTTAGCTAAATACTATTCCGTAACTAGTACTATATATACTATAGGATTAGGTGCGTAGCCTTATATTTAGGTTACCGCTACGGTAACGCCGTTATACTAAATAACTCTTTTCCCTTATTTCTCTTTAGGGGTTTAAAGGTTTTTTAATAAATATCTCTTAATTAAAGTACTTAAGTACCTAGGGACTAAGGCTTAAGGAGGGAGGTAATTATAAAGTAGTAGTATATTATATACGCCTACGCCCCGCTAAAGGCGCTAGTATATTATATACGCCTACGCCCCGCCATCTTTATAATATTATTATTTATCGATACGGGGTTCTAGCCTTAATATCGCGGGGTTCTAACTCTTAATAATCCTATATCGAGTTAACGTTCCCCCGTTTTATTAGAATCCTTAGAGATTAATTCTACTACTAAATCTAGGATTTAAGAACTATTTAATAATGAACCCCGTAACTACCTTACGTCTTTTATACTATTACTAAGCCGCTAGCTCTACGCTAGCGGCCTTAGGTATTACAATATATTTACGTTAGACTATTAGTTTTTTAGGCCTAGGTTTACGAATTAATACTTTTATAAAGTCCTCGTCGTATACTTCGATCTTATTATTATATACTTTTTTAACTCTTAACTTTATTAATATAAACTCGAGGTAGGCCTTCTTTATTTTTAAAATATATATTACTCGTTTAAGAATAAAGATTTTTAGGAAAGACGTAAACTAAAGAAAAATATCTAATTCCACTCGGTTTATTAACGTAGATTATATTTAGATCTTTTTACGGTATTTAATAAATAGTTATAGGTTTAAAGTACTCCCTTAAAATCCTAATAACTCTAAATTATTTACGAATACGAAAGTTTTATACCCGGATAAATAGATAGAGCTAAATACGACTTAGAGAAAATAATCCTTATATAAGAATTTAAATAAAGTATCGAATTTTATAACTATTATAATATAATTATCTATAAATATTTAAAATATATAATCGTTATAGTTTTTAATAAAGGTTAATATATATTTTACCTCTTCGTTATTTACTGGTAGAGGTCTAAATACTAGATTAATAAATTAAATATATATATAAAAATTACCCTTTAACTCTTATCCTATTTTTAGATATACTTATTAATTACTTAATATAATAAATCCTATTTTATTAATATCCTCGATCTTTATTAAAATCGCCTAATATTTATTTATTATATCGGAATTAAAGAAAGCCCGGAATAGTAATTTAATTAAAATATCGATTACCTCTTCTAGGTAATATATAAAGTAACTAGATTTAATTATAAATAAATTAACGGGGATAAAATTATATATAACTCGAAATAAAAGCGAATTCTTTTTCTTTAGGGGAAATTTAGTCCGATAGTTTTAAAAATTACTCCTTTATAGGATTATATCTACGTTTTTTAATTTAAGGAAAATCCGGTTAATAAATTCTCGCTTTATTAAGGTATAACGGGGGAGACTAGTTTTAATTAATTTAATATATACCTTTAATTCGATAAAATACTCCATTAAATTAATAGATTAAATATCTCTAACGGATTTCGCGAAATACTCTCTTTAAATAAAGAGTATTCGTTTATTTATAATAACTTTCTCGGGGGTATCCGTAATCGAATTAATAATAATACTATTTTTTTAGAATTATATTTCGATAGTATCTATTAGCTTTAAGCGGCCGTTATATAAATTTATATTATATTAAGAAATTATTACCCTTCCTAAATAAATATTTTAATATTAATATTACGATTTTTATAATCGAAGTTATTAAAACCGCGGGCTTAAAATCGATAAAGGGAGTCCGATATATTTTATAATATACGAGTACTACGGCGGTTAAATAGATATTCATTATTCTAGGTAGTTAAATCGTAGTTATTATTATAAATTAATTTATTAATATAGTATTAAAGTTAGTCGAGCCTTAACTCCCCCCTAATAAGGGAGTTAGAGTATAATATTTTCCTATTTATTTAATAACTACTAGTAAATATAGTCCGCGTTATTATACTCTTTATTTTTAAACTCTACTATAGGTAGGCCTATTTTCATAATAATTAATTATATTAGAATTTCTCTCTTCTTTAAATTATCTCCGGTAATCGTAATTTTCCCTAAATTATAATAAAGATTATAATATACTCTTCGTATCTACGTAAAATTAAGTAGTAAATTATAAATTTTAATTTATATAATTTATACCTTAATAACTACCTCGATACCTTCGATATTTACTAGTAATAAGATATAATTAATAAAAGTATTTAATTTATTTATAATAAGGCTGACCCTAAGGAATCCGTTAGTATATATCTCGGGTCGTAGATTTATAGAGTTGATTTTCTTCTATTTAATTAACTTTATTAAAGAACCGCCGTTAAATAAAGTCCTTAATATTTTTAGCGAGTATATTTAAAATATAATTATTACGGGCCTAATTTACCCATTATCCTTATAGGCTTAAATAGTAATTAATAGAAATATTATTACCGAGGCTATTATAATAATTCTATTTAATTCTACTTCTATAGTTAACGGGTCTACTTTTATAGTTTTTTATACCTAGTAGCGTAGTATAGCCCGCTATATATTATATACGAGTTCTTTAATTATCTAGTCTAAATAGTCTAGTAACTATCTAAGATTAAATTATACTAGAAGATCTATAATCGAGGTAATATTAAATCGTTACCGGTTTATTATTTTTTAGATAGAGTCGGTTAATTTTAAACCTCTTATAATTACTAACTCCTAAACTTTACCCGTCTTTATTATTTTAGTTTAAGGCGGTCCTCGATTCCCCTAAACCTATTATAGGGGTTAATATTATAAATTTAAATTAAATATTATTAAAGATTCTTTTAAGTCTTTCTTTATATTATTAATATTTAAGAGATTTCCGGCTTAATTCTAGTTATTATAAATCTTTATTTAATCTAGGATATTCTAGGGTAAAGGAGGAGGGTTATAATTTAAAAATCTCTTTTTTAATACTATCTTCTTAATAGTAGTAGGGCGTTATAGGATTTATTTCTTTAAACTAGTACCCTCTAGTATTATTCTTATAATTATTATAATATTCGCGCTATTATTTAGAATAAAGTATTATACTAGCGTAGGAGGTTACCCCCTTTAATATTATTTTTATAACTCGTCGTCTTCCTCCTCTTTATAATTATAACTTTAGTCGTAGTTATAGTTATAAAGGAAAATATTTACTATAATCTTTAATAATAAGTCTAGGTACTAGTTTATATAATAGCCGAACTAGTTATATTTAAAATACTTTATTAAGTTTATATCCTTAAAATAACTTTGGGTAAATTTCTTAAAGTATTTCTATCCTTATAGTTAATTTAACGGCCGTGATTTTTAAGTTTTAATATTTATATTAATATTCCTAAAATTATATAGGAGGGCAGGGAAGGCTTATTATATATTAATTAAAACTTAGCGTAATAACTTTTTATTAGTAGATAAGGATATTAATATTAATCCGCCGGGTAATATTATCTTTATCGAATCCTTATAGTAGTACCCTAAATTAAATAGGGTTAATTTCCCGACTTCGTTATATACTACTTTAATAAAGCGTTATATAATAACGAATAAATAATTACGGTCTTTATTATACTCGAATAAAACTCTCTTTCGCTTTACTATATTGTTTATACCTTTAAATATAGTTATATCTACGTTAATATTATTAATAAGTAATTTTATAATTAACTCGCCTACCTTCTTTAAATACTTAATTATATTCTTAATATTTAATTACTCTAGGTTATATAACTTAACTCGGAGCTCGAACTTTTTAATTTATAAATCCTTAATAGTAACCTCGAATACTAGTAGGAAAAGATCTTTAATACGGGTCTAGTTATTCTTAATCTCGGTATCGAGATTATTATACTAGTCCTATATAATATCCGTAATATATTATTAAAAGAGGACATATTACGTTTTACCCTAGTAGGCTTCGACGGTTTTATTATTTACTTTTATATCTCTAGTAGATTTAGGCTCCTTAGCTTTATAATTTTATTTATATATTTAATTAATATCCTCGAGGAACTTATTTAGGTCCTTTTTAATATTATATAAACTCTTAAAGTTTCGGATCTTTATTTAATTTATCGTAGATAGTAACGTCGGCTTCGATAATAAAATTAACCTCGATAAATTTAATAAAGAGAGTTTAGGCGTCGTAGTAAACTTTAGTAAATTAAATTCTATTATTATAACTTTACTTAAAACTTTTATAGTAATTAAAGGAGGTTCGAAATTTATTAATAATAATATATTTATAGGAGAGGTATCTTCCGAGGATATTTCGAGAGAGTTTATAATAAATAAATAAACTCTTCTACGTCTAAAAGGGAATAAAGGGTTAGGATCTATATCGGTAAGTCCGGAAAAACAATTCTGTAAAATCGCTACTTAATCGGTGTAAAATGCGTATTTTGCAGCCTTGGTAAATCTTAGCGCCAAGATCTTTAAGTTAGAGTTAAGGTCTACGCGGGAGCGCTAAACTTAATCCTAAAAGTAACTTTATAGCCCTATAGGGCAGCGCTAGTAAAAATCTAATTAAAAATTCGGAATCTAGGCTAAAAATAGATTTAGTAAAATATTTATATTCCTATATAGGGGCCCTAGTCTAGATACTATAAAGAGTTAAAGTTTAAAAAAAAAAAATGTTATTAAATCGGTGTAATATCGCTACTTAATCGGTGTATAATGTACTTAGAATACGGGACATAAGCAGATACGTATTTCTAGTATTTTATATAATTTCGGTATAAAATACGTAAAAATCGGGGTTTCCGGACTTGCCGATATAATTTCCTTAATAATTTAACTCGATTTACTACAGTACTCTTTAAGAAAGAAAGTACGAAACTCGATAATATATAATAAATACTAGAATAACCGATAATTAATAAACGGGAAATAGAAATAATTAGTTATTAATATTTAATTCTTCGAGTCGCTTAATAAGTCCTTAATCCTTCGAGTCCTAATTATTATTATTACTTTATTAATTTCTTTTAACGTTACGAGGTATAGGCCTTAGTTTTTTAAAATATATATATTTCTTATAGTAGTTTCGGTATCCTATTCTTTTATTATTAATAAATAATATATCCTAGTTTAACTCTTATTTAAAAGATTTAGAAATATAATAAAAGGAAGAGACTTCTATTCAAGTTATAAATAATATTTCTAGCTAAGTATAATTCTGTTGATATACAGGCTTCATAAGGCTGATGACTAATCCGACCCCTCAACACGTATAGACGAGGCAAGCTAGTCTGGGAAGCGGACGCCATAATCAATCGTAGGATCTACTCCTTTAGGATTCACAACCCTGCTCAACTGAACTTCCTCCATACATGCCAAGATTCGATGCGACACACCTTTTGGGGAAGCTTAATGGTGCGGTTGTCAGGCAACGGAGAAAAAAACGGAGCATTTTAAGCGAGGACTATAAGCGTAAGGTAGAACTATGCAGAAAGCTATAGAATCCTTGGCATTCAATCTTTTTTTTGCGCTCGTTTATATATACCAGCCCAAGTCTACGAACAACGCTTTTAAAATTTTAGCCTCATAGACTTAGATAGCTTGATTTAAGGCGATTCTAAATTCGTAAGAATAAACCTAATCGATTTATTAAGACGAGACTTATTAGGGTTGAAGTTTACAACCAAAATCCTAAAGATTAGGTGAAGAAATTAGGCTTTCTACGCTAATTCCTTAGCTTTTATTCGGTCTGAAGTCCCACCTACCCCACTAAATCTACTACTAATGTTTGAAGCCTTATAACATGAAGACTATCTATACAGATATTTGTATTCCTGTGGATTCGTGGACTTGGTCGAGCGTGTAGTGCGAAAAAAAAAGAAGAAAAAAGTGCCAAGGGTTCTACAGCTTTGTGCATACGCTAATCGAGTATAGCGAGGTGCCCGCACGGTTAGTCCGAAGGAGCCGAGCTTCTACTTTAGTCAGGTTCATTGCCATCATCGGTGCACCCTGATGACTGGACCCGCTTTGCAAGGAATGTGTGCTGGGAAAACTTGCATGCATCAGCGCAGCGCAAGAACAACTCAGCCCTTTGACACACCAGTGTATTACTATGTTCGTGATACCAACCTAAGACATTCGCTGCGTCTCGGAGTCGGGCGCCAGCTGAGATGGCCTCCGAACCAGGCGGCCGGGTTTTCTTCCGAGGTGACGCGCAGTCGGTAAGGTTCTTGTGTAGCCTTGTTATTTATTACCGAGATCAAGTCAATTGATACGGGAAAGTAATGTACGAGCCTTGGGACCAAGCACTAAAAGGACTTACTTTGTCCACAGTTTAACATTGGATGAGAGCTACCAACCTTGATAGCTGCTTAGATAGGAGTCTTTTGGAGCTCACACTCGCTTCCTCTTCACTCGGATCCGTTAGACAGCCCAGGAGTTCTAAAAGGAAGATGAGAAATCAGTTCAATGAGCTATTATCAGAGAGATGGACCAGCGGCCATCCTTTTCCGGCCCTTTTGAGATAAAGGCCTGAGCAAATGCAACAATAGCACCTGAGTTAAGAGGACTTGGCCCCAGCGACGCGTCTGTCTTTGCCAATTCTAGACCTCTTAATGCATACCTTGACTCTGATCGTCCCTCATTTGATCTAGAATCTGATGAATTTGATCCGACACACTTGTTCGAGTCCCTCGCTGGTTTTCGCCGCTGCGATCCTGACAGATATCCATTCAAAGCATTTGGGGTGTCATTTCGAAATTTGGGCTTCCATGGCTATAAAAGCTCGACCGATTACCAATATATCTTCGGCAACTATCCAGCGACATTGTTCAGTACGATTCTCGGATCTGGGAAGGAATTGGTCACGGTCTTGAATAGCTTCGATGGCTTAGTCAACCCGTGAGAGATGCTTCTTGTGCTAGGACGGCCGGGTAGTGGTGCTCAACCTTACTAAAGACGATAGCTGGTAAGATGCATAGTCTGCACGTTGGAGCAAAATCAGAGATAACTTACAGTGGTGAGTACACTTCAATGGGATAAATTCTGTGGCATCGGAATGATTGTCTCGTTTAAGAATATCTCCCAAAAGATTGCATCAAGAGTTCCGGGTAGAGTGTATCTATGAGGCGGAGCTACATACTCACTTCCCTGAATTGACCGTACGCCAAACTCTGGCCTCTGCCGTGAAAGCCAGAATATTCCGGAATCTCTTTCCAAGCGTGAGGAGAGGGCGATGGGTAGAATACACGACGAAGGCTATACTCAAGATCTTCAACCTCTCGCAAGTTGCTGACTCAAAGGTTGGCGATGACTTGATCCGAGGAATTAGCGCTGGAGAACGCAACAGAGTCAGTGTTACCGAGGCGTTCATTACCGGGAGCCCCTTTCAGTGCTGGGACAATAGTACCCGTGGACTAGACAGTTCAACTGCATTGAATTTCATTCAGCTTCTGAGGACCTCAGCTCGCACAACAGGTACAACCGCTGTTGTGACTATCTATCAAGCTTCTGAGAAGCTTTACCATGTATAGGCGCGCCGTGTACAACACTCCTTCGCTTCACCACTGACTTTCACTCAGTTGTTTGATAAAGTCACACTACTCTAAGACGGCCGTCAAATCTATTTCCGCCCATCAAACGCTGCCAAAGTATTTTTTGTTAATCTCGGTTTCATCTGTCCTAATCTCGCCACGACAGCAGGTTTCTTGACATCGCTGACTAATCATGCGGAGCATATTGTCAGAGAGGGCTATGAACTTCGTGTCCCCCGGACACCAGAGGATTTCGAGTATGTGTGGAGGGCTGGTGGTGATCGAGCGCAGCTGGTACAAGAGACAAGGAACTCTCAGCAGAAACGTTCGACAGAAGCAGAAGAGTTACCAAAAATGCGGCAAGCTAGAGAGGCTGAAAAACGGACTGGAAGGTGGGTGAACAGCCAAAGACTTACTGTGCTCTATGGAGACACTCACATAATGCGTCATACAGGAGTTCCCCTTATACTGTCTCTTATATGAGGCAGACTACAATTTGTATCATTCGTGGGCTACAGAGACTACGCCAAAATCTGTCTGTCCCGATCTTGGGAATAGTTGGGACCGCCGTCTTAGGAGCGATCACTGGTAGTGTCTTTACAATCTGCAACTTGACACTGGCAGCTTCTATTGCCGTGGAGCACTGATATTCTTTGCAACACTCATTAATGCGATAAGCAGTGCGTTTGAGGTTGGTTCTAATCTCCCATTCCTCGAGCTTCACTAATGTATAGATAATTAGGTTCTGACGATGTGGTCTTAGAGGACAGTTGTGGAAAAATACACTCGTTACGCACTGTATCGCCCATCCGCAGAAGCAGTGGCATCCCTGATATGCAATCTTCCCAACAAGCTACTCACCTCCTTCTTTAATTTCATGGCTAGTCTGCGCCGAACTCCTGACGCCGTTTTAACCTTTTATTTGTTCAGCTTGGTTTGTCTCCTGACCGTGTCTATGTTCTTCCGCATGGTTGGCCTACTATCAAGAACTCATGCGCAGGCAATGGCTCCCGTTGCCGTATGGCTCTTGAACCTAATTATATCAACTGGCTTCGTACTTCCATCCCGCGAAATAAAACCTTGGCTGCGATGGATCGGCTTTTTGAACCCTATGGGTTGCATATTCGAAAGCTTAATGATAAACGAAGTATGCCTCCTGTTGACGTGTCGCGTCGTTGAAGTCTGCTAAGAATGCCTGAACAGTTTCACGATCGTCAATTCCCATGCTCAATCCTTGTGCCGGCGGGCCCTGGCTACATGGATCTCAACCAGGGCGAGCCCATTTGCGCCATAGCCGGCGCAGTACCTGGGAAGGCATATGTTGATGGTGATGCGTATCTAGCTAGTAAATACGGCTATTCTTCTTTTCATCTTTGGGGGTGAGTCGCTCCTGGTAACAGGCGTAACAAATTTGACCCCACAGGAATGTGAGTATAATCCTGGCATTCATGGTGCTCTTTTGCTTTATCCATATAGCTGCTGCAGAGCTCATTTCTGCGCAGCGTCCAAAAGGCGGTGTTCTCTTATTTCGGCGAAATCACAGATCGAAGAAAAGTCAAGTGGCGGACATTGAAGAAGCTCCTCTCATCATAGGTTCTCGCGCTCCAAGAGACCCCACAAATGGCAACAGCAATCATTTTAGCTCCGACGTACCTTTAGGCATCGGAAAGCAATGTTCGATCCTTACTTGGGACGGATTGAGTTACGACATCACAACTGACGGCAAAGCTAAAAGATTATTAGACGAGGTAGATGGGTGGGTAAAACCAGGCACCTTGACAGCACTGACGGTAAGTTGGACGCATATTGACCTACCAATATCCTTCTTGCGATAGAAGGTTTTCTGATTTCTTTACCATCTAGGGAGCAACAGGAGCCGGAAAGACGACTCTATTAGATGTCCTAGCAAATCGAGTGTCCGTCCGAACATTGTCAGGAGATGTATTGGTCAACAATTATCCCCGTAGCCAAAGCTTCCAGCGCGAAACCGGTTATGTCCAGCAAGCAGATATACATATGTCTATCTCAACCGTTCGAGAGGCGTTAAACTTCATTGCAACTCTGCGACAGCCGAAGTCGACACCATTACGAGAAAAAGTGAGATACGTCAATCAGGTCATCGAAGTCTTGGAGATGGAATTGTATGCAGACGCAGTGATTGGAATACGAGGTGACGGTTAGTGCAGTGAAACACATTCCGCATCATTCCTGGCAGCCATTGAGCTCTTAGATCGCTGCTAATAATCAAAGGCCTCAATTTTGAGCAACGGAAGCGACTTTCAATCGCAATTGAGTTGGCCGCTAAGCCCGCGCTGCTACTTTTCTTAGGTGAGGCTTATACTGGATTTTTGGCAAGGCGTCCCTCATTGTTCGATCTAGACGAGCCTACTTCTGGTTTGGACAGCTAGACCGCTTGGTCAACATGCAAAGTTTTGCAAAACTTCGCACATAGCGGACAAGCCATCCTCTGTACAATCCCTCAGCCTTCTGTCTTGCTTTTCCAGACATTCGACCAAATCCTTGTTTTAGGAAGTGGCGGTAAGCCACTTTACTTTGGAGAGATAGGCCCTGATGCCGCCATCATGAAGGACTATTCAAAAGCCACGGAGCCAGACAATGCCGCAAAGACGATAATCCTGCGGAGTGGCTGCTAGAAGTCAGTAGAGCCGCTATAGGGCTTCCGATACCGCCACTGATTGGTCTTCTACATGGAACAATTCTAAAGAGAAGAAACAAGTCAAGGTCTCCTTATCAGACATGAAATATGAGCTTTCGGCCTTGCACTTCAAGCAGAGTATTGCGGCTGGCGAAGAGTACGCTGTCCCTAATCTTGCTCAATTGTGGACGGTTACCTCTAGGAATTTCGAGCAGGACTGGCGAGTTCCATCTTATCTCTACTCGAATATTATGTCAAGTACAGGCACAGCAAGTTTCTTCTCCAGCCTTCATATCCTCCCATGTACACTAGTTCATTGGTAGGCCTTCTTATTGGCTTCTCGTTCTGGATGTCGCCCACTAGTATTCAAAGCCTGCAGGACCAAATATTCTCAATCTTTCTTCTCACGATCATCTTCAGCAATCTCACGCAACTCATTATAGAAAGATTTGTTCACAATCGCGCCCTCTTCGAGGCTCGTGAACGACCTTCAAAGATATATTCCTGGCGTATTTTTCTCTCCTCGACAATCATCGCCGAGCTTCCTTCCCAGACTGTGATCGCAGTGCTAGTGTTCGTGTGCTGGTACTTTCCCGTTGGCATGTTCCGCAACGGGGGTGCGGATGCGAGCGAGAAGGGCGCGTTAATGTTTTTGTTGATCTGGAGTTTCTGCCTCTTCACATCAACCCTCTCGCACATGATGGTCGCTGGCGTCGAACAAGCTGGTACCGCGGTCAACCTCGCGCAATTACTTTAGAAGTCATCGCTCATCTTCTGCAGGTACGTCTTTCACTTCGCAGGCGTTCTACGCATGCTAATACGCTTCATATCTCAGTGTACTCGTCCGGCCTTCCGATCTCCCTAGATTCTGCTTATTCATGAACCCTGTCTCCCCCCTTACCTGCCTTATCGGAGGTATGGCTGTCGCTGGCCTCGCTGACACTTCTATCAATTGCACGTCTCTCGAGCTGCTGACCATCAAGACACCTTCAGACCAAACGTGTGGTCAGTATCTTTGTCCGTATGTCCAGAACTTTGGGGGAGGCGTCTTGAACCCGGATGTGAAGGGTGATTGCCTTATCTGTCCGGTGGCTGAGACCAATGATGCGCCGGCAGGGTTTGGGTTCTCCTATGGGCAGCGGTGGCGGGACTTGGGTTTCATGCTCGTGTATGTAACATTCAACGTGGCAGGGGCCTTCTTCATCTACTGGCTTGCGAGGAGTAGGAAGTGGAGAAAAACATAGTGGTGGAAAAAGGGAAGCAAAGAGCCTGTCGTCACTGAACCTCGTCGGTGGTAGGATAGGTTTCTGACTTGCAGCTCGGACGCTACGCGAATGTTCCGTAAGCGAATCTGGCTCTATAGTTTACTGTAAGCTGCCGCATGTTGCTGCTTGTGTTTGTTTAGTGGCATATGATCCACGCATTATGGGATGGGTGCATCGAAAGGGAAACTAGTCGATGTCCCGGCCAGGAATTGAGAACATGATTTAGCGTATGCAAAACTCTTGCGAATGCTTGGCAATGTCGATCCATGCCACACACACCCGATTCAAACATCAAATAAAGTAATTATCACTCTTAGTCAGATACTATATATACATAAAAGATAGCTGTAATCGCTGCGATTATAACGGCGTAGAAAATATAAGAATTAGTGTAAGGACGATTAAATTATAATACGTAGAAGAGATCCTATATTTATAAATACGACACTTCGATATAATTACGCTGCGGAACAGGGCAGGGAATCCCTTCCCTTCCCCGGCCAGGGAAGGGAACCGGGGAAGGGAAGGGAAGGGAACGAAGGCTCGGTAATTCCCTTCCCCGGAGCAGGGAAGGGAAGGGAATAACAGGGAATCCCTTCCCTGCTCTCCCTATAGGGCTGCCCCATATATGGCCCATCTATGCGCGCACGCATGCCCCATTGCTGCCCCCATATATGGCCATGTATGCGCGCATACATGCCCCATTGCTGCTCCCGTGTGGCCCATGTATGCGCGCATGCATGCCCCATTGCTGCTCCCGTGTGGCCCATACATGCGCGTATGCATGCCCCATTGCTGCCCCCATATATGGCCATGTATGCGCGCATGCATGCCCCATTGCTGCCCCCATATATGGCTATGTATGCGCGCATGCATGCCCCATTGCTGCTCCCGTGTGGCCCATGTATACCCCATATATGGCCTATATATGCGCGCATACATGCCCCATTGCTGCTCCCGTGTGGCCCATATATGCGCGTATATATGCTCCATTAAGTGGTACAAAGATTAGGACAATTCGGAAAGCGATCAAGAAACGCCAAGCTTTATATCTGATTTGGACTAGCCTCTTGGCACTAGCTATATATAGCTTATGGGGGTAAGAATGGGCCATATACAAGAGCAGCAACGGGCCATATATGGGGGCAAGAATGGGCCATATACAAGAGCAGTAACGGGCCATATATGGGGGCAAGAATGGGCCATATACAAGAGCAGCAACGGGCCATATATGGGGGCAAGAATGGGCCATATACAAGAGCAGTAACGGGCCATATATGGGGGCAAGAATGGGCCATATACAAGAGCAGCAACGGGCCATATATGGGGGCAAGAATGGGCCCTGTACAAGAGTAATAATGGGCCATATATGCGCGTATGTATGCCCCATTGCTGCCCCCATATATGGCCATATATGCGCCCATGCATGCCCTATTGACACTCTCATATATGGCCTATGTATATGCCTATTACTGCTCCCAAATGTGGCCTATTACTGCTCTAAAATATGGCCCATATATGCCCCTATATATGGCCTATTGCTCCGCGTTTTACTGCGCTAGTCCAAATTAGGTATAAGGCTTGGCGTTTCTTAACCGCTTTCCGAATTATCCTAATCTTTGTACCACTTAATAGAGCATATATACGCGTATAGATAGGCCACACGGGAGCAGCAATGGGGTATACATGCGCGCATATATGGGCCACACGGGAGTAGCAATGGGGCATGTATGCGCGCATACATGGGCCACACGGGAGCAGCAATGGGGCATGCATGCGCGCATATATAGCCATATATGGGGGCAGCAATAGGGCATGCGTGCGCGCATATATGGCCAGCCCTATAGGGAGGGCAGGGATAGGGAATAACAGGTAATCCCTTCCCTTCCCTGTTTTCTCTTGGCATTCCCTTCCCTTCCCTGTCCATTCCCTTCCCTGTTCCGGGGAAGGGAATAGGGGTCAGTTTTGTCCCTTCCCTTCCCTGTTCCGCGGCGTAGATATAATATCGTTAACTTTTAGCTTAAAGAAAACAACCCGTATTAAAAATTAATATATACAAAGATTATAAATTTCTGTATCGCGATCCTAAATATGTTATAATAAACTAAAAAAGTTATTATTTTCTATAAAACAATCGGGTTTGGATCTTTGGATCAGGTGTCTGTGGCATGAAATCGACATTGCCAAGCATTCGCATGGGTTTTGCATACGCTAAAAGTGGGTCGGACTTAGGTCAGCCCTATCGGAAATATGTCGAGTGCATGGATCTGAAGCTCTACTTGTCTCTTCCCAATCTCGATGCGTTGGCCGGACACATGGAAGCAAATGGCTTTGCTGAACGGCTTCTGGGGTACAAGGAAGTCACCTCGCAGTATACCAATGCCAAAGCTAACTCGCAGGAGTCCGGGGACGTTGCACTCGAAGTGAACAACAGGCGGAAGGAGATCCAGTTCAAAGCTTCACATTTCCTCCTAATAGGTTTCTTCTCTTGGATATTGTATGTCAAGATGTCCAGTACATACGTCTCCTGCTGACTCGAGGCTAGCTTGCTGCATGCTTTGGGTATATACTTCTTCACCAAAGGCTTCCTTCTCACACGTTTGGTCCTCGATCATAAGTCCGAATGCGCGTCTCCACCAATCAACATTGGACAAAAGGGCCTGGGTACTCATACAGATGGATGCTGGCATCCGAAGACTTTTGATAAGGCAGTAATAATAATCATTGATGCACTACGCTATGACTTCACAGCACCTTTCTCCGGCGAGCCACACCACTTTCACAATGCCCTGGGGATCTTGGACGAGACAGCCAGAGAAAGCCCGGAGAAAGCCTTTCTCCTGCCCTTCATAGCCGACCCTCCGACTACGACTCTTCAAAGACTGAAAGGTTTGACGACCGGAACTCTACCGACGTTCATCGATGCAGGATCCAACTTTGCGGGCACAGCAATTGAGGAGGATAATTTGGTCGCACAGCTGCGAGACGCAGGTAAGAATTTGGTACACCTGGGTGATGATACATGGCATTCGCTGTTTCCGGGATACTTCGACCTCAACCTCACACGCGCCTACGATTCGTTCAACGTTTGGGACTTACACACCGTCGATAATGGGGTGACGCAGCACTTGCTGCCTCTCTTGAGTCCTGAAAACACAGGAAAGTGGGACGTGATATTTGGACATTACCTGGGCGTCGACCATGCGGGCCATCGTTATGGTCCCGATCATTCAGCCACTAACGCCAAATTGCAAGAGATGGACAAGGTTCTTAGGGAGATTGTAGCGATGCTTGAAGAGGATACGTTACTTGTTGTCATGGGCGACCATGGAATGGATGTCAAAGGTGACCATGGTGGTGAATCAGACGACGAGATTGAAGCTGCGCTGTGGATGTATTCGAAGAAAGGCGTCTTTGGAAGGGGTCACAATGGATTCATGGATCCCCCTGCGACAGCTAAAGAGCGGCCTGTGGGTCAGATTGACCTAGTTCCGACACTTTCGCTGCTTCTTGGCGTGCCTATACCCTTCAATAACCTTGGAGCTCCAATTGCAGAAGCGTTCGTTGGTCCTGGAAAACCCAGCTGGCAAAACTTAGCATCAGTAAATGCACTAGCCGCTGCTCAAATCGACAAGTATCAACACGAATACTCTTACGCTAGAGGGTTGGAAGACAATGTCTTCTCTAAGCCCAAACGCTCTTGGGATGATGGACTTCAGTCTCTCCGGTCTGGCCGGAAAGGTGACCAGTACACCTTCGAATCTTTCTCAAGCTATCAACAGGAGACTCTACGGATATGTCGGGGCCTCTGGGCCAGATTCGACATTCTGAGCATGATCCAAGGCATTGCGATCCTCACTTGTGCTGTAGTGATATTGGGACTTTATGCCCGGTCGTCAAGGATTGCGAACACCGATTTGATACCAGTTTACTTGGCCCAGATGACGATATTTGGCGGCTCAGGCGCTGCTATAGCTTCCGCAACTGGATTCGTCATTTCGAATGTTGACTGGAAGAATGCCGGGTTGTTCGGTCTCGCACTGGGCGGCATTGCAGGATTCGTGCTTGCATCGGTCAATATGCCTGAAATCTTTGCCCTCCCAATTCCGCGATCTGTGTGGGGCTGGCTTGCGGTTATCTTCACGTTGAGTCAATCCATTGGATATGCTTCCAATTCCTTCACAATTTGGGAAGACGAGATAGTCCTATGCTTTCTTAGCACTTTCGCCATCGTCGCATTTGCTTCTTCAATTCGTCAAGAGTTCTTTTTCGAACGTATACTAGGTATGTTCCAAGCAGGTATCTTTTTGGTCCTTACTCGCGTCGTCTCGCTGTCTCGGCTTTGTAGGGAGGAGCAAATGCCATATTGCAGATCCACGTACTACGCCTCAACTACATCATCGACATCGGCACCATGGCAGCTGCTAATACCACTGCTTTCAGCGACGTTCTTACCTTCGATCATTAAGAGGTACTACGAAGGAACACGATCATACCAAGGATCAGCAACACTATGGATTGGCTTCGTCTTGAGACTAGGACTACTTGGGGCCGCCTTGTTTTGGGTGCTAGATGCTGCAGACGACAATGATTGGCTCAAGATGAGCAAAACTACCTTGCAGGTGACCAAGATCATCCTTGCCAGGGTGGTCCTGGGTCTGGCTTTCGTTGTGGGAACAACCGCGTTCTTGTGGGGTAGTCCTTGCATTAGTATCCAAGTGACACCGGAGGTGAATGGCGATGCGGATAACGACGTTGTTCTAAAGCCGAAGTCGGTCAAGGTCTTTGGATACGCCAACGTTCACGGCACTCGATACTTCATACTCGTGACGAATTGGCTAATGGCCGTTGTGCTCCTCCAAAAGCCAATGGGTACTGGTGCAATTGGCATTTTGACCATTCAAATACTTGCGCTTCTCGAGATCATCGATACGAACAACCTATCCCAATGTGCCATAGGCCCTGTCGTCCTTGGCCTACTCGGCAGCTTTTACTTTTTCAAGACTGGCCACCAAGCAACACTCTCAAGCATTCAGTGGGAGTCTGCCTTCATCGCACTAAAGACTATTCGCTATCCATGGTCACCCTTGCTGGTTGTTCTGAACAGCTTCGGTGCGCAAATTTTGACTACTGTGGCCGTCCCGCTTATCGCTCTGTGGAAGCAACCGCCAAAGAAACCGAGACTGCTTGGTGATGTTGCGAAGGCACTAGCTACCTTACTGCTCTATTACGCAGTCATCAATCTTGCAACCACTATGTGGGCCGGTTGGCTACGGCGGCATCTCATGCTGTATAGGATCTTTAGCCCCAGGTTCATGACTGGGGCAGCTGTATTATTAGTGGTGGATCTTGTGGGCATCTTGATAGGTATTGGGAGCTTGCGGTGGAATTTTGCAAGTATTGCGGAGGTATTTGGGTGGAACTGAAAAAGACTCTGCGCTTCTATTCTACATGATTTCACTCTACCTTGAGAGATGTCCATATTTACAGAGATTGAAACGTCGCCCAATTTTGAATACGGCGCTGGCTAAGTTGCTATCTCAGTAACGCTACACACGTTGGGCCTCTCTGAGCGCAGAAGGTCTGCCGCTAGGTTTGGCCAGATATTTCTGGTCCACTCCCATTGAGCACAGCATATCTAGTCTAGAACTACTCGTACAGAATACAAATAGGCCTTGCTGCTGCGCCTGTAGTATTAGCAAAGATAAGCCCCAGCGCTCAGATTTTGGACAACAAAATCTCGTCCACGCTCTTGTAAAGCATGATAAGTGGCCTTAGGTTGCTTACAGTTGAATTGAAACGTTCTTGTGACCGCTCCAAAAATTGCCTCTTTGCGCGTCCCAGACTCTTTTATCATATCGGACAGGCAATTCAATCTGTGATTTACTAGGAGCTGCCTCGCATGGATGCGGATGATCGTGTAGCTCTTTGGGATATCCCTGGTCATCTCCCATGCCGTGACCTGTTCTCTTGATATATCTTCCTCTACCACACATTGTTGGGGCTCACACTTGTTATTTTGCCTTGCTTTTCGCCGTAAGAGGAATATGAGGAAACCCACTACCGCGGCTTCTGATGGTACGCTAACCCCAACTTCAGTCGTATTCGGGACCGCGTGTTTTGCAGAAGGAGGTTCAACTCGCAAAATCGGAGTGAATATAAGGCTAGATATTTCGATTGTGTCTAGTCTAGCAGATATGTCTGGTTCTCAAGAAAGATATTCAATTTGGATCGGATCGCAATCCCTACTTTAAGGTGTGCAAATCCTTTGGGTCTAACATTCAATATCTATGATTCCTGAAACCCTTCTGTAGCCCCGGGGTTTGTAGGGTAGTAGGGTACCATGGAATTTCGCAACAGCTGTTACTTTCTCGAAAGACATGATTCTGATGAGACTCGGCGGCTATCCTACGAACACATTTTTGACCCATCTGCATGACGTATAAAGGCAAGAGTAGGGTCACTAGTACTAGCGATGAAGCAGTTTTCCATTGCATGAACTACTACATTTTCCATTACTGACCTGATCGCAATCTGAGCCATCGTAAGACATCTTTCCAGGCATGAGATAAAGCGAAACCGCCTTTAGCATAGGCCTCTATGTAGTTTAAATTTCTGGGTAAGAGTATAGGTGTATCGGCTTCGGTCCTCGTGAGCGGTCTCCTTTTTGCGCTGACGTTGTCCACGATGGTACTGTTCTTGTATTCCGGCCGTCTTCTCAGCTTTCAAGGAATTTCTGCTGCGTGAAGATTTCCCCTCACGCAGCGGTTGTACGTGAAAAGGATGGCCAGTTGGGTATGGCCTCAGGATCTCACCAAGCTTTTGGTGATATCCTTAAACCTTTGATACACAAGAGGTTCAAGAACCTGGCCAAGGCTGATCCCGGAGGTCGTGACGAGATACGAGGAGCTTCTTTTGCCCCTCTTCTGAGCGGCCTGAGTCAGGTACGATCGACATGGAGGTGAAGATGTACAATGTATAGTCGCGTATCGAACGAGGCTCATTGCTCCTTCATCACATATAGGATCTCATAGTTTTGGGGTACCGAGACTGGAATCATCGATAAGGAGTCGTGGCATGGTTGTTCCTTTGCCTATTCCACCGACACATCTTCTGCATGAATGTTATCGTCGACGACGGAAAAGAGTGGATCCTCGCCGCGATTGGAAGAGGATCCCCTGCAACAAGAATTCTCAAATATACCAGGAACGCTGAGCCGGTTGGCGCCTTTCCCTGGGTTATTAGCTTGATAAATACAGCGGCGATGTGAGCTCCAAGGTATGGAAATTGGACAATACAGAAAACATTCGCCAAGGGTAATTCCAGCCGTGCTTATCCTCTAATAATTATATTCTTGAAACAGCCTTATGGAAGATCGTAGTGAAGCAGCCGGTCTCAAGAAGTTGTGTTCACGAGATCTGTGACCGCCATCATCAAGTTTCCAGGAAAAGGTATCAAGTATACTCGTAGTAATATCAGGCCAAGATTTGAGCCCTCCTAGATCTTCGGCGTTTGTGGTATCAAGTCCTGCTGCATTATTGGGAAACGGACAAATCTCGCCTCTGCAGCTTTCACGATCGGCCCCCTTCCTCCAGCGTGGATCAAAGCGCGAAAGGTCACAGCCACTGGCGTTAGAATTTTATTATCCTATCTTATAGGCACGACACCATAAGTCCAATTCGCAGACAGCGTATGATTACCCGGCCCCCAATTTTTTCTGGCCTCTGCGATCTGGTTCCCTTCGACCTGATAGAAGACTTGGAACATCAAGCCATCTGGTGTACCTCGATCAGGATAAAAGAACCAACAGCTTACAGCTGATCCGTTAATCGCAGGCTGATTACTGATGTTGTACTCGACACCCCATCTTGTCCCGGCGGGGTCCGCTGACGAAGTGAAATTGCTCCCTTGAATCATTCCACTGGAGCCTTGGAACGCGATGAGGTACTGCGCGCACATGCTGACATTTTGGAAAACGGAGTCATGACTGGACTGTCCAAGGTGCCAGCTGTTATCGTGATTGCTGGAGCTGGTATTGTAGTTGCGCCACCAAAATTTCATCATCTGGTCATTGCCTAAGGCAAAGAACAATGCATTGGTAGTTACAGAATAAACAGTGGCGCCGCTGAAGCCGTCTGTGTTGAAGAAAATGAATCCGTCACTCCAGCTTCCGTCCTGTTCATTGAAAATGTATTCGTGGATTATGCCATCGGTGCCACTGGCGTACAGACTGAGGCCCCCACCAAGGTCGTTTGAGCTAGTATTATATTTTATTCCCCGGCTGACCGTGAAGGCAATGTTTGTTTGGTTGGGAACTTTATATCCGTTGCTACCAACACTTCCTTTCTGCCAAGTTGTGGGGTCGCTTTGTGAATAAACGTTTTGGATGATGTTGGATTCATCCACGTAGAAAAGCCACCACTATGTACATGTCAGTTACTGTTGTGTTTGAATGGAAGATACTCACCAAGACCGAGCCCTTAGTCGACGTGCTGACCGTGGCAAGGGGGCTTCCTAGCATCGCATCTGTGACCTGGAGATCTGTGCTTCCCTGCCAGATACGTTTTGGGCTTTGTGAAATGTAGCGGAGGCTCCTATCCCCATATTGATAGTACAGATGAATGTCGCCTCCTGTACGTGGATCCATTGTAGTCAATCGAGTGCCATTTAGTACACCAGCTGGATTGCCTGTTGGAACGGCTGTTGGAGACACTGTAGCACCACTCGAAGTGGCATAGGATGATGTTAAGGTGCTAATTCTTGCGCAGACGGCGGTAATCAGTATTCTATGTTACAGAGGGGAGCTTGAAACCCACCTTTTGTTCCTCGAAACAATTACTCCGACTGGAATGGAAACCACGAGAATAATCACAACAGCCACAATGCCGAGAATCTTCCACCATTTCGCCTGGCGACTTCGATTAGGTACAACCTGTAACAAGGACCCAGGAGGCAAATCCTCTGAATGGGTATGAGCTCCACCTTTCAGCAAGCCCATAGATGTTTCGGTATTGTCTTTAGAGGAGACAAACTGCTTCTGCTCGTGTTCTGCTTGAACATTGCCAAGGGCGACGGTCTGTTTCTCCTCAACTTCTCGTGGGTCCCCTTTGGAGTTCGCGAGCTCAATGCCCGGGTATGCTGACACGAATCAGTCACCGAACCCTCTCCTTTTGTGATGTTGCACAAACCTTCCGTAAGTTGGCCGATTCGCTCGATTCCCTCGTAGGAGCTATGGCCGCCCTCCATCCCTAAATACTGTAGTATACAAGAGAGAGAAAACCAATCAGAGTTCCACGAAAATGTCGAATTTTGGCCTGCACAGAGGAATTCGATCTAAGTAACATGCACAACAAGGCCGCACAGGTCGAAAGAGTGCAAAGGAGCGCTAAATTAAGCATCGCTCCTACGACACACACTGGTGGTCTAATGAAAGCATACGCAAGAAGCCACCTATTGAATAAGCGTCGCAAGGGAACAGAGCCACAGACATCTTTCACGTCGTGTCGCAAACGTGGCCAAGTCCGCCCCTGTTTAGCACCAGGAACAACCCTGCAATCCGGTTGATTTGCGTGCCCACGTGCTAAGGGTCTGTATTTGTCACTTTGAATCGTGGTGACGGAAACTATGATATTTATCCCACGTCTTATCTAGACCACGTAGTTATTGAACGAATGGTATTTTGTTATACTGATTGCGATACCATAGCCAGAGCAGAAATTCAACAGCACCTGCCCCTAGCTCACAAGACGATCGGTCCGAAAGCAAGCACAATTGGAGGCGTGTTCCCAGCGAGCCTCGAGCGGGTACATTGGAATACTAGCCCGGAGATCATTTCACCGTTGGGGCACAAAGGGATCGAAAGATTCCAACTCAAATTATGTCAGGGTATCGAGGACTGCATGGAAGATCTGATGGAAGCGGTTCGGTTATTGAAGACTACGGAGTATACAGACTCTTCTCACGTCCGGCTGCAATCGTTGGCGTAACCGTTCCCTGTTCAACAGAAAAAACAACAACGCTTGCGACATGGCGTGGGAAGGGTCTCAACGGATCAAAAGCGCGGAATGATAGCTTGGATGTTAAATTCCCTGGCCACTCAAGTCTCACTTCCAGCCGCCTACTTGAACCGGAATCAAAATACAAACGATAGGCCACCGTGGCGAAGATCATGATGGTTGATTTCAGCACCTTTGGCTCGTAATTTTCCAAGGACTCCTATAAGACATATTACAACAAGTGAAATAAGGGCGAAAGGGATATTTCTTACCCAGAAGGGTATGGATTTACTATCCACACCAGACTAAAAAAATGGCAAGGGTTACTGGCGTGAAAATCACGACCTAATCCTGCAGTCGACTGATTAGTGTGATCCTTCAGCTCAGCTCGCGTACCACTGAATGTGAGCCTCAGATGTCACTGCGCCAGCTGCCCGACCGCTAGCGAGGAAGATGAATGGAATTTCTAGATGACCGAGGGACTATCTATGCCGCCATCTCAGCTCGTACCGCCGCGTTTCATGTCTGTGGCGCGCTGGAACAGGCTCAGGAGGATCGACATCCATGCATTGTTTAGAATACATCACCATCTTTGGCAAAAGCATGGTTTTCGGCGCCAATCTCAACCATGGTCAGGCTCATCGGCGTCCCCATCACTATTGAACAGACTCGTAATCGGATCGCACGCTCTTATGTTCTAGGAACAAGTATAATGAAAACATCCGGGGGAATAGTTGTGTCTACCAATGTGGTCGATTACACGCCAAGGACAGCCCCCAGCGCTTAGGCTGAGACAGTTGATTGGGCGCGGGAGCCGGCCCCGAGCGATCCCCGGGGGCTGAGCGATCCCAGCGCGTCCGCAAGGCTAGATAGTTTAACGCTAACTTCTTCGGTCTTCCTGGAGATACATTGGTCCTACCAAGCTCATGCAAGCCAGAATCCTTCGTGCAGAAGTTCATTCTTGATGGAGTCCTATAGGCTATCTGGATGTGGGGCGCTCCGTGCTATTCATTTCGATGCTGGAGGGGACCAGTGGTTTCAAATGTCCGTGCACCACCCCACGCAACAATGGGTCCTGGTCTGGCAGCCTTGTAAATGCTTTGGTGGCGCTTAGTGGCATTCTTGTGAGCTCGGTGTGCGTTCGGTACCCCTTTCTATGACTTTTCCCAAGCAAAACATCCCTACAGCCTGGCCACACTAGCGAATTGAGTCAAGTGACGGGAAAAGATCCTGTATGGTTTCATTCGCACTGATCCGAGCGATGTTGTAAGCAATCTCAAAAATCCAGACGTTTACTCTATGGGAGCTTTTCTCTCTCGTGTCCTATCTTCTGCTGGCTATGATGCCTGAGGCGCATCGCTCAGACTTCTTTTCCACTAAATTATCATTGTACCGCATACTAGTGAGGCTACGAATCCATTGCGGGCGTTGAAAGGGCTTTCAGACCCAGCGTCCAATGTCTCCCAAGAGCCACCTTTACAGCTTTTTCTTAGTATTCTCAGCGTACTTTACCATCACCTGTTGTAAGTTAAGATGCCCACCATCATCAATTCATGTGCTTATTTGCCACAGTGTCCGGTCCCATACCGCCACTCAGTCCGAAGTCCACGTACAGACTACTCAGACTGCCTCGTCGCAACGCAATCGCCGGAGGCGTGGATCTGAGGGTCCTTCCTTTGGGGGATTCAATCACCTATGGCGAAGGTAGCAGTGACGGAAATGGCTATCGATTGGCACTTTACAACATGCTTCATGCGGAGAACGATCTGGACTACATCGGCCGCGTAAGGACTGGCACAATGGTCGATAAAGACAACGAGGGTTATCCAGGATACCCTATCGTTTCGATTGCGAGTACCGTGAAACCAGAATATCCCGAGCGGCCGAACATCGTGCTCTTGATGGCTGGAACGAACGATGTGATTCTCGATAACGACCGTAATACTTCTTTTGTCGCACTGGACCAGCTGATCGACAAAGTCATTACCGCGTGCCCCGATGCTGTTGTGCTAGTTGCAGAAATTACGCCTCTACTGGATCCAGAAAGAGAGGCAAGAAGACTGGCCTATAATTCCGCAATTCCAGCGGTCGTCCAACCGTACACGGATGAAGGGAAACACGTCGCGCTAGTCAACATGGGAAGGATTATACCACAATGCATCAATGCTACTGATGGAATTCACCCAGATGATGAAGGTTACAGGCTGATCGCATCCGCATGGTACGAGGCTATCATTGCTGCCGACGAAAAAGGCTGGTTCGAAGCGCCCGAGCCTGATTTCTTTCCGAGCCTACCAAGCCATCAAGCACGCAAGGGCCTTGCAAAATGGATGTCGACTTCTACATGGACACCGGCTGAGGTCGTTGCCTGTGGGGTAATTCCGCTCGCGATAGTTGCTGCTGTTATTCGGAAAAAGCTGTTCATAGCTATAAGGAGATATAGGATATGACGGCTACAAGAAGCTTGCTTTCGGAGTCTGCAGGATTGAATTGGATGAAGAACGTTCCCATGCATCAGGGCTGAATATGTCGGTAGGACTGCCTGGCTGCTGCGTCCATGTGGTAGGATAGTTGAGCTGATAGGCAAACAGTCGCAGATACAACTAATGAATAGTCTCCGCAATAAAATTTTCCTGACAGCTGTTGTTTCGCCCCTGTGTACCTATTAATCTCATTCCTTCCCTTGTTCACTCAAAATGACCTTTTCCCACACCTTTGGCTGATTGAACCTGATGATCGAGAGTCCCAGAATTTCAACCTGTACGACCACTACCACCCGTCAGCATGATCAGTCGCGTGTCGAGCGACTCAACGAACGCCTACCTCGAGCATAAACCTTGAATACGATATAACCTCCCCAATACATCGAATTCGAGCGACTGGCGTGAACGGCATGGAAAACGCTTTGAAAATCACAGAAATTTCTGCTAGGCCTCTCCATCCGAAAAGGGAAGGAGATAGCATCGGCAGATAATACCACGAACAAGGACACTCAATTAATGGACAGCAAAACGCTAATAGACGGAGAGCACAAAGAGGAGACAAGTCACTACATCGATGTCGTTTGTCATGTTTATTATTGGCAAAGCAATTGCTGAATATAGAGCGGCTGGTATTCTTGATGGTGCTCTCACGATCATTACCGCTTCTGCACCTCTATGAAAGCGACCTGGTCATACAGTACTGTTGCGTGCTCGCCCAACGATCTGCTGACGCCGAGGGTTTCCCATATAGCACTTATGAGTGTCCTCGTTGGAGTAGCTTCGAATAGCTTGATCACCAGGCCCTTTGTTAAAGGTGGGCTTATACAGCACCCGAGCTGACGTTAGTGTTCGTACTCCTTCGGGCCCTTCTTGAGCTCTCCAGTCGCTAATACCTAAGTCTTCAACAGGTGTAATTCTCAATCTCCCTATCGGAGGCATCACCTTCCTTACCCTCACTTCTATCCATATACCAGACGCAAAAGTTAAGACCAAGGCTGAACATCCTCTCATAGAGAAGCTGGATAGACTAGGCATCTCAGGCTTCGCTACATACACACCTGCATTTAATATGCTACTCCAACGTTGGAGTGGGGGGGACTCACCTAACCTTGGAGTTCTGCAACGACCATCGCCTATTCCGCGGTGCCCTGGGCATTTTTTGCGTCTTCTTAGCATACGAACACCGTTGAGGAGAGACTGCGATATTACCACTTATTCTGTTTCGCAACAAGGTCGTGTGCTGTGCTGCTATTACCTCCGTCATGTCACAAAGAGGCTTCCTCGTGATCTTCTATTGCCTACTTACCTTGATTTCAAGTCGGTAAAGGTGTGACTAAAACGACTAACGGGTCCCCACACTGCCGTCGGTGGTAGGTACGGCAGTTGGTGCCTTAGTCATTGGCGTCCTCGGTACGTCCTGTGATAGGACTTTTTGGATGGAAGCATGTTAGACACTATTTCTAGCAGTCTCAAGAATGTTTTTCACACCCAATTCATCCTTGTCGGAGCTACCGAGCAGCAATCGCAGCGGGTCTCATGAGTAGTTATACGCCCTTTTCTGGAGCAGGAGCCTGGATCTGCTACCAGCCGCTTAACGGTGTCGAACGGGGCACAATAAGGTAGTACCCCGTCACAAAAGGTCATGCTATCATCTCAAATAATCAGCTGGCTGTGGTGGGTGACAGGCTCAAATACCTCTTGCGTGACACTCGATTCCGCCTTGTTCGTCTTATTTGAGTAGACGGCTTTTGTGAATTCGTTGACGACAATTTCTGTACGTTCGGCATTGCGTTTTCTTTCGGAGGTACGCGCCAGTTGGGTTTAGTATTGGCCATTCGTGCTGGCTTTCTTACTCTTGTGGCGGCTTCCGGCCTCAGCTGGACGAGTTGGAAGGCGAAGAACAAGGCTGAGGTGACAGCTGAGGAGGTTTGACTGTCTCCTTTATGTTGCCAACCGATTGACGTTGTAACATCACTGTCTGAAGTTGGCTAACATAAGAGGCGGCTAAAGATAACGAGCGAATCTTTATTGGATTATGAGCATCAAATTGGTTCAGAGTGCACTATAGTGACTAATGGCAAAGACAACAAAGATGACCATTATTTTACACCCCTGTTTGTATACTAGCTCATGCTTGAAATCAACTGCGAACCCTCGTTGTAACGATATTGGCAGAGAAGATCGGCCAAGTAGCATCAAAGCGCAGCCTCACCTTGTTCGCGAGTGTACACCAGGAAGTTCAACTTTCCCAGCTCTATGATCAAGCTCCCAGGGCACCTGGTGATCAGACATCTCCGTAATCCATCTCTCATCATGAAGCTCTGCGCTGGTCCAGTCTCTCGATGAAACGTCATTCCTCAAGGCCGGATGTCGGGGCTTGACCTTATCTTTTCGCCTTGCTTCTTTCCAGAACAGAAAGCCGATGAGACCTACTACCGCTATGCCTAGTGGCACTCCAACCCCGGCACCTATCCCAGTCGCCATGCTTGCCGCTGGATGTGGTGTCTGCGATGACTCGGAGCTTGCCGTATGCGTTCCCGCTGCGGACACCGGATTTGCGAGGGATTCTTGGCTGGAAGCTGATAGGATAGAAGCAGGGATAGAATTAGAGGCGGAAGGACTGTTGGTGCGAGCTACTGAGGTAGCAGCTGACTGCGGCTGAGTCGTAGTAGCCAGTTGAGTTGATATGGTTGCGATGGTTGGAAAACCGAGGATAGAACCGCTGGTGTACTGTATGAATGAGGCCGAAGAGCTGCCCTCGCAAACCGTACCGTCGCCACACCACCAGGTCTGATTGTTGCTTGGTCCTCCGCCAGGACACATAAAAATATTCGCCCATATATTGGTGCGTACTGTACAAAACATCAGTCTGGGCTCATTTCCGGAGGATGATGGTTGTTTGTAGTACACAAAACAACTTGAAAGGCATGGCTCACACTTGTTGCAATACTGAGTGGGGCACGCAGTGGTATTGCTCCAATCTTTGACTGTACAAGCGCCTCGATAGGTCTGCATCCGTTTGTCAGATGAATATATACAAAAGCCTAATGAAAACTCACCCATCCTGCACCCGCGCCATAGCATAGTCCATTTGACAAACAAACTTCGCTATGACTGCAACAGTGGCTATCTCGATCAGGGTAACAATTCGCATATTCTCTATGGTCTGGCGATGTGCTAGCGCCGTCAGGCCAATAGCATGGTTGTTGGGCAAGCGTAAACGTGAAGGTGAAAACAAGACTTATAGTTATGGCTAATTGAGCGCGCATCATAACTTGGATTGTTCACAGAAGAGAATTTAGTCGAAAACCAAACTGCACGAGGGCGAAAGATTTAATTACGCTACTTTGAATCCCCCACCTTAACCCGGCTATGCAACGTTGAAGCTGACGATGAAACTTTGTAGTGCCACATGGTTGCCGTATTATCTGCAAGAAATGTACAAGCTCGCGCTGTGCCGCCAATCACACAACACCACCATTTTCGAGAGCTGGAAACAAGTTATCGACAACATCAATTGAACACACCGGACTCCGCCAATCGTATCGACTTCTCCTGCTCGCTAAAGGATGAAGATTACGAAATTAGTTGATCCTTACAGAAGATTGCACTAGGCTGAAACGCGCGGGAGGGCTTATACACTTGGCCGACACGTAGTTTGACTTCATTGTCCGCCTTCTCAATATCGCCGATGAACTGGGCCTCCATAATCTCGCAGGTTGAGTGCCAAGACCATGTCAAGTTCGACATTTTTAGCCCCGAGAACATCATATTCACCTCTCAGAATACGACATCACTGTAAAAATAGGTGAGAAGCATCGTGTTAGATCTCCAGTATGCTGAACCATGTGATTGATAGCTTTTGGCAGCTTTTGGCAGCTTTTAGCATAAAAAATTAGATTTTAATCTTTGGTCCGGTCAATAAGATATAGTCTGATCCCTAGAAAGGACATCTGATAAAGACCGGACCACTGTACATACATGAGGTTAGGCAATCCTTTGGGTCTAACATTCGATATCTAAAGTACCGTATTATTCCGGAGGCCCCCTGGAAGCCCTTGTTTGCCTCTACAGAGACTGCTAGATGTAGCAGTATCCCAGGTCCATCAGGATGCCATTTTGACTAGGTGCAATATTTATTGCTCTTCTTAGTCACTTGCAACCCTCGACTCTTACTCTTACTTAAGCTGTGGATGTAGGTTGGTGACTTTATGTATCTGCTTCAAGGGTTCATTTTCTCGCAAAAAATCTTACACTTCATCTGAATGGCCTCGGTGCTTTCTTTGTTTGCGAGGCGCGTCAGATCTTCGCGGTATCGGAGAATGACTCTGCCTGTTTGAGCTTACGCTAAGGCTTATGGATCTCACGCTCCATTCATGACCATCTTTCTTACTTTCTTCAGCTCATCGTCTTGCTAATGTCCTTCCTTGCTCATCTGGCACCTATGACTATTGGGATTTCAGACTCTATGTTTTTGTTGATAGTTCACCTTTTTAGCTCCCCTGACTGGCGGATGTGCTTTGATGGAATGAAGCCAGATTCCATTTTTCAATGGGTGGCTGTTGAACCGAGCAAATCTATCACACAGTTCACGGTGCTTCTTTTGAGAATACGGAAGTAGTCTCAATGGTGAATAATCATCGATTGAGGCCATTCTACACGCTAGAAAACAGGAATGGTAACCAACCATTGGGATCAAAGCTGATCAATTTGCAAGGTGTTCAATATTACCCCGCTCAATTTCTCCCCCTGCCACCCTTTGCTGGGAAGAAGCTAATACCCTGCTTTCGCAGCGGCTTTTGACCCAACGGGACCCCTTCCTTCACCTCCACCCCTGGCTCTCTGATCTGCCGAATTGCCAACGCTTTCTCCTGGCTAATTGGCTGACACGAGTATCCCAAATTTATGCTCTCATCAATTGTCCCTTTTAAGAATGCACAGAATTTCGCTTTTTCAGGGCTGGTTCTGCTCGTAAGCCCCATCGCCTTGAAGAAATCCGGGAAGCTGCTCACCTGTCACATTCGGGAGTCAGCATTGTTTCTTTAAAGCACGGAATTGAGGTAGCAAAACATGTCAGAGAAGTAGTTCTCGGGTAAATACTCCGATTCCACCTCACAGAATCGAGTAGTAAGACATGTCTCGGGAGTAGTTTCTGGGTGAGAATCCACGATTAAAGTTTAGGGAAAAGCCCTGAGACTCAAGAAAGGATACCGAATAGACAACCAACATTCGAAAAGTGACTTACAGTACGGATGTTGCGGATCTCTTGTGCAAGCTTCTCGGCGGTCCCGCGAGGGGGTGCACCGTGCATGTCAAAGATATCGTCGGAAATGTTGGCGATAGGTTTTCCTTCCGCACGCGCAGTCTTGTAGAAGAGGGCGAGGAACATGAGGATGCGATATGATACTTTGGACGCTTCGAAGGTACGCTGCAAGCGGTAATTGCTGACTGCAGAAGGCTCGATGTAACTCAATTCGGCCATACCTGCGCCCTTGTAATCGAGCATCCAGACAACATTGCGAAGGATAGCCTCTTTGATGATTGCCATTGTCAACTCCTCGGTCAAGCCCTGATCACTCACAAGCACGGCGACAAGCAGTAGACCCAGATTTGGACAGGCCGATTTTGATGTATATCCTTCCATGAAGCGAAGCAGGAGCCGATTCGCGTCGCGGACAATTTGGGGCTGCTCGGTGGCTAGGCAAAGAAGCAGGTGGAAGAGGCTAAAGTACGATTCCACTGCTTTTTCGGAGGCATGTGTCAGGGTACTCTTTGGCCTATCACCCCAGGTTGACTCTGCTTCGCGACTGAGCTTGATGACAACATCGTTCATGAAGCTGTAGATTACTTTTACGTTACATTCGCGGTCGGCGGGAATGGCGGCAGCGTAACCCAGCTGTCGCAAAGACACCTTGACATCTGCTCGCACCGACCTCCAATGCCGACGAGAGATGGGAAGCGGTAGCCAGTGCTCAAAGCCGAGACCTTGAATGGAACGACGGACACGGAAGTGTTCGAAGGCTTGTTGAGACAGAAGGTCGAATTCAGACTCGAAGGTCCCCTGTCGGCCACTACCCGCGCAGTGAACTCCAACGCCCAGCTTCGCGTTCAGAAAATTGTCCTTGAAACAGAAGCATTGGAGCTCTCGCAACCTGATGCAATCGTAGGACTGCAGGAACTCTCCCAATTTGCTACAGACTTTCGCGGCTGCTAACAGATCTTTCGTATCTAGCTCAGCAAGTATGAGCAGAAGAAGCTCATCTGGAAGGGCCAAAATTCGCTCGATCAATCGGGTCCGCTGTCCCTTTAGGCTTTCGACTTCATTGATGTCCATGCTGTCCTGGTCTTTCGTAGGTATGGAGCTGGGTTCGTAACCGCCAGAGCGGGTGTCTACCAAGTCCTGGTTGACTTTCGACCCACCGAAGCCACATTTGTCACAATCATGGGCACGCGCTGAGCGCCTTGACAAGCCTTGGAATGGGTGGTCCCCGGAATCTCGGCTGTATTTGTCAAGCTCCACTGAGTAACCGCCCCCTTCCTGTTCGATTCGGTCACTACTGAAGAAGCTGAGTAGTTGGATAGCCATGCCTTTGAGGGTATAAGCCGGCGTGTAGCCCTCTTCCGTGTTGAGAATGGAAGCGCAGATGTAGGAGCCGAAAACATTCGGATGGACGATATGTGATTCAATAGTGACTGTTGGTGCTCTGAGTGGATAATCAGCACCAAATTTTAAGGTGAGATGCAGAGGCTCCTTGCCGGAGGGAGTGAGTAGTAGGCGAGTTTCTTGCAAGTCATCCCGTATGAAAAGAACGATGTTTGGGTAAGGATCCGCCTGTAGCTCTGCGATATCCTGAAGAAGACGTCGTTGGAGCGCCATCTTGGGAAAGGAGCCGCTATGAGATGTGGAATATGAGGTACCTCGCGGGCAAGCGTGGATATGATTAGATATGAAGCTCGAAATAACAACAGACTGTTAGGTTGAAAGATTTGTTGAAGGAAGGCGCGGCTTGGGAGTGAAGATACTAGAATCAGCGAATGAATGGATGGTCTTTATAAATTGAAGACACCAGAATCCACGAATAAATGATCGTATACTTTCTTGAAGTGAAGACACTCAAACTTGCAATAAATGCTTTTGTAAAGTGAAGACGGACCCCGGCCGAGCTACAAGCCCGGCGGAGAGCTGGCCTAACTATTAGCCTTCTACTTTGTAGCTCTTATCGCGCCGGTAGGGATAGTGAGTCAGTATAGATCCTATGAATTGAGGAAAAGAGAGAACTTCACGGTTTACCTAGGTAGCAATTTATGTTTTGGTGGTGCTTAGAAGGGTTCACCTAGAAGAGGTCACCCCCTAACCGTCCAAACTCCCTAACCGTCCACTCGTAGGGCTGAAGCCTATTCACCCCCAAAGGGCACCCTAGAGCCCGCCTTCCGGGTACCAAACCGGAATCTTCTGGGGCCGTGTCTTGTCGCCTAAGCTGCTCGTCCTAGGGCCACTTCTCCGGGGTCTACGGGCCTCAGCCCTACGAGTGGACGGTTAGGGAGTTTGGGCGTTAGGGGGTGACCTCTTCTATCAATAACTCCGGGGGCTAGCTCTAGGGATCTCTCAGGGGGTAAAACAGCCAAACTGTCATAACTTGCGAACCACGTTATCATGAATGAGAAACTTGGTACAAAAGCTGTAGAAATCAATGATCACTTCAACTTTTCACGCGGAATTACAGCCTCAGAGCGGACAGTTGTGGAGTTAGGGCATGGTGTCCCATTGATAGGTGAACCCTTCAACGAGTACGAGTAGTAAGGATTCCACCATGCCCACCACCTGCATCTACCACATTATTGACTACTTCAAGTCACAATGGCAGCTGAAAGCCCGGATCCCAAGACCTTTGGCTCATGGGAGGAGGCATTTAGTTATCCAATCCCCGCCGTGCGCGGCATGGAGCGAGAGCTTCGCAGGGACATAGATTCGAACCGTGAGAAGCTGAGGACACTGGTAGGGTAATGCCATCAATTGCTCACAAATATTGAGCAGTCATTCCCTGGATGAGGGGCACCGGCTGACGTTCGCTGAGCAATATAGTGCAAGCTACCGCGACCTCTTGGGCACCGCAGAGTCGATCATTGAGATGGACGGGCAGATGCACAACGTGGAGGCTTATATGGGTGGTGTTGGTCAAAGATGCAATACCAGACTCCTTGAGAAGAAAGGGGCCAATCTACGGAGTTGGACTGCAGAGGTTGAAGCTCCAAGTACGAAACATTTCAATCCAATTCCCGATTTCCAAACAGCTTGCTCACAGCTGCCATGGCAGATAGTGCCCGTTATACCTTCGCGTCTCAATTAGCCGTCCTCCGCAGCTGTCCAGATGTCATCTCCAGGCTGCTCAAAACGAGGAACTACGTACTATTGGCGGCTAAGGTCCTCGTGGTTTCGCGGTTGCTACATACGAAGCTCTCCCAACAGCCCAATCCGCCTACATATCTAGACAGCCTACGGAACCGTATAGCAACTCTTCGACGCAGGCTTTTGAGCAAGATTGATCGGCGATTCAAGAGCTTGGAGCTGCCTAGGGATGTGCTGGTAGAGGCAATGTGTGCTTTCTCATTGGCAACAAGCTCGTCACCCAAAGATGTGCTACGACATTATCACCACATCAGGCTGGAGGCTATATCTGAGAAAATGGAGGAAAGCACCAACGGGAACGACAACATGCTCTTAGCTTTGAGGCTATTTGTTAAGACTTTGAGGGATACTCAGGCAGTGGCACCAGGACAATTGGCAAATGCCTTAGAGAAGCTGAAATTAGTATCATTGTTTAAAAGTCAAGATGTCAACTCGCTGATGGAACTGAACTTGGATGTGCACGAACGCTGGATAGCCGAGGATATCAAAACTTTCACACCTTACATACGCCATGATGATTTGAGCAAAAAGGAAGCCGAGAGGTCTTTGAAGCAGTGGGCCAAGCAAGCTTTCTCGTCATTTCTCAATGCCCTTCGAAAGAGGATACAACATGTATGGGACCCCTCGGCTCTGATGCGTCTGCGTCGAGAGCTCATCGAGCTGTGGCTGTCAAACCATCAGCATTCGCTTGGTATCGACACGGCTGAGACGCTGGACGGCCTTCGTGATGTTTTCAATGTGCAAGCTACTCGAATTGTACAAAATCGAGCTGCCACTTTGGACCGTGTCGGCTCCATTGTTCAAGAAGTCCTGCAGGATTGGCAGCCCGGAGTGTCTGATTCCGCTCCATCGCTATGGGACCCTTTGATGACATCAATGGAGATGACCAAAGGAGGGGAAGAATTTCGAGAAAGACTAATGGTTCGGTCCATAGGTAGAAATCAGCCACTGGACAGAGTAAGTAAAGAGTATTCAGCCTTGCTCGAGAGCATCAAAGATATAGAAGAAATGCTCAAAAAGCTACGAGAGACCAAGTGGGCGGACGAAGTCGAAGACATGGATGCCGAAGATGACTTGCTAGACAACAACCAAGTCTTACTTAACGAGGATGACCCTGGGCTGTTGCAAGAGGAACTCAATAATGCGCTTCACGAGGCGTATACTGATCTGCAAGTGTCACTCGAGAAAGCAGCTCCAGATGAGGGCGATCCTAATCGAGGTCGAAAAAGTAGTTTCCTTATCCGTGTGTGGAGGGAAATTCGACAGCATCTACCGACAAGCTACCAGAATCACAAATTAGGCTTGAATTCGATTCCGACACTCCAGAACATCATTGCTGATGAAGTACTTCGCATTCCTCTAAAGCTATGCTCTAAGCGATTGGCAAACCACTCTGCGGCCTCAAGGCTGCAAACAAGACCGCTTTGGGAGGGCTATCCAGAGCTACCATTGTTGCCCTCTGCGTGGACTTATCGCTTTCTACGTGATTTAACATCGTCGATGACTGAATGTGGAAGCGATTTGTGGACTCCGCACGCCTTGGATACGCTAAAACGAGATCTCATACTGGGTATTGTTCCGCTCGTTGAGGGAAGTCGGGAACCTGTTGCTGAGCGGGTCAACGGTCATGCGAATGGCGACGCTGATGCACATGAAGAGACACAGGGGGACCACGTGGGTGAAGGTGCAGAGAAAGGGGAAAATGATGAGGAGTCCCAACCTAAAGGAGATAAGGCGGGTAAGCCGACGGTTTTTCATGCAAACGGAACCTTGCCCAACGGCAATCATGATGCGAATTCAGAAGAGTCGTCAAAAGATGCCAAGATCCAGAAGCTCTTCGACATTACATACCTCATCCACGCGACGACCATAAGAAATCTGGATCCAGCGGAAAACAAACTGATCCAATTGCAAAATTTGCTTGTGCATGAGCTGACTTTGGAAGCCAAATCTGTACAGCGGATGAAGAAGGACGCTGGAGAGTATTGGAAACGGACAAGTCTGCTCTTTGCTCTTTTGGCTTGACATCTATATACCATCGAAAAGAGTTTGAAGCAGGTTTCATTTATAGAGCATGAGATACCCTAGCATTTGTCTCGCTGTGGACTCAAAATTAGCTGAGACGTCGCGCATTATGTGTTCAACATCCTTCTATAGCTACCTTGCTGTTCGAATTCGCTATTCAGCGCTCATGCTTCACTTAACCCGGTATTCTTCGGCCAAATCATCACATAAGGTTTGATAAAGCTAAAGGCTGCGGCTCGTGCCGAATGTCTTGCCGCTAGCCCGAATAAGATTTCCTTGAACCCAACTCTGTTACTGTTAACTCTCCATACCAGCCTTTCATGATGTCGGTACCACGCCTCACTTTTCTGTACCCTCACCTGTTCAAGTCAGCACGGATCTGCGAAAATGGACGAGGAGCCAATCGTCCACTACGCGCCGTCCCAAACTACCTCCAAAAAGCAAGCATCAGTACCACGAAATCTTGCAGAGAAGAGACCTACGCCCAGCGCTATGGTGCAGCAGCGGAACCTCAACCACCTCCGCAAGGTACTTCAATCCCATCCAAACCACAAGAGGACAAGTCGTTAGCAGGCGCCATCGAGCATGAAGTAAAAGGCCCCACCAAAGAAGTGGAGAAAAAGCAGGTCGAAGGCCTACCCTCCATAGCACCCGAGAAGAAAGCATCAGATGCGCGGGACAACCCAGACAGAAGCCGAGATGGCGCAATTGACACATCCCTCCGAGATCCCGCAGAGCGAGCAACCGAGCTCGACGCCTCCGAATCACACCCAAAACAGATGGCCGATGAAGCTGCAAGGAGCAGAGAAAAAGCCACAGAAGCGAAACCATTGGAGACGATTTTGAAGATGGGACAACCTATTAACGAGGGGTCGGAAGAGCATAAAGCGCCGCATCTGCAGGCACCGCCTTATGTGCATCATTTCGATACCTTCACGTTGGTTAAGGATTTAGAAAAAGGTGGGTTTACGGAAGACCAGAGCGTTTCGACCATGAAGGCCATAAGAGGCCTTCTTGCCGAAAATCTGGACGTTGCGAAAGAAGGTCTCGTCTCGAAATCCGACGTCGAAAATGTGCGTCCTCCCTCCACCACACCCCCACAGCCCTAACACTGTCATGCTGATCGAAAGCAGGAAACATACCTCTTTCGCGCCGCCTGCTCCGAACTCCGCACCGAAATCCTCAACACCCGCAAATCCTCCAGCACCAAAACCCGCACCCAACTCTCCCACCTCCAACATACCTACGACATCCTCTCCCAACGCACCGCGCAAGAAACACAAGCGCTCAAGGACGAGCTGCGGGGTATGCTCAATGACCGCCGCATGGCTGTGCGCGACCAACAGCAAAGTCGGGATAGTGAGATTAGCGAATTGCATTATAAGATTAGTGTGGCGCTGAATAGCGATGCGAAGAGTGAGGTGGAGGGGTTGAGATGGTTTTTAACGCGCAGGGCTGCATTCGGGATTGCGACTATGGCGTTATTGATTCTGGGAAGTTTGAGATACTCGAGTTATAAGTTGCATGAGAGGGAGATCGTGGCGAGGGAGAAGGGGTTACCGCGAACTACTACTGGGTCGTCGACGAGTAGTGGTAGTGGAGCGAGTTTTACGGTGCCCAGTAGGGAGATTGGGACGCAGACGAATGAAGGTGATGCGGGTATTGACAAAGCGGTTGATGTTGGGTATACTTCTCTGGGGTAGGGGTGATGGTGATGGCTTCGTGTGATGTCGGAATTTTTGAGGCTTTGGAGCGTTTGATACCCCCTTGCATTGCGTGCTGCGCAGAAATCGACATTAGGAAATGGCGTAAAATTTTTGCCTAGAGAGCAACTCCAAGATTCATTACCATCTTCATGGGTTGATGAGACCCGTCCAACTATGGCCTCCGAATTGATGCGGTCAAGCGCCAAAGGTGCATCTTTGGTCGACAGATGGGCTTCTTCTTTGCAACTTCGAAGGTATAGTACCAGCCATGAGGCCAACATAGCTACACTATGCAAGACTTTTGCTTCAGTCTCTGACTATGCATTGAATGCGTTCATGTGCCTATGCCCACGCTCAATGAATTCATGTATAACCCCAACGATGCTGATGATGCTCACTGCAACACACTTATACAGTAAAATCAATGATATAGTTCCTCCATAAGACTATTTGCCACCAAAAGTCGTCTTAAGCGCAATGCTCGGCTCCTCCCTCTCACCACTACTTGCCCTCCTACCTCCGGCTCGGCCTCCACCCGCGCCTCCACCTTCTCTTATCACAGTCTCCATAAAACCTCTCTGTCCGGCACTCATCTTAGCCACCACGCCCCTGAAGACGGGCATCTGATTCCCACCAGCCAGCTCCAGGAGCCGTTTTGCAGTTTCTGGATATGTTGCCTTACCCTCTGCTGCAGCGCGCGTGAGTAGCATCGGGATGACGATACTCATAGCCGCGGATGAGGGTTGGCCCGAGGTGGTGGCGACGAAGGACGTTAGTGCATGTGCTGTCAGTGATCTTGCGCTTTCGGGATCAGGTAGTTCCATGTCCGCTGTAAAGCGCAACAGATGTGGAAACAAGTATCGTGCAATGGCTTCGTCGGCCTCGTTTTTGGGGCTCACCATGAGAAGCGAGCGTAGGCAGCTAGCGACGACTTTGGCAAGACCTAAATCCTGCAAGCAGTCAAGCATAGCGTCTAGGGCGCGGATGATAAGAGGGTCATTGGGGATGAGCGAGCGGGAGGCGGTCGTGAGGAGGATGGTGCATGCGAGGAGCGTGTTCTTTGCACAAGGTAGGGAGGTTTCGACTTCGCGTCGTTGGGCGTGGGCGAGTACGGAGAGGAAGCGGTGGAGGCTGCCTCGGGCGAGATCGCGGGTACTTGATGATGGTGAGTTTGCACTTGATGGCATCAGACTCTGTAGAAAGCGCTTGAAGACGGGGAAGGCTTGAGGTACGACATTGGCCTGGCAAGCGCCTGTACTGAGGATGGTGGCAAAGATGTGGAGTATACTGGCGTGCAAATCAGCTTTGATGATCGACGGAAAGATGTCCGAAGCGTCCACGAGTGCTTCCAAGGAAGTCTGGATTAGCACTACTGCTTCATCAGGGAGTTGTTGCCGAGCGGAAGGGTTCTGCTCCGCAAGGTTGGGCAGGACACCGGCTAATACAAGAACGATGATTCTCGTGAGCTCGAATAGTTGTTCGATGTCGTCGGAGAGATGTTCACCATTGTCACTTTCCTCTTGGGCAGAGGGGTGTGTAAGGCACAAGTTCCTTGCTATTTCCACTATCACTAGCTGAACATCTGGGCTTTCCGTGAGCGCCAAGCGGTCGAAGAGCTCTGTGGTTTCCGCGAAGACAGCATCTTGAAAGACGGCATTGCCTGAGACTGATGGTCGTAGTATCCTTTTGAGAGCTGAAAGGATCTCCAAAGTGTGTGCCTCAGAGCTAGGGGTGTCATTACCAGGTCGAGTTGTCAACGCCTCAATGACAATGCCGAAGAGCATGAAGAAGAAGGCAGTAGGTTCATCGCGGTAGTCAATGTGGTGATATTCGGCGCCGAAATCATCCAGCTTTGGTGCATCTGAGCCTTTTTTACCGTCTAGAGCATTAAACACGAACTCGCTATCCTGGTCGATAAGACTTGCGATAGCGTCGACGAGCTTGAGCCAGGAGTCTTGGTAGAACTATCACGGTTGTGAGCAGAAGGTAGGCTCAGTAGGATCATAGATACAACTTGCCTTCAATAGTGTCTGCCTGTTGAGAGCAGCATATACGACATCAAGACCCTCGGCTGGTCTAGCGGGTCCAGTGTTGTTCGATATGTCTGGCTCGAATCTCAATCGTGCAAATTCTTGTAACGAAGAAAGCCACAAAGGAGTAAGCTTGGCGACATGGGGCTTCACTACTTTGACAAGATACTGTTGTTCTATACTGGCAACCTGCAATTGTGCCCATGCAGACAGGACAGCCATTCGAACCATAGTCTGAGCGTTTGGACTGAGCCCTTGCAGATCGCCTATGGCCGAATCCTGAGATTCGTCTAGTTTCCCATTATTGTGAATCTCGAGTGAGTATACTTCATAAACTCACCTGTAAAGCTCTCTAGTGCTGTAACCAATAGCTTCAGAATCCTTCCCATGCGATCGACATCAGTCACAAGCCCAGCAGCTATGAAAGTCGCACAGACGTCGACCGCTGCTGCAGCGAGATCGGGAGACGAGTCAGCGCCGAAAGCCGGCGTCAATGCGGAGCTGACTTGTGCTTGGTACTGCTCAAGTAGAAGGGCTTCCGAGAAATCAGGGTCAGGCGTAGACCCGAAGATCTATCTTGATTAGCAATAGACCTGTGAACGGCAAGTATGTTTTTGATACACACCCTTAGAATTTGATCAATGAGACGTAGTCCTGAAACCTGTAGCTCAACGACCGATGCCGTCGACGCAAGGAAAGCCAAACGAATAACGTCAGCGATCTTGTTCTGCAGGGCACGTCCGGCCGTGGATTCTGGGTCCAATTCCATGTCTTTGCCAATGATAGCCACCAAATCACTCAAGCATTGCAACGCAAATGATCGAGTTTGCCATCGTAACAGCTCCTGAGTTGCCTCTGGTACTGCAGCAGAGTCCTGATCTTTCACGTCTCCAACATTGAAACCGGCCACCTCCTCGTCCTGCAGATCAGGTTGAACCGGGGCCTTGGCTTCCTGCGGCGGCGCAACCTCGATCTGAGTCTTTGCAGTCTTGGTAAGCACGTGGTGACAACGCGAGACCCATTTCTCGGCCTCAGTCAGGCTCGATTGGCCAAGCCAAGACTGAATAAGATTGCGAACGCCTTCCTGATCAGGATTGTCGTTCAGAGTCAGCCATATCTGATCTTCGAGAACCTCATCACCAATAGCAAGGATCTGCTCGGCATCTCTCCGCATGAGGTTGTAGAGGCCATCAACGGCTATATCCCGGATCATGCGGTTTGACGAATCAAGATTTCTCTGTAGCCGGTGAATGTAGCTTGCCAGATTAACATGTCCAGAATCGTAGAGGTAAATATGTTCCCAAGCTCTGAGGCACTCTGCTTGGACTGTGGGCACGTCGTCGAACGCGAATTGTTTCATGAGCATCAACATGAGCTCCCTTGTTTTACCCATGTCCTGAAGGTCTGGACCGAGGACATTGATCAGCGAATCTACGCTGTGAGCGATGACAGCAGCAGTAGGCCAGTCTATCTCTAGGTTAGAAGTTGGTATCAAGGCCGACTCCTCATTATGACTATCACAAGTCCACAGCTGGGCAAGCAGACCAAGAGTGCTGGAGACGTATGCAGAAAAAGTCAAGCCGGCGGATTCGGCAACCTGAGACAGAGCTTTGATAGCGCAAAAATGCACAACAGCATTTGGGTCGCTGCAAAGAGACATCAGCACTCCATGAATCTTCTTGAGATGGAAACCCGCTGCCATCCCACCAACTTGGGAGTGTATGGACCCGAGAGCCATTGCGCAACCGGCGCGAGCATTGGGTTCTCTGTTGGCAACAATTGTCTCGATCAAGGCATTGATCTCATTCGTTGTAAACGTGTTGCCGGAGCTATTACAAAGCCTTCCCAGGGCCTCGTAGGCGATGGCTCGAGTGGAGCGGTCTTGATCGATCACGAATCCCTATACCAGTCACTCTTTGCCCTGAACCGAAGGGGACAGCATGTACAGCTTACCCGCAGTATCTCTTCTATCGTCCTTTCAACAGTGGGATGCCTTAGATCACCTTGTTCAGCAACTGTCTCACCCACAGCGACCTTGAGTGCCCCTAGAAGGGCCATGGCCGCGTTGACAGTCACTGCCGCTCGCCGTCCTGGGTCCCTTTGGAGGCTAACAGTTGACAGTAGCGTAGCCAATTGTTCAAGTACTCCTTCTTGGACTCTTGAGTTATGAAGAGGAAGCGCCGTCGCGAAGAGAACGATAGCGGAGTTGACTACTTCTGTTGCAGGAGGGTCCGGTAGGTCGTTGACGTTGTCGTGATCACTTGTATAGAGGCGGACTGAGTCGTATTCTTGTGCCCCACAGATTGGACCAAGCAGCTGAGCACATCAGTAAATAAAGAACACTGGGTTGGAGTCCAGCATACCGCTTCATCGATATCTGAGGCTTCATCACCACGGTCCACTCGATGTGATTGAGGCGCGTTACTCTGCTCACTTGGTAAATTCATGATGATTGAACTTCGAACCAATCCAGTAATACCAAACCCAGAATTGTCCGAAACTTCCCAGATACTCTCGAAGGTACCAGCCGCATTAGCAAGAGATGAGCTCAGTGTGCCAGGTGCGTAGCTCTCAGGGTCTGCAAATAAAGTTACCGCAAATGTGAGGAGGTTAGACTGAGTCAAGACCTCACCGCTGGCATGCGGACTGCAGCTAATCAGTTTCGAATAGCATTGGAGAACTCTCCGCCGAACCATGAGAATGAGGTCTTGTAGCTTCAATGAGGCGGAAATCTTTTGGACCGCGTCACCGCTTTGTTTCCTGTTCGGCACGGTTTCTAGATAATCGAAGGTATTCTGCAGCATTGATGCGATCCTTTTGGCAACGTCACTTGTTATCAGTCTGTCGTTGAACTCGAGAAATGAGAGAATGGACCCAAGAGTGCACTCCCGGACATGTGTAAGGTATGATATTTCCAATGTCTGCCGCTGCGCTGTTTTCTCCTTTGTTAGTGGCTTTGGCAGTGCGTTCCGCCATAATAGGAGGAATTGAGAGAGGTGTATCTTCACGAAATTCGGTCCTAGTGCCATGAGACCACCTATCAGGATCCACGCTACTTGGACCTGGGTCCCAGCCACACGAAGCTCGGCTTTGCTACTTGACTTCAGTAGTTCAGTTGCTGTCGACAAGACACGCGAGCTGATCTCAAGTGAGCTATAGAGTGGATGTGACGGCGAAATACTGAGCACCGCTGCAAGTCCATTGGCATATCCGACACATCTACGTGGAGACTGGCGACCCGTGGTCAATACCCCGAGCTCTCTGGTGACACTGTTCATACATATCGACGCGCACGAAAGGAGCTGCTGAGGGCAGGCGTTTACAAAGGCACGCAGACAATGGGAAGCATGTATCTGTACTGTATAGCTGGGATGCTGTAGGACTTGAACGAGTGCTTCTCGACAACTGTCACCAAGAGAGATGAAGGCTGATCCCAAGGACTTGATAATCGAAGCCAAGGCGTCGAGAGCGCCTACCAAAGAATGCTTAGAAGGCTCAGGTATCTCCTTGAGCAGTTGCGGGTAGTTTCTAAGCACGCCATTGATCAGGGTTCTTGCCGCATTGATTCGTCCTGTCTCGCCAAGGATCTTCAAACCAATACAATCTGCAAGTATCTTCTGTACGAACCTTCGAGTTAGTAGCAGCCGGTAGCGGTCATGAGTGACCGACTGGTTGCTTAGAAGGTCAGTGAGGAGATGGTTCAAGATTCGCCCATAGTTCGTTTCGACGACCGAAGGGCTTAGACCTCTTAAGACTTTGACGTAGCACTGTGCGATACCAGCTCTGACACGGTAGCTGGTGGCTGGACGGTGGTACTGCATGGTGAGTTGTCTGAATATGTCCCCTAGCGATAATTCAAGCTTTGAGCTGGGTTTCTTGGCGGAAGGCGACCCTGGTCTCGAAGCGAGTTCCTCATCTCCTTCCTCTAGCACTGCTTGCTGATTCCTGTTAGACTTCTTCGACTTCTTGGCCTTTGGAGAGGATTTGGAGGGGGTGTTTTCGGAGTAGGATTTGACTAGCGCGAATGCTAGACACGAAGCTGCCGCATGTCGAGCGGCAGGTACAGGAGTGTCGCATGCTTTCCAGATCGCAGTCTTCAGAGATTCGAATTCGTTGACAGTGTCGAAGTACTCCGTCCCAACAATAAGCTGCTCAAGACATTCACATGCTTTTGCTTGCACCAACGCTGCCTTGTCTCCTGAAATGGCCGCCCTCCCTTGTTTCCAAACTTCCCGTGCAATAGGCTCTTCAATCGATCCCTGTATGGATCCAATGATATTCCCCAGTGCTTTGAATATAGCCGCTCGTAGGCCTGCATGGTTCTGCGCGGTTTTTAAGAGCCGCAGCAAACTTGAGCACGCGAGACTCGATAGATTTATGGCACTGTCTCCCGCGGCCTTGTATACCTCCCCCAAGCAATAGACGGCCGCATGCTTGTTCTGAAGCTCTTTCTCCCATTTGCCTGCATTGACTGAAGCGGACAATTGGTTGACAGTTTCAAAAAGTATTTTTCTATTTCCTTTGCCTAGTAAACAAGCGTAGATCCGACCAAGATTACTCCGGATTGCTTTCGAGGGTTGGGGGGAGGAGAGATTGATTATCTGGACGAGCTCCTTCGCTATTTCTGTCTGCTCGACGCATAGTGATTCGTATTCCAAGGAAGCTACGTAGCCTTCAAGCTCCACAGAGAAGGTAAAGAGGTAGATGTCCTGCTGCTCTGAGGGCAAGGAGTGCAACTTCGGCACGTCGAGTCGATATTTGGGTATAGCCTTTTCTTGGGAATGGCCAACACTGCCATTGGCAACAGGAGCTTCATTCTGGGGGTTTGACATCAGTCGTGCTCTGCTGCAACATCGAATGTTTCCCCCGATGGTTTTGCTGCCTCGGATGCGAGCCTCTGGAAGAGTTGTCCGTAGAATAGAATAGGGCTGAATACGAATACGATACAATATGTCGTTCGCTCCTCGGCGTGGTGGGGGCTGCTCGAACAGCTGTTCTTCTAGTATAGTCGTTTAATGTACATGATCGCAAGACGAGGATACAATGTACTCCGGGTCCGAGCAACTCGTTGCTTCTCGGAAACAGCTGTGCTAGGATCTGGACATAATAGATGGTCCAAAATCAAGCATGATAAGGCAAAAGAAGACGTACGCACCCACTCCATTCGAGAGAGGCAAAGCGCGGTTCATTGACACTCGCTCAGGCTTCTGTGCATAGGCAGCGCTCTGCCGTGGCCGAGGAGCTCAGACAAGTATCGAGACGTACCTAGCCCATTCGGAGTCTTTGTGTCAAACACGTCGAGCTAACAACTTCCCAGAATATGGGCCGGATCCACAGATGAATTCACGCCTCGCAGCGGTCATTACTTCAGCAAAGAAGATCGGCTTCCCAAAAGCCTCGATAGATAATGCAATTGCCCGAGGTCAAGGGGTTTCAGCCAATGGGGCCGCGCTTGAGAGCGTCACAATCGAAGCCATAATGCCGCCCTCGGTGGCTCTCATCATAGAGTGTCAAACAGACTCAAAACCACGAACACTGAATGATATGCGACTTGCGATCAAAGAGGCAGGGGGCACAATGACTCCTACAACCCACCTGTTCGATAGGAAAGGGAAGATCATATTCGAAAATCCTGACGGCATGGGGGAAGATGATATTTTTGATCGAGCAATTGAAGCAGGGGCAGTCGATATCGAGCTGGAAAATGACGGAAGCGTCGTCATTTTCACCGAGTCCACTGAGACTACTGCAGTTGCAAAGGCGCTTTCCGAATCATCGAGTCTACGTGTCACGCATTCCGATATCATCTGGGACCCGAAGGAAGATATGATGGTCGATGTGTCTACCCCCGACGCCCTCAACAGCTTTCTTGGTAGGCAAATAAGAGCAAGCAAACTTCTAAAATTGTTAACATGTTGACAGACCGCATCCATGACGGTTCAAGTGTCCGGAATGTATATGTTAATGCTACTTAGTCTAGGAAACATTGGTTATAGACACGGCCCACGCAATTAGACTGCAAGATAAGGGTAATCCAATTTTGCCCAATATCGCAGATGCTGCAAATGGTCCGTCTGTAACGTGGATGCGCGTCCGTCCCTTGCTGTCGATCTAGTGAGGCTAGCGGGAATTGTAGCAAACACAACTAGCTCGGGGGCTTCACTTCGCAGGTTCCTTTCAAAGGAAAGGAGTCTCGGGACCAGCATTCAAGATGTTTGCAATCCTGAGCCTTGCTGCAGAGACGTCGTACGCTTGTAGGTGTTTACAAAGCGCGGGCATCTTTGGCCATGATCTGCGTTTGTCAAAAGCGTGAGAACACACTTCTTATTAGTGGGCTGTCCACGTATCTCCGATCCGCATACCTTGATTCGTTGTTTCCTTTTCCCTTTATCTGATTGGTTGTACGGTCTACCAGAGGTTCGGGCTCCTGCATGAGATAGACGCCCGCCTTGTCCGCTTTCAGGCAACACTGAACCTGTCATTCGCTTAGGCATATTTCATCTTTACCACTGCAAAAAAAGGGCCTTGAAAGAAAATCGTTCTTAACTATTTGTATGGCTCTCTTGAGAGTGGCCAGCTTGCCGTGATTTCTCGCTAGCCTTTATACCAACCATTCTGTCTTGCACTCAGCATTGGCATATTGACACCAGTTGAGCAACATTTTCGTGAAGTACAATGGCAACTAATGCTGGCAGAACAGCAAAATTAGCGAAGCTCTTCAACTCTGTTGTGCACGGAGACCGGCCTTTGAAGACAGCCCATGATGGAAATCTCTTCATTGAGGCTATATGCGACCAGCCTGATCCACCGACCTGCATCGAGAAAATCATCTCCAGCCCGGCGGGCCTGCAGTCTGTACGGCAGTGCCTAAGATTCAGTGCATCCACTGCTTTCCACAACGGACCAGCTGCGGAATTGCTAGGATACATGCAGTCCCCTGCTCTGAAGGTTGTTATGGAAGGAGACTATCTGCGGCAAGTCATCCACCACGTCGTGGAGCCGCCAATTTTTTGGAACGCTTTCTTGCAGTCATATCGCAATGGCTTGCTAGAAACGGATGCACAGCTTTGCTTCGGGTGGCTCTTGCATGAATTGATATCTCGCCCCTCGAGATCAGAGGGGTCATTCCTTGCTGTGGCAGAGGATGTTTCGATCCAAAAGCTACTCCTTGAGTCCCCTTCCTTCGACGTACGAACAATGGGTCAGAAGATCAAGCACGTCATCTCCACGCTTGATTCGCACAGTGGAGAGGAGAGCGAGTCTGGTCCAGGTGGCCGGCACGACAATGATTTTGTGGACTTTCGAGAAGTGGCCGTACACCCTACAGCCGATGAGATCTTGTCCAAGGATCAGCCTTTTTATCGTATCGCTGACGCAGTGGAAGGTTCAACTCATGAAGACAAGCGCTTAGCTATCCATCTAGACAACCAGTTCCGCCTCCTCCGCGAAGACATGCTGTCCGAAATGCGTGACGAGCTTTCGATTGTCACGGGGAAGAAAAAGGGACGTCACAGGAGCATCATTGTGGACGGACTTACACTCGTGGGCGTCGATTGCGGCGATCCAAAGAAACGCTTGCCCTGGGGTTTGAGACTTCAGCTGAACTCAGATCTGCGACAGTTGGCCAACTTCAAGCCACAAGAGCGCACAGACTTCTTCCAAGCTTACGGCAATCGGAGCATTTTCAAGCATCACTCTTTGTCATGTCTCATCACTGATGGTGAAATCGTTGCATTTCCCACAATCCATCGGGACCATAACCAGCTGGCACAAAAACCTCCAATCGTCACCTTGCAGTTGGCCGGTAAAGCAAGTATCTCGAAATCCCTGCTCAAGCTGAAGACCGCAAAGCACGTAAGGTTGGTTCAAATAGACACAGCCGTCTTCGCTTACGAGCCAGTGCTGAGAGGCCTCCAAGAGATTCGACATATGCCTTTGGTGGACGAGCTTCTCCTTTGGAGCCCCGATAGTGTCTTAAAACACGCTCGGCATGCGCCAAATGTGTTGATAGAAGACCTTGAAACTGACCCAACCCAGGATATCCAAGACATTATGGGAACAGCGAAATCGATCAACCTAGATGAATCGCAGATGAATTCTCTCTTATCCGGGCTGAAACAGAGAGTAAGCCTGATACAGGGCCCGCCTGGTAAGCCGATGGACATCTTTCCGACCTTGCCGTGCTGACCGCTTTCCCCTTAGGAACTGGCAAGTCTTTCATTGGAGCCCTGATCGCCAAATCCATCCACCGCTACACCAAGAAGGTCATGCTCGTTGTTTGCTATACGAACCATGCCCTAGACCAGTTTCTTGAAGATCTTCTAGACATAGGAATTCCATCGAGTGAAATGGTTCGGCTGGGGGGCAAGTCTTCGCCGCGAACTAAATGCATGGCGCTGTTCGACCAGTCGACGAACTTCAAACAGACCAAAGCAACATGGAAGATGATCGATGAGATCAAGATTAAGACAGATGCCCTGGCTACCAGCCTGCATCAAGCTTTCGCTCGGTATCAATCGACGGATGTCCGTTTGGCAGATCTACTAGAGTACCTCGAATTCCATCCCGATGGTCCGCATTTCTTGGACGCCTTCATTCTACCAGAAAGCGAGGACGGATCTGCGAGGGTTGGACGATCTGGGAAAGTCGTCAACGACACCTATTTAATTAATCGATGGTCCAATGGGGAAAATGATGCGGGCGTCTTCTCGCCTGAAACGACTGAGGACGCACAACGTATATGGCGGATGAGTGTATCGTCCAGGCAGGCAGCTCTGTCAGCATGGAAAATTGACATCCTCAAAGAGCAAGTCTCTATCTTATATGACATCACAGAAAAGTACAACAAGTCCCAACGAGAGCTGGCTCGTATGTTTAGTAAAGGTCGTGCAGCTGTCATAGGGTCTAGGCGTGTTGTAGCCTGCACCACTACAGCCGCGGCTATGTACGCACAGGAGCTGCAAGCAGCGGGTACGTTATTTATTGCCGTCAACTTTTCCCCAATACTATCACTTTGAGATCGTCAGACATACTTCAAGAGCGACCTATGACCCGTATTCGAACCTGAGAGAGCGATACTGACGCAAAGAATTCTAGCTCGCGATGTATTACTCGTCGAGGAAGCGGGTGAGATTCTCGAAAGTCATATTTTGACAGCATTGGGATCTGAGACGAGCCAATTGGTGCTTATTGGCGATCATAAACAGTTGCGACCCAAAATAAACAAATATGAGTTGAGTGTCGAGAAAGAGGAAGGTTATGATCTCAATAGATCCCTATTCGAGCGGCTTATCCTCAGGGGTTTCCCTCATCAGACACTACATCAGCAGCACCGAATGCGTCCAGAAATATCGGCACTCGTTCGCTCCTTGACATATCCAGATCTCACCGACGCACCAAGTACCCGAGGACGCGCCAACCTTCGTGGCTTTCAGGATAATCTCATCTACGTCACCCACACACAACCTGAGGATGACGCTAAGGACACCGGGAAATGGAAGGACATGAGCTCTATCTCCTCCAAACAGAATAGATTTGAGGTTGACATGGTCCTTAAGTGTGTCCGCTATCTTGCTCAGCAAGGATACGGTAGCGAGAAGGTCGTCGTTTTGACGCCATACCTTGGTCAATTGCATCTTCTTCAGACGACTTTAAGCAAAGAGAACGACCCGATCCTTAATGATCTCGATTCGTTCGACCTGGTCCGGGCTGGCTTGCTCCCAGCTGCAAGTGCAAAGCTGGCGCAGCGCAAGATCCATCTCTCAACAATCGGTAAGCATGTATCCTTCCCCTCTAATCTTGCCTGATCATCTAATTGATCTTTTACAGACAATTATCAGGGTGAAGAGAGTGATGTAAGTAATCTAGGCCAGTTCTTCCGGCGTTGAACACACCCTGACTGCCATCAGATTGTGATCGCTTCGTTGACCAGGAGCAATCCAAAAGGTGACATTGGCTTCATGTCTTCTCCAGAACGCTTGAACGTACTGTTGTCGCGCGCCCGTGATGGACTCATCATTATTGGTAACTCTGACACTTTCCTTGCATCGCGTAAAGGAACGCAGCTTTGGACCCAACTGTTCGGGTTACTACAAGAAGGCGGTCACGTCTATGAAGGTTTTCCTGTCAAATGTGAACGGCATCCCAAAACAAGAGCTATACTACGTGAAGCTAGCGATTTTGATAATGAGTGTCCGGACGGAGGGTGCAAAGAGCCTTGGTCAGTATCAGCTTCTCGTGCGAGGATTGAGATCCTAATAGCTCACCAGTGGAACAACGCTCAATTGCGGCCTCCACCTATGTCCTCAGAGTTGTCACCAGCTAAACGACCACTCGAAAGTCTCTTGTGATTTCATTCTGTACGACGAATGCCCAAAAGGCCATTCAAAGTCCCGCAATTGTCATATCCCTTTACCACAATCTTGTGCAAAATGCGATAAAGAAGCTCGAAGGATCCTAGAAAAAGCGCAGAAGGCGTTGCAGATCCAAGAGCAACGTGCCAAAGATGAAGAGGAGCACGCTAAGCATACGGCCAAGCTCGACATGATGCTAGCCGACGAGAGGCAAAGGATGAAAGATGCTCAACTGTGTAGAGAGAGAGCGATCGCCATCCAGCAGAAGGAAAAAGACCTTACTCAAGCTCAGGCCTTGACGATTAGGACCTTGGAGAAATCGTTGCCAGATCCAGTCAGTAATACCTCGCGCGTCCCGCCAGTCTCCCCAGCTTCTTCACTGCCACAAGGAAACAATTCGGTGGCAGATCCAGCTAGTAATGGACCTAGCGCTGCGAAGCCTAAGAATTCACCCCATAATTCAGGCCAGCCAGGAGGCCGAAAATGGATGCAAAAGCGGGTGTCCCTAGCTAAGCAAGAATGGGACCAACAAAAGCGTACGGAGAACGCATACAATGATGACATCCACTCAGTCATGGAGATGATAGGATTGGAGGAGGTCAAGTTACAGATTCTGAGGATCAAGGCCAAGATTGAAGTAAGCATACGGCAAAATGCTGATATGAGCAAAGACCGTTTGAACGTAGTCTTCCTCGGAAATCCTGGAACAGGTAAGCAAGCCGAAGCGCTCCAGAGATCACTCACCTGACATATTATAACCGCTAGGCAAAACCACCGTTGCTCGCCTATACTCAAAGATTCTGGCATCCCTGGGCGCTCTTCCTGGCAGTGCTTTCGTGGAGACAACTGGTGCAAGTCTCGCCAATGAAGGCGTGGCCGGAGCTAAGAAGATATTGGAGATACTTCACAATGGTGGAGGAGGCGCCATATTCCTGGACGAAGCATATCAGCTTGCAGATGAGCACAATAAGGGAGGCCCGGTCCTCGATTTCCTCTTAGCAGAGATGGAGAACAACGTCGGCAAAATCGTCTTCATTCTCGCTGGTTACAACAAGAATATGGAGAAGTTCTTTGAGCACAATCCTGGACTCACCAGCCGTATTCCCTATACCTTGCAGTTCACAGACTATGAAGACGATGAGTTACTGTGGATGTTACAGCAACGGATCGACAAGCGATACAGTGGGAGAATGGTCGTGGAAGGTGGCAATGATGGGCTGTACATGCATATTGTCGTCACGCGCCTCGGTAGGCGGCGAGGTCGTCCTGGCTTTGGTAATGCCCGAGCGTTGGAGACAACATACTCTCTGATCGCAGAGAGGCAGGCCGAGCGCCTGACTCGTGAACGTAAGGAAGGGTTCAGTCCCGACGATTTTTATCTTTCCAAGGAGGATCTTATTGGACCAGATCCTTCCAAGGTCATCCTCAAATGCCCGGCGTGGGATGAGCTACAGAGCTTGATCGGCCTCTCTATGGTCAAAGAGTCTATCAAAAGTATGATAGATCGAGTCGGCCTCAATTACCAGCGCGAACTCCGAGAGAAAGAACCAGTGGAACTTTCCTTGAATCGAGTCTTTCTTGGTTCTCCAGGCACGGGCAAGACTTGCGTGGGAAAGCTGTACGGGCAAATCATGGCCGACCTGGGCATCCTCAGCAACGGAGAAGGTAAGCTTCCACCATTGACATGCTGGGATACTCTACTTATTGTGACCAGTCGTCGTCAAAAATCCATCAGATTTCCTCGGCGCCTACATCGGACACTCCGAGAGGAACACCAAGGCCATTTTAGCAACTACCGTAGGGAAGGTCTTGATCATCGACGAAGCCTATATGCTCTATACAAGTTCTGCAAACAATGAGAATCGTAGTGATTCATTCAAGACGAGCGTAATCGACACCATAGTTGCAGAAGTTCAAGGTGTTCCGGGCGATGATCGATGCGTGCTTCTGCTGGGCTACGAGAACAAAATGGTTGAAATGTTCCAGAATGTGAATCCTGGACTCTCACGGAGGTAAGTTTTTTGCAGAGCGACGTGGGGTAGCAAACGAAGGCCACATGCTGAGTCGACATCGTAGGTTTGCAATAGAGAATGCCTTTCGCTTCGAGGACTTTACAGACCAGGAGCTATTGAAGATACTAGACCTGAAATTGAGGAAACAGGACCTTGCAGCGACCCAACAGGCAAAGGCTGTAGCGATGGAGGTCTTAGGCAGAGGGCGTAATCGTCCTAACTTTGGGAATGCGGGCGAGGTAATGTCCATTAGTCGACTCTTAGGGGCCTAACCTGACGATTGTTGGCTCTAGGTCGAGAACATTCTTGGGCAGGCCAAGGCCCGACATCAATTGAGACAGTCATCCAAGGATCCCTCGCAGCGACCATACGACATCGTCTTTGAGCCGCAGGACTTTGATCCTCATTTCGATAGAGCAACACACGCATCTACGAACCTGCAAAAGTTGTTCGAAGATGTTGTAGGCTGCGAAGATGTCATTGCTAAGCTGAGCGGCTATCAGCAAATTGCACAAGGCATGAAATCAAAAGGACTCGAGTTTCGTGGCATGATCCCGACAAACTTCCTGTTCAAGGGTCCCCCAGGTATGTGCTATCAGGCATATGCTCCTTGCATATGATTCTGATCAATTCACACAGGGACTGGCAAAACCACAACTGCTAGGAAACTGGGCCAGGTCTTCTATGATCTGGGATATCTCGCCGACGTCGAAATTATCGAGTGCTCTGCTTCTGATCTCATAGGATCATATGTCGGACATACTGGCCCTAAGACTCGTTCCGTCCTTGAGAAAGCTCTTGGAAAGGTCCTCTTTATAGATGAGGCATATCGTCTTGGGGAAGGCCAATTTGCAACTGAAGCCATCAACGAGCTTACGGACCAACTCACGAAGCCAAGCTTTATGGATAAGCTGATCGTGATTCTTGCAGGCTATGACAAAGAAATCAACAACCTGATCACGGTCAATCCAGGACTGTCCAGCAGATTTCCGGAAGAGATCATTTTCAAGAACATGAGTCCTCAGCAGTGCTTAGAAGTCCTAGAGCGAACGATCCAACGACAAAAAGTGCAGACACCGCCGTTAACAGATCCTCAAAGCCTGGTACATGCGGAGATGATAGCTCTCCTCAAGAAGTTAGGCGCTCTTCCCTCTTGGGGTAATGCCCGGGACATGAAAACCTTAGCGAAATCAATGGTAGGTTCTGTTTTCAAGATGATGACATCTACATCAACCGCGCTAGTTCTTCCCGAATCCGAAGTGCTGCTCCGCACGGAGATGATGCTGCAGGAGAGGAAGGATCGGTCCACCAATCTTCCTTCGGCTCCTCCACGTACACATCCTCAACTAGCGGCAGAGCATGCTCAGGTACCGGCACCCCCGTCTGAGGCTGGACCTTCTACCACAGAGGCCGACGACACGTCAGTGGATTTTGCTGGTGATGTCCCAGACGAGGCAGCGCTGGAAACACCACCCCAAGACCCAGGAAGAGATGAAGGGGTACCTGATGACATCTGGAACGGGCTGCAAGCCGACAAGGCAGCAGCCATGGCCGAAATCAAAGTCACTGACGAGAGCATCCGCAACGCCGAAAACATCGTCTCAGACGCGACATACTTCGAGCAACAGCAAGCCCAGGCTCTGAAGAAACTCCAAGAGATCAAAATTAAAGATGAAGCCGAAGCCCAAGAGCTCCTACGCAAGCAAGAAGAAGCCCGTTTACAAGAACAAGCTGCACGCCTAGTCCGCGAAAACGCCAAAGCTGAATTAGAGAGGATTCGGATTCAGGAGTTTCAACAGAGACGCAAGAGGCAGGTACAATCGAAGCTCCGAGAGATGGGTGTCTGCTGTCAGGGATTTGAGTGGATCAAGCAAGTCTTGGGATATAGATGTGCTGGAGGATCTCATTATGTTTCAAATGGGCAGCTTGGATTCTGAGGAGATTTGCAGCCTTGCCAAGGCTCAAGGTAAGACCGTACTGAGTTTTAGTGTGGGGAACGTGCAGAGCATCTTATGAGAATGAGTCATCTCCTCGTATTATATTATTGATCCAGTCTAGAAATTATTGACTAATTCATTACGATTCTACCTCCCTAGAACAGGACTTCTCAATTCACTTCTGTTCAGATTGTCGTACGGCAACCATGTCGATCTCTAGTACTGCTGAGTGGATTGGACGTCAACAGCTGAAAACCCTGGATAAGATTCTATCTATTCATAGCAGCAACATCAAGAAAGACATCGTCCAGTCAATAACAATAGCTAAAGAATTCATGCGCCAGGAAGACGGTTCGAACAGATCGACTTCGGATGCTCGAAGCAATCGAGAGAATACAGATGGCTCCGAACATGTAGAGGAGGAGGACGAGGGATTCGAAGGGGACGATAACGACAACGACGACGACGACGATGAAGACGAACACGAAGACGATGAACAATACGATGAAGACGAAGAGCTGGGGAAGCTGAATGATGTATCGATCTCGCTCCGTATCGAGCTCTCGATACACCAAAATGTCACATACGCCAGGAAGGGAGCCCAGAAGGCGCAGAAGACATCGAAGTGCCGAGAAAGCTATGCTCTCCAAGCTGTACACTCTGTGTACAAGGTGGTAGGCCACGAGAAGCCACAACAGTCGAGACGTACCTCAAACCAAGAGAAGCCACGAAGGTCGGGACGTACCTTGCGGTAGCGGCGCTGACGATAGGTATCATGGGACTGTGTTTGGTTCTTAAGGTAATGTGCAGGACTCGCTGAGTTTAGTATGGCGCTTTCCTTGGTGGGAATTCTTACTAATGTCTCTTCAATGAAGAATTCTTACCTTGTATCAAAATAAGGAAAATTAGGTCAGTAACACAGATCGTCAAGACACATCGGATGTTCTCAACATTTCCCCGAGCATGAATCCACTCCATAAGCTCCTCAATACTAGGATTACTTGGAATACCGGGAACAATGTTCCTTCGTGCGCTCCCCAGCCTCTCCAGCCTCTCCTTAGCCTCCATCGCTATGCTCGTGCAATCAAATCGCAAACCGTAGGAGCGCCTCTCATCTCGAGGAGCGGCCATTGCTCTTGCATCTTTGACGATTTAAGTCGCTGCACCAGGCTCGTGGCCGTCTTTTTGGGATCACCACGTTGGTCACTATCTGGATCCAGTCCTTAAGATTTTTTTGCTCGTCATCGTCCTATTTTGATCGGAATCGTGTTCGTCGCTAGCTTCGTATCCATCTTCAGTGAAGTTTTGGTTCCAGATTATGTGTAAAGCTTTGCTTTTTCGTGGTGCTGGAGGTTTTGGGCTAGGCATTTCTGAAGCAGAGAGTGCAAAGGTCGATCCTGCGACATTGTTGAGATCCCTGTTCATGGAGACATAAGGCGGAAAAGTAGACTCAGCGAAATATGCGAAAACCCTGTTTTCTGAGGCAGAATGCGCAAATGTCGACTCTGCCACATTTGCGAAATCCTTATTCGGTGTTTGTCTGTCCGTGCTCATGTTCATAATTCTGGTTTCGTCCAATGAAGATCTTTGTATGTCCTTCGATTTCTTTCTATCTGCTATTGTTGAAACGTGGGTTGTAAGATAGGAAGAAGAAAATGGCAAGACGTGGCGCTTTTGCAGAATCTTCTCATCGATCAAGAAAACTTGTCTCACAAATTTTGAGTCGGGAGGAAAGTTCTCCACTGTGGCATCTCCACCACGATCTTGCAATCCTACTTCCTCGATCTCTCATCTGCATCTTCCAACCGACCATACGTAAAACCATCCTCTCTAGCCGAACAATCACCACCAACAAAAACTACTTCGATCGCTGCAGGCCTATGCAAAATCTTCTTGGGTCACTAGCCGGCCGTTGTACCCACCTGGAGTCCCTGACTCTTCGCAAAGTGGTGAAAATTGCAGCGGACAGGGAGGTAGAGGTGACTTCGGGCGGGAATTCGGCATCAAAGACCAAGATAGGTATGCTGAGTGGGTTATTCTCTTGAATTCGGTGAAGGGAACATTGCAGCATTTGGTGCTCGAGCAAGGCCAGCGCACCTTCGATCCACCTGTCCTGGTCAATGGGCGCCGACCTCTTCGACCCATGGACCGGCGTTTCGCAAGATTGATTCTTCCACTCTTCGCCAATGGACATTGGCCGTCCTTGAGGAGTTTGGAAGCCAATGGTGTGCGGGCATTGCCAGATCCGACGTCATATGCTAATGCGGTAGTAAATTTGCGGACGCAGCTTGGAGGAGTCATTGTCCAATTTAGGCCCCATTGCGAAGCATTGGACCATATCGGTGCGCCGGTTTGAGACAGCTGAGTGTAATGGCAAAGCATGAAGCGAACCTTCCTTGCTAAATGCGAAACAGTGATACTTATAACATTGTGAAAGACCCATCAGGCAAACAAAAAGCGAAGAATATTCGAGCTATGTCTCCCTGCTTCATGAAGGTGAAAGCCTGCGTTTAGCTGCAAACATGACTTACGTAAATGTCTTAAAGAAATCGTAAACATCTTGCGCATTGGTAAACCATAGCCGAAACTCAACATTCTTCTCACAGAAAACAAGCATACTTTGCTGCTCTCCAACGATATCAGCTTACAAAGTTCTTGGGCAGCCACAGAATCAATACAAGAGGGGCTGACATTTGGTGACCTCGAGATCAGTATTTGGTGTTCACTATAAAAAACAACCACGTCACAGCTGGCTTCATAGGCCTTCAAATCTCGGCCTCTCGATGAGACTGCAAATGACATCGGTGGATGTGGTCTTACATCAGAGCCACAACCCATTCATGAATTCCCTTCAGGTGCTCCTGGTCAAGACACAAGATTGTATCACTGGGGCTCCGGCATCGCTTCACGCATCCACATATAGCACCCCAACGCCACCATCCCAAACCCCCCACATCCCCATCTCGCCAGCTACAAAGACCACTTGGCGGGCTCGTGTGCCAGTATGGAAGCCGCCAGAGCATAGCTGAAAACCCCACCCAGCCTAACGGAGCTCGCAGATGGAAATAGTAAGTCGGGGAAGCCGGACGCGAGGGGATGGCCATGATCTTTGGAGAGATATGCAAGATCGAGGGTTTTCACGTTTACCATGGCTGAGAATACCTCCCAGATCTTCATGATTGGACGGGTCGCCATGTCATGCGTGGTAGTGGTTGTCACGGGCTGACCGTCGCTGTTATGGCTGACCGTGATTGATATCGTTGCGAGTATCGGGTAATCGGCCCATTGGCCATGTCGGAGCAGTAGGAGGGTCCACTTTAGAGTGTACGCGAATTGAGCGTATGGAGGATTTTTGATGATATTGCGTAGGAATTGCTCCTATTTCTTGAAAATGTTCGCGGGCACCTGCCAGTTTGAAGGTCAGAAAGCGGCTTTGCATGTCTGTTTCTGGGTGTGCAGGCATCTCTAGATTAACAAAGAGAGACACTCCACTCGTGAAAGAGCCACTCAAGCCGCTCTTGATACCCGAAATACGGTGGGAAGGAACAGATGGAAAGATGCACTTACGTCGCTGCAGAAATAGCTGTCGGAGTATTGTGAGCGCTCCTGAGTGGGTTCATTGATGACTCGACCACGATGATGGGTGCTCAAGTCGACAGTGCTATAAAGAACGGGACGGCAAATCGCGTGCAGTTTCCTACGCAGGTAGTCAGTAAGATGTTCTGGACATTATTGGGGGCAAGGACGGAGGGAGGGTGGGCGCTTGGTCGCCAAATGTACGTACTTGGAGGTATAAGATAGGCTGAGGAGGGCCTTCCGCTCGCATTGCTCAGCAATCATCTTGAGGATCTCGTTTGGGAGCTCAGCCCATACAAATCCCCTAACGAGAGGCTCGACCATCCGCCTGGCCCATTCTGAGCTCCAGTATAGTTCAAGAATGTGGTCTCGTGGCAAATCTGCGAATATAACTGCGAGGAAGCCAACGTTCTCGTCCAAGATGTCGCGAAAATGGACTTCGTCATTACCCCATTGTTGGCCCCATTGATACACCTCGCCTTCGTTATCCGCATGGGACCTGGAGCCATCGAAGAGGAATGTGGCCATGGTGGATATTCGTAAGCCTTTGAATTACAGTATGATAGGAGTAGGATGTTTGGGTAGCGTTTGGTGAAAGACGATCGAGCTCAGAGCAGGAACAAACAAGGTTTCATAGCATGAGGACTGTTGTCCCCTCCGGTTCAAGAAAAAGCGGAGCCGAAACAACATGGAGCTGGACGGAGCTAGATCGTAGATCACGGTTTATATAATTACTGTCCACAAAATATTTGTCAACAATGGATAGGTCTTCGCAATTCGGCCAGCTCAACTGCGGAGCAATAAGAATAAGATAATGTCAGGGCTCCTCCTCGATATATATTGATATAGTTCGTGCGCCATGGATGCTACTTTTGCACTGTTTGACGCTGGCGTTTTCCCTGCTTTTCTCATAGCGTGATCCTTGTTTGCTGGTTCTGCTTTGCCCAAGGCTTGTGCTCGGCAAGGTCTTTGCATATCGTGTTGCTGGAAATATCCCTGGATCTCGCACACTATGCCCCTACCGTATCGGATCTATGCAGTTAGGCTTCTACTTGGCTGTTACTTGCACATTATGATCCTCGGTCACTGGTCCTGTTCTGCTTGAGGCTCAATTCCTTTCCTTTCCTTATCAAGCTCCTTAAGTGCTTGATTCATTCTGTTTGAGGCTCCTGATCTGTATGCTTTACCTCCTCAAATGTCATTTACCTACGCAAAACCTGAACGGTATTAGTAAGGGCACTGGGGTATATGTTGGCAGACATACTTCTCGAAGACAACCCCCAGAACCTCTTCCACATCACCAGTTTCGCCCTTCCCGGCAATTTTTGCAAGACAGTCAGCGGCTGAGCGCAGACTCTCTGCTGCTAGGACGACATCGATGTCATCCTCTCTTTGGGAACCCTCATTTTCAGCCGTCAAAGCAGGTCGTACTTTAGTTAGAAAGCTCTCGAGATGCTGCAGACAGTCTTGCAGTAGGAATCGCTGCCGTTCAGTCGCGCCCAAGGATTCTGCCCAGGTTGAATTGTTACCAATTTTCCTCGGTAAAGCGGCAGAAGTCATACTTCCGAAAAGGTCCGTCAAGCCATCAAGGAATGCTTTGATACCGCCTGAGTCAGTCTTATCTGGGTTCAATTGCTGGGCACTCGTGCAAGATACAGCAAATAGGGGTGACCCTCCAGACTCCAGAACGCCTCTCACTGATGGCTGACTCCGGAGGTTTGCACTTATATGGCTTAGGAGCGACGTGCTGTCAAACAAATCTGCCTTATTGAGTACGAAAACGACTTTCTGCGTTTCCAGATTGCATTGCTTGAGTGTCTCTTGTACTTCGAACTCCACATCAACAGTAACATGGGGCCCCGATGGCATTTCTTCTCGCTTTGCAGAGAGTACAACGATCACTACATCAGCGGTGAGCGCTCGCTGCTTAGCTCTTCTCATGCCTTCTTGTTCTATCTCCCCAATCTGCTGTATGCCGAGAGCGTCGCTCTGTTTTCGAAGACCGGCGAGGTCGCCAAATCGACAGAAATAGCCACCAATGTCCACGTTGACATCGACAACATCCCTCGTCGTACCAGGCTCGCTACTAACAATCGCCGCCTCCCTGCCAACGATCTGGTTCAGCAGCGAGCTCTTGCCTGCGTTTGGAGCTCCAATCAGAGCGATGTTGATGCCATGCCTCAGTAGCTCACCCCGTGCTGCACCATCGATGTTCGCTTTCAGCTGGACCTTGAGCCCTCGAACTTGTTTGGCGACAGAAGTACACAGCTTTGCGGGAGACTCATCGAAATGTTGGTCCTCAGAAAAGTCGATGAGCGCTTCTAGCTCCCCCCTAGCGTACAGCAGCTTTTGTCTCCATGACTCATATCGCTCTGCTAGGACACTTGTGCTGCCTCGGACTGCTAGCCGACGTTGCTGCTCGGTGTCGGCGGCTAAAGTTTCTCCGAGTGCCTCAATCTGGAGTAGATCAAGCCTGTTGTTGTAAAAAGCTCGGCGAGTGAACTCTCCTGGCTCGGCATACCGTATAAGTTGAGGGCCACCATTAGGGATGGCTTTTGGAATAGCAGCCAGCACAGCCTTCACCACGGCTGTTCCTCCATGAACGTGCAATTCAAGGACATCCTCCCCAGTAGCTGTCTCCGGCGCGGGAAAATGCAATGTCAGAGCACTCGAATCAATGATTTCAGCATCTGCTGACTCCGTTTCTGGGCTGTAGAGAGTCCGCAAAGCAGCAAATCGAGGCTTTGGTGGTGGTTTGTCAGGACACAGTGCTTGATATACTGTCAGGCACGCCGGACCAGATATTCTGATGATTGCAATGGCTGCTCGACCTGGCGCCGTCGATAGAGCATATATGGTGGGATCATCTTGTCGGGCTGGGATACTCAAATTCCTTTCTGATACTTTCAATTGCCATAGGAATGGTTTGATTGGTTTGCTTAAGGGCTGAACAGTCAGAAGCCTGGCGATACTACACGTTGGATGGTGTCTAGAAGAAGCCAAAACGTAGAATGATCTTGACAATTTGAGAGATGGAGAAAGCTTACGCCTTATCATCCCGCGATTGATAGTTACTTTAGAGTACGTGTTTACCAGAACAGTCACCGTCTTCTGTCCCTTACCGGTTATACTTCGGGAGGAAGTTTTACACGAATTCCCACTTTTAGCGCCATCCTCGACTTTCTTTCCCAAGATTCTGATATTGCCATAACTGCCCTCGACACACCCTGTTCTCACCCAGTCCTCATCCTCACTATGGCCTCAGACGAGATAGTCTGGCAGATAATAAATCAGCAATTCTGCTCCTTCAAACTGAAGTATCCGCTCTCTCCCCCATTCATCCATCCCCAATACTAATAAATATTCTCACAGAACACCCAAACAGCAAAATTTCTGCCGTAACGAACACAACGTGACGGGGCTATGCAACCGCCAATCCTGCCCCCTTGCCAACTCCCGCTATGCCACAATTCGGTCCGATCCCGCCACCAGCACCCTCTACCTCTACATGAAAACGATCGAGCGCGCCCATATGCCCTCAAAATTATGGGAACGCATCAAGTTGTCTCAGAACTACAGCCAAGCCCTATCGCAGATCGACGAGAGATTGATCTACTGGCCGAAGTTTTTGATACATAAGTGCAAGCAGCGTCTTACTCGATTGACGCAGGTTGCGATTCGCACAAGGAGACTGGCGAGAGAGGAAGAGAGGTTGGGAGAGAGAGTAGTGCCGAAGTTGGCGCCAAAGGTGCGGAGGAGGGAGGCTACGCGGGAGAGGAAGGCAGAGGCGGCGGCGAAGGTGGAGAGGGCGATTGAAAGGGAATTGATTGAGAGGCTGCGGAGTGGAGCTTATGGAGACAGGCCTTTGAACGTAGAAGAGGGGGTATGGAAGAAGGTGTTACGAGGCTTAGAGCGTGGGGGTGAGGGAGAGAGGGATAAAGATCTCGATGAGGGTGTTGAAGAAGAGTTGGAAAGGGAGGAAGTGTATGAGTTGGAGGAGGAGGGTGTGGGGGCTGTGGAGTATGTGAGTGATATTGACGACGAGGATGAGGAGTTAGGAGATCTGGAGGAATGGTTGGGTGGGGAGAGTGGAGAGGGAGAGGAGAATAGTGAGGATGACGAAGAGAGTGGGAGCGAGGAGCGAGAAGAAGACGAGAAGCCTGCTGCTGGGGCGAAGAGAAAGCGTGGGCCTGCTCCAAAGCCGGCGAGAAAGACGAAACCAAGGTTGGAGGTCGAGTATGAGCATGAGACGGACGCGCCGTTGCGGGAAGCTGTGCTTGCTTGAGTGGCTTCCTCTGAGCTCCTTGCATAATGATTTATGAGGGGAATGGGATACAGTCTTTTTGCAAGATACCAATACTAGTTACTGGCATAGCATGCGATTCGAAAAAGTCCACCATTTCTACGTTTCGGTAGCAATATGGCCTGTTCTAGGGTTTTGGTCGAATTATCATACATCATCAACCGTTAGGCCCAAGATAGCATCGTTTGGAAATGAAATTCATATCTCCTTCCATTGAGCTTGTCCCCCTTCACACTTCAATGGCTTCGACGAAAGACTGGAGATACTCAATCTTGAGTGCCAAATCAGCAACCTTCGCAACTGCCAGTCGTTTGGACAGCTTACCTGCTTAGACTTCTTCATACCTACCATTCAAGACTTGAGCTATCCGCCGTTTCAGACCATTGGCAACTGGGTTGTTCAATCCACTGTCATACACCTATCAGAACTATGACGCTAGCTTGATCGAGACATGTAGATTTGATACGGGTCAAAGAGCGAAACGTTACGGTGTCTTTTATCCTCGAGCGAAAGTCTTGCAGCTAGATTTTAGACTATGTTCAAGCGTCCGCTCGTCTCCGTACACTAGTACCGTTCTGTAGTAGTAATAAATAGAGACGCGAGAGCAAATAATCTAGCCAAGTTCAGTTGAAAATAAATAAAGCTGAAGTTAAATATTACGACCGCGCGTTCCTAGCCTTCTTTAACACACCTTACTACCACCAGCTCCCTCCCTCCCTACTAACGTCGCTGCTACCTACGTCAGTCAAGCTTAATGATATCGCTATCGCCCACGTCGCTATCGCCCTTACCGTCCTCACCGCCCTTACCGCCCTCAGCGGAAGCTATTAAAAAGGAGGACTATATATAAGAGTAGGATACCTATAACGATCTCCTAGTTAAGCGGGAGTGGGCGGAGGGAAAGGATTACGTGTGGCCTCTACTAGCTAAGGGCTATCCCGACTGGCTACCCTAGTATAAGAATACCGCCGGCGAGGAGTACCAGGATACTAAGGGCGAAGACGAGGTAGTTTAGTAGGATACTAAAGGCGACGACGAGGTGGTTCTATAGGAGGATAAAGAGCAGGGACTATAAGAGGGTGAAGTAACAGTGAGGTAAATAGAACGGGCGTTAAGCCTAGTTTTGGCGACAGCTATATAGAAATAATAACGATAAATGGCGACAGTAATATAAATTATACTTTACTTCCGTATTAACTTTTGCCTATGGCGGAGCTCTTGCCCTATAGAGATAGCATGCCCCTATGGCGATGCATAAACCTTAGAGCGACGCGTATGGTCCATAGTAACCGGTCTCCGGCTGTTACCATGGGCGACGCGTACTAATATCGGGAGACGCCTAGCCTGGAAGCATGCAGTAGTTTCCTAACAGGCCCCCCCTGTTTCGCTCGAGGATAAAAACGACCAACGTTACCCGCCGCTAGCAGCGAAAAAGAAAACCACTGCGCGGTCGTCGATATATCTCAGCAACCAGACAGTCTACGATAGGGGACTTGATGAGGAAGTTATTATATAAGAAGCTAATTGAGACTTTACTTCGCGGTTTTGTGGGCGGACGAGTCCTGGCGCAAAGATATCAAGGCTGGAAAACAACGATCAAGATACGCACGGCGTATATGTCAATTTATGAAGCGTACACGTCAGACTGCTTCCTACTTTTATGTTAAGTGGCAGGCCAACCTAATGACGGCACCAGACGGCGCTTGTTGCTCTGGCCGCGCCACCCCAGCTTGTGGCTTTCATGGCACTTGCCTCGCCTGCCTTCATCTCCTTCTCATACCACCCAATATCATCAAGCCTATTTGAAGGTAATGAAATTCGAATAAGACGTTGACGACCTATTTTGAAGACTTTGTGTCGCGTTGTACAGCTGCTCATTTGGGAAACCTCCGACTGCCGACAAAAAGACATCCAACCATAGCCAAGGGATGAGGAACATGTTTCCCATTTGCCCACCTATTTTCATCACATGTTTCAACCTTTTCGATGGCCAAATAACATCACACAGGAGGTAGGTAGCCGTCGACAGCGAGAGCATTTGCATTATGAGCGTTCACGATGGAGGCTTGTGATGCGATGATCAAACACGAGGAGAAGTACTTCTCTTTCTTTGGTCGCCTCTGCGAAGAGGATAGGAAGTCTCATTTCGTATAAAAGCATGGACGAGGTAAGATCTTTCTTACTGGAAAGAAGTAAAAGATCGCAACTCAGCCAGAACAATACAAGCACGTTATTATTCCCCTTTTCCAAGAATGCTCTCCCTCCTCGCTCTAGGCACCCTCCTCTCCAGTCTCTTTCCCCTCCCCACCCACGCACAACAATCATGCAACGGCCACCCCGCACTCTGTCCCCGCCAATTCTCAAACATAACCACAATCGGCACGCACAATTCCGCCTTCGTCGGCCTCCTCCCCCAAGATAACCAAGACATTTCTGTGACCGACCAACTCAACACCGGCATCCGCTTCCTCCAAGCGCAAGCGCATTTGAATATCTTTGGAACGCTGGAACTCTGCCACACAAGCTGTTTCGAAGAAGATGCCGGAAGTCTGGAATCGTATCTCTCCACCATATCGGCCTGGCTTGATGCGAATCCAAAAGAAGTCCTAACACTACTGCTGGTGAACGGAGATAATGTCGCCATTCGCATGTTCGACGCAGCATTCACAAGCAGCGCGATAAAGCCATATGCCTACACGCCCCCAACCTCCCCTCTTGCTCTCGGCGCTTGGCCCACACTACAGGAACTAATCACCGCAGGTACCCGGCTCGTCGTATTCCTCGACGCCGGCGCACATAATTCAGTGCCTTACATCCTCGACGAATTCACGTACTTCTTTGAAACACCATACGATACCACCGACCCCATCTTCCCAGAGTGCAAAATCGACAGACCGCCTGGTGCGAGTGCGGAGGGGAGGATGTATATTGTGAATCATTTTCTGGATATTGATATTGCTGGTATCAAAATTCCTGATAATGGAGCTGATAATGTTACTAATGCTGCGACTGGGGTAGGGAGTATTGGGGCGCAGACCAATTTGTGTATTGGGTTGTATGGAAGGGCGCCGGTGGGGGTGTTGGTGGATTACTTTGTTAAGGGGAATGTTTTTGCTGCGCAGGATGCTTTGAATGGTCTGAATTGATGTTGTTCTGGTGGTGTTGTTTTAGAGATGAGTTTTCTCGATTCTTTCCGTTGTTGGATGGCGATTGGAGAGCATTGTCGTGTGCAGAGTGAAATTACTACCTCAGACATGGCACACTAGTGGTTAGATCTACGGAGTATGATGATGTTGCAATAATGTAGGATCAATTCTGTCGCTCTGATATCCACAGATATACATCACCATCATCACAGAACCTTTGACACGCGATTCAACGCGCTGTCAGGCTTCCCAGTACCAAGGTTCCTTCTATTCAGGTACCCCTCGTGGCAACTACAGTGCCAGCGCATCGTGAGCCACTGCAGAGGCGTTTACGCTGACTCGTCACCACGGCTCGGCTTGATGTTCTGTTTCTGTGACCTTGAAAAGCACCTTTCAGCTTCCATTGTCAACGAGTGTCGTCGTGTTGAGATGTGGGTCTGGCTGCGCGATGATGCAATCTGAATCTGAACCTTTGCGCAAATCGCAAATCCGCCTGCTGGGGAACTGGTTTTCACCATGATCAAAGATGGAAGTTTTTTGAATGGCATCGTCATACTCATAAAATCATATGAATGAATTCTTTGACTAAAGCAGAAATAGACTGAGATTGCCGAGCACCAATTGTTCTATTTTTGCCGCAAACTCTCCTTTCAGCAGGGTTTGATCGTCGCCCTTGCTGATCACCAATATTTCTAAGTGGTCGCCCAGAGCAAGTGTAGCTCAATACTCCGGACACGAACTTGAATATTGAAGATAATACATGCTTTGTGCTGAGACGATGATGAGGTCATGCAAGTACGAGTCTGCATGTATGAAGCGCATATCGCCACAGCTGGCGGACGCTTTTATCCTCCAGCGGCACTATCAAGGGGTGCGCAGTAGCTTCCTGCATGGCCCCAGGCTAGGCATCTCCCGAAATTAGTACGTGTCGCCTATAGTAATAGCCGGAGATGCGTTACTATAGAGTATGCGCGTCGCCATGGGGGTTTGCGCGTCGCTATGGGGCAGATCCGCTATAGGGTAAAAGTTCAGTTAAAAAGTAAAAGTAAGGTGAAATAGGGGCTCTAGAATATTGTTTTCGCTATTATTTATATATAGCTGTCGCCTAATCCTAGGTCTAACGTTATAATTATTTATTTTACTATCGGTTTATTTTATTATCGGTTTACCTTTATCTCTTTATAGTCCCCGCTTTTTACCCTCTTATTAGGTTACGTTATCGTCGCCTTTAATATTCTAATACTCCTTATTATCGGTATCTTTATATTAAGGTAACTAGTCGGGATAACCCTTAACTAACGGAGATTATATATAATTCTTTTCCTTCGCCTACTTCTTTTTTACTAGGAGATTCTTATAAATATAGTCCTATTTTTATATATAGACCTACCTTTATATATAGTCCTCTTTTTTTATAACTATCGTTAAGGGTATTATCGCCGTAATTTCCGTTATTGTCACGGGGTGGACTTTAGTAGGAGTATTACTATAAATATCTATTAAAACGGCGGGCTAAGCCCTACCGCTAGCCCTATCGGGACTAGGGTGATACTAGGATTCTAATATATTAGGGCCAAATCCTCTATAGAATAATTAATATCTTTTATACTATATACTATTATATTGACCCCGTGTCAAATAGTAGTAACGGTAATATTAACGTAGAACCATACCTCTTTTATATTAATAAGAACGATTATACTAGTTATAAGTAGTAAAATAACCCCTAAAACGGCTAATATACTCCCTATTAACTACTATATTTAAAATAACTTACTCCGTATCGATAGCGAGCCTTACCTACGTTATATTTATTTAGCGTTTCTATATCGTACCCTACTACCTTAAATAAGTGCTTTTAAGCTACGCTTCGGATTAGTATAGAGTAGGGTAGGGATCGAGGTATAATCTCTATACTAACTTAATATAGGGATCTATTAGCGTGGGGCGTAAATTAGGGTAGAGTAGGGTAGAGATTTACTAAGAAATCCCTAAACGCTAAAACGGATTTCTAATAATTATTATAATAACCGTCTTAGTAATAGAGTTATAGAATAGAAATAGAAGAATATTCCATTCTTCGACGGTAATAGAAATTATTAAGAGATGAAATAATACGAAAGTTATACCTACCGCCTACTCCCTTCTTTATTATACCCTACTCTTATTAGGTATTACGATATTAAGTACTAGAAATATTAATATTAATTTATATCTCTTTATAGAATAAACTTATAACCCTTAATTATCTACGTTAATTAAATATCTTTATTTTAGATAGTTATACGCTTAACGTAGATTACGTAGAGGTTAGTATCTTATATTATTAATATAAATAGCGAAAGATTAGGATAGAACTTACTCTTAAATAATATTATTAATATCGCTTTAGTTACTTCTTATATAGTTATAATTATAAACGATTACTAGCGTATACTTGACGACTCCGACGTGGCCGAGAATATTATTTTATATATAAGCCGTTAGAAAGGGAGCTTAGGAATAAGTAATTCGGTAGTTTTCTAATAACACTTGATTTCGCGTAGGGCGACGGCTAAATTATTTAGATTAATCTTAATTATTATAATAATTATTAGAATTTAATTTACTACCCTTCTTTTATACTTTACACTTACGCGTTTATCTAGTTATACTACGTAGAGTTAAGGTACTAGGAATAGTCTTCCTCGCCTTAACCGCTAGTAGTTTTCTAAGGGCCTTCCCCCCCGTAGTATTTCTAGTTTTAAATATAATTCTAGTTCTACCTCTATTAATACGCGCTATATTTAATTACTTAAGAAGCGGTATTTTAATTAATTAAGAAGCGGTATTTATAATAACCTAAAACGACGAAGAAACTAGTAACGATAATGAAACTAGTAATAATAGTGATAATTACGAGGTCAAAGTTACTAGTATCGATAATTATTACTTTATAGACGATAGAATTCACCTAAATTATATAAGAGTATAATTATTATTATCTACTTTATTTATTTTATTTAGGATATTTATTTATTCTACCTTAATAAACTTAGAATATTACGAATTAAATATAATTCAATCTGGCGTAAAGAGTAAAATACTCGGGTACTTTACTAACTATTATTATAGATTAATTATAATAATCTTTCTAATAATTATATAATTAAATAAGACTTTTAATAGGTTTTAGGGTCTATATTAAATATAGGAGCGAGTACTCTTTTAAGTATAACGTCCTACTTCCCGTAATTAAATCCTTAGCGTTAACGAAGTCTTCGGCGATCTTCCCCCTACTTTTATCACTTAGTTTATAATTAATAACTATTTTATAAAGTATACCTTAGTCTTCTTTAACACTTATTATTTAATAACTAAAGCGCGTTATTCTCGCCGCTAGTTTATATTAACTTTATATATATTAAAAAGTTAGAATTCTTACTATACCGAAACGAATTAATTCTTTCGCAGATTAACCGCGTAGTAAGTTCATTCGGTAATAAATTATTAGAAAGATACTTATAATTCCCGTTTCCTAGTTAAAAAAGACCCCGAGATCAAAACCGAGTAGATACTATATAACTTAACGAATTTCCTATATAATACGGAAATCATCGTTAGATAGTATGGATTTAGTATTAATAACGATAATAATATCGATAGTCTAGTTATTACGCCTCCTCGGTTATAAGGACGGCCGAAGGGACCTTAAGGACCTAGGAAAAAACTAAAGAAATACTCGATTAATATATCGATAATAAAGGTAAAGACTCGTCTTACCTAAATTTTATTATTCGAAAAGTAATACGTAGACTATTAAAGAAATAATATAACTACGGTATTAATAGTATAAAAGAAACTCCGTATTATTAAGGAGTTTTAAAAAGTATTAAAGGCCTACTAGGTTACTATTTTAATTTAAACGAAATAGGAGATCCTTCTAAAAAGATATAATCCAAGTTATTTATTATTCTAATAATTATTATAATAATTATTTTCCGATTAGAACTACCTAAGCTAATAATATTATATATTTCGTAGAGAAAACTAGTATAACCTTACGAGGTTAAGATATATTAATTTAAGATAACGGTAATATTATATAAAAGGATCTAAGCGAGTTAGAGGTATACTAAGGTAATACTTAAATTCTAACTATTAAGGGATTATATTAATAATAGCTTAATCTAGACCTAATTTAGACCGTATTCTAATAAATCGTAGATAAAGAGACCGAAGGGCCATTATTAATTATTAATTAATATATATTAATTCAGGAAGCCTAGAAAAGGGTAGATATAATAGTATATATTATTAAGATTAACGAATTCCGCTTTAGGCGGGCTATATAGTATAAGCCTATTTAAAGTCTACTTCGTAAAATTAATTATCTTAAACGTTACGACCTAGGGACGTATAAATATACTACTTTCACCTAGTATAATTACCTTGATTAAAATACGGTATAGATTTCTAATAATTATTCTAATAATTAGGCTAGCTAACTATTATTAAGGTTTACTAATTTTATAGATAAAGTCGTACTAGTATTTTACGAAGGAAGAGATCGCTACGTAGCGAAATATAACTTCCTACTTTTAGGTAGAGGAGGAGAACGAGTAAACTTCTTTACTAAGACCTATTTAGTAGTAAAAGGGGTATAATCTATTTTATTATAACTAAATCCCGGATAAAGACTTTAGAAACGCTAAAGAGGCGTTTATTTTAATTTCTAAGAGATTTAATATAAAGTTACCTCCTAATTAAAAGCGTATTACGCCGTCGTTAATATATCTATATATATTCGACGAGGAGCTATTAAACTTCCTAACGCCTAATTTCTAGCTTCTTAATATAATTATATACTTCGATATTAACTAGTCTCCCTTCGTAATTATTAGAATAATTATTATAAATATACTTATTATTAGATATAAATGAATTAAAATATATTCTTATATCTAAAATCGCGTAGAAACTTGAAATCCTTCGGAAGTATCGTTATACGTTTATAATAGTAAATTACTAGTTTACTTTAGTTCCTTAGATATAGTATTACACTAAGCCCCTTCGGGTTAATTAATACTTAATTATAGAACGAGTATTACTACGTCTAAGCGCAGAATTTATACTTTCGCCAGATTTTCCTTATTTCGATTTTCTAACCTCTTAAATTTTCGAACGTCGAGGTTTATAAATCTACGAATATTTAATATTTCTTCTTTATTCTTTCGCTCGGGGCGAGATAAAATATAAATCTCGTACCGAGTAAATAAAAAATTAGGAAAAATAAATTCTTTTATAGTAAATTACACGAAAAGGAAAAATACGAGAGAAATCGTATTTTTTAAAATCGACGTAGGTCGAGAGATAATAAAGAATTACTATAAAAGATTCTAATTTTATTTTCAAAAAATCTAATAATTTATTAATATATCTCGCGACGAGAATTAAAAAATAAATTAATTTAGTTTATTAATTATTCTTAAGTATATCGTTATAAATAAGGGTTACCTGATAAAAATATAGGATTCTGCGCTTAGACCTACCGCCGTTTAGTTACGAAGTTAGTATTTCTAACCCGAAGGGGCTTAGTAAACGGGAGTTAACCCGAAGGGGTTTAGCGGTAGCTCGGTAGGTCTAAAGGACTAAGGCAAGCTACTAACTAAAGAACTAGATAATATTAGTAATGGTTCATAGAATAATATACTATAACTTTACGTTTAAACTCTAATATTAAATAAGTTTCTACCGCCTCCTAAAGAGTAACTATTATAACGGATTAAATACGTCTAGAAAACCCGATATCTATATAAAACTCTTTAACTACTCGATAGAAGGTAAACTTCGGAAGTAAGAGTTCGGTCGATTTCTAGTACTTCTTAATTTACCTTAAAGTTATTACTATTTTTTATTAATTAAAGGCTTCGACTTATTATTAATTAGAAAATAATTTACTATTACGCTTAAATTTACGATGTTTAGGATTTTTTAGAATTAGGTCCTAGGTATTAGGTACCTTCCTAGGCGCTTTCTAGGCCTTTATTCTTCGAGGTATCTTTATTCTTTTCGATAGTAAACCTTTTAAAAGATAATGATATATATAGGATTACTAAATAATATAGGGAAAGAGTAGAGAATAATAATAATAATAAATATGATATTTTAGTGGATAATCTCGCCGCTCGGACGTATAATCGTCCGAGTTAAGATTAAGCCTAAAGTATTTTAGTAGATAATCTCGCCGCTCGCCGCTCGGACGTATAATCGTCCGAGCTAACTTTAAGCCTAGAGTTAAATTATAGGTAGGTTTTATTAAAGGCGTAACTTAATTAAATTATATTACGTTAAACGGACCCTTAATATACTCTAGATTTTAGAGTATAATCCTTTTCGATATTTATTACGAGATTAACTTTATCTACTACTACGTTTTAATATTAACGTTCTCCTACGATTATCCTACTACCTCTTAAGAATATATCGATTCGATATCGGTAAAGGGTAAAGTATGAATATATATATATATAGATATATCAGATCTTAATTCTAATAATCTTTCTAATAATTAGTTATTTATTATATAATATTAATTAAACTCCTTATTATATCCTTTAGAACCTATATTAAACTAACTAGGTAAAGATAATTTAGATAACGTCTTCGATAATATATCTTTTTTTAGTATTAGAAGCTTTATAAATTATTACCTTAAATTACCTCTTAATATTATAATAAAAGGAAAGCGATATAAATATTATATCTTCTTTAATATTAAGAAGGATATATTTTTAAACTAGTAGAAATAAATTATATAGTATAAATATCCCGATAATAAGAATTAGTGTAAGAAGATTAATTTTAGTAAGATATAATCCCGAAAGTCTAAAATATGGACGTCTTTCGAAGAAGGAGTAATAGTAGGCTCCGGAAAGTTATCGATAGTCTATCTACGATATAACGATATATTAATTTATCCCTATATAAATTAAGGTACTAGGTTAAGGATAGATTATTTAAAAAAGAAAAGTTATAAAGACTCGGCGAGTATACGTAGTATAATTTAATTAATCCTTAGAGAAACTATCCCTGCGTAGGTAAGAGTCTAGATTATTATAATAAATATTAGAATTCCCTAGTTAATTCGAACGTAGCGCCGCGAAGTTAAAAGTGCTAAAGCTAAAATTAACGGTTTTATACCTTAACGATTAGACTTTAAAGATATATTCCTATAAATAGTTACTATAGTAGGAATATTATATAACTCTCTTAATAATATTTTAGTTTAGTGTCTATTCCTTTATTTAGACCCTACCGCTATATTACCGAGTCCTTTAACGATTAAAAGTAAATTTTTATAACGATTTAAGAAGATTAAAAAGAAACTATTTAATACTTTACCCGACGATGAATTAAAGGTATCCTTTACTTTAGATAGATAGTCACCCTACGATATATTTTTATATATAACTATTATTACCTATTTTATTAACGCCGAGTAGAAATATTATGAAGTTATTATTAACTTTAAGTATATTAAAGGGAAATATACCAGTGAAAGACTAGCGAACGTTTTAATTAAGGTCGTCTATAAATACGGGATCGAGTATCGGATCTACGTTATTATAAGCGATAATACTAGTAATATATAAATAATATTCGATAATACTATTCTTATATTCATATAGAGGAATAAAAAGGTTGAACGGATATCTATTAAATAATCGTTTAAGTATATACCGTACCTTATATATATAATTCAGCTTACCGTTAAGGTATTATTAAATACGATTTACCTTTCGCCTACGAACAAATAACTTTAAAGGGGTTAGGATAAATAATAAGACTCTCGCGATATCTAGACTAGCGCGTAAAAGAGTTTACCGCTAATACTAGTTAAGGTAAGAGAATTCTAATAATCTTTATAATAATCTAACCCTGTTAAATATAGAAGACTACGGTATTTATTAATACGAGTGGCCAGCGTAGAACCTAGTTCCGAGATATTTAATAGAAGAGACTCGATATTATAAGGAAAAGTATACCGAATAAAATTAATAGACTTATTAAACTAAGGCTAGTAAAGTTTATTCAGGATATTAAAACGCGATAGGACTCGATATATTATATAATAGTCCGTGTATTTAAACTACGCTATAATATTAAAAGTTACTTTATATAGGCTAAGATTTCTTACCTTAAATTAAGAATAAAAGAATAAAGTTATATTACTTACCTAATTAATATTATAAGAGAATTCGCGAAAATAACGAACGTTATTAGTATAACGAAGACTATTACTAGCTACCGTACTTTTATAATTTATAATAAACTCTTTAATTATCTAGAAAAGGTTATAAAATAGCTCCGTTTTAAACGAGTATCATAGAAGCCTAAAATAAAGACTATATTATATTAAGCGACCGAAAAGTTAAACTAGTACTACGCTAAGATTAAAGGCGGTTTAGGGTATTTCTACGGTAAGGCGGCCTTATTAAACCCTATAAAAAGCGGGAAAATATTCGAGACCTCGGAGTAGGAGGCTAATATTAGGTAACCGTTATAATTATTAATTTATTAATCCGCTCTCGAGGAAGAGTATAAGGAATATTAAACGAATATACTAGCTTCGAGTAGGTTATTTAATTTCGTACGAAGTTATAAACGCGATCTAAATAATAGGCTCGCCTAAATACTAGACGTAGATTCTAGTAATAAAAATAGAGAAGATAACGAGTTCCAGAGGTATAGGAATACTAGTAAATTCTAATAATCTTTCTAATAATCAATTTCGTTAATCTCTTTAGTACCGTTCTCTAATTAATCTATAAAATAGAATATTCTAGTACTATAGAAGTAACTCGCCCCTACGCTTTGGATTAGCGTAGAGTAGGGTAGGGATCGAGGTATAATCTCTACCCTAGCCTAGCGTAGGGATCTATTGGCGTAGAGCTTAAAATAGGGTAGAGTAAAGTAAGAATCCCTTAGGGATCCCCACTACGCTAAGGCGGATTTCTAATAATTATTCTAATAACGCTGTTACCCCTATAGATACGCGTATTTATAACTACTACTACTACTGCTCTTATAGATATACGTACTTATAACTACTACTGCCTCTATAGATATATATACTTATAGCTACTACTGCCCCTATGGATATATATACTTATAGCTACTACTACCTTTATGGATATACGTACTCATAGCTACTACTACCCTCATCGATATACGTACTCATAGCTACTACTGCCTCTATGAATACGCGCACTTATAGAATAAACGCTCGGACCTATAATTATTCAGGTTAATATTAAAATTAAAACTATTATTAACCTAAAGTTAAATATAACCGAAGGTTATATTAAAGACGTAGTTTAATTCGTTTATTTTAAAATTAAGGGGACGTTTAAATAATAGTTTAGTTTTAAATTTAAAATTAACCCTTTTTAAATATTTATTAATACGTTTTAATATTAGCGTTTTCCCTTAAATTTATTATTTTATTCTTAAGAATATTTCGATTCAAAATCGGTTAAAAAGTAAAGAGTGAAGAATAATAGTAGATATTAATTATAATAATCATTGTAATAATCGTCTCTCTATAGTATAATCTATAATATATCTTATTATTAATCTATAATGGGGGTAGTAGTAGCCATAAGTACGCGCATATCTATGGGGGTAGTAGTAGCCATGAGTGCGCATATCTATGGGGGCAGTAGTAGCCATGAGTGCGCATATCTATGGGGGCAGCAGTAGCCATAAGTGCGTATATCTATGGGGGCAGTAGTAGCCATGAGTGCGCATATCCATGGGGGCAGTAGTAGCCATGAGTGCGCATATCCATGGGGGCAGTAGTAGCCATGAGTGCGCATATCTATGGGGTCAGTAGTAGCCATAAGTGCGCATATCTATGGGGGCAGCAGTAGCCATGAGTGCCCATATCTATGGGGTCAGCAGCAGCCATGAGTGCGCGCATCTATGGGGGCAGCAGCAGCTATGAGTGCGCATATCTATGGGGGCAGCAGTAGCCATAAGTGCGTATATCTATGGGGGCAGTAGCAGCTATGATACGTCCCTAGGGTTATTATCTTGGCGTTTGGGGATCCCTTGGTAAATCCCCACCCCACCCCACCCTAGCTTGGGGTGGGGATCGAACCGCGATCCCCACCCCAAGCCCCACCCCACCCCACCCCACGCTAGCATTCCCTTTGGGGATCCCCACGCCAATCCGAAGCGTACTCGCCCCTCGGTTTCTAATTCTCAGTATAATTACTCGTAATATATTGGCCGTACCGATTACGAGTATTAGCGTAGAGCGTTTATTCTCTATCGCTGCGAGGTTATATAGTATTCAGAAACTATAGTCACCAGTAACTTTCTAAGCTATAGTTATTCTATATGAATACGATAGAAGAATAAAGGAAGACCGGCCTTAAGATATCCTATTCTATTTATTTAACGATTAAATAGAGAATCTTTCCTAGGAAGATATAGAATAGGAAGAAATTATTCGTAAGGAGCACCTAAAGGAAAAGCGATAGTATAACGATAAATAAAAAGTACTTAATAACGATAACGAAGATAAGCCTACTTATATAAGTTTTAATTAAGATTATAATTATAATAATTATATTAATAATTAATCTCTAGCCGTTAGAAATATAGAAGAAACGTTCGTATTAATAGCGTAGTTCTATAATCGATACCCAAAACTTAGCTCGGAAAAAGAGTAATCGTATAAGGATCGGTTCGGAGGTAGATAAATATAGTAGAGATAATGAATAATCTAAGTCTAGTCTACCTAGTTATTCGGCTAGAGTAAAAGAGAGTATTCGTAATAATTAACGACCTACGAGCCTAGCTTCTTAGTTAGGATTAAAAAAGAATAGTTATAAAACTTAAATAAATAAGAATACTATTTTCTAGTACGAATTAAAGTTTTCTTACTATAAGTTATCTTCTAAAATCCTATTATATCGAGTATATTCCTAAAGTTAATTAATTATATATTTACTACTAGGGATCCCTAAGGGATCCCTACCCTACCCTACCCTAGTTTAATATAGAGATCGAACCGCGATCTTTACTCTACCCCCTACTCTATTTTACCCTACGCTAGTATTCCCTTTAGGGATCCCTACGCTAATCCGAAGCGTATTTTAAACTCTTTATTAAATTATTAAAGTAACTTATTCAATACCCTTTTTATTTAGGGTATTTATAGTAAATATTAAACTAAGTATTTAAAACGTCACTTTATTTATTTCTCTTTTATTAATATAATTATTTATCTTAATAAACTACCTATTAGGTAAACGTCTAGCCTAGTAAATATATTATTAATTATATCTCTTACGCTTCCGCTATAAAAAAAGAATACTAGAATACTAGTCTTTTAATACTACTCTTATTATTCGCCTAGTATTACTACTTTTAGTATTTATTATTAATTATTACCTTGGTTATTACCCTAGAAGAAGCTTAGCTAAGTTTTATTATAATTAATTTTACTTTCTATTTATAAGAATTCCTACTATTAAATAAATATATCTTAAAATAGGTAAAAGTTACTCCTAATATTAGACGAGTAGTTATTTAAATAGTTATATAGTTTCCTTATCCTCCTATTAAAGTACCTCTTTAATATTTATTAAAGAGGGCCTAGAAAGCGAAGTAGTCTAACGACGACCTTTCGGAGTATATTAAGTTTAAATAACCTATTATATAACTACCCTAGGTTATAAATAAGATATCCGTAATACCGTTTATCGGTACCTTCCGAAGGGATATTAAAGAGTTACCTTAACGCCTATAAAAGGAGTAGCCTTTAAAGGACGAATTTAAAAACGAAGAAATTATAACTCCTCCCGAGCCCGAGTAACCTATTATAGATTCCGAATAAATAATATAATTCATAGAATCGCTAGAAATTCAGGCCCTTATTATTAGGTTAATAGTTAGGATAAAAGAAGGCCTAATAGGACCTTAAAGTCTATTAAGAGTAAATAATTTAACTAGTTAAAACGGTATTAATTTTAAAGTAAATACCCAGAATAAATTAAAGCTCGAAGAGATTAGATTCTTCGACCTTAAAGGTAATAAAAAGAATAACCTATTTACCTTAAAAAGATATACTATATATAAGAATATTTTCGACTTTAAGGATCGCGTTAACGATATAATTAAATAATACGGCGAAGAGGAAGTACTAAAGTTTCTATTTTTATATCTTAAAAGAATAACCCTTAAATAGTTCTTAAATAAACTAAGTATTAATATTAAGGCGCTAATACGTACCTTCGTTAGCTCTAAATAAATAAATCGTTTTATTAAATAATTTAAAATAAAGACGTTAGAAGCGATACGTAAACTTCGTTTTAATAAATATAGATTCGTTTAGGTACGTACTAGTAAGACATTTAAATAATATATAAATAAAATACTTAACTTAACTAGGGCCGCCGATATTCCTAGTGTACATTAATAAATATTTATAATCTACGATTATATTAGTTTTAATTTTAAGTCTTTTATTAATCCGCCTAAATTTAACGTCTTATTAGATAAGTTCCTTAATTTACTTAATACTAAGGAAGAAGCCTAGCTAGGAATAATACGAAGTAATAAAATAATTAAACCTCTACCGCCTCTTAAACTAAAAGGTTTACGGTAAGGCTAGTAGAATTATTAATAACCTAACCGGTTCCGGCTATAGTAGAACTAGTTACTTTAAATTACTTTTTATTAATTCATTAATCCAGTTTATTAAAATATACTAAGTATTCTTTAAACGTAGTAGTAGCCTCGTTAAATTTAACCGCTACCTACTTAGCTATAAATTATTAGTAGTAATACTAGGAATATATCTTTCCCTCCTAGAAATAGGAATCGTCTTAACTTTTAACCGCGCTAAGAAAACCGCGGGCCTATAACCGGTAGTAATAATTTTAATTATTTCGGGTAATAATAAATACCCCCTAGGCGTATAACTATTTACTATAAAACCGAGGTATAAAAGAATTATTCTTAGGAAAATAATATTATAGAGTAATAAATAAAAGAGTAATCTACGCCTAACGTTAATTACGTTAATAAGTAGAGCTAGGATTAATAATAAAAGGATTACTATAATAAATAAAACGAAATAGCCGGCTACTAGGTAATTATTATCGATTCGCTTAAATAAGTCGAATACCGTATTTATAAAGAGTCGTTCTTTTTTAAAAACGTACTATATACGTACTTTAGAAATTAAGGCTTAGGTAAGAACCCTATTAAAACCTCCTACCCTAGACGTTTAATTATAAATACTATTTAGAAGAGTAAACAGTCTTTAGTAATAAACGAGAATACGGAAACCTATTACTAGGTTAAAACGAATAACGAATTACTAAAATAAAAGCCTATTATTAAATTAAACTACGACTCTTCCAAAAATACGGGAATAGGATAAATATTTAGGAAGTACCGGTACACCGGTATTCGGGTCGGCCTAGACCTTAAAATTAAAATAGAAAAGAGTTATAAAGATACTAGCTATAAAGTAACTATCGCCGACTATAAATTTATAGTACGTTTTCTCCTAAAAGTTAGAATTCGCATTATAATAACCCTACTTTAAGTTACCGGTATTAATACTAACTACTATATTATTTCTAAATATATCGTCACCTCCTTATACTTCCCCGGGAAAGATAAAAGCGATAATAAAGTAATAACCGAAACCGCCCCTAAGGAAGTCTATATTATAAATAATTTTAAAGTAAATATATTTATTAGTATAGATATTATAGCCCCTAAAGGAATTAATATATTAGTATCTCGTTAAGTAGCCCGTATTAATAGCTACGATATAAAGTGCCCTATCGACGTCTACTTAAGGGGTATAAGTATAAACCGGCCGGTATATACTACGAAAATAAAAGTTATCCCCCTATAAGTTATTATAATTATCGAAGTCTATAAGTTTAATCTACTAGTACGAGACTACTTCTTTAAACTAGTAGATACTAACCTATATCTCTTTACCGGAATCGTTAACGATAGAATAAAATTAGTACTTATAAAGAATAAAACGGATAAGTTCGTTAAAATCTTAAGAAATATAAGGCTTAGCTAGGTACTAGAGGTTTAATTTAATAACTACTATAATATTATTATAGGCGATAACGACGTTCGCGAGCTCGTTATACAAAGGCCTCTTTAGGAGTATAAAGAAACTTTTATTAAAAACGCTTTTAATAATACGGTTATTATTAGTATTAGTTTATTACTTCTTGAGTAGTCTTTAAAGAGTAAAGATATAAAGAATTTAACCGGTTCCCGGCCTTTTATTCTATTAATAAAAGTAACTACTTCGGTAAAAGATAGTATCCTCTTAAACGGTATTATTATTTATAGTAAATAACTAGAGTTAATAAAGGTTATTAATTAATTCCTTATACTTTAGGTAGAAAAAGGCTTTATTAATATTCTAGAAAACGAATAAATACGTATATTACTACGCGCCGACTAGGAAGATAAAGTACTTAAAACGGTATATATTTATCCTATAAGTAACGAGAGCCGGAAGATTATTAACGAAACCTTTAATAAACTATATATTTAGGGACGGTTTAAATAGACGATATAAACTACTTTATTTAACTTCCTAGTCTTCGTTATTTAGACTATAAAATTAAACGGTATTAAGAAGGGTCGTACTATTATTAATATTCGAGGTTTAAATACTATAGTTATAGTAGACGTCTACTATTTACCTTTATAGAATAATATAATTAACACCGTTAAGGGTTATCGTTAAATAACCGTTATCGACGCGGCTAGTTTCTTCTATTAATAGCGAGTATACCCTAAAGATAAATATAAGTTTACCGTCGTATTATACCGCGGCTAGGAGACTTTTAATATTACGGTAATAAGATTTAAGAACTCGCCTACGTACGTATAACGGTAAATAGACCGGATCCTACGTATCTATAAAGTATTCGCCCGAGTATATATCGATAATATTATAATATTCTTTTAGACCCTCGAGGATTATATTTAGTACCTATATATAATATTTTCTTTATTCGTTAAATTTAATATTTTAGTTAACCCTAAGAAGGCGTTTATCGGTTATCCGTTAATTATATTATTTAGCTAGAAAGTTAACTCGTTCGGGCTATTAATTTCTAAAGAAAAGTTTATAACTATTAAATAACTAGTTTTCTCTTAAACGTTAATAGTATTTAAGACGTACCTAGGAATAACTAGTTAGTTAAAAGATTATATTAAAGATTATACTACTCTAGCTAGGCCTTTATAAGATAAGGAAACCGCGTTATTAAATAAAATACCCCCTATAGGCGCTTAACGATAGGAATATATTAAAAAGACTAGTTTTAAATTACCTTCCTTATAGGAGATCCGTTCGTTTAAAATTATTTAGAGTACTCTTTCTAAGCCTTCTTTTCTATACTATTTCGACGATAAAAAGGAATTATTTATCGACCTTAACGCTAGTAAAGAATTCGGTTACGGGGTTATAATTTATTATATTATAAAAAAACTAAAAGATCTTTATCCCGACCGGAAGTAGGTTTAACCTATTCTTTTCCTCAACCGACTCTTTAAGGATATAGAAATACGTTATTAACCTACTAAAATAAAACTAGTAGGAATAATATAGGTATTTATTAAAGTTAAATATATAGTCGAATTAGCTCTTAAGACGGTCGTTTATATTAATTATAGAGCTGCGCTTAATATAATTAAATAAATAAATATAACTACCTTATCTACGGTAAAGATTAATTTACGTATCGTACGGGCCTTAGATTATATTCAGCGTTTTTAAAATATAGAGATCCGTTATAAACCTAGTGTTAAGTATATAATACTAGACGCCCTATCCCGACTATAGTAGAAGGACGTAATTAAGGACTTTTTAGAAGGCGAGCTAGATATACTTTAAGTATATATATATAAGATTTATATACTAATAGAAATAAATATATAGTTTAAGTAAGAATTACTTTAAGGGTACTAGAATAACGACTTTTAAATTAAAATAAATCATATACTTAATTATAATATAGAAACTAGCGAGGACGCCGTAGATCTTCCTTTTTCGAAAGGGAATAACGGCTTAATATAATATACCGATAATTTGGTTATTAATCGAGTATATACGCCGAAACGTTTATATATACCTTCTTTATACATTAAAGCCTTATTTAACGTCGTATATTCTAACTTATATATAAAAAGATATAAATACTATAAGATTATAACTAGGTACTAGTATATATATAAATTAAATAAAAAGCTAGGGGAGTATTTACGATACTATTTATAATACTAGTTAATACGGTACTCCTAGGTATAAGTTTTATAGAGTATTATAATTTATTCTTATACCGCCCTCTCCTTTTTATACGATTTTTATCGATTTTATCCTAGCCTTACCCCTTTCGCAGGAAGGATTCGATAATATTATAACCGTTATATATAAATTTTCCCGAAAGGTAACCGCGATTCTAGGAAAATTAATATAAAAGGTAGAGTAATAAGTAGATATATTATTACGTCGTTTATATTTAGTAGACTAGGGTATTCCGAAGGCTATTCTTTCCGACCGCGATCGTAAATTTATAAATACTCTTTAGAAGGCTCTATTTAATAAGTTTAAGATAAATTTAATATTCTTTACTACCTATTATTTATAAACGGATAGATTAAGCGAGTATATAAATTAGATTATTAAAATTATATTACGATTCTAGATCGTTACCTTATAAAACCTTAAAGCCTAGGAAGAGATACTACCTTTTATAATTATATAATATAATAATACGTTTTCCTAGTTTATTAACTATACCCTAAATAAAGTAGTTTTCGGTTTTACCGTTAATAACGCGTTAGACCTAGGAAGTTAAGAGAATAATATTTTATTAAGGGAGTTAATACGTATTTAAGCTTCGGATATAATTACCTTTATTTAAATATACGATAAGGAATATTATAATCGTATTTATTACTCTTAATATTTCCGTAAAGGGGACTAGGTCTTATTACGCCTATATAAAGATTATAATATTCCGGTAAATAAATTTACTAGTCGTAAATACGGTTAGTAAATAACTAGTTTATTTAAAATTCTTAACTATATCGGAAGGCTCGTATACCGCCTTAATATCCCGGAAAATTAGAAGATTTATAACGTATTTTTAATAATATAGCTAGAGTAATACCTACCGCCGGATTAAGACCCTTTTAAGCGTCTACGGCCTACGAACTTTAGAGTAGTAGAAACCGAGCGAGACGATTTAAAGCTAGAATAAGAATTAAAATATATCCTCGATAGCCGCGTTATTAAAAAGGGAAAGGGTTATATTACTAAATACCTCTTATCCTAGAAAGACTAGGGATCTATATAAAACTATTAAATAAACGTAAAGAACGTTTTCGCGGACGAATTTATTAAAGAATATAAATAATAGGTTAAATACTAAACTAAATTCTTCTTCTAGGGTCGATAACTCTAAAAATATAATTATATTTCTCTTTTATATTATCGCTCTTTACCTACTTTTATTAGGAAATAACTATTATATTAAATCTACCTATCGAGCTTTATTTAAAGTACGGGCACTACGATAATATTAAAGAGGTATTATACCGAGAACCGGTAAAATTATTTTTTAATAGTTTTAAATTATTCGCCTAGTCGCACGTAGAGCTGTATAACCCGAATATCTTAATAGTATATTACTTATATACTCTTTTATATAGACTTAAGTATATACCCCTCGTCATCGCTACTTTTTAACTAGGTAGTATATTTATAAAAGAAAGAACTTCGGATTAATTAAATCGGGACTAACTCCGCGCTAAAATAGTTTTAATTCTAAAAGTACTATTAAACGACTTTCCTTAGCTAGCTAGATTTACGCTAAAACCTTATTTTTCTAATATATATTTAGGGCCCTAGTCCTTTAGTACTAATACTCTTATAATATTATATATATACGCCCTTATTTTATTAATATTATAGCTCCTACCGTTAATTACCTATATTATCCTTATACCCCCCTGTCGTCTTACCTCGCTGTCGCGATTTTAATATTAAACTTTACGGCTCTACGCTAAACTTTAAGGCTCTACGGGCCTACCCGTAATTCGGTCGATAATTTAAAATATATATTTCTTATTTATTTACTTCTATATATAGACGTTATTTACGTTATTACTTACAATACCCTATATAAGTATATTAACGAGGGCGTTAACTTCTTTCTTTTAAAAGGGGCGATTTATTACGGGGTGGACTTTAATAGGAGTATTACTATAAATATCTACTAAGACGGCGGGCTAAGCCCTACCGCTGGCCCTATCGGGACTAGGGTAATACTAGGATTCTAGTATATTAGGGCCAAATCCTCTATAGAATAATCAATATCTTTTATACTATATATTATTATATTAACCCCGTATTAGTTATTAACTCCGATATAACTATATTAACGGCTTCTTATTTAATTAATATAATAATAAAGTTAAGATTATTAATTTAGGAGGATATAATAATATTTCTAACTTTAAAGGTAAAGGATAAATACTTTCCTTTTAATTTATAATATTTATTTTTAATATTTTCTAAAACCTTTTATACCTCTAGACGGTATTTTATATCGACGCCGTCCTTAGTATTATTATATTACTTTAGTATAAGAACTTTCTAAATATCTTTATAAATAGTAAATTCGTAATCTTTAAATATAACTACTTATTTTATTTATTACTCTAAGGGAATAATATTAAATAGAATATACTATTACTAGATATAGCGATAAGATAACTAGTATTAACGGTGAAATAAATAAATATATATAAATTTATCCTCGTCGAGTTTACCCTAAATAAGTTTATTATATTTTATTACTTTTTTCGCTAGTTAAAATTATTTAACGAGTAACTCTTAAACCGCGCTTAGGAATAAGAATAAATTAGGATATTTAATATATTTAATACTCCTAAATAAATATACTTTTATAAACCGGCTTCGCGTACGCGTTTCCTAGTCTTAAATAACGATAATAATATAACTAGTTATTCCAGCTAGACTAAACTGGAATTAATTACCGCCGGTATACTTTTTAAGAGAATTATATTAGAATTCAACCTTATTAATCGATATATATTATAGGAGAAAGTAGGAGTACTAACGGGCGTAGTATACCTATTTTTTATATATATCCTATTATTCTTTCTAGATATATCTCTATTTTTTTAGAGACGTAGCGCGGAGAGCCGCTTTAATCTCGTCTTTATAACTAGTCTTAGTATAATATATATATAAGATTTTATAGAGGTGCCTAAAGTTTTTAGTATATTTTTTAGGATTTAGAACTCGCCGTAGAGTACGTTCTAAATAAATACGGTAAAGAAAATAGTCTTCCTCCGTCTCGCCGTCGATAAGGCCCCGGAAAATAAGTTTAATTACGCGTTACTTTATTACCGAGTCGTCGGTAATAAAATAACGTAGCTTCTAGTCTTTATAAAGGCGATACTATTCTTTAATTTATTTTAGAGTAATAATTATAATATTATCGTCTTTATATTTATTTAAGAAATTAATATATAGGATTTATAAATTACTCTCGTCGCGTATTATAACGGTAAATAAATACTAGTCTAACTTATTCGTTTTGTAAATAAAATCTATATTAATAAAATAACCGCGGCGCGCTAGAGTTCGTAGGCGTTTTAAAGGAATTAATATAAATAATAATTAAAAAGTAAAATAAAATTTTTACCTAGATTTATTTAAATAATAATAAAAAACGTTATTTTATTATATTTACGCTAGGCCGTAATATTAATAGTAATATTACTAACTTATTACTTTTTATATAAATAGTTTCGTTATTATTATATTTATTTAGATTTATTACTCCGAGTTCTAATATCGGGATTTACCCTCTTCTAGCTAGTACTAATATTATAAATATAATTTAATATAATATAGGAGCCGCTAGCGTCTATAAGAGCCTAATAATTAATAATAAACTTTATATCTTTTAGATTATTTTTAATTATATAAATTTAATAGCCCCGTATTATTTTAATAATAGAAGTATTTATAACAATAGTATTAATTTTAATTAAATTTAAATAATCGAGAGTATAATCGTATTTTTTATAGACGTCGTTATCGCTCCTCTAAGGTTTATAAATAACTATTTAAACGCGATAAAAAAAGGGTTCTAGTATTTTAAAAAAATAAAGATTATAATATTTAATTAATTTTAATTTTATCCTATAAATATTTAAAATACGGATTTATTTATTATAAATACTTTAACTTTTACTCTCTTTCGGGGTAAGAGGCGCTAGTAAATATTAATAATATTTTATAAAAGTATACTCTTTATAGTTATAATAACGCGAGTATTTATATTATATATTATCGATATATAACTAGTACGCGAGGAACTCCGCCCGGCTTTATTTAATTAGCTTAGTAGTAAAAACGAAAAAATACTATTACTAGGCGGCGATATAGTTAGGTATTTAAAGAATAGTAGGTAGAGGTTTTTTATCCTAACGGGGGCGTTTTACTAGCCGGGCGTAATCCGCGGCGATAATAACGGGGGCGATAACGATATTATTAAATTTAAAAGAGGACTCTATAGTAGTAGTAATATAAATAGTAGCGACGTTAGTAGGGAGGGAGGGAGAGAGGGGTAAAATTAACGATAATAATATATATAAATATATAGGAACGTGACGGTCGTAATATTTTATTTTTAATTAAATTTAATAGATTAGTTTATTTGTTTACTCCTCGCGTCTCTAATTCCTACTACTACAGAATAGTACTAGGGTATAGAGATGAGCGGAAGGGCTGATCCGGATGACCTAGTACTAGCTACAGTACTAGCTCTAGGAGTGCCGCTGGAGGATAAAAGGTACCCAGCTGGCAGTGGTGGCAGCCTAGAGAGATATCCGGGCTTGACCCCAGTAGCTTTTCTGTGCTCTTCGGGACTCGTCGGGTGCCCTAACCTCCTGAAAGCTTGCACCCAGCGAACCCTAACGACCGGTACCTGATCTTCCTGAATCCAGACCACCCCACGGCCCCTAAAACCTGCTTTCGCCCAGAGCAGGACAAGTTACGGTCCCCGCCGTTGCCAATTGATTGGCGGTGACGGCGCCAAGCAGTAGATGCAATCTGCCTGAATCGGGCTCATTTCAATTCATTCCACTGGCTCAGAAGGTACGAGCGCCACACTTGCCATTTCATCGCGAAAACAGGATAAACGCTAGTATTAGCCTGAAGCATCGCCCTGCCGCCCACCTAACATACAATTTCCTCTCAACAAACACCATTCCCTCTTCTTGCAACATCACCTTAACAACAGATATACCATCGTCCCCACCGTGATCTCTACGTCTGCAGCGTTTTTTAAGTGTCGCGTTAGACAGAGCATCTACACTTAACGTTAAGTCAACAGCACAAGCTTCTCCACAATGCAGGTCTTCGTTGCAACCGCCGCGCTTTTCGCGGGCCTGGCTCTCGCCCAAGACCTCAGCGCCGTCAATGGCCTGCCAGACTGCGGCGTAAGTGACACCTCAACGCGTGTTGACCATCCAATCGATATGTACTGACTGGTGACGCAGAAAACATGCATCAACAACATGTTGGGAAAAGCTACCTCACTGGGATGCGCTGCAAACAACGTCACCTGCTTGTGCACAAACATGGACTTCGGCAACGGTGTTCGTGACTGCTCTGCTGCACTGTGCCCCGCCTCTGGTGTCACTGACACAAGCTCAATCAACGCTGTCGGCAACGGCTTCTGCCAGAGTCAGTATATCCTTGTCTTTGGCGTCTACACCCGTCTGACGCTCTCTTCCAGGTGCTCTCGCCGCAGTCAGCAGCGGCAGCGGTGCGACCGCAACCGTGGTCCAGACCGATACCACTGGAGCAACCGTTGCAACCGTCCTCACCGCAGCTAGTGCCGCCTCCTCCCTGGCCGGCGGCGTTGCAGGCGGTGTTGTTACCACAACCGACAGCATGGGCTCCACTACAACCTCAAGCGTAGCTGCAGGCTCAACAGGTGGTGTATTGGGTGGTAGCACCAATTCGACCAGTGGCGGCGTCCTCTCAGGCAGCAACTCCACTACCACTGGCGGCAGCGGCAACGGCAGCAACAGCACTTCTGGTGGCATGAATGGCACAATGGGAGGTGGCTCGGTGATGACCGCCACCAACAGTCTTGGTAGCACTATACTCACAACCGTAAGTCTTCTACCTTCACCTGCTCCACTAGATTCGGCGCTAAAACTCTCTCAAGATGGCATCCTCTACCAGCAGCTCCGGCTCCGCAACGACCTCCAGCGGATCAGAATCAGCTTCCACAACCGCACCAGCCCCAGCAACCTCATCTACCAAGGCTGGCGATGCCGGCAACCTCGTCGCCGCCGGCTACCTCGGGTTCGCTGGTATGGCAGCTTTGGTGCTGTTATAGATGCAACGCAGCCAGTCAATCATACAGCGTGCATCCACCGGGTTGGAAAAAGTCTGCATGGTCGTGATCGCCCGAGATTGATACCCTTGTACTCCATAATTCATGTGCTTACGCTTGGCTACGATCGAGAATACCCTTTGTTGTTGGTTGAAGGAGAAGCGCGCAATTTCGTTACATGAGTGTTCAGTGGTAGCTTGCGGGCGGGGCTACTTACTTAGCTACATCTACATAATCGGAGCCCTAATTGAACCTGTACATTCCCAAGCTCAAATCACAAGCCGTTCCAAAGTAATGCATAATACTCAGTTCACTTCTTTATGACTGCTATCTGTAAGGTTTGAAAATCCGTCTCGTGAAAATACCAAATCTCAGCGAATTGTGTCTACAGATCCCCCGACCACCCTAAGCCATCCCATCTATGAGTATCTTGAAGCTTGAATTGGATTTCAGTTCTTCTGTTCGAAAAACAGGAGAGGGAGCGAAATATGGCTCCGACGAGGCTACTGAGCGTTGAAATAAAGTGCAGCCCCCAAGCTTCTACTCAAGATGTGTGGAGACTTCTTGTGCCTCGTCTTTTCTGTGCGAAGCTTTGTGAAGAGGGATGTGTAAGCGTCATCCCGACTGTTGATCATCGAGGCTGGAGAAGGAATCTCATGCTTTGGTGGAGCCCGAGCATTTTGTTCATGTTTGGGAGTGGGGAGTGGTGTGTAGCTTCGTTTGAGCACGGAATGCTGTATAGTCATCATGTGGCTCATTTGTTGATCATTTGCTCTTCGAGGATGTGCTGTAGGTGCAGATGGTTTTGCGTAGATGGGATACCTGAGATGCTGCTCGGTTATCTTGGTGTTTTCGTCCTTTAAATCGGCTTGAGAGACGGATGTCGGTTGGCTCCAGTATGATGCTCCTGGAATAGTGAAGCCGAGTGTGTAGGAAGATCTTCTGTGACAATGGCGGGAGCTGGAGAGAGCCTGTAGCGTGCGTTCATGGCGCTGGGACGCGGCAAAATGATGAGAGGCTGAATCTTGGAAGCTTAAGGTCTTCTTGCAAGGTTCGAAATGGTGAGTGGGCGTTAGGACAGCGCTTGTTGAGTCGCTGGCTGCCATGAGCGGATACGGTCATTGCTCATTATTTGAGTGAGGTTTTCCTGTTCATGACACACGTACCACACGCTCGTTGTTCGTGACATTCTGGCTTGCCGAGGAGCTGACTCTACCATCCCAAGGGCTCGGCCGTGACGGAGCTCACTTCGTGCGAGAATCGAATGATTGAAAACCCGCTGCTTGGGGAACAAAGAACCAAGATTTTCCTGTTTTACAACGATTGAAGAATTGGTATCCAATGCTGTAGCATGAAAATTACTGTAGCATCTAATCAGGAATCTCATCTCCGCCCTCCTCCTCTTCCTCTCTCGTCTTCCTCGTCCTCATCACTCGAGTCTCGAAAGCCTCTCTCGAGCTCACGACTGAGTCTCCTCCCACCATCGCTGGGCTCTGCCGCTCCAGTCATGTGCGTCCTGTCTTGCAACACTGAGTTTGTGACATCTCCGAAACCCTCCTCTAACTCTTCATCTCCAAGCAATTCAGCGCCGCTGCTTCTTCTCCGTCCGAGAATTGAGGACAGTCTGGAGAATAACTTGCCGGTGAAGGATGAAGAAGATGCCGCAGCAGGTGATAAGGATGATGGGAGGAGGTCGTAGGACGCGTGGGATCGCCAGTGGCGGTAATAAGGTAAGATTAAGTAGGTTGTTAAGAGGTACAGGAAGAGGGCGAATAGTGGGGGTAGGAGGATAGTCTAGTAAGGTAAGCGATGGTCTATATAAGTCGGAACTGAGAGCATGTATACCTTCCAGAGGCTTGATCCCCCTGCGGCCATGGTTGAAAAGCGGTAGACGGGCTCTTGCAGCAGTGCACTGAGGATTGGATCGGTAGACGTATGCTAGAAGTGCATCTTCAAAGCGTAGTCGAGTTGGAAGCCGTGAATAAAATATCTGCAGCGCTGAAAGGTATAATAGTATACTGGATAAAGATAGAAACACACTGGCCACATTCGTGCCGACGTTGTCAATACTGTGCCATGTGGGAAAGATTCCTATCAGCTCGTGGTGTGGAGTTACGATGCTCTAGCGGTCGGCTTCAGCTTCCCTTGTTTGGGTGGCCCGCGTGTCTGTTGTACGCTACAAGTAAATTCGATCATCCTCCCCTGTTCCCTTTGCGGCAACGAAAGTTGATATCCATCCCTCGGAATGATACTCTAAGGAGGGGAAACACCACACTGAAATATCCAGGATTCTATTTTCTCATCTGACGACTCTGCTTTCCTTACACCTCAACTACGTCTCAGAACGACCTGTCATTCCTTTGGTCTTCCAGCGATGCCAGCGCCCCTGACAAACAACCGTTCTCAGCCAACTTTTTAAAGGCTGGCTTACACATTACAATGACAACTCATCGGCAACTTTGACCACTTCGTAGACAGTTCCGACACGACTCTAACTTGACGGCCGCGCGGTCGTGCCGCCGGACTGGAGAAGATCTGGCATCTACGGCGCTTAAGAGCAAGGGAGGGACTGTGATCACGAATGCCTACAGTAAACACAGCCGCTGATGCCAAATCACGGCAATCTTCAGGAGGAAGGTCTTTCTTTGGACGCAAACTACACAAAGAAAGGTCATTCGATCCATACGGGCAAGATGATGGAAGATCGGTTTTGGAGGTGCCCAGCGCCTCCACCAGCGCCAACGGGTCGAGGTCTTCAAGGCATTCTCATAGATCACAGATGCCGTCTGAGGATTCTGGACCTGAAGGAGACAACTCTGGGCTTTCGATGACTGCTGGAGTTATTACCTCGATACCTTACGAGAGTGTTCCTGCAGATAGCAGGTCTCCCATCCCCGTTGACTACCTGCCGAAGAATGAATCAGCTACAGCTCCGAAGCGACAAAGAGAGCCTGTACCACACCAGTTGGGCAAGGGAGGCAAAGATTTTCACCAGTATCCCTCAATCAATCCTTCAGAGCTGTCGAACGGACACCCCACAGGTCCCAGACCTCCACCTCACTCATCATCTACTCAGTCTTCGCTCAAACCCCTCAATCAGGCCCTTCCAACGCGCGACAGCAGTCGGAAACCTATACCGCTCAACGACGCTGCAAGCATCTACAATGTCGACCCCCATAGCACCTACAATTCTAATTCCACAAACGACACATCCTCCAACCACCGAAACTCATTCGACCAAGTGAGCGTTTTCTCCACCGCATCTTCTGCCACACGTTCGAGCATATTCTCATCTGACAATTCATCACGGACAGCTGTGCAAGATGTACGACCAAGTACTTCATCACGAGGTTCACATCATCCCGCCGCGTGGGCGCCGCAGCAGTCTTCAGGTTTCAATTCTACAACTTCATTCAATCCCGACGGTTTCCACTTTCCACGGCCTGGTGATGATCGAGTTGTCGAAGCCCAATTCTTGGACATGATGAACAAGCGCAATTGGCAAGCTATGCCTGAGCAAGCGAAAAGACAGATGATGGCGTATCCTACAAGCAAGAAATGGCAATTAGTACATCAAGATAGGCTGGTCGAATGGCAGGGAGAGCAGAAGAGAAGGACTCAAGCTCGAAATACGATCCTCAGCCATGATGGGTCTCATGGTATCCTTACTCGAGCGGATGAGGTGGGTAGCCCAGAGTGGTATGTCAAGAAGGTTATGAACGACAGTATAACGGCAAAGGAGCTGGGAAGCTTGAGTGTCAGCCTACGGACGCAGCCGATCAGCTGGGTGAAGTCTTTCGTGGAAGCACAAGGTCAAGTGGCGTTGACCAACGTTCTCACGAAGATTAATCGCCGTCAGGTCCAAGGTCCTGCGCCAGCTTCAGGTTCGACAAGTGACAAAGACCTCGACCGCGAATACGATATGATCAAATGTCTCAAGGCGCTCATGAACAACAAATACGGCGCAGACGATGCCCTGGACCACCAGCAAGTTGTCGTCGCGCTCGCAACCTCTCTGATATCGCCGCGACTGACTACGAGGAAACTTGTGAGCGAAGTTCTGACGTTCCTATGTCATTGGGGCGAAGGCGAGGGGCACTTGAAGGTGCTCCAGGCGATGGACTTTGTCAAGAGCCAGCATGGGGAAAATGGTCGGTTTGATGCCTGGATGCGGATAGTCGAAGTCACGATTGATGGCCGTGGTAAGATGGGTAGTCTTGTAGGTGCCAGCGAGGAAGTACGCAGCGGAGGTATTGGAATGGAGAACCTTCTGATGGAATACGCCCTGGCTACCCTCTTCCTTCTAAATATGGTCATTGATGCGCCGGAGCACGATCTGCAGCTGCGATGTCATATACGCGCTCAATTTACATCTTGTGGGATCAAGAGGATATTGAACAAGATGGAGGACTTTCAATATGAGGCTATAGACAAGCAGGTCGAACGGTATCGAGAAAACGAGGCTATCGACTACGAAGATCTCCTTCAGCGCGAAAACAGCAGCGTGAAAGATAGCATCGAGGCTGAAGTCAAGGACATGCAAGATCCAGCGCAGATCGTAGATGCGATTCAGTCGAAAGTGCAAGGAAGTCGAGCGCAAGATTACTTCCTCTCCGCAATGCAGCATATGCTTTTAATCCGGGACAATGATGGAGAAGATCGATTGCGAATGTTCCAATTGGTCGACGCCATGCTCAGCTACGTTGCAATGGACAGAAGACTGCCAGATATGGACCTTAAGCAGAGCCTCAATTTCTCCGTGCAAAGTTTGTTGGACAGGCTTCATACAGACTCCGAAGCACGGCAGGCCATTGATGACTCCAGCGAGTCGAGACAGATCGCCGATGCTGCAATAGCTGAGCGTGATGAGATGAAAGCTCGCATTGACATGGGAGCTGATGGTCTCGTAGCGAAACTTCAAAAGCAGATCGAGGAACAGAGCCAAGTAATTGAACTTCAGCAACGGCAACATGAGGCATCAAAGGCAGAGCTTGCTGATTTGCAGCGGATCCGAGCGCAAGAGCTGCAACGGAATGAGTTGGAAACACGAGAACTGTACCTTATGCTGCGAGACGCCCAAGACTTTGCTGCTTCGGTTGCTAAAAAGGGCGTACCAGAGACTATGGCCTCGACAGACCCCAAGAAGATGCAAGGTATCTTGGATCGCGAAGGTCTCATGGCTCGACTAGAGATGCAGCTCGAACGAGCAAAGACCCAATGTAAGCTTGAAGGTAAAGTTTGGCAGCAGACTGGTCCTTCTGACAGGTTACGCGAACTCCGCGAGCAAATGGACGGCGGCGAATCAACGTCGTCAGGAGAAGAAGATTTCAAGACCAGGATGACGAGGCAATTCAGTTGCGGCCCTCTCGGTATGACGGCACGAAGCAAGCTGCTGAAGGGCCCGAGACGTGCTGCTGCCGATGCGTTGGCTGCTAGCGAGGAGGAGCACTACCGTATAGAGGGTGAAGGCGAAGATGCAGTCATCTACGAGAAGCCTAGAATTATCGAGATGAGAAGGCCCGAAATGAGCACCAAGCAAGCCACTGGCCTTTTGGGAGAAATCGCTGCCAAAGTACGTCGTTACGATGCTAGCGAGTCGGAAGATGGTGATGGGGATGGCGTTACAACTGGGACGTCGCATCCAAGTCTCGAATCAGATGAGCCCAAGACTCCAATGGACGAAGTTGCGCCGAGGGCAGAGAAGTCCAAGGAAATGCCACCTCCGCCAATACCTGTCAAGAATATCATGCCTGGCTTCGAAGCCGGGCCTCCACCTCCACCGCCTCCGCCACCACCTCCTCCTATGCCAGGCATGTCCGGTATGCTTACTCCATCCATGCCTGGCTTTTCTTCGGGTGCTCCTCCCCCACTACCTCCACCAATGCCTGGAACTATGCCGGGTACCCCTCGAATGAATGATTCATCATCTGCGCATACCTTAATGGGTCCGCCACCACCTCCCGGTGCACCTCCTCTGCCAAATTCGCAAAAGGGCGGATTCCTGCCTCAAGCTCAGTACAATCCTGCGCCCGTCATTGGTCTGCCTTTCATCCGGCCTAAGAAGAAGCTAAAGGCTCTTCACTGGGACAAAGTTGACGCTCCCCAAGTTACTGTCTGGGCTACTCACACTCCTACTCACCAAGCGAAAGAAGAGAAGTACATGGAGCTCTCAAGAAAGGGTGTTCTCGATGAAGTCGAGAAGCTTTTCATGGCGAAAGAGATAAAGAAGATTGGCGCTAGCAAGGACAAGAAACCAGACAAGAAGCAAATCATCTCAAGCGACCTACGGCAGAAGTTCCTTATTTCGATGGCCAAGTTCTCCACTTCATCCGCTGATGAGGTTGTACGCATGATCATTCACTGTGATAAAGACATTCTCGACAACAACGTCGTCATGGACTTCTTACAGAGAGAAGATCTGTGCGTGATACCTGACAGTACTGCCAAGCTTATGGCATCTTACAGCAAGGATTGGACTGGACCTGATGCGCTTCAAACTTCGAGAGAGTCAGATCCGAACGAACTTACTAGAGAAGATCAAATATACTTAGCGACTGCCTATGAGCTCAACCATTATTGGAAGTCCAGGATGCGAGCTCTACTACTGACGCGGACTTTCGAGATCGAGTACACACAAATCACCAAACATCTGAAGGAAGTCGTTGATGTTTCCGAGTCGTTGCGGGATTCTGTGTCTTTGATGAATATCCTGGGCCTGATCTTGGATATCGGCAATTACATGAACGACTCGAATAAGCAAGCTACTGGATTCAAGCTAAGCTCATTAGGCCGTCTGGGAATGATCAAAGACGAGAAGAATGAATCCACTTTCGCAGACCTCGTCGAGCGTATAGTCCGAAATCAGTATCCCGAGTGGGAGGGCTTCACTGAAGACATTGCTGGAGTCGTGACTGCACAGAAACTCAATGTCGAGCAGCTTCGTGCCGATGCTAAGAAGTATATCGACAATATTCGAAATGTGCAAATGTCACTCGACTCAGGTAATCTCAGCGACAGTAAGAAGTTCCACCCACAGGACCGCGTTAGCCAAGTCGTGCAGAGGTCAATGAAGGATGCTAGGAGGAAGGCAGAGCAGATGCAGCTGTATCTCGAGGAAATGAACAGGACTTACGACGATATCATGATTTTCTACGGCGAGGATGCTACGGATGAGAACGCACGACGGGACTTCTTCTCTAAATTGGCTAGCTTCGTTACTGAATGGAAGGTATGTCTCCTTCACATAGCACCCGTATTCTTGTAATTTTCTGACCATCCCTCTAGCGCTCCAAAGAAAAGAACGTGACGATGGAAGAAACCCGAAAACGCAACGAAGCATCCATGGCCCGCAAGCGCGCCAACGCTAAAACCCTCAATCCTGCAGCCGCCAACTCCGGCGCCGGTACGCCAGATGGCCCACTCTCTCCTTCATCCACTGGGGCCATGGATTCGCTGCTAGAGAAACTCCGTGCAGCTGCACCTCAAGCAAGGGACCAGCGTGACCGCAGGCGACGTGCCCGACTAAAGGATAAGCATCAAATCCGCGTCGCCAGTGGGCAAACGATTCCTGATGTTGGTGATCTGACTAAGACTGGAGACGAAGACTTGGAAGCTGACAAGCCTCTTCTGAGTCCCACAGCCGCTACTAATGGCGAAGAGAGAATGGACCCCATCTCTGAAGGCGAAGACGTGGCCGAGCGCGCAGCAAGCATGCTGCAAGGTCTCCGCAGGGATGGCGACGGCGATGGCGCCCGACCCGGCAGCAGAGATGGCAGTGGCAGCCTTAGGGTACGGAGAAGAAGGGAAAGCGCCGATGATGAGAGGAAGAACCGCCGACGGAGAAGAGCGAGGGAAAGCTCGAGTACCGCTGGTGATGATCCTGATGCTACGCTTACCGCCAGAGATGATAGTGGAACATTACCCGAGATTAAAGAGCCTGGTGATGAAGATGAAGAGGGTGCAGATGAATTGACGGGTAGTACGCCGCCGCCTAAGATGGAGTTGGTGCCGCCGAGTCCGGAAGGGAGTGAGAAGAAGCCTGTTGTTCTCGATGACTGATCGCCGAGACAAGGCCGCGACGTTGGTAAGAAAAATGATAGGGGAGGGGAGGGATTGGAGCTGTACAATCTCTGTTCGGATTCCTGTTCTCTGTATGATATGCTACTAGTCTTAATACCCCATTTTCATTGCGAGCTCCCTTCTAGAGGAAGGAGCTAGGAAGCGTCGTCGTTTCGGCATAGCGATTCAATAGGCGTTTACACAAGGCCCATGCAAAGGTTGGATGGTTTTGCTGATGGGCTCTTGCAACAGTAGCGTGGAGCGAGTGAGGTAGAGTACATTATTCACAATCAATCAGATACAAAAGATTTCTATACCTGGACTTCGTCCACAATTGATAGCGTTGCTGGTCCTGTCCTCGCTAGAATATCTATCCTGTGATATTAAGCTCGATGGTGCCCAAGCACATGTTATTCTCTTTTCAGAAAAGAGCCTCTTCTCTTGTATTTGCATATCCGAATCATGTCATAACCCTAAATTAGACCGACTCCTTTTAATACTCTATCATCTTGGGAAGCACGCATTATCAAAATTCAATCCAACAGCACTCCTTCAAACTACCATAGATGTTTCACCGTCTAAACTCCCGTGATACTCTCCACGTGCAGCAAAACCCATGTCTCAACAATCCACTCAAAACTCTCATTAAACTTTTTCTCTCGTAGCTTCCTCATCCCTCACACTTTCCCTTCCGCTCCCCCAGAACCACCCGCCCTTCTCCAAAAAAACACAACCCATGAACCCCAAGCTTGGCGTACCTCAATATCATCTCTGATTGGGGGAAGGCTTATGTTGGTGTGAAAGGAGATGGGGATTGGGTTTTTGATGATAAGTGTTTTTTAATGTGATGTGATAAGGTGTCTTGTTTAAGGTTATGTATGATTGGGTATGTAAATGCCAGAGGACGTGGTTTATTCCGAGAGGGGAATGAGATGTATTTGGGCACTATCGAGCTTTATGTCATAGATAGTACAATTTCCCGGACTTCGATAGGCGAGATCCGTGAGGCTGTGATATCAGAATTGAGCATGGATGGAGGTTGCATGCAGCGAAAGTCCAGATACGGATTTGGGAGCTCAATCCTCTAATTATAATTCTAGTATAGTATCAGCTTACCGCAGCCAGAACCTCGTTAGTTGTTTATACTTCGTTGATTATTCAGCTCGTTACCCATAGCACCAAACCCACAGCCCACAAACACACCACCCTTCACCGTCTTCCCTGCCACCCACTCAACCCCTGCGTAGCATAACTCCTTCCTTCCCCTTCCCCTCCCCCTTCTCGCGCATCATCATACCTCCCACCCCCTTGTCCACCACCTCCACCCCCACTTACCCCCTCAAATTCAGGCGTATTCCTTCCACTCCCCCCTCTCCCCAACCTCGCCTTCAACCGATCCTGCACCGTTCCACCCCCCGCACTACCACTCGACCCAGGCGGCCTCCCCTCACTCTGCCCCAAGCCCACCTGCCCTCCAAACCCCTGCCCCTGCCCCAGCCCCAAATCCCTAGTCTGATAACTCCCCACCCTCTGACTCGGCAACGGTCTCACATTCAGCCCCTGATCCAGCGGCTGCTGCGTAACAGCCCTCCTCCCACCCCCCAACACCCCCCTCCTCAACCCCCCCCTCTCCTCCCCAGCACCCACACTATCATCCGGACCATCTCCCCATATATCACCCAACCCCCCACCTGCACCACCGCTTCGACTCGGCGGTCCATTTCCCGCGCTGTTCGTACTCATAGCAGAGGTTCCGCGTAGGCTGCCGATGGGGCGGGTGCTGACGTAGGGTTGGGTTTGGTTTTGAGCGGTGCGGGCTGCGTCGCGGGGATCGGGACCGAGCCAGGGGGGGAAGGGGAGGGCTTTTTCGGTGTAGTAGGCGCGGAGGACGCGGGAGACGTGGGTGGAGGAGGGGTCGGTTATGTTCTGTGTTGGTTTGTGTGAGTAGAGGTCCTGCTGATCTGGTGGTTGAAGTGGAGTGGGGAAATGGAAAGGGGCGGATGGTAGGATTTGAAAGGGAGGGGTAGGGGAGGTGGGAGGGGGGTGGTAGTGGATAGGAAAAGGAAGATGGGAGATGGGAGAGGTACGGTATCGTCTTCTGAGCTTGAGGAGAGGATGTTGCGGCGGAGGGAGGCGTAACGGGATGTTGTGGAGGTGAGGAGGGAGTTTAGGGTGCCTAGATAGGACATTGTGGGGTGCGTGGAGGGATTAAGTAAGTACTGGGTGGATGTGGATCTAGTTGTGGTTGTGGTTGACGTCGCTAGTTGGAGGAGAATGGAGTGCTTGGTCGACGTTTAAGTCCGCATTGGGTTTGTTTCACGGAGACGCGATATTATGTGGGACCATTTCTCTACCGCTCGATTGCATGTGAAATTTGAAAGATTTCGAAAGATTTCGAACATCCTCAGAAATATGCAATAGAGGGAGTTGATGGGCTTGGAAATTGTGTCGGCTTAGATGTTTGCTATTGCTCTAAGAAAACCATATTTACCAAAAGAATATCTACACAACTATTTTCCACACATGTTCCCCCTACAATTTTCACACTCGCTCAGTTCACTCCTCTACTGCTTGTTCCTCTGGCCATAAGCCTTGGTAGCATAATCACCATCCTTGACAATCAAATCCGCAGGCCTGTAGTCGTGTCGTCCAGAGAAGTAAGAGTCGAGGATATCCTTCGTACCCTTTGCGTAACGCGCTTGTGCATCGATCGAAGTACCGGACATGTGAGGGACCATGGCGTTCCCGCCACCCATCGTGTTCTTTGCGTAGCGGAGAGGGTGGTCCTTGGGTGCTGGCTGTGGGAACCAGACATCTCCTCCGTAGCCGCGAAGGTGGCCGCTCTTGAGAGCATCTGCTACGTCTTCTTTGATGACGATGGCGCCACGGGCGGTGTTGACCAGCCATGAACCTGTATACCTGATTAGCATGTTTTTGGAATCGGATGCTATTCGAATTTACCCTTCTTCATCTTGGAGATCAGTTCCTTATTGAACAAACCTCTGGTATTCTCGTGAAGCGGGCAGTTGATAGTCACGACATCACACTGTGACAGCATTTCCTCGAGATCATTCACACGTCGGCAGCCGATCTCTTGCTCAATCTCAGGCTTAAGCGGCTGGTAGTCAAAGTAGAGGAGCTCCTTGCAGTCGAATGGCTTGAGTCTTCGCAGCACACGCTCGCCAATACGTCCAACAGCAACCGTTCCGACAGTCTTTCCCTCGAGATCGTACTCGTTCTTGGCTACTGCAGCCACATCCCAGTCGCCAGCCGCGACCTGCTCGTGTGCGGGGGTATAATTGCGGACAAGGGTGAGGATGGTCATGATGACGTGCTCGGCGACGGAAACGACATTGGAGCCTGTCACTTCAGCGACAGTGATCCCTCCGTTGGTCTTGTTGGCGGCGTTCAGGTCGACGTGGTCGGAACCGATACCGGCGGTCACTGCGAGCTTAAGCTTCTTGGCCTTTGCGAGTCTTTCGGCAGTCAGGTAGCCAGGGTGGAAGCTGCAGAGTGATATGATTAGTAGCTGCTCTATGCGAAAAGCCAGTCTCGCGTGTATTCGGCTTCCAATTCTCTTGGCTGGACTCACGGAGTAGTGATGATAACCTCAGCGTCCACCAGCTCTTGGTCAAACTTCGAGTTCTCACCCTCCTTATCAGAGGTGGTGACTAGAGTATGACCTTGCTCTTCGAGCCATTTTCGGATACCAAGCTCGTTCTCAGTCGTACCCAGCATTTCTGGGACTTCTGTCGCGTGCTCGTGGCCCTGTGCAGCTCATGGATTAGCAAGGGTCTCAAAACACGGGATTAAGGCCAATGCGTGATAACTTACATCGTACAAGACAAGCAAGACTTTAGACTATCATCTCTAAATGTCAGTATCATTCCTACAGGAATGAGAGTGGTGAACAACCTGTAGTCGTGAGGACGCAGTCAGCGATCGTACCCCGCCGAAAGCTCCCCGTTGGACCGGGAGGGCTGTACGCGAGGGCAAGAGCGAAGAAGCAGGTCGCGAGAGTCGGAAGATGGAGCGAGTAAATACCATTATGATTGTCTAAAGAGCAAATGAATGGTTCTCTGCTGTTCTGATCGTTCAATGGGTAAATAAAGTAGGAGGAAGCTTGGGAATCGCAAGCTTGTACACTACTCGTATTTGGTGGGGAGCGGAGATAAGGCCTAGCGCGATATACGTCAGTTTTCCTCGTCCCCGGCAACGTCACGCTTCCAACTCACGGCAATTGGGTCAGATATTTTATGGCTATTTGGGAGTTTCAAATTGTTCAAATGCTGGAGAAGAAGTGTGGAAGGATATGAGGAGCAGCAGCAAGCTTTTAAAGGATTGGTCTTGGTTCATGCGGGGCCTGGCGGAGAAGTAACGACGGTCTTGAGGAGCCCGCTCGAACTCTGGTTAGCTTGTTACGTCAAGCTGTCCAAGCTTTGTCGCTGCTACTGGCTCGGATTGTATAGCCATTAATGCTATGTGGATTACTACTTTATGCCCCGCCTGGCCTGGTGGATGGGCCTCCGCGACATATACCTGTTTTAGGCTCAAGAAAGCCGTTGCGGGGTCACCCTTTGTCCTAGGCGGTTAGTCTTGATATCTCATCTCGATGAATGGAATTTGTCATTGTGTGTTCGCTATGATTCTGCTGATACCGGCTCAGAGCCTCTCATCTCATAGCGGGAGGACCAACATCCTCGAGGATATTGTGCCCTTGCAAGAAATCCGTCATTCGACTTCCGCAAAATTCATCTAGATTTTTCTCATGTCTCCTCCACTGTCCCAACCTCCGCGTGCTCTTCTGGGGCTGTCGCTTGCCCGCAGGCTTGTTCTCCTCCTCCAAACCATGACAATACAGGATAGAATGTGAGAGTGCAACTGGAGACACCTCCGAACACAGGTTTGTCGGTGTAGGTATCGTAGATTTTTTCATAGATTGAAAATGTTGGTGCTTCTCGTCTATCGGACGACTCCCACATCTCTCCAATGTACTACAGCCCATCCGCATCACTTGGGTCGAACGGCCTATAGATCACAGTAGCTTTGTCTGAGAGCTGCGAATGAATACGGCTCATGTGCTGCCAATCAGCAAGGTCGAAATGTCCAAGAAGCTTAAGGTTGCGGATGTTCTCACGGCCCAGGTCGCCAATTCGCTCAAGCCAGTCTAGAATAGCGCCGTAGCCTCTCTTGCAGGCGAGAGCATGTGAGGCTTCATCGCTGGCGTTGATAATCTGGAAAGTGGCGCTGACATTGGTATAGGGTAGGTTGAGACCGACATTGAAGCGAAAATAGTGATGTTGGTAGAAGATCGCAAGTCCCTCAGCACGAGTCTGCTTACATATGGAGAAGAGTCCTGGTTGAAGAGTCGTGAGGTCAAGATCAGGGTTTCGGTCGCGTCGACTGGCATCGCGTCTCATAGCCAGCTTGCCAACAGCATCGCCACCATCCACAGTGATAGTCTGCCACGAGTTTGTAGATCTCGTTGCGAACCTCACCTGGCAGCTCGAAGAAGCGGAAGGGACTTTTGCAACAGTGAGCTGAGGTCCTGACTTGCATGAGAATGTTCTGAGTGCTGCCGTACTTACTGGGCTTCATCGTATGCTTTCAACCGCGCTGTCATGTTTGCTTTCGTGCCTGTCCAGCGGAGACCTCGTTTCTTGAGTCTTTGGCTTAACTCATGGTTGCTATGCTTAGAGTAGCGTTTCCGGGATAGCCAGTACATCTTGCTAGTATTCATGTATTCTCAGTGGATAGTAAGCTGGGTATAAGAGAAAGAGAGAGAACCGGAGAGTGATGTTCAACGTGTTAAGTACTAGTGCCACGCGTGTTACGGGAAGACTTGTTGCCGAAAGAGTGAAGTGTGAACAGGTTCCTACTCAAGAGCATAACCCTTCACAACGCAAGACAGTGATGTAGATCCGGAGAGTTAAGTGGTAGCTATCAAGACAAGAAGCAGCCGGAGAGTTTTATAATGCATTGGTCGCAAGGTGTCTATTTGCAGAACCGTCCCCCAAACCATCCTGTTACTGCCTGTTGCTGTCTCCTTCCGTCTCAACAGGGCCGCTCCCTTTTCCGACCCATCCCATCTGAGGGCGAAACGTCAATGACGGTTGCCCTTCGACCTGATAGCTGTGCGTGAAAGTGTTGCATGGCCCACACTCAAAACGATTCCGAATTCCCGTCCAAATCAAGGTGGCGAATGTTTCTGCTACCCAGATCGCCGGTGATTCGAACCCATCGGAGCAGGAGGTTGAAGATGCTTATGCGGGGCATCTGGTTGATGAATTTGCACGAGAAATGATGGTGTTGATAGTATAACACGAGCCCTTCTTCCCGAATAGGTTTGCACACAGCGAATAGACCTGGCTGCACAGCCATGAGCTCGGGACTGCTGTGTAGCTTTACACTCCTCCAAAGTTCCACGTTCTTGCTGAGGATAGTTTCAACGTGAGGATCGTGGGATGTCAAGGGGCATTTGGCGACGTGTTCGTATATGAGGTTACGGATTTCACCTGGGAGGTCGAGGAAGCGAAAGGGACTTTGGGTTATCGTTAGCATGAGCTTAATGAAGAAGAAAAGCTCTGCTTACTGCGTGTCATCGTATTCGTTCAAACGTGCACTCATTTGTGTTTTGTTGCCTGCGCATGGAAGCTCGCGACGCTTCAACATCTCCTTCAGCTCCACCTTCGTGTGCGCCATATAGGAGGGTTTTGCAGTCCACGGCATGGTGAGTTAGTTAATGTTCAAGTTCTTGGTCCTCTCTGTTGGAAAAAGAAGTCATGTTGTGAATCGAGTGATCTTGGCCCCATTCAAAGTAGTTAACATTTAAATTATCGTGTCACATGATAATTATCACTATTCATATATGGTGTCGAAGAATTTATGAATGTAGCGCAGAACCGTACCAGTGTAGACAGCAGGCCGTTTGAGGTAGTCCCACCTGCTATGATAGCTTCAAACAATCTTCAGACAAAAGGGCGACTCGCTAACATGGCAGTCGAGATGGCAAGATAGTGCATGAGTCTGCCAGGAGTTCTATTTCTGGACATCTCTGTGGAGAGACTTTGGTATAACATCACCACTTTGTGGTTACAGCCATAGGAGCGTATCATTATATACACAGAACATTAGCTACCACGACCGCACCCTACGGATGGCGCACAGTCTTCGGTAAGCTTCTCTCTTGCAGTACCTAGCTTCCCGCTCGGTCCTTCTTCCCAGACCATGAGCTTGTCTCGCAACATCGCTTCCCTGAAAATGCTTTGAAAGCGATTAAACATACAATTGCCACTGTGCTCTATATCTGCACGTCCTCATCTGATTCGCTCTCATCAAGACCATCCTCTGTCCCGAACCACCCCATGCCGGGATAGAACGTCAGCGTCGATCCCCTCAAGTTTCCGGAAGGTGCCGAGTCGAACGTCGAAAATCTCTGGTGGCCATTCGTCTCAAAGACAGGCAGTTTGTTTGGATTGCGCTGTCTGTAAGACCTCCCAACAAACCATAAATCACGATCCGTATACTTCTCGGGATCGGCTTCCCAAATCACGGTCGCTTTGTCTGACAGCTCCCGATGGAGTCGGCTCATAACTCGGGCTCTGCTGTTTGCTCTGTCCGCTCGAAATCTAAGGTAGCGAATATTTGCACGTCCTACTTCGCCGATATGATCCAGCCATTTGAGAAGGGGAGTCAGGGCTCTGGAAAAGTAGGTAGGATCGATTAGGTAGCACGCAAACCTGTGATATTGATAGTATAGACCCAAACCCTCAGCACGGATCTGCTTCGATACAGCAAATAGACCAGGCTGAACTATCATCAGCTCGGGACTACCGTGGAGCTTTTCGCTGACCCAAAGCTCCTCACGCTTTTTTAGGACAGACCTAACACGAGGGTCTTCGGAAGTCAGGGGGAGTGCAGCAACGAGTTTGTAAATAGTGTTGCGGATCTCAGGAGGTAGTTTTAAGGACGGGAAGGGACTATATTGAGATTTAGCAGCGGCTCGGAGGTAATTATCTAAAAGTTCACTTACTGTGCCACATCATTTGCGTCAAGCCTTGCACACATTTCTGACTTGGTACCGGAGTATGGAAGGCCGCGCCGGTTGAGTATCCGGCTCAGCTCGAAATTTTTATACGCGCCGTACGGCGACTTGGCAGTCCGAGGCATATTGCTTGCTACAATGATGATGGTAGCTGGGAATCAGGTTGCCGATGAAGAAAGAAGTCTGACAGATGAAGCGAAGAGCTGAGAGTACACTTTTGAAGTGTCCCAAAACGAAAGTCTGCATCACAAGACACAACATTGGTAATGACGTGTTGAATGATAATACGTGTTAAGCAAGTACAAGCTCAACCAAGCAGTGTGTTACTTTGCATACAGGTCGTTCTGTCAGTGCAAGATCGGTATTTTTCATTTTCCCATGCACCGGTAGAGGGTTCGTTATAGGGCTGAGTCCCGCCGTTAAGCTAAACGAACCCAATTGCCACCGGTGCATGGGATACATAGTAATAGCCACGCGAAATCCTCTCTCGACCTACAAGTCTCACACGTCGTCCGGTTTCTATGAAGCCTGACTTCCACCTGGCCGATACATGAGGCTCATGAGATCACTGTTACCCTGGCTGCTGTCTGGTTGTCTTCTTCCAGTACCTGTACTCGGGCATGCTTCTTCTTCCCAAACCACGACATTTCAAGGAAAAAGATCAGGGCCGAAGCGGTCCCATTTCATAACGGTCAAAGACGGCAAGGCTGCGTAGTCACAATAGTGCCTGGAGCTTCCAATCTCAAAGACGGGGTACTTCTCTTCATCCCTCTCCTGGAGGGCTCGTCATATTCCATGAAATCATAGCATCACCCTTAGCATTACTCTCCCAGCTCACAGTATCATCTTCGGAGAGTTCTTGATGAACATGATCCATTCCCTCTATAACGGTTTCCATGCCACAAGTCCACGGAGACACCACAAGGACAGTGAGATTACGGGTGTTCTTGCGTCCTAGATCGCCAATCGTGTTGAGCCATTGTTTCGACTGGCCACCATGGGACTGCTGTATATACCGAGGTCGTTTACTTGCCTTCTAGAAGGATGTGAGGTAGAGCATCGAGTGGCGGCGAGTTTGTAGATATCATCTCGGACTTCGGGTGGAATTCAAGGAATTGGAAAGGGCTACTTGATGGTTTAGCAAACGCTGTTAACTTGGAACTCGAGAATATAGGACTCTGCTCACTGTGTTTCGTCATATCTGTTCAAGCGCAATGCCAGTTTTTCTTTGGTACCAGTGTAAGGCAGGCCAAGCTGTCTGAGCAGCTTGCCGAGCTCAGTTTTCTTCCAATGAAGATAGGAGTGACACCGAGCACCATGCATGGCGCCGGCTACGGTTGGGACTGTGGACGATGGTTTGCGGAGTGTAAAAGCATAAGACTGGGCACGCGAATCGAGGATGTCGACTCTAGCTCAAGTTTCAAAAACAAAGTTATTACAGAATTAAACGCTCACAAAGTGGCCTCCGACCGTTTCTTGGAGCCTACCAAGAAGAGACCAGCTCTTGAAGGTTTGAGTCTATCAGTCTTATCAGTCTCGTGCTCTGGCTCTCACTATTAGGGGCAAACGCGATTAGCACCGCGAGATAGTTCTAAGGAAGAGTCCCCTGTGTCAAACTTACGACCATTGTGAAAACTGTGAGCTCGGACATACGTCACCAACGTCAGTACTTCTTTCGAGAAGCCTGTCACCCTGTTTTCCGAGCTGAAACTCGCTAGCACCGCTAGAGACTAGTGCCAATAGTTCACCCGATGCTTACCCGCAGGCTCCTTCGTGGCTGAATACCTAGATACGTGAGCATGATAAAGAGACGCCTTGGATGCTGATAGTTGAGCGTCTTTCTATTGCCACTATATTGTTTAGCAAATGATTTGATAACGGCTGCGACTACGTCGCAGCTCTCGCATCGAATGACGGGAAATAGAAAAATTCCCAACAAATTCTTCCACCTAACTTCTCTCACAGTGACAAGACCGATGTTGATCCTTCAACGAGAAACCCGAATGAAGGGTCAGTATTGATCTTAGTTCTTGTGGTTCGTAAAGAATTCCAATTATAATCTCGAGCCTGATACGCCTTCCCTCCCTCGGTTTTGAATTATCTGTTGGAAATTCAAGCCGTTCCAGCTCGCTCTCCTCCCCAGCCTAGGTCCCTGTTTATGAACAGCAGACTCTTCCATGAGCCTATGGAGCATATGCTTCAATCAACATCAGCCAAGATTCAAATCTCCTCGACTAATTTAGATACCAACTTGTTCCAAAGGACGTATAGCAATGTCTGTGTAGCCTTTCCTACCTTGCTTGCGAGATCAATTTTCCGCCCCAACAGGTCGGCAAAGCTACAGCTACTTTATAAATCGATGGGTTGAAGTAGGTTTCCGGCCCAAGAAAATTGCAGATATGTTTCTGCAGGATCTCGCAATGAATACCGTCGCCGCGAATGAAGTAACGAGTAGGATCCAACCGGCGTTACCTAGCCGTTCTCCATACTGGTAACGGGCGGTCGGAGTCTTTCCCGTCGTTATGACTTTTTCTAGGATTGCGGTCTGTGAGGCTGGTTAAATACATGGGTTTGGCTTGAAGAATAGGTTCAGGCTGATGAACTTGTGCCGTTAGATGGGCGTGACGCTCGTCACGTTGATATTCTGGCGAGAAAAGTGGCTATTATCATGGGCTTGGGACATTCGATGCGAAAGCATAGGCGTAGAGCGCTAGGCAGAAACCAATGGCAAAAGGTGGGGTCACGGATTTGAAGGGCTTTTCCAGGGCTACGAGGCTTGACCACGTACATCTTTTCTATTGCTGCATTCATAAAAGACGTAGCCCATTCGACTCTCAGTGAACTTATTGTAGTTGGGTCAATTTCTGAGAGCTGCTCTAATTGCGATCATATTCCCTTGTGAGTCCAGTCAATACCAAAAGTCCGATTCAAGACGGAGCAGCGTCGAAGAGTTTGGATTCAAAACACGAAGGTTTAGCTTAGACCATCTGCGTCGGATCTTTCTCATCTGACCACCAAGCACTCGACCTACTCAAAAGCATCTTCAGAGAACTCGGCCTCCTACTGACTGAACCTATCCCGTCAGGCTCCGGCGTCTGAGCAGGTCTTGCCATCAGCTTGACTATACTTCGGACATCGACTTTCACCAACGTCTTTCCCGCACCCACAATATCTGGCCACATTACCCAGATTAAAAACAGTACTACGGTGATTGGCAGCGTTGTGGCGAGGAAAAGCCACCAATCGCGGCTTACAATGAGGTTGCCGTTTTGAGTGTTGAAGAACGCCATGCCAAAGAAAGACGAGACCGCGGTTGCGGGGAGGAAGATCATTGTCAGGGCTGCTATGGTTTTCATGGCCGCGCTGTCGTTCTTGGTGGCCTGGGCGATGGCCATGTTCGTTTCGCTGTCTTGTTGGATTACCAAATTGAAGACCTGGTTCATTGCGTTGTTAGCTGGTAGGTATGACGTTTTTGCAACTGAGGTTCGACTGACCATGTTCATTGCAGTGTCCTTCCGAGACTTGTAGCTCAAGATCCAGCGCCGCCGAGCCTGCAAAGACTCCACAAGATGGCCCAGTGAGTCATCAATCTGATGATATCCCTGCTTTAATCTACACTCAGATGTAGTCTCCAGGGTGTCATGCGCCGAGTACATCCTCTCTGCAATCATATTCCCCATCTCAGCGCTCGAGACAAGCGAATCAGCGTCCTGCGAGACTCCGTGCAATTCATTGGTCAGAGCCTTAAGATCGGCACGGTCAAGCGCAAGTGTTCCGTTGCCGTAGCCATCAACTTTGTCGAGCTGGTCGTAGAGTCGAAAGCGCAATTTCGTGATCACAGGTTTTGACTGAAGAAAGGATTCTTGGGCGATGATGTTATGGAGAAAGAACGGGTCGGGCGCTTCCGCTTTCGAGGGGACACAAATATCTCGTAGCCTTTCCTTGGCGACTTCAACGCAGGTATCCTGAACGCCAGAGACTACTATATACATCGTGTTTGAGGTTTCTTTCTGATAGCTCATGTAAACAGAACAGGGTTGCATTTTGACGTGAATGTCCCATCGCGGATGTTGACAAATGAATTCTGTCATGATTATCAGCACTTACGCCTCATACGTAGTAGATGTGCTCTTCTCGGAAATAATGGGTAGGCTTTCTGCACAAAGCTCGCTTTCTCTCTTACCTTGTTTGGACAGCTGACCTTGGGAATCGTAGCTATTGTATGTACCTGGAGCCGCATAGTCTGGTTCGCTGAGAAGCGATGGAACAAAGTGAGGAGTGATTGCAAAGCTTTGTAGCAGCTCGAGAGCTAAGGCCTGGCCCAAAGAGACTTGCGACGCAAATGTGGTCCCGATAGACCGTTGGGATGTGAGGAAGCTGTCTTCAACTTAGCTCGGTTTCAAGGGACTCATCATGATGTCTTACAAGATGCGAGTGGAATTTGGGGCTAAATTAGATGCTCGGATGCATGCACAAAGTTCCTGTGAAAAAATTTCGAGTTAGAAGCGTTCATTCGTCGAGCAGTGATAGATCATTTCGAGCTGCTAGAGTATTGACAAGACGTGCTTGGCCTGTGCTTCTAGAGATACTTACCTTGTCGCCAAGATCAGTCCTCATATCGCCTATACCGTCCGCACCTAACTCGAACACATCGCAATTGGTTCGCTCAGCGAAATTGTTCCCATTGCTCAGAATCGCTTGACAGTATACCAGGTCTTGTGTAGATCTGAATGGCAGTGTCGCAGGATATTGGTCCCTCACAAGTGCGTGCCTTTCCACAGGTTTGTACTGGCTGGCAAGTCGCAGGCCGCTCGGCTTTACGACCTCATTAGGTCTGTTGGACATGTTTAGAACGTGCAACGATTTTTGATACTTTTAGAAGTGAACGAGAAGTGTGTATATCGTCGTGGCATGGGGCAGGCGTCTTGCGAGAATCAGGTAAAAGCAAAAAGCAATCACGAAACACCTACTATATTTACCGGTATATCTGCTGTGCTGTAGGCCAGGCGCTAAATAGGAGGTCCAGGAACATCCGGTCCGAAATCTCAAACAAGCCATTTTGCGATTGGCACTGTTTCATGGTGGCTGTGCCTGCAGGTCGGCGCTGCACGAACATGCAGATTCCGAGGGTGTGATGTATTGACCAATAGCATCCGACTCTTAGCGCCGTGGTACAAAAGAGGCTAGTGTGATTCGCGTGGTGGAGGCTCGCTTACCTGATGATGGGATGGGAAGCCTGCACACGGAATTCCCAGTACTGAATCTAGACAACTCTACGTAGTGTATGGAGAGTCTTCTTTCTTGCCGTAAGGCGACTATCACGATTAAAGTCAAGAAGCCAATTGGCTAATCAGATGCGAAGTAGGTACGACTGCCATCTTGAGTCTTGGCGGGACGACTGCCATCTTTTCGACATGCCTTTCGTCGACAGCGCTCTTCCAAATGACTTAGAAGCACTTACCCTAGCCAAGTTCGATGCACTTCTTGAGAAAGGCGAGATCTTTTATAAGCCTCCGCGAATTGACATTGTACATGCCAACCAATTTCAGGTACCTAAGAACCCCGGGGTTCCATTTTGACTTCAGATGAAGTCTACAGTACTGAAATGTCCACGGCAACAGTTTCAGATTTCAACCACATCAGTGCTGAGCATCAAGCCCATCCTACCAGCCGATGACCCCGGCCGCTCAAAGGCCATCGGTCCATTCGTCAATCCTCCAGAAGACTTCATCGTAGCAAGAATCGGCAATTCATACAAACTGATCGTGAACAAATTCTGCGTTTATAGACCAATGCTGGTCCTGCACACGACCTTGTTCGCACCGCAAACTGATGATCGGAACATGTCGGATGTAACTGCTGTGTGGGCGATTCTACGGAATTTTCGCACACCGCAGATGATTATATATAATTGTGGCGTGGAAGCTGGATCTTCGCAGGGACACAAGCATCTGCAACTTTTTCCTAGACAGTCCTCTGAGGAGTTCCGGGTGTGGCCTGAGGAATGGGCGGCGGCGGAAGGTAGTACTCTTACTTCGAAGGCCGAACGATGGCTAGGAGAATTCTATGTGGTCGTCAAGCTAACCTTCTAAAATAGGAATCATGACGAGAGTGCAAGAGATTCCCTTCGAGCATTTCCTGATCCGACTTCCCACGCATGCCTCGGCTGATCATGTATATACGCTATATCAGATGCTTCTTTTGAAGACCAAAAATGCATTGCGCAATGCAAACGCAGGGAGTGACTATAACGTTGTGTTGGTCTCTGAGTGGCTGCTATTGATACCACGCACGAGCAAGGGGCACGGATCATTTATGGCCAATGCCGCTAATATGGTGGGCTTGATCATGATCAAGAGTGATGTTGTACGAGAAGAAGTGCTCAAGATGTCTCTGCTGGACACGCTGGCAGATTTAGGGATTCGACGTAGGGAAATAAGTCCCTCAACATAGCAGTAATTTGCGTAAAGTATCGTAAATACATCGACCCATTAGATATCAGACCGCCATATGTGATGCTCTGTAGATCCAGACCAATGCCACGTGATCGTTGAACCCTCAAGATTTATCCCAGACTGGTTTAGCGCTCCTGGAACCAGTGCCAAGGATTTCCAATAGGACGACTTTCATCATGTGGCTGCTATCTCGCTTCCCAACTTTCGGGTTTTTATCGGCTACAGAGTACTCTAACAAAACCGCATCTCCGATGAAAAGCGAACGGCCGACTGCGATGTCGGACACCTTTGGCAACAGATTCACACGACCTCGTCAAACCCCAAGCGCACCCTGCCCGCTCCCATCAGGAAATCTTGACAACAGATACAAGTCACCAACTTGGAAGAAGGAAAATCAATGATAGTGTGGCAGCACTCAGCCTTAATTTCTCGCTAGCTCGTCTGCGGCTGAACTCGGCAAACGATGAATGCCACTTCTTATCGACAAGAGGCTGCGGCTTGCTTCAGAAAATTCTAGTACACCGATCGAGATAAGGTGAGGTCAAAGCGTTGACGTGAGCCGCGAAGCAAGCCTTACCGGTCGAAGATGTATAAGGACGAGCTTCTTCTTGATCCTCTCTCTCTCGCCATCTGTCCGTCCCCACTCGAATCCGAAGTATAACAATATTGGGTAGGCCAATAGCCTGGTCTCCTATCTCTATCTCCGAGGCAAAAAGGCACTGTGCGTAGGAAACTATCATTCGAATGCATCATAAAGTCGCTCTCGCCTTGTTGTTATCATTCATATTTCTGCGTTCCTCCGCCGCTTCGTCTCTTGATTCATGCCCCTTGGACCTCAATGCTACAATCAGCCCATACTCAAACACAACATGGGGCCAAGCAGCCAATAGCGGCATCCAGCAATTCAGCGGCCCCTCTTACCTCCGCCTCGGCATTCGGTGGTGCCATACACCCTTGGATTTACAAAATCCTCGTCATCCTCGTCGATTACCCGTCGTGATCATCCGCGTGGTCAAATGGCAGACAGCGCAGACATGGTGTCTAGCTGCCACCCCTGTTCACGATAGCGATCACGATCCAAGGATATGCTTCAACCGGTTTTAGCTCCGAGAAGATCCTGACATGGACGCCACTGTTGCTCGTGAGTAACGCTGGGAGTATGGCGCAAGTCTTCTTCTTAATCGTCGAAGATTTCAGCCTACTCAAACGCCTGCGCAAAGCTTTCTCTCCACACAAGTCTCAAACTTCCGAGGATACCCTCCTCCAAGACCATGAGCAGTTCAAGACCAGCAACCTCGAAGAAGGCGTCACCATCGCCCTCCACGCCGTCAACGAAACAGCTTAAACCACCATCCACCCCACCGACTCCAAATACCCACCGCTCGTCACCTCCAAACCTCTCTACATCGCCATTATAGCCTTGCTCCTGCTCCTCACGGTCTTTGTCCTCCAATTCTTCGGCCTCTCGCACACCATGCACGCCGCCAAAGCCACGGCCCCATCCGTATCATGGTGTTCACCTATCTTTCAATCGTTCGGTATCAGCGTCCTCGACGGCAACTGCAACGTCTGGCCCATCGCGCAGACATTCACGAAGGGAGTTGGCTGCATCTTGATTTCCGGCCTCCATTAAAATTCCTGTTTCAAAACCACCATTGCAGGCACGTCGCTTGCTCTTATCTTCGAAATTCTCGATATTGGCATCTTAGCCAGCGTGTATAGTAGCGCGAGGTGGAGGGGCGTGAAGACGCGCAGGCCGTGGTTTACCATGTTCAGTGGGCTGGCGGTGTTGGGGTTGATATTTGTTTTTGAGGTGGTGTATGCAAACATTCTGCCGCCGGGGATTAGCCAGAAGGTGTGGGTTGTGATGCAGGTGGGGGCTTTGACGGTTTATTGGGGAGTGGTTTGGGGATGGCGGGGTTGAGGGGCACGATGATTGGGTGGGATGATGGGGTTTTTGAGGCGTGGGGGACGACGTATTTTGGTAGTTCGGCTGGGTCTTGACTTGATGACTATGTGTGTTGATTGATGACTGCGCTGATACCCATTTTTTCCACCTATGATGTAGAGTTCCTGTTGCAAATAGCGAGGCGTTGGAGTAGAGTATATGGATTTGGAGGGGCTTTGCTATGAGTAACACGAATTAGCAACAATATATGTCATGTGCAACGTCGACCTTACCGATGCCAATGTCATCGACAGTGACGTCTCGCTTGCGACGTCTACAATCGACGTCACAGCACATACATGATGACCCGTAGCCCGGCACAGCGACACCCTAGTTGATCATGGTCTGTTCTTGTCAGGTCATACCTAGCTGCTTGAACCGCGGGATCTCTTCTCCACACCCACCCATCAAGGGCAGCGCGCAATGAAGAACTAAATCTTTCAAAAATTCCCATACGATCCGAAGACCATAAGGAGTGGTCATAGTATAGTTTTCAACTAGCAAAAACGCGATCTCGGACGAATCCTCACTGATACGCGTAAAGCCCTTGCACTTAGATGGGGAAGGAAAGAAGAGGGCGGGATGCGGACCGTTTAAGTAGAATTTGTTGTGGCGCTAGTGGGCGCCGGGTTGCAAAGGTGATTTACGCTTGGCGCCAAGGTAGGTCTTGGCATGCTCTCTCATAAAGTACGAGACAAAGGAAATCCTACCACGTTGTCAATTAGAATGAGTGCCAACTGGGAGAAGAAGCTCAATTACTTCGTTTAGAGCAAAGCTTATACCCTTTTGAGATTGAGCGAAGAGGCTCTCTCTAAATGCGAGAATCCCGCTAAGCAAAGAGGCTGGCCTTGGTTAACTCGATGCCGATGATTAAGCTTGTCGATCAGAAGACTCAGATTGTGACCAGCAGTTCGATTTATCGACGTAGACAGGGTTCTAGCCACATGACTGCTACCAGATATCTGATCAACTTTTAGCACGAAGTTGCACCATGAAGTCATGATCTCGGAGTAATGGCGTGAGTAGAAGGCTGCAAGGATGAAGAGCTTGCAGAGACAGTATTAAGCCAAAAGTGTTCTGTCGAGCGTTTTTGATAAGGACGGCCTAGGTAAGAGGGTAATTCGCTCGATATGAGCAATCAATACACCTACATTACTACTCTTCTCGGTTCACGATGCTTCTCATGAGTAAGGGAATATAGACAAGACATTTTCCGCGTCTCGAGCTCATGCTCCGCCGGTCAACCATATTGCGTAGAGAGCCGCCTAGCAGAAGCAGGCTCGAGGTTTCGAAGAGAGATACGAGAATAGAGTTTATTTCTATTCTCTTGTCTGATCAAAGGCTATTCATGTGCCGATTTGTCTTGCATAAAGACTGGAAATGAGCTGATTAAATATATAAGAACAGTTTTAGCCCCATAAGATTCACTCATCAAAGTCTTGTATTTTCGCTGTTCCATTCCTGACCTTGCAATTATATCAAAAACCCATCATCAACTGTTCTTCTATCTACATTCCTATAGAAGCCTATTCATCTCCGACCTCTCAAGCCCCCATATCTTCTTCCCCTCCACCACCCACTTCGCCCAAATGTTTGATTCATGTGTATCCCTCCTCATAACTTCACGCAACCTCCAGCTTCAAGGAATAATATCCATCATCATCATCAGCATCCGAGTAAAGGGATAGCTCCGAAAGCTATCAATCATCGGGCTGATTCTGCGCAACCTCTAAGCCACCATACAGCACCAACAACAATGCATTCCAACCCAACCCTCACAGCTCACCCTCCTCGGGTCGCTCGCCACAGCAGACTACACACCTTCAGGCTGTTATACCTGCTTCCCTAAAGGAACCCAAAGCACAAACCGCGACGATTGTGAGGCAGCCTACCAAGGCCTTTGCAACGACCCCGGGCTTGGGACAGTCAAAGTCGGGACCCCATTGAACTACAGTGTTGGCAGCTGCAACGTAAGCAACTGTCCAGGCCATGCCGCTCAGCAATTGAAGCACTACCTTTTCTTCTCGGCTAAATCACATGATCGGTAATAGCAAAGTACGAGCCAGCGGAGGACACCGTAATCCGAGTTGGTTCGCCGCAAGACTGTCTCAACACCTTCCAAGGCATTACTAATGCCTGCAACGCCCCAGCAGCGGGCCAGAGCACCAGTGGAGGCTGGGTAGGTACCTGGTACGGATGAACTTCGTGCACTTCTCTCTCCCTTTCTATACTCGTGTATAAGAACCAATCAGCTAACAATCCCCCTGGCAATCCGATAGGCTACGCTGGCTATACCGCCCCGGATCCCTCCGACGGCAGCGCGATTTCCTCGTTGACGGAACCACATTTCACACTTGGTACGTCTGGGTACCAATCTATCGACTGTGGGCCGAAAGCCGCGGGGCCTGGCGGCGGTTTGAACACGGCTGGGAAGGGATTGAGTTCGAGTGAGGGTAATATTGAATGAATGGTATGAAAGGAATTGGAACGGAACGTGGAGCTGATACTGCGGAGCCCGAGAATATAATAGCTCTGGATTAGTTCTTCATTTCGTTTATTCAATCCTGCTTGCTTTTCAGCACGTTGCATAAATTCCACGATTATAGCTAGGACAAGGTTGAAATTACATCAAAACGGAATATTTCACATGATACATTAGCATAGGGCCGTTTTGATATCGACCTAAGCGAATGGAAGTATGTGTGTGTATGATTGTGAAAAACCATGTATGAAACACGTAGGAACCCATACGAATGTGTCGAGAGTCTTTACACGGATAGAGAGCTCTGTGCACAAAAGCCATCATGCCCAGCAGAACTTTCTGCCGTTCTTCTTTGCCGACGTAGAAATTTGAGACGAATTTTCAGAAGTTGATAGAGGATGGGGGATGCCAAGAGCGGCATATAAGCTAATCCCGTTTCGGTCTCCAGTCTTGGCGCTGCGCGTGTCCACTTTTTTTCTTCAAACAGTCTGTCAACGCTGTAAACGACAGGAAGGTCAATTGAGGCCTTCATACGTGGCGTTCTGGCTGAGGAAGATATGTTACAGCTATGGCGCTTTTCAGCGCTTGGTATACTACTGTCATTGTTGACACTAGCCTGGGGGGATGTTGTGCAAGAAGTGCTTGCTGAGAACGCAAAGCTCTCGAACGAGTCGCTACTATGGGGACCTTACAGGCCGAATCTGTACTTTGGAGTTAGGCCGAGGATACCGAAGAGTCTGATGACAGGCTTGATGTGGGCGAAGGTGGATTCATTCCAGGGCGTACAGAATAGTATGGTCTTCTACGTTCTCCTGTTGGGACTTCCGCCTTGCATGACTCGTGACATAGGCATTAGCTGACAATATTATTGATCTCTAGACTTCCGCCACACATGCGAGCAACATGAAGGCATGGCCGGCTACGGCTGGGATGAATATGATGTCCGCACCGGCGGGCGCCAAACCATCCACGACGTGGGCAACAGCATCGACATTACGACCGAATTCGTGAAAATACCCGGTGGCACGCACGGAGGCAGTTGGGGCGTCCGAGTCAAGGGTACACCCAGGGAAGATGCGCCAGCAAGGCTGGTCAGTACGGTGCTATTTTACGCTGGCATGGAAGGCTTTGGGAGTCTGAATGTAAAGAATGAGAAGGACGATTTGGGCATCGGAGGCGACGTTGTGATGGAGGGAAGCAGTGATCAATTAGGGGGTTTTACGCTAGACGTTTTGCAGGGCGAGGATAATAGGCATCCGGGGCCGACTCATCCGAGCTATAAGGACAAGCCATTGGATAGGAGTATTGTTACGAGTTTGCAGGTGCCGGAGGAGAACATGTGGCAGGCTAAGCGTACGTCGAGTCACCTACACCATCAGTTCAGAAGGATATTGGCTGACCTTGCGACTGGAGTGAAGCTCTTATCTTTACCCAAATGAAGACCGAGATTGATGCTAGCATTGAACAGTACGGACAGGAGAATGCGCCACCGCCATGGTCAGTGTTTACGATGCCGAATGCTGTCGGACCGGGGAATATGCATATTGTACAGAAGGTCTTTGAAGGGCCCTTTGAGTTCGATATCATCTACTCTTCTGGCTCGGCGGAGAGTCCGGTGACATGTAAGGCAATTTTTATGGCTACTGTTAGATTTGTGGCTGACGATTCAAAGCCGACGTTCTTAATGGAGCAATTGAAAAGACTACGGAACGATTCGCAGACCACTTCGAGAAGATGCTTGCCCCCCAGGCTCCGTTCGACAAGAAGAAGTACCGAGCCTTTGCCAAATCGATGTTCTCGAATCTCGTCGGAGGCATTGGGTATTTCTATGGAGATGCGATTGTTGATAGATCCTATGCTCCTGAGTATGAGGAAGAAAATGAAGGCTTCTGGCAAGAGACTGCGGAGGCTCGGTCACGTCCAGGGGGCGTCAAGCTTGAAGGGCCTTCAGAGCTCTTTACGAGCATCCCATCGAGACCGTTCTTTCCAAGAGGCTTCCTATGGGACGAAGGTTTTCACCTGTTACCCATTGCAGATTGGGATATGGATTTGACGTACGCAATTCGACAGCGGCTGTCCGTAAAGACCTTCTGCTAATGGATAGTTAGCCTTGAAATCGTCCGAAGTTGGTTTAGCCTCATGGACGAGGATGGCTGGATCGGTCGTGAGCAAATTCTTGGACAAGAAGCGCGCAGCAAAGTTCCCCAAGAGTTTCAAGTCCAGTACCCGCATTATGCAAATCCTCCAACGCTCTTCCTGATCTTCGAGTCCCTGATTGACAAGTTGCAGTCCAAAGCTGCTATCTCGAAATCTGATGATCCATTGGAGCACATCCGTAGCGCTCAGCTAGAGAATCCTGATGTCGCAATTGATTATCTTCGAAATCTTTACCCACTGCTAAAGCGCCACTACTTCTGGTTCCGCAAAACACAATGGGGTGACATCAAATCCTACGACCGAGATGCTTTCTCCACCAAGGAAGGATACCGCTGGCGAGGCCGAGACACCCGACAAATCCTGACTTCTGGCCTAGACGACTACCCACGAGCACAGCCGCCTCATCCTGGAGAGTTGCACACCGATCTGATCAGTTGGATGGGCATGATGACGCGCTCTATTCGTCGCATTGCCGAGATCATTGGCGAGTCTGATGACGTCAAAGAATTCGAAGGCTACGAGACAGCCATCGTCCGCAATATCGACGACCTGCATTGGGACAAGAAAGAAGAGACCTACTGCGACGCGACGATCGACGACTACGAAGAAAGCGTGCATGTGTGCCACAAGGGATACGTCTCCATATCCCCGTTCCTGACCGGATTGCTGCCGCCAGATAGTCCGAGATTGAAGGCTGTGCTGGATTTGATTAGTGACCCTGAGGAACTATGGAGCGATTATGGTTTGAGGAGCTTGAGTAAGCAGGATGCGCTGTATTCGACCGGTGAGAACTATTGGCGGAGTCCCGTTTGGATGAATATGAATTATCTGGCTGTAAAAAGCTTGTTGGTACGCCTAGCATCTGCTTCCCTCCACCCTTGTCCCCCATCCTTCTTGCTCTTGACTCATAGCTTACAGAATATCGCTACGCAACCCGGCCCCAGTAAATCCCAAGCAAACAAAATCTACACCTCATTACGGAAGAATCTCGTGGAAAATGTCTTCAAAGAGTGGGAGGAGACGGGTTTTGCGTGGGAGCAATATAATCCCGAGACAGGTGCTGGACAAAGGACTCAGCATTTCACAGGCTGGACGAGTCTGGTGGTCAAGATCATGACGATGCCGGATTTGGGGACTGAGGGGGTGGAGCATGGGGAGCTCTAAAAACAGAGTCTTGAAAAGCAATGTCTAAGTATACCTATTGTTGCACTTCACATAGCATCTGACTGGTAGGAAGCGTCATTTTTGGAAGCGCCGATTAGGCAGAAATGTGCTGACTATGGTGAGTCCCATCGTTTCGATGTGTTGTGGCGACTTCCTCGTCGGGACCGGCATCTGCAGTCGTTTGCTTGCCTGACTACCTTGCCGCAAGTTCTTTTTTCGTTCTCTCCTCGCTCATCGCGGTACGCAGGAAAGGTCTGATTTATTTTTGATCCACTTGAAGCAATGCTCTGATTCCTAATATTCCTAGACATCTACCCTAACATAACACTGTCGAATTGCAAGTGTTGGATGGAAGACAGATGACTCAGAATAGATGGTTCAATGCCAGCAGCAAAAGCGGATGGTCTGTTAGGAAAGCTACAGCTAAGTCTAGCGACTTTTCTCCTCGGAGCTGAAAGATAGCGAACCGCTCGCAATTACTCGCCTCTCTAAGCGCACCTTTCTCTGATGTCTCCAACAGCGCGGCCCAGAAGGACTTACGACTGAATCGGGCGCACGCCCGCTAAAGCGACCTACGGATCTTGGCTTGTCGGGTCTATATTGATCTTATCAGGGCCTGAGATGACCTATAAAGCTCGTCACTTTTCCGAGCAAGAGAGCTTCTTTCGGTCGACACCTTCGCAGCACACCTTTGCACACTAATACCTATCTTCGAATCGTACCAGATACACCATTTCTCCGGTGATGTCTCAAGTCAGCAATACAGCTTATTGCATGAGTCCGCATGTCAATCCGACTGCCGCTTGCTGGAATTATTTGAATGTGACGCAGTCTCTTGATACTTGGTGGACAACGAACAAAGCAACATGCGACTCCCCTCCGTACCAAGGTGATGGTTTTGGGTCTTGCTACCAGCAGCTACACGGTGTCCTTGACACTGCTTGCGGCGACGTCAGCCTTTCCTGCATGCCCAACCTCAATTTCTCGGCGTACACTCCTCAAGAGTTTTACGTACTGCAGAATATGCAGAACTTGTGGCACTGGTACTCCTCCATCTGGTTTGCCGCTGAGGCCGCTTCGCTTTTAAATGACCTTCAGGCCGCTCAGATTGTTCAAACCATCAACCCGGTACATCCTGGAGATACCTCTCTTGGAGTACTGTTGTCTGCACTCTCTGCTGGCTTTGCTTTCCTTGGAATTCCAGCAGGCCTTGGTACCGTACCAGCAAAGCTGGCAGCCACAGCCGTTGGTCAGAGTCCTGGCCTTGCGAAAAGTTTACTTCCAACGGGATCGTTGGACTCTGAATTCACCCAGCTTGGCGAGATCGAGAGTGCTCTAGAGATTGTCTTACAGCAATTTCAGATCAACCTGGCGGATACGCTCAACGCAACTTTATACAGCTACACGAACTTCCGAAGTCTTGTCTCGGATGGTGCTTTTATGGTGACAGAGACGACATCCTTGAATGCATCAACAGCACAGCTCAAGCGGGTTTTGAGCACCTTCATCGTATCACAGGCACTTCAAGCCAACAACATCATTGTCACGGTTGCTGTAGGCGTGAGTCCGTATAATCTTACCCACAATCTAACGAAGGACGAGAACTTTTCACTACCCTTTTCGATCCTACCTCAGAACGCATGGCATGTCAACTGCCAAGACGACTACAACGATGTTGGAGTCTGCAATAATTGGTGGTTTGACTCAGTACACGGAGACGCCTACGCGCTTTACAAGCTCGATTCAATTGGTGAGGACTACTATGATCTTATGAATACCATGTTCCGAAACAAGTGGACCTCGGGGGAAGAATTGTCCCTTGGATCCATGAGTTGCCTCAACTATCGATTGAGCTATTATGACGGGATAGATAACGGGAATCACCTCAGCCCCTTTGAATGGGCTCTTAGCAGAACAGAAGTAGAGGCCTTGATAGATTTCTCGCTGATCTCCATTAATCCTACTACCTTACAGACAACTTGTAATGCGAATCTTCGCACATGTATCTGGAATCAGACCAACGATCCAACCGATTGTCGCCGCAACTCCTGAGTCATTTAGTATATATGGCTGTTCCTATGCTTGGCCGGACGCATGCAATTACACATTTACTGCGGGATTTGTACAAGACGGATTACCCCTTCCACTGGCTGGGTGGAATTCCACCAATCTAACAGGCGTGATAAATTGCCACGACAATTACGATAATACGGGCTGGGGTGGAGCAGGATACCATCAGTCAGACTCCGAGTGCGACAAGTACCCAGCTAGCTACTTGGGGCCTGGCCTCTGGCTGGATACGAATCTCTGTGGGCCTTGAGTACTCCGACACATATATTTTCACGGTGTCTAGCAAGCAAAAGGTCGTTGACGTATAGATGCAGAGATTTTTGGCACAAGGTTACTTGTTTGAAGGCATTCAACCGTGAATGATGATTTCTTTCCTTATCCCTCTAGCTCGTAAGCGAGGGTCAGTACGTTTTCAGAAATTTAGATCATGGCTCAGTATTCAGGTGTCAAATAGGAAGCCTTAGTAGTGAGGAGGGATGGGAATAGTCTAAAGCTTTCTCGGATTGAGCAGCTTTCAGGCTGAGGCAAGTTCGATGGCTTCTCTCGTTAGGAAGATGATCACGGAGCTGTGCTCCACTTATGTTGATCCAGCCTGACCTTATCATGCTAAGACGAAGTAAGATGGGTGGCTGCGGTTGAGGCTTGGCTTGGCAGATCAATCATGAATTCAACGTGAGGAAACAAGCATCATCCAAAACTCGCGGAACGTAGCCTTACAAACGGACTTGAGACCTCGTCCACGCAACGATGGGAATGTTTTGCGAGATGAATGTCGATTTAAGCACCTTCTCTTGCCAATGCCGAGTTCCGGCGCCAGCGGGCCCAATCCGGCTGAGTTCCAACGCCAAGAAATCACCGCGAAACTCGGACCGCGCCGGAGGGGCCGTCATCAATACGGAGTTGTAAGCACTATGTACCCCAGAGGCAGTGCGGTCCTTCGGCCTCTTACGTCTATGGCTTTGTCTTACATCTTCACTCCCTTCGTTCCTCATCTAAAAAGGACTCGGCCAATGCGACAACAGTGGAGCTCTTTGGGTCCGATGACTTGATAAAACTTTTTCGCCATGGGCTCTACAACTCTTAGCTTCCACGACTTCTCCTGGAAAGGTGATCGGAAATGGGAACACGCTTCGACATGGACTGTCTACGGCCCTATCGTTGTTTGCTTTCTACTTGTCTTCTCGATCGTCCAGATATCTTGCGGTTCGATATGGGTTGTTCAGCTAGGAAATGATTTGACTGTGTACGACTCCCAATACCCCACAGCCATGCTACCATTACCGTTCCAGATACTGATATGCACTAATACAGACCGATGATAATCCAAACCCTCCTCATTCCCGGCTGCTCCTTCTTCAACACCATCCCCTCCCTCCACCTCCACATGCTCCTCCGTAACAACCCCCCAAAATTAGCCCTCTGGTTCTCCTCCATCTTCGTCATCGTCTACCTCACCTCGGCCCTCCTCTCCCTCGCAGCCTGCGACGGCAGTGGCGCAGGCATCCCTGGTGGCTTGAGACGAGCAGAATGCCCGCAGGGTACGGTGGGAGGACCGGCGCATGGTGTGCAGAAGGCTATATGGGATGTTATGGTTGTGTTTCAATTTCTTAGTGTGGTGGGGTATGCAATTCATGGGGCGATGGCGTGGAAGGTGCATAGGGTTATTAGGGGGAGGGAGGAGAGGGGGGAGATTGAGGCGGTGGATCCGGACGAGGAGGCGGCCACGAGGCAGAGGGCGAGGGAGTTGTGGCATAAACAGTATCGGATGGAGGGGCTGTAGGAAAATGATCTAGTTGTGAGGGGTTTGTTCATGATTGATAAAAGAGATTTTATGGTTTGATCCGTGGGGTGCTAGCGGATAGACCTTGAGATGGATTGGTGGACCGAAGCATACTGTAAATTTGGGACAGGATACCGCAGAGATTTGGTATGAGATCTAAAGGCTTATAAGCATTGGATAGGCGTATGGAAATTGGCCACGGTGGTTGGCATTGGGGGTTTAGATTGACGAATTTCTTGATTACCTGCGCGTGAATTTACGATGCATAACAAGATGCTGTGACTCACTTATCAGATCTTTGTTTATTACTTGAGCACTGTATGTGTGAGATTTCTAGACGGTATTGCGAGAGTCAGATGGAGTCGGGCTGCTGCTACATGGCCCGTTTGGGTTCAGCGTCTTGGCGAATTCGAATAACTAAGGCAAGGTTTTCGGTTTCCGTTCTTATGATTTGATGAAAGTATATACGTCATTTGCAAGAGGCAAGATCATTGCTCTAGCGGCGCAGGAGGCATACCAATGTCAATTGACAAGTGTACGTAGAGCTATCCGCATATAACGACACCAATAGAGGCTGTCAACCATCGGTCGAAACCACTGGGCGGAGGTAAATACTATTGAATTTGCCTGGACTCTCGGATCAAAGAATGGTCGCAGGCGTACTCCGAGAATCTTTCGCCAGGTATTGATTTGCTACTGCGACTAAATCGTGCACTCGAGAATGAGAAACGAGGCCTTCAGCTTCAGACAGCGCTCTAGGGCCGTATGGGATTACCTAATTTAACAAGATCATCAGCATTGGATTCGAGGCCAAGCACTGGCAATAAGCAGCCTCCTACAAGTTCTCAATCTACCCAACCCCAGTGACCGGAAGATGATGCCTTAGATTTCGAAAAGGGGGCAATGAGATGAGAGTGCCAAATCTATCGTTTTATCTCGTCACTCTATGTCGACTAATCGTAGGGACAGCCGCGTCAGTATCGAAAGCGCCGAGATGAGTTGTCGTCAGCTAAGCTTCGAGAACGATCTTTTCACTGCAAAAGTGTCTAAGAGAAACTACAGAACCGCATTGATCCACACCTCGCTTCATCAGACTTCCACGGCAGACCGCGAACTAAGTTTGAAGAAATACGAGTCGGCTATGAGCGCCAGAGCTTTCTTCTATGCTTGCGCCGGAGGTGATGTTCAAACAGTCAAGATGCTTTTAAAGGAGGGGCAGGACGTCCATGCCAAGTTCACCACACCTAAGGCGACATTGTCATCCTCGCGGATGGTGACAGGATCGAAGGGAGCTTCTGCGCTATCTGTCTTGCAGCGACCACCTACAATCTTGAGATCGCCAAGCCATTACTGAATAATGGCGCAGGTGCAGACGATGTTTCTTATGTCTGGGGCCTACGCCCTCTTCATCTTGCTGCTCGCAAAGGTGACAGCCCTATTGTAGATCCCCTTCTGCAACACAGAGCCCAGGTTGACGCAAAGGGCTTGGATGGCAAGCAAGCCATTCATTTCACTGCCTGGGTAGGGTCTATCGCTGTAATAGATAAATTGTTCCGCGAGGGAGCTTCTTTGAGCTCTGCCAACTCCTTCGGATGGAAACCTTACTATTGGGCAACGTCATTCAAGAACCATGAGGCTATTTAAATGGTATTACGAGGGCCTTGCACGCGGTATTTGCCAAATTTTCCGAGCCCCACCACATGTCCTTACCAGCTTCCGTGCCGTACTTGAGCCATGAGAATTCAAGTTTGGTAAGCCGACCCAATGCATCCGTCAATATCAATATCAACTTCTGGACCTTTCCGGCAACAGAACACATCCAACGTGCAATCGCCGAATGTTAGTCAGAACCCACACTACTCAGCCCAACGAGATCACTTAAACCCAAGCCTGGGTATATTATTCGCGTTCTGGCCTAATAAGGATTGTGGTAATTCTCACGGCGTTATTTCATGCAGTACTCCGATGGTGCCTCACGAAGATCATACTAGGTATTACCGTTGGCACTGCTTTGATCTCGCGGACTGCTGTTGGTTCTGTCCTGAGTGCAACTACAAGGGCCGCTTTGATGACATGTATTCCGGCTTAGGCAAAGTTGGATATGCATAGTGTTGACGCGAGGGAGTCCCATGATTTTGACGCTGTGTAAGTAGTTTATGCAGTATCGCCCTGCTGGGATGCCGGTTCTCGATACTTGGGAGAGCGATTGGGTATGCTAAAGATTGTGCATTGGCGACACTTTCAACCCTAGATGTCACATAGCTTCCTGCCTACGAAATCATGGAAACTTCGAATGTCTCTCCATTTCGCAATACCCCATACTAACGACTCGTCATTGGCTAAACTCCATCCAGCAAGCGCACTCCCCTAGGGTTTTAGGGACTTAAAGGCAGGAAGGCTTCAAGTGATCAGCCATTCCAAAGCTGGGCAATCTGTACGAAAGAATTGGGATGAGTGGCTAGAATGGTGATTAGACCAATGGAGAAGACTATGGGCAGTCCTTAGCAGCTAGCCGTGGGCGGGTTTCGATTCTATGTTTAGGTCAAAATTCGGGCGCTGGGAAGACATGCTTGTCTTGACTGTTGCTACTCACTTGCACTGATCATGGAGGTCTCTTTGATCCATTCTAGATCTAGCTACTACGCTGTGGATTATGTATGCCCTTGCCTCAGTCCCGAGGACCTGCCGAGCCCGCTAATCCCCTTCGGGTTAGCCTGCCGATTCCGCAGCCATAAGCGAGCCCCCAAAGCGAGCCCCTAAAGGCTCCCCGAGAGTGGTTTTAGGCGCTCGTAGGAGGATCTCCCGGCTCGGCTTCGGGGCAGCCCGGGCCTTCATTGAATTGTATTTTTAAGATGACGTGCCTAGGACTAGAGCGGTGCTAATTACCACGGCGCCAAGCGACCGATCAGGCAAAAAGTCGTCCCTAAGAATCTATGGGTTCTGCCAACAGCAGCGTTCCATTAACTGTGGCAACAGTCTACTGAATCGACCTCGAAGAACGGCGATTTGATCAAATTCATCGAGCTGGCTCATCAAACATTAGGATCGACGATGTCCTCCCTCGCTGAATTCTGCGTCAACATCCGACGTAGACTTCTTCGCACATCCCTGCGACACAGGTCTATGTAATCGCAGATCCTTCGCTGTTCTGCCGTCGCATTAATGGTAGCATTGGATATGAGATATGGCACAGGTAGCACGCGTACCTCGAATGTGTTGACCCAGGACTATTCGTCTCGTTCCTCCGCCCACCCCATTGAGAAGGTACTGTCTCTGCTTGACACGACTATCTGACAGCTGGTACAATGGATCCTGTTTCAATCATTGCCCTTTTGGAAGGCTCGATTGGCTTGGCTTTACAATGCGCGGGTACTGTCAAGACCCTCAACGATATAGCTGGCAAGTACAAGAATGCCAGGCTAGCCATATCCTCAATGGTCCAGAATTTAGATGACATTCAACTCGCATAGGAACGAATTTTAACATGGGCAAAGAGCTCCGAACTAGACCAGAACACTGAGGACGCTGCTTTCATTCAGCGGTTGGAGAAGCTATTGGAGGGTGGGACCCTGGTCATAGATGCTCTCGAAGATGACCAGCTCTCCTACAATAATACGACAAAGCTGAGCTTCTTAACAAGGTCGAAATTTGTGTTCAATGAGGCTATACTGCAGGGCTATCAGAGTCGTCTTCGAGATCAAACGATACCTATGACTCTTGTACTGCAAGCCTTACAGCTGTAAGTACATTATTATTTACGTATACTATAATGGTGTAATATTTTGGTAAAATAAGATTCAGAGTGTTTTCTTACCGCTGGTGGTCTTAGTGTTTTCCAACCTATGCTAACTGCGTTTAATCCTACGCCTCCTGACAGGACAAATTTTATCGGTAGTTCAGAGGAACAGTTCCGAAGATCTGACGAAAGCGCCTGTTTAATCGTGCCTTCAGCTGAGTCTATTTCCGTCCGCTGGCTTGATAGCTGCGAAAGTCTCCGAAGCCAAGCAGAAATAGTTTATCGGCGACTGAGCTTTAAGAACGAATTATTTACCGCTATCGTATACAAAAGGAACTATAGGACACCAACAATCCGACGGCTTCTCACCGGCAAAGCCGCTGGCAAGTCGGACGTTACCACTCGCCTTCCAATAAGAGGTTCGCCGGTGAAGGTACCTCTCGAACGCGATGAGGTCGCATTGTCGTCAAAGCAAGCATTCTTTGACGCTTACAAGGACGGCGATCTCGATAAGGTTGAAAATTTCTTGAGAGCCGGATTCAATATGAATGAGAGATACCCTAACCCAGGGACAGCTGCCTTTTCTAATACAGCTATCAAAAAAGCAGCCAGGATTGGAGATGTAGAATGCGTAAAGATCTTGTTGAAGTATGGAGCTGATATAGAAGTGAAGGATAGTTCAGGATGGCGACCCCTTCATACAGCAGCTTTTAGCGGCGAATACGCGATGGTATAATTCTTGATAAAGAATGGCGCCTGCGTTACTGCTTCCTCTCATCATGGAGAACAGCCAATCCTTATCGCTACCGAAGGGAGCAGGAACTCTGCTGACACGATAGAGATCATTCAAAGTTTGATTGATGCAGGAGCAACGGTTCATTGCCCGGACGAACTCGGAATTCAGCCAATCTACCTGGCATCCATGAGTCGGGATCATACAGACGTCATTAGATTCCTTGTCAGTAGAGGGGCGGATATCGAGGCAGGAACATCTGACGTTGATGAGCCCTGGCGCCCCCTGCACGCGGCGTGTAGACGCAATCACGTTGGCAATTTTCGAGCTTTGCTTGCTCTAGGGGCTAAGACTGACCGCGGGAATGCACCCCAATCTCCTCTCGAAGTTGCAATGACGCACCATTCTGCGTCAGCTGCGGAAGCACTACTTGAACATGGTGTAGATTTGATTTGTCAAACGCGCAATGGAGGTAGGGCGTTTCATCTTCTAGCTAATAGTGACGACTTGCTTCTTCCTCCGCATGTTGTAGCAGATGTGTCGTCAATCAAGTCAACTTTCGAACTGTTGCTGCAATTCAACTATCAAATGGATATTCACGCGAGAGATGAGGACGGTGATAACGCGCTCCATCAAGTTGCTAGGAACTCTTCCTTGTTCCGTTGGCCCAGACTATCAGTCAAAGTAATGCTGGAGATTGCAAGCCTTCTCATTAGTAATGGCGCTGATTACAATATATTGAATCGTAATGGAGAGGCCCCACTGTATCTGTCCGTGATGTTGCGCGATGGCGGCCAGCTAAGCAACCTTCTGATTGAATCTGGCGCACGGCTCCTATCCAGCAACGAAGAATGCACTTGGAGCTTGCAAGCTTTGACCGTTGCCGACTCCAAAACACCAATACACAGCTTACACGTCATGGACCTCGTGCACAAGATTGGCGATGATGAAGTCCGAACTTACACGATTCCCCGGAGTCCAGTCTCCGAACGAGCAGCAATCGAATGTTGGGAGAAGGAAGAAATTGTTTGTGAAATGTGTGATAAGCTAGCTTAGGGCATCCGATCGATGATAAGTCTCAAGAGCAGTGCCGACCGTCTCCCCGGCCTGAAGGAGACGTCCTTTGGTATAGAAGACGGATGAGAAAATAAGATGAGATAATCGAATGTCGAGAAGGCTGTCACAGAATTATCTTCAGCAAAGAAGTTGCCTGTGACTTATGGCATATAACGCTCCGGCCATGCCTCGGTGTTCATGTCGGCGTCACATGTTGTTGTTTTTTGGAAAGGTGTTTTTGAACAGGTGCTGAAGGGCGTCGAGTACGGGAACACAAGATCTCGAATCGTCATACTTGCGTTGTGGTCATTTCTGAGATGTTCATCAGGGCACATCATAGATTTGACGATGTAATGAGTATACAATGTTTGAATCTGGCAACTTCTTCACAACGTTACGACGCTTCGGCCTTAGACGGTCAATTCTCCCTGAACATAATGGTGTCACTGCGCTAGCTTCTTATTTGTAAAGTTAGGCTGTCAGAAGGCAAGGGAAATCATTTGTTGAAGATGAGATTCGAAAGAAGACCTTCACAGACTACACAAAGCTTCATACTGGACATCAAGAACGAGAGAGACACGACTTGAGCGAGAAGACCGAATGAGTTTTTCTGATCAAATCATTTAACGTAGAAAGGAGCTTTAGGTCGGCCTAAGATGCTACTCTTGACCCCTCAAGTATGATCAATTCTGTGGAAATTTGTCTTTTCAAAGTTTTTCAAGCCTTCCCTCGGTAGGTATCAGGAATGCAAATGCCGCTCCTTTTCACTAGGCTGCTACTGATCCCCCTTCGGCCTCGGAGTCTCCGGTTCCACACTCTAGAGCGGACACTGCAACACTTGCCCCGGTGTCCCTCCCGCAAACGAGACCTCAATGGACCCGGAAATGTTCTGGTCGAGATGCCAGACTGACCCGCTCGATCTGGGCCTATTTTGAAATTATGTGCAAGCAAATCAGGCTTGAGGAATGATGTTGCATGCCGAAGCAGAGAGGGCAGCAAGACGTCTCCGTGTCCTGCAATTGTACGTTCGACCTGGGTGCCCCTCGGCAGGTGGCGAAGGAATACATGGCTCTCTGAAGAGTAACGGCTTTGCCTTACGACTAATCTGCAAATGCATCTAAGATAATTCAATGTACAACGCAGGAAGATATATATCTAGGTGGGACAAGGGTTCGGAATGGAAATGCTCGCTGTCAGCCACAGGGTATTACCGTGGGTAAGTAGTCGCGACTCCTTGATGCTTCGCGGTTTCTATTGGTACTTGGCTTCAAGCGTACCGAGGACCTACCGGGGGTCAAGTTCGGCTTACAAGCTTGTTCTTCGTGATTTGGTCAGAATTTGGGCAGATTTTTTTAAGTTACAACGGCCCGACGAAATCAGCTTGTAAGTATAAGTGAAGAACGATCCCCCACGGTCGCCTGTAATCGCTTAAGCATGAGCTCGAAGGAGATGTTGGTCGTCCAAGATTGAAGATTCAAGACATTGTATAATCGTTAAGACGTTTCTCTATGTCAACACCGAACCATTTGGAAGATTAAGAGATTCTCCTCGCGCCACGTTTAGAAAACCTCCTCAACGTATCGCTCATTATCAAGCCTACCGCCCATCACACTCTCAAAAGCGCTCCTGCACCCCCTAGCAGCAGGCTCATTCGCACACACAAACACCCACCCTCCACTCTCCCCACCCTCTAATCGGTCTTTAAGACGGCTTGCGACATCCTCCCTTACAAGCAAATCCTGCACGCGCCTCTTCTCCGCATTACTCTCCACAATATGCAACATATCGATGATCCCAAGCTCAGTCGCCTCATCCAAAACCGGTTTCGCAAGCGGCACATCAGTGGGATGGAAGCCGAGGATAAGGGAAACGTTCTTCTGCTGGGCAGCAGGTCTGTCACGTCGAGCAGCTGCAATACGTTCTTGCAACAGACAGCGCACGGGGCCGAAGCCTGCTCCTGTGGAGACGATGACGAGGGGCTTGGATCTTTTGGAACAGAGATGGCGTAGTCTGGGACCGGAGACGGAGTCGACGATGCGATATTTGAGGCTGGCTGGTAGTGTGGTGTGATCGTTCAGGAAGGTGGAGCTGAAGCGACCGTTGGGAATGCGCTTGAGCATTATATCGAGGGTGTTGTTATTTGATGAAGATGTGGTGGGAGGGAGGGAGGAGGCAACGGAGTAAGTTCTTGTGTGTAACAGTGGCATCGATAGTAGGATTTGCTGCAGGAGGATCTTATTACCACCGAGACGGGATAAGAGGTTGGTTCTGTCCAGGAGTTCGAGCGTCTCTAGGACGGATAGGTGGCGTAAGATTTGTTCCATTAGACCCGGCGACGAAGCAGCTGTTCCGTTGATGGAGAATAGCCAGTCGAGCGATTTGAAAGGTAGTTCAAGATCTGCAAACTCTATAAGGAATTTTGCGCAGGTGATGTTGAATGGCTGGGTTGCAAAGCCAAGTGCGGTGGTAGCGTCAACGTTGAGGGCTTTCAATGCGCGGTCCACTTTTGACTGATGATTCAATGGGAGGATCTGAATGCAATTCCCATCTTCATAGCTTTTGCTGCCAATATCCAATGACAAAGTCAAGGATCTCTGTGATGAATTCGGGCTCGCTGGGTGACTCTTCTTCATCGAGGCGTCCTTGAAAGAATACAAGTCCTTTGCATGATCTGCCAGACGTTCTGTTGCTTCATCGATAGCATTCGTTGTCTCGTCGAAAGTGCCTTCCTTGAGACCATAGTTAACGAGTACTGTGTCGCGAACGGCGTCTTTGCTGATGAGGTTGTTCACTCTTGGCTCAAGGCTAGTCCACCAAGTATTCACCGCAGAGTACGGTATAGGTTCCAAAGCTATGTCACCATTGAAGACCTTGCGTATCAAAGGACGTCCACCAAGCTTCTGCATGTGTTGATGGATCGTCTTTGCTGCACCATTGTATGTTGCTGAATAGCGGCTATCTCCGTTGCCAAAGACAGCGAAGCTCGTTCCGCTACTACTGTTGAGTGATGATGGTGTGACCTGGAGGAAAGCAGATCCATTCGCTGGCACCTCGCCTTTCCCCATGGAGCTCACAACTAGGAGGAAGATCTTATCCGCAGTCATGTCTGCTGGCTTAAGATCGTTCAAGCATTCAACACGAGGGTGCAAAGCCCCGTTCAGCGACTCCTTAGTAAGGGCTTCGACGCGTTTATGTAGTCTCTTAGCGAGCTTTTCGGCGATGGTACCAGTGCTGCAAAAGTAGATAGCGATGGTCTTCAAATCGGTGATCGTAGAGGTCACCGAGAGGTTGTCCGTTCCGTCTCCGGAGAAGTCGTCAATTTCCTCGATGATGACCTCTGGCTGCTTCATGGAGATCAATAGTGGAAAGGCGGCCGCGGTTTGCGAGAAGGTCATGAGCTTTGTAGGCTCTGAAGAAGTCGCAAATCTGTGCTTCTCTCGCCGCCAGGCTTTGATTGGGTCCTGCACATGTTTAGAAATCATGGGTTTCGGCTGGTAATTCGGTGCACCGCCTCGATGCCAGATCGGAATGATGGATCCTTGTGGTGGGGCAAGCCAGTACGGGTCTGCAGGCAGTCGGTATCCATATTTTTCTTTGAATTCGTCGTCGAACTTGCACCACTTCTTCGAAGCTGTCAAAGAGTCTGTCATCGTTACACCAGCTTGGTCAAATGACCATTGAACGGCGTAATTGAGTTCAGATTGGGCTCTGGATAGCATTGCGAGTTGCTCATACTCCGGAAGGTCTTCAAAGGAGTCAATCCCATTTTGAAACTTGCCGTTCGTCAAGCCCAAAGTTTGGATAACATCTGGCAAGACGTTATAACGGAAAGAATCTGCAAGGTTGCGAACTCCTATCTCGGCATCCATGAACCAGCCGATAAAAGGGGCTGCAGTATACTGCACCCCACCAATGTCGAAACCTAGCCGAGTCAGCGCTGGTGCGGCCTTCCACTTCAAACCCAGTTCCGCAAAGGACGGATACTGGGGATGATGGATATCGACCAAGGTGGAGAGGGGAGCAGGAATCTCCATCATCGCTGGTTTGTCACCTTCAGCCATTGTGACAAGTGGTAGAAGGTCCCATCGGCCTCGAATCTGCGGCGGTATCCATCCGAGCTCCATAATTGATTGGGTCAATTCGACGTTTGCAGGGTCTCCCAGAACGGTGCCATCTTCCATTTGGTAGCCAGCAAAGTCCATAATTTGATTGTTCCAGACCATGGGTCCTCGGCTATCAATTTCTCGTGGGGGGAAGACGAATACCTATAAAGGCTCCGCAATCAAAAATTGCTCTAGCAGGGTGGGAAATGTCCAGATGATGCTACATACTTTAGGTTCAACTCTGCCATTGTTGAATGCCTCCACTGCATTTCGTAAAATGTCTTTTGCCATTTCAGTGCTCGAAGTCACCGATCGAAGATCGCACAGCTTGAGCTCCTCTGAGTGATTTCGTGCGATACATTTACGCGCATTCCTCCATGCTCGTCGGAGTCCCCACTCGAGTTCCTGGGGTGTTTGCGTCCAATTTCCACCTAGTTGTGTTCGTATCTTTTCTTCTCTGGTAACACCTTCCTTTGAGCCGTGGAGAATCTCAGCATGGACTGCCTGCAGCCTTGCGTCAAGCTCTGCTTCGTTGGCGAAGACATTGTCGTCGTAGAGGTCTCGCAAGAAATCGGTGGCCTCTTGACAGACAAGGTGCAGGGAGCGATTCTCTCCTATTCGAGGTTCGTCTGTATGTATAATCCGGCCAGCTTGACAGAATTCTTTGGAGCAACCTGTTGACGCGAGTGTACGGTGATTTTCCCGGATGCGCTGATGTTCAGCGCTCATGAAGGGACACTGGGCGATGTCTCCCATGGAACCGAGCATGATGGCAGCACGCGACAATAGCAAGGAAGAAGTTGAGTCGTGAATCTCCTGACTGTAGCTTGATGTTGTTCTTCGACGATCAGCGTCTGAAAAAATCTTAGGTAATTAGCTCTCTTACTTTGACGAAATGCCCGATACTCTTTAAAGAAGATGTTGATAATGACTTCGGAATTATCCTGTGAAGAGATTCATCTACTCTTTATGTACTTTCTGTGTCAGTGCTCGCAAAGGTCTGGCCGACTGACAGACTCTATAATCGAGATCTACTTCATTTTCGGTGCATAGGTGAAATGCTTCGTCCCGCTAGCCAACCAAAGCTCAGACTTTGGGTCTTCATTGGGACCTAAGATCTGCAACAACCGATGGTTGGCCGAGAGTCTTTACAGAATAGACGGCTGATTGCAAACAATAGATGCTAACGTTATTCCCACTGCAGTGGGTGGTCTGGATGAGCAACAGTATTTGACGAATCGATGCCTGTTGTTGAGCCGTGTGCTCGCACTCAAGACGTACTTGCTGTCTAGTGAGTAGTCAGGGCTAGATTCATCTTTCGCTTAGCTAGTCTTTGGAGACATGCATGCACATGAGCAAATCTCGGTTCTTTGTACTGTATCTTCTTGAACCGGCCCAACGGGGTAAGATGATCTCTGATACCTGGTCAAAACTCACGGCTGAAGGTTGATCGGTTCGTTTCTGAGGCAGTTAAGTAGTCATTGGCGTTCTGTTAGTCTTGCCAGTGGAGTAATCTTTCAAGTCAATGTTCTTTCTCTCGATCTCGTTCATGTCATGAACATCGCATCTTTGAGCAGTAAGACAGCATGCTAGTAACGGTCGCGGTGCCATATGTTGTCATTGCAAGGGCCATGTCCCAAAGTACAAGGTAATCTGACACAACGTACCAAGCCCCACATTCGGCTACTTGGAAGCTAGCGCGTGAGATTAGGTAAAGGACAGCCCCGTAAATACTGGGTTTTAGCGACTTAATGCCGGCTTTCAAGAAGCGGAGAATTTTAGCGATGCACCGCGTGGAGCATGCAGAGCACGGTCGATCCTCCACTAGGTGGGTCATAGAATGATATCATCTGCCGTGGTCTTGTCATTAGTCTAGTGCTATAGAAGACGAAATTTGAGTCAGCCAGTCTGCGGCTAGCACAATTGCCCTTGTACGATGTTCATTTTTGAACAGTATATTCGTCTAGCAGCAGCTGAAGTAGTAGAAGAGCCAGTGGCGATAGTATCGACAACATTGAGAAGAAAGCTGTCAATGATGTCTTCATGGCCTGAGGTGGGCGCCAAGTGCCAAGGCGGGAGTGCCGGAGAAATACTGTAACCATCTGAACTCCACGCGAATTGCAACGTGGGCAAGCTAGTCTTAACCGTGCGGGCACCTCGCGAACTCGCGAGGCGCCCGCACGGTTAGTGAAGTTGATCGCCCCCAAACTACCTTTGCTAGCTAAGAACAAACCAGGAACAACCTCATTGGCTTTTTACTCCGACTCTCAGGTGGACCAAAATCAGCCGTAGAGTGTCACCCAGAAAATTCCCAACCTGTAAGAGCTTTTGCGTCAAAGTAGCAGACTTTCATCCCATGCCAGAACAGCAACCATAAGCCAACCCTATGTCACAAGCTCAACTTGGTCCTCATATTAACGCTCTTCCCCCACGGCCTTTTGTTTTCGAGAGCATTATGCTCAAACATTTCTCTTACTTGCATACCCCGACATCTCGCAATATCGAAAAACCCAGCAAAGCCCTTGCTTCCGAGGAAGAAGCTAGACATCAGCCCCACCTCTTCCTCCTTTTCCTCTGCGAGGAAATGTGTCAGAGAATATGCAAGATTCTCATGCTGATCAGGCAACCATAAGCATCCCGCCGCTATCACACGCTGGAAAGTATACGCGTTGGCATCCGCAAAGCCATCCTCGATGTCACCCAATTTGTGGCCTTCGATGGCTACTGAAGAGTCCTATCTCGGTTGCCATCGAGCGAAAATATTTCTATCCACGTTTTGCTGGATATTGTCAAGGATTTGTGCATAAGGGAAATCTGCCACGACCATTTTCTCTGCCCCGGCAAGTGGACATGTAATACCCACCAGCCCAGTGGCCCCGCCAAGTTCGAGCACACGAAGCCTTTTCACGCTCTATCTAGGGTCATAGCCGTATTGCTTCGTCCCTGCGCTCAGCTATAATGTGCCATAATTTCAGCGTTGTCCTAGCTTGGGACGGCTAGTAGTTGGAGCTTGATGTCTCTAGATTGGTTTGACTCGTAGATGGCGGCATGGTCAAATCCCACAATCTACCACATTTTGAGGTACTCTGGCCAATTTTCCTAGCCTTGAGAAATGTTGTTTTCAGCGTGAAGCTTAGTGGAAAATGTATTAGGCTCATTTGTTGTTTTGATCAATGAGATTAGGGATCCTTCCACGTGGTGTCGAGTAGAACAAAATATTTTAGCTAGAAAGATTGGCCGATCTTACTCAATCCATTCGAACAATAGTCAACCGATACACCATAGGGGAAAGTATTTGTTGATTAAGCAAACGAATACCTCACTACATTAAACGAATTCCAAGTTCGAGGTGAAGAAACATAGCTCTGTATTCTTATTTCTCAATGGAAAAGTCAATGAGAAGGAGTCGAGAAGCGGTATAAACGCAATCTCTAATGCTTTGAGCGCCTGTGGGGATAGAGTCCCTGCATCTGCTCTAGGCTGACCAATTGAGAGGAGTATTCTGTCGAAAGTGGTAGACACCTAACCCTCATGTTCGAGCCACAAATTCTTGATACCACGTGATTAGGTACGGGGCAAGGCCGCCATACCCGGATCCCTGTTTCCAATGCCCGGGGTTTGGATATGTCCATCTACAGAACAAACTCTCAAGGACCCCCTAAGGTAAATCCTTCTGTGAGTAATAGAAGATTGAGAATCTTGTCTGCGGATATCCGTTCCCGAAGCATGCCTTGCAAAAGATCTGGTAAACTTTGTACTTCTGCGGCAGTCAGGAGTGTGTCTGCGGGCTCAAATAATTGCAAAAATTGGTCCGTATACAGAGTGTTACATGAATTTGATTTTTCTCGAAGAAAGAAATCATAGGCCTTCGCCGCGGACCTATCTTCTGCTCTACGCCTCTTGTCCTCTTCATCCTCTTCGTCAGGGACGCCAAGTCCTGCTAGCTCGTGTAGTAACGAAGAATGCCGTACAAATTGTTCTCGGATCCTGTCATAATTACTCACATATCGATCATGTTCCTTCCATACTTTAGCAGGAGTACTCGGAGGTTCACCGTGAACATCGATCATATCTTGAAGAACGTCATGCTTGCGCCACTGCTCTGGACCACAGATCTCACAGCAGAAATGCAACTTGCGAAAGAGTGGAAATCCGCCCCTCATTTCGTAGATGGTGCAAGCTAAGGGCCCAGATGTCTGAGTAAGTACTTGCTCGAGACTTCAGTATAGACTCTGGAGATCGGTGAACCCAATGGTGTCCTTGCCAGTGTGACCGCGGATCCGGTGAACATCCAGCATTGGCAAGAACAATAAATTCAGAGAAGTGTCTCGATCCCACATTCTCGGAAGATGCGGATTCAACGGGGTAACGCTGTGCGGTAGAACCGAGAGTATTTCCCACGCTTATCCCTTGGTTGCACGGCTGTAATCTGTCCAGCTCAGGATCACTAAGCGTTTCGTAGACACGCTCGATAGGACGTGAGCTGATCGGTTATAATTGTAGCAACACGTTCCTGGGTGTAATGTCTGTCACAGGCTTTAGCCCAAGGATGATGATTACAAGCATTGAATTACGCACGTCCATGGACGACGTCAGCCGGGTGCATAGAAGAGACCACCTCTGCTAATTGCCTGGAGAATTGACCAGCTAAGACGCCACGGAGACGTACAGTACCAAAGACCTGTCCCTCTGCTTGCTCTACCATTCGTGTCATGTTAGAGCCCGCTTAATCAGAAAGATGGGCGCGATCAACCCGTCTAGGGCTACCGGAAGTAGAACGGTCGAGAATAGTAGGGAATCGGAGCATAAGTCTGGAGCTGCTGCCTTCTCGCAGGGCGTGGCTCGGACTCACGGTAGCGCGAAGCATTTTGTCCCATACCTCAAAAACCTTTTCAGATTCTACCAGCGAAGTCACACACATGCGTGCTCCAGAGAACACTCAATTGATCATGGTCCAGACGTCAGGTCAGGCGATCCTAGGCCGACAAAAGATACCGCCCGTTTCACAATTGCAAATGATCGATGTTGGTGGATCATAGCTTCTTTGATGGCATAATCTTATGAGCTCTACGATCATTTCTGTATTTCATGATCCCATCCTCAGTAATACAAATGAAGTTCCAAAAGCCAAGCATGTTTAGCGCGCCCCTAGCGGATAATGATATCGGCCAATCAGAGCTACCATACCCGGTCATCAATCGTCATCCTTGGATTGACTGTCCTGTACGATAGAAAGCCAACAATTTCTCAATAAGCTCAATGCTGTCCCAGCATCGAGACTGGGATTCCGTGTGAGCTGCTACATTCTTGCAGCTATCCACTTTGCTACAGGATTTGATCCGGCAAGAGAGAATGTCCTCATTTTGATCAATTCCCTCCATAACCTCCACCAACACGTCTGTAAGCGAAGCTCTTGACCATTCTTCCTGTCAACGAATCGTCGTCTAGTAGAGGACCACAACTATCTTATCTTTTGGGCTAGAGGCCAATTATAAATTATGGCGCGTGCGTATCGCCATTCAATGAGTGGTAAGAAGAGCAAGTTGCACGGTTAGGAAGATGATTAGATGTTGTTAGGTAACCACTGTAAATTTGATCTTACACAGGAGTCTACTTTAGTGCAACTGCCAATTTTTCCGGTCTGATCGCGACAGGATCAAATTACTACAGGAGCAGGTTCATGCCTGAACCATCCGATTTGGAGAAGACTAGAACCTTTGGAGGCTTTCAAAGCGACGATGATAGGACCAAAGCGCTCCTCGATGTGCAATTGGAGCTAGAAGGGTGACTACGAGTATCTTCTAGAAGAATGCTAGAAGTGGGGAAGCCCCTGCGATCGGAGAGTTATTGACACTGAATTAGCGCTTCATCTTGCGAATCTGATGCCCGGAAACGGTGCTGGTACCTGAATGCTAGAGTCTAGATGCTATTTTCGCCAAAGCCTTGAAGCAAAACACAGCTGATGTTTCTAGAAGCGTCCCAATCAGCATACCTCGTCCGCAGAACCCCCAGTCCTTAGCTCCCGCTGTCCGTTCTCAACCTGGGGTCGCGGCCATACCATTTGAATTTTCTAACCGAGATCATTAATCAATTGATACGTGTGTGAGCATGACTTTTGCGTGCTCAGTCTTGGTCATTACGACGTTCACTACGTACGTGAACTTCAGATTGAAAAATAGGTGCTTTGCTCACATTGCAGCTTGATGTGGTATTCCATTAAATTAGCTTCGCAACCTAATCGAAGCCGCCTGCACGCGCAGGTCTGAGCGCTTTGGCACTCAGGGACTCAGGGAAGTGCTCGGGGACAGAGCCAGACGTGCCAGACTGTGTCGTACAAATACCAGGTCATGTTTCTCCGAGATCTCTCGTTGCGATAAATTCTCCGAGAGTGCATCGCACGTACGCTATACAGTCCCGCGAAGCGCTGAGCGCGGTATACCGAAAGCCCACTTACGATGCCGTCTCCTCTCTCGCCAACCGAAATCGAGTATGAACTCGCGCACATCCATGACAACCGAGGACCGGATATGACTGTGTCCACCGTCATATGCATAGCTTTGGCCAGTGTTGCCGTGATTCTCAGGTTCTACGCTCGGCGTCTGAGTAAAGCCCAGTTATGGTTCGACGATTACATGATGATCGTAGCTTTGGTATGAAAACTTAGTCATCGAGAGAGGAGTCTCAGCCATTCTGGAACAACCAATTCGCTTATGATCTTCTAGGTTGTCTGCATGGGTCAAGTCGCCCTAGTCCTCTACGCTGTCCACCTCGGAGCTGGCAAACACGTCATCTTTTTAAAAGACATCCCCGCCTTCGCCAAAAGCATCATAGCAATGGAGGTCCTCTACTGCGTCGGAACATCCAGTTTTAAATGGTCCGCCCTACTCCTGTTCCACCGTGTCTTCGGCTCAGTCCCTCGCTTCACAGCTCTCCTGTGGTGTCTCGCAGCCATCATCCTTGTGAACAATATCGCCGAAATATTCCTCTCCGTCTTCCAATGCAACCCCGTCCACAAAGCTTGGGACACGACAGCTAAAGGCACATGCGTCAATATACTGCCGGCGGCAGTCATCCCAGGCACGATCAACGTGGTTTCGGATATAGTGACCGTCTTGCTCCCGATGCCTTTGGTGTGCAAGCTGCATATGCAGTTGAACAGGAAGATTCAATTGGTTGGCATCTTCCTCTTGAGTGGCTTCGTCTGCATAGCCAGTATCTACCGCACCATAATCGTCAAACGACTGTCTCACGAAGATGCGACTTGGGCGGACGTGGATCCCGCAATATGGGCCGTTGTTGAGAACGCCGTTGGTGTTATTAGCGCCAGCCTTCCGACAATGCGCCCGATATACAGCCTTATTGTCTGCGGGCATTACTGCAATTCTGTGGATGCACGTTACTGTGAAAAGTGCTCTGCTAAGTCTCCGAAACAGTCTGGAGGTAGCAATACCATCGGAAGCGATGATACCAAGTCACCGAGGCGGTTTAAGGGGTCGTATTCCTCAGACCCTCATAGTGTGGAGAAGGGAGAAACAACAGCGATGGCGGTGGAGATGTGTTGATGTGGTCGATGAAAGCAGGCTTGGTTCATTTGTATATAGTTTGCCGTGAAGATGTCGTACTTCCTACCTTAAATATATGGCGCAGTATGGTGTGACGTATTGGCGCCAAGATGGAGTAGGGTTTGGGCATTCTCTGCTCGACTGGCATGTCGTGCCTATTGAAGAGGTCGAGTAGGCAAATCTGTGGGGCTGGGGAACGAGGCCCCAGCTTCTAAATTCGTCCCTTTGTTGGTTAGCAATGTGATCTGGTCTGCTCTGTCGTGGTACTGAGATGCGAGATGCAGTGGTTGGAGACCCCAGAGATCTGCGATCTCTACCGGAACTCCTGCGTCAAGCAAAATGCTGGTTATTTCACAAGAGCCCATATCGAAGCAATGTCATGTAGTTTCGAGCCCTGGATTGCCTTCGCCTAAGCATTTGAAAGATCTCGGCGCCATGCTTTCTCATCAGATCTTCCGCTTTTTCTCACTTTCAGCCAAGGTCCGCACTATGATCGGGAAGTCCTGGGGGCGCACAAACAGCTCGGGGCGCACAACTCGCTTAATGGGGGCGTACGACTCGGTACTTAGATTTATATAGGGCTCTCACCAAAATCTAAATACCTGTTTATACCCCACTATCGTCGCTATAAATATAGTATATCGTTATTATATATATAGTTATCGTTTATCTACCCTGTTTATATCTTTTATATAGCGCTGTCGCTCTTCTACCCTAGTATTCCGCCCTATACTATTAATTAAATTAATTTAAGAACGCTATATTAATAATCCGTTACTCCTATAACTCCCGCTTATTTATATTTATAGCGGCGATAAAGTTATTCTTAAATTACTTCCTTATAGGGGTAAAAGACTTAGTTTTACCCTCCGCCTTTAATATAAAACTTCTTATTTTTATTTTTACCCGGTAAAGTTACGACTCGTTTTAAATTAATTTTTATATTTTAATAAATTTAGGTTATTACCGCCCGAGTATTAACGGAGCGGATAAAATAAAAGAGAGTTTTTAACTAAAAACGGGTTTATATAATTATATCGACTTTATAAACTAGCGGCGGCGTGATTTAAATTAAAATAATAGAGGTTACTATTAAATAAATAAAAGTAGAACTTCGAGGGGGTTATTAATAGTATTATTATTACTTTACTTTTACTCCTACTCCTACTCCTACTTTTATATATATTCTTCGTATTCTCGCCTAGTTATTATTTACTCGCGGTTTTTAATTTCTCTTTTAGAGGCCTTAAAAGTAGTTAGTTTATAAATAGTAATTTTATCGTATTTCTTCTTTTTTTATAGAGCCGCCTACTACGCTTTTTTAATAGACGGCGGCGTAGGATATATAATCGGGATATTATATATCCGCTCTTTATATACTTTATAAATCCTAGTTATATTAATAGAAAAATTATCGAGTTAAATAACTAGTTTATTAACTAATTATCGAGAGAGCTTCTCGTATAGTTAATAAAGATTTATTATTACGATAAAGAATTTATTATTTTTAAATATCCCGAAATCTAGTTATATCTATATTATTAAAGAGGAGTATTTTATTATAATACTATAATTCCTACTCTCTAAAAACGGGAGTATTTACTAGCTATTAACGGGGGTAGAGAGAAAAAATAATAAAATCAAAAATTCTTTAATATATACGCGTAAAAGGTAGTAGTGATATAATAGCGCTTTCTAGATATAAATCTCGTACTCGTATAATAATTCTAGAGTATAAATTAAATATTTAGCGTTATTAATAAAAATAACTTTTATAATTATTTATTTAAGATTTATTATTTTAATAATATAAATAAATACTTTATTAATAATAATACTAAATACTTTATAATTAACTACTTTTAGGATATTAATACGCGACTAATTCTTTATTAAATATAGTTTATAGTAAAATAATCGTAATTTAATAATTATAGTTTTAACGGCGTTTTTAATTAAAATTTAAAGATTTATAACAACTTTAAAAATAAAATAGATATCCTTATTTCTTTAAATAGAATTTACTCTAAAATTAAAATAATTCTATATTAATAATTATATAATTAGTAACTCTTTAAGTTTTTAATTATTCTTACAATAAATCTTTTTATTAAATTAAAGTAAAGTTATTAATACCTCCCGATTTTTAATTAATTTAATAAAGTTACTTTTAATCTAGGTCTAAATAATTATTAAAATATAATTACTTTAATAGTAAAATATTAATAATATAAAAGATATTAATTATTTATAGAGAATTTGGCCCTAATATACTAGAATCTAGTTAAGACGCTAGTTTTAATATAGAAATACCGAGGTTTAATTTAGTAATATTTATACTAGAGTCTACCCCGTAATAATAATATTATAAATTTTATCCCGTTTTTTTTTAAATAACCTCGTTTAGAATTTCCGACCCTAATTTTAATATTTTAAATAGTATATTAATTATATAACTAGAGTTAGATTTCTAGTATCTAGAGTAATATCGGTAAAGTAGTAAATTTATATTCTACCAAAAAAGACGGAAAAGACGTTTAGATTTATTTAGTTTATATACTAGCCCTAGAGATCGATTTAATACCGGAGTTACTAAATATATATTTATTACCTCGATTTATTTTGAATAATTTTAAATAAATTAAAATAGATTAATCTAAATAGTACCGATTTATAATTAGATATATATAGTTATAAGTAAATTATATAGTCTATAATACCGCGCTAGTTTAGAGGGTATTATACACGTATATAATTTTTATAAATCGATATAATTTAAAATCTAAATTAAATTAATATAGTTATAGCGCTCTATATAGCCTTAGCGAGCTACCCGGCGCTAGTAGAAAGTCACGGATTTAAAATCTTAAATCCGAAGTTACTATTTTTAGGATTTTTATTTAAATTTTTTTTTTTTTTTTTAATTAATATTCTCTTTTTATTATTTTTCCGCCTAAAGTAATAAAAGGCGTATTTAATACCTCGACTTTCTTATACAGTCTCTCGCTTTATTAATAAAGAGGGCGGCGATAAATCCTTTATCTTAATCCGCGATAATAATATAAAAGGGTAAATAATCGTTTTAAAACTCTTTATTCAATATTTTAAAAAAGAAACTATATATTTTTTCGGATTTTATAATAGTAAATAATAATATAACTAGAAAATTTATATTTATATTTATAATTCCGATAGCGATAAAGAGTAGTAGTTTAATAGTATTAATATTAAATATAATATCGCTTTAGAATATAAAATCGCTATAAAAATACTTTACTAAGCGACGTTAATAATAATTAATAATAACGATTTACTAAAGAATCCTTTTTATAACTATACTATTAATAGGGTTATAAAGATAATTATATCGATATTTAATCTTAAACTATTTATTATTTAGGGTTTATAAAAACCTATTTAAAATATCCTCTCACGAACGAGTTATTAACGATACTAGGTTATAATATTTCTTTTTCGGGATAATAAATACCTAATTAGACTCCTTCGGGGTATATTTTAATACTCGTTTAAATTAATTATATAAAAACTTTACTAGGCGATTTATTTTTAAGAACTCTAAAACTTTAACGTAATCTTTATTCTAATTAAAATATATATAATAAAAAAGAGGATTTACTATTAAATTATATATATATTTTTACTCCTTAATATTTATAATTTATATTTTAATTTTACTACTAGGGGTAATAAGTTTCTATATAATAAAATAATATTATTTATAACTTTTTACTTTAATCTTCGTTATTTTTTATTACCTAGTTTTATAATTTTCTAAATTTATTAAATCTTTATATTTAGGGAACTTCCTCTAGTTCTTTATATTTTTAATATAATAAATATAATTATAACTTTTTCTACTCTTTTAATATAAATTAATATTTATAATAAAACTTTAGTTAAAACTTTAATTCTATAAGTAATTTTAAACCTAGTCGGGCTCGTTAAATACCTCTTTAGGTATAAATAATAAAAGATATTATTAAAATATTTTATTTATTACTCTTTAAACGGTTAATACGATATAGGGATTAAAGTCGGGATAAAGGAGTTATAAAGATATAACGGTAACGAGGTAACGGCGACAGCGAGGTAATTTAAAGGGGGAGTAAAGTAACGGCGACTAATATATAGGAAGGGTAGAGGTAGAGGTTGAAAACATCTATATAGAGCAAATAGCGGTCACCGATAACGACGATAGTAGGGTATGAACAGGTACTTAGATTTTGGTGAGAGCCCCATATAAATCTAAGTACCGAGTCGTGCGCCCCCATTAAGCGAGTTGTGCGCCCCGAGCTGTTTGTGCGCCCCCAGGACTTCCCGCACTACGATCTATCGCGATACAGAGGTTGATTGTTCTCCCATGATAATATCAACGCGCCACTACCCCAGGCCAGACGTATACCATGGCGCTCGACGCTTTTATTGCAGCAGACCCAGCAGTCTGTTCTTGACCAACCACAAGATTCGTAGCAAGGCTCTCGGCCTTTTCCATGTAGAGAACACCTTCGATCCGGGAAGTCCTGGGAGCGCACGTTTGGGGGGAGCGCACAGTTCGGTTAGATGGGAGCGCACGTTTCGGTACTTAGATTTGTATAGGGTTCATACCAAGATCTAAATAACTATTTATACCCTACTATCGTCGCTACTTACCGCTATCTGCCCCGTATATATGCTCGTTTTCAACCCCCTACCTCTATCCTTCCTATATACCACTATCGCCTATACTATCGCCTTTACTGTTATCTTTACTATCGCCCTTACTAACCTTACTGTCGCCCTTATTAACCTTACTATCGCCCTTCTATATACCTCGTTGTCGCTAGCTATATCTCTATAGTCCCTTTATCCTAACCTGGATCCGGTAATCGTATTAAGTATTTAAAGAGTAATAAATAGCCTCGCCGGGTAAAAGTAAGGGGTCTTATATTAGAGGCGGAGGGTAAAGTTAAGCCTTTTACCCCTATAAGGAAGTAATCTAAAAATAACTTTATCGTCCCTATAGATATAGACGAGCGGGAGTCGTAGGAGTAACGGATTATTAATACGGTGTTCTTAAGTTAATTCAGCTAATAGTATAGGGCGGAATACTAGGGTAGAAGAGCGACAGCGATATATAGAAGGGATAAATAAAGTGGATAAACAATAGCGATATATATAAGAGCGATATACCGCGTATATATGGTGACGGCAACGTAGCAGATAAGTGAGGTACTTAGATTTGGGTGTGAACCCTATACAAATCTAAGTACCGAAACGTGCGCTCCCATCTAACCGAACTGTGCGCTCCCCCCAAACGTGCGCTCCCAGGACTTCCCGCCTTCGATCTCCAGTTTTGGAATGCCAAGCTTGAAGGAAGGTCGAACCTCTTCCAGGTGGATGTCATTCAAATGAGACGTCGCCTTTCGTTTTCACGCCCTCTCAATAAGCACAAAGGAGCGTTCTTAGACGACAATGCGATCTTCCATGTCACAGCCCTCGCCAAGAGATTGAAGGCACGCTAAAGTATCAGATGCAGTACTTCCTCGTCGACGCTACTACTGTTGAAACCAAAGTATACGGCGATTGTCTGGGAGTACTACTTGCAAAACTGGCACCTTTAAGAAACATACAAGTGTGTCGTTTTGAGGTGTTCGGAAAGTTACCGAAGCCGGGCCTTCGCGCTTTAGCGCGCTTGATGATATGAATTCAGTGAACAAATCGGAGTGTATCTTCAGTATTCCTGACCTCAATTCCTTGACGGAGAGAACGGTGGATGAAAATGCAGCCACGACGGATAGGCCAGAGAAAGTGCACGACGCAAAAGTTCGAAATCTGTACGCGCTCTTTGTCTTCCTGATACGTCGCGGATCGTGGAGGAAGAATAAGGGCGTTGGCACTGGTCATTAGCTCCACGGCAGGTTGAAGGTTGGCTCGTCGAGCTTGCAGGGATGTTGAATTGGTGCTGGCAGCATGGGCTTGCATGAGATCTCCCAGACCTACAAGCTGACTTTAGCCTAAGCTCCTTGCACCTACGAGCGCATATTTCGTTGATCTTGCATTTCACGAGTTCAATCTGTCCGCAACGAACATAATCAAGAGCTCATCACCATGTTGCTCCTTTATATTGGCAGATCATACAGCGTCTTCGGTCCCGATCCCATGACATAGACCTCACAATAGAAGAGACTTCAGCAACGGTATGATTTTACTGGCTCAAATGTGCATTGCTCAAGTCTCCCAACCATATATACAGCCCCAACCCTAACCTTTCAGCTCCTTCCCCACCGCCTCCAAAACTTCCAATTCCCCTCCTCCCCTTTCTTCCTACCCCTATTCTTCACCCTCCAAAAATACACGGGCACTCCCGCCGCCACAAACGCCACCACGATAACCGTCTGCCCAGGCTTCGCAAAAACAGCTCGACTCAACAAAAATAAGCTCACACAACAAAAGATAATCGGCGTACTGATCCACGTCTTGTACGGCCGCTCCAGATACGGTTCTCTGACCCGCAACACAATGAGACCGAGTACGGTCAGAAAGTAGAAGGTGTAGCCTGCAACGCCGTAGAAAGTGACCAGAGTACCGAATTCGCCAACGACGATATAAGCGCCTGTGAGGAGCGCGTTGAAGACCATGGCGTTGATGGGTGTGAAGCCGAATCCACCGTCGTCGTCGCCAATTAGCCGAGCCACCGTCCTGCTAGCCCAAGATCTCTTCTGCAGGCGGTTGATAGGCTCGCCAGCGCCGGGCATGCCTATACGTCCTAGTAGGCCTGGTAAAAAGCCTTCTTTGCCTGCTGCGTAGACCAAACGTCCGCTTGTGAAGGTTGTAGCATTGAGAGCGCCAAAGCAGCTAGCTGATACGATCAGAGAGAGCACGAGAGAGCCTATTCGGCCAAAGACCACGGAGCCGAATTGAACTGCTATGGTATTGGATGAAGTGATGACATCTTGGGGCAGGACAAAGATGTAGGCGACACTGGCGAAAAGGTAGGAGAGAATCACGAGGGGCATGGCGGTATGGATAACGCGGGGCAGGTCCCGGTGGGGATAGATGAACTCTCCAACGACGTAATTGGTGTTGTCCCACCCATCGAAGGCCCATAAGCCAGCATACAGCGCGACGGCCCAGCTACTGAGATCGTTGCTTGTACCTTCAAACCAACCAGTCGTCCTCCAGTCGTTGTTAGGGGTGCCATGCCAGTTGAAGCCTGTAGCTGCGACGACAATGCCGACGATGGTGATGCCAAAGAGGGCGATGAATTTAAAGAACATAAAAATATCCCCCATGCTTGTGCCGAGCTTCGTCGATACGCAGTTGAGGATGGTTACTAGCGCCAAGCCGGCCAATGCAACCCCTTTGTTTGTCCATGCGCTTGCATTCTCGGCGTCTGCTCCCACGACAGCGCGGACCATGTATTCTCCAAAGATGATTGAGATAATAGCTGCGGATCCAGGCTTCAGCACAAAGACCGCACACCATGTGAACAGAAAGCCTGCCCAATCACCAAAGATCTTTGACAGATAGACTTGCGCCCCTCCATTCAAGGGTATGGCGCCTCCCAGCTCGGCGTAGCTTGCTGCCCCGGTCCATGCTAGTATCCCTGCTACCGTCCATACCACCAATGAAGCCCCGTATGATCCCGCATTTATGTTGACCTGGGCTGGAGACGAAAATATACCAGAACCGATGATCAGCCCAACAATAAGGGAGAGGCCGTTCAGGTAGGTGAGGGACTTGTGTTTCTCAAGGGAGGCGCCATTGAGGTCCACGGGCCTCGAGCTTGGGTCGCCGAGGGCGGAGTATCCAGCAGCAGTCGAGGATAGGGGAAATAGATTTGAGGCAAAGTCGAAGGCTGAAGAGACCGAGTAGGAGCGGCCGTGAGGAGTTGGGCGGCTGGCTGCTGGATTCGAGGCCGCTAACGGGTCATCATTCGAGAGGGAGAGCTTTCGGGAAGAGGAGATGCCGGATGGAGAGGAGGATCTGGAACTGTGAGAAGCGCCTGCATCAGAAGAGGCGAGGGAAGCTAATTCGAGCGAGTCTCGAGGGGCTTGAAGATTTGCATATTGGATCCTAGACATCGCTTTCGTGGTTCAAGGTTGGTTATTGCTGCGCCCGCAAGATCATATTGCCAATTACTCCGTCTGGTAGCACAAGAGAAGCGGAAAAGGTCGTTGCACAATGTTTTCGTTGGATATAAACAATTGGAAGCCGCGTGCAGAGAACGGCGGCAGGAGACTTTCCAATTGCGGGCCGCGGTTGCACCTTCCGTTTCTGGATTAGATTAGCCGCTTCCAAATATCGACGTGATGAGCCTAGAATATTCTATTGCATATTTCCATCAATTCAAGAACTCCTTCCTCTCTAGAACTTCCCAATGCGTGGAGCGCTCTACATTCGAAGATGCAACGGGTATTCAGGACTTCGATATCGGTGCGGTGACATTCAAAAACCTTTCCTTTTCAACTTGGCACGCGGTTATGCAAGCCGACGACCTCCTCCAGGCTTTGGCGCAAACCCGCCATCACATCCAGGAGCCAGACCATTCAAGGCTAAACCATCCTCGTTCGAATCAAAGAAGACTCCCAAAGCGCAACCAAGAGGTACCGTGGAAGAATCAATAGACGATGTCAGCGAAGCCAAACCACCTCGTAGATTCCGTATAGGACCCGGAAAAATAGTCTTCTTCTCTCTCGCCGCATTCATAGGCTACAAAGTCTACATTTGGCAAATCGACCCCTACCGCTCCGTAATACTAAACCCTCAATTTTTTAATCCTTTCATTCTCAAAGCGAGACAAAAGGTCTCCTCAACCAGCAGTATCCTCAGTCTTCTCTCTGTACCCAAAGGCCAGAACACGGTGAACGTCGCCGAAGCATGGAAGACAGGCGTTTGGAGCGTGCAGGTGATGCAACCAGAATTACAGATTATGCGCGCGTATACGCCTTTACCGCCAGCGGATGACACAGAACCACAGGTGTTGAGGCTTTTTGTGAGACAGGAGCCGCAGGGGGAGGTTTCGAAGTTTTTGCATACGATTAATCGGGGGACGCTTGTGCATTTGAGGGGGCCGCATGTTGAGTATGAGATGCCGGAAGAGGTAGAGGAAGTTTTGTTCATAGCTGCTGGCACTGGGATTGCGCCAGCGCTGCAAGTTGCCCATACGTTGTTCAAACATCGAACAGCTTCTTCAGAAGATGGCCCGAAGATGCAGATTCTATGGGCAAATAGGCGGAGAGAAGATTCTTATAAAAGGCTGGAACCTTCCTTGCCCCACCAAATACAGGAAGGTGGGGTTCCGAAGCTGTTGGGTCTGGTTGACAATTGGCAAGGAAAGCCGAAGATCCAGCGTAAGGATACCGAGGACGAAAACCCTGCTCCAGAAGTATTGTTGCAAACCCCGCTAGTGGAGGAACTCGAGGCCCTAAAATCCAAGCATCCAGGCAACATCGCCATCGACTACTTCGTCGACGAGGAAAGTTCTTACATCACAGAGAGTCTACTGAGAAAGTATCTGAGCCATGCCGCGTCATCACGGCAGTCTACCGACGACGGTGCGATGCCGAAGAAAATAGTTCTGATATCTGGACCAGAAGGATTCGTCAATTTCTACGCCGGCGCAAAGTCGATGAAAGGAGGGAAGGAAGTTCAAGGCCCGCTTGGTGGCATGCTTTGGAGAATTGATCCCAAGGGCTGGGACGTTTGGAAGCTTTGACCGGTAGTTCGCCTTCGAAGATGGTGGAATTGTGCAATGTATATATTTGTACACGGATCCACAGCTCTATATTCTTAGGTCTCGTTGCTGTTTTCGTCGCTTATCATCTCATTGCTGAGCTCCTTCTCACCTGCCTTCTCGTCACTTTTCACAAGCTCCTTCGTCGAATGAACGCCCCTCAACAACTCCTCGATGACCCTTCCATTCTGGATAGTCTCCTCTACAATACCCCAAACATGCTTCGGCTCGACCCTACCGTACCAAATTCCTTTCCCTGCTAGGGGACTAGTGTTGTCACTCCCCCTCAGCTTCCACTTCTTCGGAATATATATCACTACATTCCCAGCGAATGCATGTCCCCCGATGTGACTGATCAGCGACACAGTCGAATCTAGCAGTGGATGCATCATACGAAGGTTCGAAATCTTGCCGTCCCTCGAGACGAGCTTTTTGGACCCGAGGACACCTTGAGGTTGCTTGCTTCCCTGATCAATGCGATCCATGAACTCCTTCTGTAAAAGGGGCCCTACGATACCGCACCTGGTATCACGAGAATTGTGACCGCAAATAAAAATGGACGGGCTACCAAGTTTGTGGTGATGGACGCGCTCCAATGTTGCTAATCTGCCCTTCAAACCTGTCGTACGTTTCTCGTGATTCAACATCTTGTTCTCCCGGATATGACGTTTCCATGCCAACTGAGAGTGCTTCTTCTCGGTCGAGATGAGGAATCGCTGTACGAAATCCTCGCAGCCTTTCTTATTATTTGGTATCCTTAGAACTAGGTTTTGCGGGTAAACATGGACGGCGTGGAAGTCGGTGGGGGGGTTGGAATTCTTATCGATGGAGGCGTCGCGAGTTTTAGAGCTATTGGTGATGAGAATGGGATGGGACGGCTAAACGTAAATGCTCACATTAGCTACCAAACTCAAACGCAACTCTTTTCTACGTTTCTCAGCCTACACTGCGTACCAAAACAGGGACCGTGCACCTACGTCGTGATATATGCCACCCCTCCCCACCAGACCCTTCAATCTCATTGCTAGGTTCCCTCCACGGATCTCCGCTCCCAGCGTATGTTTCTCATCTTCTATCTTACTGCTCCAGTCTGATCGTCCTGTTCTAATTACCACATGCTGTGCGTACGGTGGCATGGTACCGTTGAGCTGTTTTTGGTGGTCTATGTCTAGCCCCTCTGGCATCGCTACACAGGTGCACTGCGATGGCGGACATGTTGGCGTCGACGGGAAGTTGGGCTGGAGGTTCTGGGAGCGGATGGTGCTTGTGGCGATGGCGCGACGGTAGGTTGGGGGAGGACGAAGCTGACGGACGAGAGAGTAGAGACGCAGTGGAAATGGATTGACGACCATTAGGAGAAATATACTGGACTAGGCCGCCATAACAACATTTATCAGCTTGATTCAATGTTAGGTCCATATCAAGCACTCCTGAATAGGCTAGTATCGATAAATGTCTAACAGGGTCCACCATCCTCGGCAGAGAGATTCGATGTTGGATCCATATCAAGTGCACTCCTCGATGAAGCTAGTGCCATCTCCTTGATTTGGGTCCAACATTGAATCAAATTAATCGAAATCACAATATGCAGCATCCAGTAGGACCCATGGAGTGTCTATCGAGTAATCCGAGAGCCACACTGTATAAGCCATTTTGTTGAGATGAACTGGCAGCGACGATGTACAGCCTCCTACGCACATGTTTGGCGCCAACGATCAATACTGACCGCATGGAGGACGAGGAGATACTGGTTCCATCCTATGGCAGTGAGGATCTTAAGGTGCCTCTTCAGACCCATGGTTAAGCTCATCAGTCTTGAAAATGGGCAGCTGTACACTAGTATAGAAGAGGTCACCCCCTAACCGTCCACTCGTAGGGCTGAAGCCTATACACCCCTAAAAGGGCACCCTAGAGCCCGCCTTCCGGATACCGAGCCGGAATCTTCCGGGGACTGTCCTTGTCGCCTAAGCAACCCGTTCTAGGGCCACTTCTCCGGGGTCTACGGGCCTCAGCCCTACGAGTGGACGGTTAGGGGGTGACCTCTTCTATAAATATCATCCTCATGGAAAGGGATCCTCCATCTAATCACGCCCTGAGGTCCTTTCTCTCTTTCCTAAGGCTCCAGAGATCGGGCTTTATAGATCTTCTAGTCCGCCTACTCTAATCAATTATCCCCACGTGTCTTGCAACGCAGCGAACAACGATTGCAAAACGCCTACTAAGACTCTCTTGACTATCCTTTCGTTTTGGAGGCTGAAATCTTACCCTGTCACCTCAAAACACTTTTTGTTGAATTTGACAGACATAGACATTGATGCCCACCTCCTTTCAAGACCGGACGAGTGTTTCGAACTGGGCCCTTCAACAGGAAAGCCTACAGCTCGCATGCACTTCTGGTGTACAACATAGAGATACGAAAACCAGACACAGCGTTGCTCCCGCCATGGCTGGACAGAGTCCCGGGAATCGTCTAGTGATTGCGGATCCGACGACTCGTTGATCCATGCTACCAGTCTGAAATGGTAACGGACCTGGGCGCACCAGAAAGGATTCATGTGGCATAATAGCCCGAAGTGTTCTTTCGATAACACCAATTTTTACGAAAGAAAGCTAGGAAGTATTCCTCTTGGATATTTTGAATTCTCAACGTCATTCAGACTTCTCGAGAAAGCTTACAAGCGCCGTATCTTCTATGAACCCTATTCCTAGGCCGACAGTGCTATGGCGTATCCCTCGAACGATCACCAATACTGCGAATTACAATTCAATGGACGCTATCGCTTCGACCTTGAGTTACCTTGTCAGAGCACGCGGCTGATGAACGACCGCTGGGATCCATTCGAGTCCTTGTTCTTGAGGAATAGCTTCTCTTAGGCCTCCCGGAACTGCTCGGCATATGGACACAAGCGAAAGCACGTAACAAGTGGAAGCAACTGTAGTGCTGTAGAGCCGGCCATTGAGTATAGGCCAAAGGCCCAGAGATACGTGGCACAAGGCGTAGATGAGCTGGAGTTTTTGGCCAGGAGGGTTTCTTCGGCGAACAGCGATTTCGCTGGTAACGGATGAGCGGAAGAACCTCATTAGTAAAGTAATCTCATCATCATAGGCATACGAGCCAATCAATCCCTCGGGCTTTTCTGATTTTGAGTAGATTTTCTTTCTCTCACTGAAAGAACCATTTGGTTCCCTCCGTCGTAAGAGCAGCAAGTACATGCATCATACCACAAGAGCAAGTACATCTCTTAGGACAATGATGAAAAAAGCTCATGATCATAATTCCCGAACTGGTGGAAGCAGAGATCGTCGTTAGTTCTAAGCCCGCATCCTGACTTTTCGATTGGCGCATCGCAAAGCCTTCAGTCAAGAACGATACAACCCACTGAGGAGAACAAAAGTAATGTGGACTGGAAACCTTCCAAAACAAGCAGGAATGAAGTGGGACTCTTTGGAGAAAGGTAATTAGTCAAGGACATAGAAATGCCGATAGGTAGGCAGTCGAGCTTCGGATGAATACAGCTATCAGGATTTTGGTCTGATTTTTGGTTTGCATTGGGACTTGCAGGAGCTGCACGTCCTTGGTGACAGAGTAATTATTCATTGAATTGTATCCGTACCTGGAAGAACCCCTGGATTCCCTCAGTCCGGCAGCCGCGCTATTTCGCATTATTGGGTAAGTACAAGAGGACTATGACGAGACGAATGGGACTCGAGCTCACTTCTTTACCGAGCTGGTGGAAGCAGAGACCTTCGCTACCTCAATTTTGAGATCGCACCCTACCTAGATTTCCGATTGGCGGATGCCCTGTATTTAGTTGAGAAGTATTCGGTATAGGGTCTTAAATTTTCCAGAAAAGTGGGAGATGAGTGGAAAAATAGTAAGCCTGCTCGGAGAAACGTATTTAGTCAGAGATAGAGAAATTTATAAGCAGGGAGTCAAGGCTCGAACGAATACAGCTTTCAGGCATATTTTGGTTCTTTGTTTTATTATTTATCACCATCGAGGCGCCGTATACGGCAGTCCCGAGAGACTGAATAAAAGACTAAACGAAATTTTGGATTACAATTTGTTGCATTCTCATTCAGGACTCAGAGAAACCTTGCCCAGGGGATTCTCTCACTAGAAGATGCATATTTTGCATCATTGAGCAAGCATAAGAGAACTATGATGAGACGGAAGGGACCAAATCCGCCTCTACCGTACTGGTGGAAGGAGATTCGCCGCGAGCTCTGATTCCTCCTTACCACTCGACCTCATATGCAATTAACAAGGAAAGGCGCTCATACGTCTATACGGACTTTATTCATTGATATTTCTCAAATACATTCACATAATAGACCTGGAAGACCTTTATTATTAGAAAAGCACAAAATTGCCTGGTAGGTGGTATTTCGGGGTTTCTTCTTCTCCGCAACTACAGCGGCACCTTCGGCTTGACGTCTTGAGGTCCGCCGGGTTGAGCGGATTTACCACGGAAGTGTAAATTAGAAGCGCAGTATAGCTCACATCAGATTGAACTGGGAGAAAGAACCGAACATAGATCTTGTGTCGAGACATAGCTTCTTCATATCACAAAAGGATCTTTCTTTAAGGCACTTATCGCTAATTTTGGGGTACTAGTGTGCAGGACATCCTTTCTCGGCCATGTCTCTATTTTCAAAGGATCATGGTGTCGACCATTTCAGAGGAGGTATTGGGAACCTTGAGCGGGAAGATCGCAGACAACTCGGAGCCAGGAAAAGATGTACAGGAGACGTAGCATTGGCTTCGACAAATGTCTCGCATTTGGTGGGTCAATCTCCATTCCTGCAAGATTCGAGCGGGGCAATAGATAGGTGTCAGTTGCCAATTAACAGTAAATCGCTATGGGGTATCTTACGCCTAACCTCACAACAGCCCGGCATGAAATAAGGCTCGTCTCGTAGCAGTAAATGTGCGTAGATGATTAGACCGGTAGTGCACTTTGTTTCAGGTCGCAGGTTGCTTGTGTACTGTCATGATGCTGATGCTTGGATGTTGCGTCAGCCATGATTTTATTTAGCAGAGAGTATGGCGACTTACATAATCAGGCATTACTGGTGGTGGAATGTCTTGGGTATGTCGAGCGGGCCTTCACCCACCAACACACAGATGGGGACAAGCACAGGCAGGACGAGGGGGTGATGAGCACACAGCTTCGGAAAGTCTTGAAAGATCCTCGGCCGGCACTCCCATTGCCATACCCTCTTTTTTCGTAAACGGGTTTCCAGCCATGATGGCCCCCCAATTCTTTCCATCCATTGACCGCCTTATTCTTTTCCCCGTGTATCTCCTTATAGACGCACTGCCCTTTTTAAGCCTCACCCCCACCAACTCTGGAATAACATTCCCATCCCTCAGCCTCTCCAATCCAGCCGCCGCAGATGAATTCCACTACACGATGCTGTAAAGCTCGCATAGTAACAGTTCACCCGGCGTAGGAATTACGAGGTACGAACCGCTGCGCATTGTGTGCCTTGGGAAGGGGTGGGTGGAGACAAAGGGGTCGGACAGTACGTGGAGGAATTCAATAATCTTTGGCAGGGGGTCGAAGTAGGCGTAGAGGTGGGTGACTATTGTTGGGGCCATATATAGAGAAGAAAAGCCCGGAATCGTGTTGGTTGCGAGGAGTCTCTCCGACTCGGGTTGTTTACCTAGGAGCGGCTTGCTCAGTGTTAGGCATGGCAGCTTAGGCATGGCAGCTTAGGCATGGCAGCTCGGATATCTCCACACCCTATATGAAGGGTGAATCTTCGACAAAAACCACGCCATTTGCAATTGGAGAGAGATAGGGTGAGCGAGGCGAGCGAGGGTGAGGTGGGGAAAAAGAGTTTTGATCTCGGGCGGGAGCTGCCACAACTGTCGTGTTTTATAAAACGCCAAGACATAGAATCGATCAGCGATACAACAGAGAGCCAATCTTATGGATCGAAGTTCACGCTAGACCACCTACCTGGATAATGGCTATGATCACTTTGATGTGGAAAAAGGCTCCGACACCCCACACCTTGTCCATTGTACGTTCACGTATAGCGCGTTGAGCTTACCATTTCAGAATTCGATGTCATGGAGGACAGTGAACCCTCGCTTGCACGCCAGGACAGCGAGGCTATCATTGTGAAAGCCGATGAGGTGGACGAATCTGGCGCAGATATATCCACCATCTCGCCCAGTGACGCAGCAGAATCAGAGTCAGAATTCAACGCGCGCATCGAGTCCAGAAGAGCCCAGGATGCACAACCTCGTCCTCAAGGAAGTCCCAAGGTCTTGGCCAATGCTGTTCCTAGTCCCCCCAAAGCTGTCGCTCGTCCGATCCTTCGACGAGAAGGTTCAGCTCCCGCGCCGCCGCAACAGCCCCCTCCTCCTGCCCCACCAAAAGCGCAAGAGGAAGCGGGTAATGCTACAGATTCGTTGAGCTTGCTGCAATTAAAGAGGCTGGTTACAGACTTACCGAAGCTTGAGCCCACTGCGTATGCCTACGACTATTCGGAAACGAGGTCGTTCCCGGAGGAGCTTGAAGAATGGTTCTCATACACAGAGGAGGAGAGGTACATGCTGTTGCGAGCAAAGCAAACATTCGACGATAAGTGGGGACAAGCACAGGCTGAGCGGCCTGATCCCTCAGACAAGGCGCTAGAATGGACGGATGTAGAAGCAGAAGATCGGGAGAGCTTCATCGTTGGGGCTATCAAGGCACTAGAGAATCCCGAGATCTCGTCGCGGGTGAAGAGTTTGGAATGTATATCCTACGTTGCTCTCGGAGTATGGGGAGATACTGCTGGCTTGGACATCAAAGGGGACGAGACAGAAATACGACCTGATGACGCCAAATGGTTAGATTCTCAAAGTACCAAAGCGAAGCTCCAGCTTCAATGGATAGTCAACGGTACAAGGTTGCTCTGTAAACAAGGTGCAGTCCAAAAATTGCTTGACGTTTTGGCCAGATTGTGGGAAAGCGAACAGTCAGTTAGTCCACTGCTCTCGTCCACCGGTCTCATTTGGGCGACGTCCGCTTGCTAATAGCTGTATTACAGAGATGCCGATGCTTCGGCTGATGGAGCATCCTCTCAGAGTGAGACAGTGGCTTCTGAAAGATTCCTCAAGTTGATGGAAGTCAATCAGACACTTACCTCGTTGTACTTGCTTGTTGAGGCCAGCCGATGGCAACGCTCTAAGCATGAAGGTAGGTCCATGCGAGAGACTGTCGGTAAGTAAATTCAATGTTTAGATGTAGTGTACGGTAGAGCTCATTAATCCTCTTCCAGCCAGTCTGAAACCAAGTATTCTGCTAGTTTTGACAGAAATCATGGCAAAATTGCGATGGGAGGAAAACTCGTATATCCCACTTCCAAGGGTATGCGTGCTCTCATTGGAATCTTCGAGCTGTCAGCTGACTCCATTTGGAAGGTTCTACTTCTATTTTGGAAAACGACCTTGCTACTTTTTGGCGATTTGAACGACATAGAGACCAGCAAAGGTGCCTTGCGCAGGAAGGCAGACATTGGGGAAGACGAGCATGCAGAAAGCTTCATCACTGCATCACCACTCGACTACCATTTGTTTCGTCAAGAAATAACCTCTAAGTATCCTGCATACAATCCTCCGCCCCCTCTGGTGCCTATTGAGCTTGAGAATAACTCGATCTTGCCACCGCTGCCAAGTCATGCAAGTCGACGAACGAGCCATGACAACCTGCAATCTGTCATGGGAGCGAATGTCAGTGGTGGTGGGGGCTCTATCTTTCATCAGCCAGTACACATTGCGACACCTGCGCCCTCACCACCGCCATCTCCAGCTGGGCCTGGTGGCAAAGGTGGCAAAAAGCAGAATTACCAGACTAACCAGAACTTTCCATTCCTGTACCCTCCTTTGGATGATTCAAGTGATACGGTCGGTGGCAAGGGCAATGCTGAGCGGCAGGATCATTTGGTCGGTAAAAGATGGGAAGGTAGTGATGTTCCAGCTTCTATACTTGAAGCTGGGCAACTGTTTGCCAGTAGGATGAGAATGTCGAGGTCAATACGGCAGCTGTGGGATGTTCGAGAAAGATACATCAAGTATGAGCGAGGTTGGAACGGTTCACTCCAATATAATGATGACTCATCGCCCGAATGTTCGGAAGATGAGGACGAAGATAACGATGACGAAAATGATGATGATGACAGCGACGAGGATCGGGTAGAAGAAAGCCGTAAGCTGCCTCGGAAGCAAGTCAAAGGCGGCCAGGCCCATGAGGGGAAGGAGACGGATAATCAGGTTGTGCAAGACCGGCTCGATGCTGTGAACGAATACTATGTAAGTGCCACCACTATGCGAGATAAGGCAAGAGCTAATCTGTGTCCTAGCGCAACACGTTGCCGCATCTTCAGTCTTTGGTGATGGTACTTTGGCGAGTCCTATTCGGCAACGTGTCTGCGCTTGTGGCCCAGAATGGCCAGAATGGAATTTCATTCGGAGATGATGGGCCTGGCGATGGGCCTGGCAAGCGAAGAACCAATCCAAACTCATCAGCCAACATCAACGGCCTGGCAAACGGCCAGCTCGGCGACAATGAAGACGGTACAGACCCTATCGTCGAAGAATTGAACGCAGTCCGATCTAGAGAAATCTCATCGAAAGCCGTATCTGGTGTGCTTCTGATGCTGTTGAAATGGTTCAAGCTATCTCGTAAGTCTTGCTGAGTCTGCTATATAACCTCATAGCGATTAGACTGACTTTGCTAAGACATCCTCAAATACGAATATCTGACTCAACTGCTTCTCGACGCCAACTATCTGCCGCTTATTCTCAAGTACTTTGCGCACCAAGATGTAGATCGAGCGGTCGACCACAAAAATGATCGCGAGGATCTCGAGTATGTTCGCTCACCTACTCGGTTCCATTGTGCTGACTGATGTTCAGCTTCTTCTGCTTCTGTCATCTGAACTCCAAACATCCTCCCACATCACCACCGCAACATGCGTTATCTTCTTCAACGTCTAGCGAGGATGAAGCCGCTCCTCCACCAATTCTCAAACACCGCCGCTCACCCACTTCACAATCTCCACCACCATCTCCACCACCACCAGCCCCCCGACCTGAAGTGGATGAGCTCGGCTACCCGACGACAGGTACCCTGCCACAGACCCCGCTAACATCCTTCGCACCTCGCTTTTTCCTCACAAATATCAATCTCCTACGCCTTCTCCAGAAAATCACGAAGCGGAAAGCGCACCGCGCGCTACTTCTTGTGCAATATAAATCGAGCACGATCCTCCGCAAGGCACTGAAGATACCCCAACCCGATCTTCGTCTCTACACACTTAAGCTCTTCAAGTCCCAAGTACCCTACTGCGGCCGCAAATGGCGGCAAACGAACATGCGCGTCATCACGGCCATCTATCTGCACTGTAGACCCGAGCTCAGAGACGAATGGCTATGCGGCGGCGACGTTGATGGAGTTGTTGAGGAAGCAGTACCCTTGGAGCAAGCGGGCAGGAGTTTGGTGCATTGGTGGCATTTGAGAAATTTCAGAGAGGTGATGGAAGGCAAGAAGGCTAGCGGAGGCAAAGTGGGAGGTGAGGAGACATATAATTTCTTTGCGCGGGAATTGGAGAAGATGGGGTGGGGTTTGAATGGGATTGGTGGAGAAGAGCAAGAGGATGGAGTTGGGGGTGGCGAGGGAAATGGGCCGGCGGAGTTTGAAGGGGCCTTGCCGATTGAGGGATGGGCGTGAGTGCAGATTCTGGAAACCAGTTTAGCAAGGAATGAAGCGGAACCACTAATGTGTACCGAGGTTGCTACCAATAACATCCGTCGGTGGTACCTTTTCTCTATATCTTGCTCAGTGCCATGCAACAGCTGTCAAATTGCGGATCTGCCGCAATGCTTAGCGAGCTAACCGGCGCTCGCAAACTTCTAATGCAACCTCAACGCGCCCTGGAAACATCTCGATGGACTCAGCCAATTGTTATATGTCTCTCAAGGACCCTGCCCTGCAAGAGCACCGCACAGAAAATGCTTGTCCCCGTGTCATGCCCGTGGCGTCGTGCAACGCTTCCCACGGGCCAGAGAAGTAGGCTAACATTCAAATCACAGCCTGATCGTGGATCCCATCGCTACGGACGGTCGACAAGAGTAACGTGTATCTTTGTCGCTGAGATCTCGAGATAATTCAGAACAAAATGAGTTCTATGAAAAGTAAGGTCAGAGCCCCAGAGGAATGATTCGAGTAGATGGCGCTCGGGGAAGAACAGTGTCGTTCATACCACAAGGCTATCATTTTCTACTCCGTTTCGGATTCTTTACAACTTCTTTCCACATTGGCGTTAAAGTCTGTTGATCTGGCGCCATGATTCTGCATCGACCAGGTAGTAAGCTTCGAGCAAATGCGCCTGACCGTGTCGAGAGCCAACTTCGGAAAGGCAAATATTGAAACCGGCAAGCACGGTAATCGAGGCTGAAAGAAATCAGAAAGGCAAGCGCGAGGAAGCTGACTTCAGCCCACGATCTTTCGTTTTCTACCGTTCCTTTATCACTATTACCTCTAGTCTTAAAGCGCCTGTTCAGACCTCTGTTCACAATGCTTCTCATACTCGCCCTTCTCGTTGGTGTGAGCTCAGCTCAGCGGCCAAGCAATGCTTCATCATGTGACTACTACGCGCAGAACCCTTACGGATCAAATACCAGCCAGAGCCAATACCACATCGTTCAGCACATCGCTTTCGGCGGCCCTCCATCCAACAACACAATATTTCGTCTGATACCAGTGGCATCCTGAACCCTGCTTCCTTCGAGAATCTCAACGTTGACCTGCAGCCTTGGTTCAGTGGCTTCATCGGCTCGACAAACCTCAACAACCAGGCTGCGGGTGTTAATTGGCTTGACGGTAGAGGACTCGATCCGCTGTATGCGTATCTCAATGGCTCAGCGTCAAGCGTCATGCTGATAAATACGACATACCAATAGCACGCACCCATGCCAAACACCACTTCATCTACTGACTAGACCATCCCAGCCGACTCTTCACCCACTTCTTCCAAGCCTTCTCCGACCCTCCTCCCGCCGCCCCCAGCAGCAGCGGCGGCAGCAGCAGCTTACCCCTCTCCCTTGCCTACGTCTATAATCATATGAACCTAAAATACACCGATTTAGGCTATATTATCGACCAGCTATCCAAAGCCACAGCCCAATATGGTTTTTCAGAACAAGACAGCCAGACCCTCAATACAAATCTTAACAGCGATTGCAACGCTAAATGCCTACCGCCCGTTGTTCAAAATCCCGCCCGAGAACCGTAATTAGAACAAAATCGCCTCCGCTGCGCCATCTGGTCAAACCGCAACAGCCACACGCCTAGCCTTCACACCCACAACCATCTCCCCCACATCCTCAGCCACTGCAAGCACGAAACCGCCAAGATCCTCCACCTCATCCAGCCCAGACCTCAGCCCCAGCGCTATTGCCGGCATTGCGATCGGCGGCGCTGCAGTTCCAATCTTCGGCATTGCCGCCATCGTTTTTGCGTTGGGAAGGCGCAGACCGGTCGAAGCGAGGTCTTTTTAGCTGAGTTCTTTGGGTATGGCGGCTCCGCCCGGCGAGCAGAGGGCGTTTGCGAGCTTTACGAGTCAGACGCAGACGAGTCAGACGCATAGTCCGGTGTATAGTCCGGTGGGTCAGGGGCAGACCGTGGCGGAGATGGATACGCATGGGGGGGCATGGGGATGGGTGGAATGATTGAAGGGATTGTGTGGGTGAATGGTCGTCCGGAAGGAAGAGCTGGAATTGAAACTGGTTGGGGTGGGATAGGTGAATATATATAAGTAACCTTACATATGGAACGAGGTTTTGTCGAGGCCGTGCGGTAGTACCTCGTGACCTATCCGAACAACGATGAGCGTGATATTCGACCCTTACTTGGCAAGGCACCGGTGGCCGTCTTAGGGTAATAGGGAATGGTGCTTCTCCAAGGAATTGTTGAACGACGAATTTGCAATATTGCCTGATAGGTCTAAGGGCAATTTGGATCCTTACACATTCTGTGCGGCCCAGGGGAACGCGGAGGATATGGGCCTCCGAAACTCCTTTTTGATACTGTCAAATCATGTTCCCATCCCAACTCTACAAACCTCCAACTGAACTCCAGGCCAGCACAGCTCTCCCATTCCCTTCGCCCTTCACTCGGATATCTCTCCCGTGGACATCGACCGTGTTCCTCTCTCTACTACCACGCTGACCAGGGTAATCCCTCCATATCTCACAGCCAGCCCACCGCCTACTACCCAGGATCATAGCCGCAACCCGAATCGCTTGTGCTAGATCCGCCACTTCGACTAGCAATTTCTTTGCACGGAATGACCCAGCTAGGCGTAAGATGTGTGGATAAAATGTATCCCCATCTGCTATAGCTGGGTGGGCACTCTTCCCATGCTTTGAAGGCACAAGAGCTACTTTAGGCTCATATTTGCGCACAGATCTGGCTGTCGTGGTGTCGAAGTCCCGAGGGGAAATGTAAGGCGGATTCGAGACAACAATATCCCAAGTAGTGTTATCGACCCACTGATTCTCCGTCCATGCTGCCTCCCCATCTTGTTCAGCGCATATATCACCCGCGCAGAATTTCAATTGGCTCTTCGCATCGTTTTGTCGCAGATGTCCAAGCGCGATGTTGTGTGCTACATTCTCCTTTGCCAGGGCGATAGCGGCGGGCGAGATGTCAACACCTGCGATTTGGAGGTACGGGAATGTTGGGGCGAGCAGGGCGTGCAGGAGGAGTGGGATACAGCCTGTACCTGTGCAGAGATCGAGGATGCGGAGGGGAGATTTGTGGTGGTAGCCTATGTCGCGGATTAGGTCTAGACGGGTCTGGCGACCAAAAGCCTCGGTGATAAGCGAGGCTAGGTGGGTAGTAATGGATTCTGTTTCTGGTCTGGGAAAAGGGACAACGGTCAGTGACACTCGTCGATATAGGGAGGGAAGCGCCGCTGACCGTGGTATCAAGACGCCTGGTCTGCATATAACGTCGAGATCACCGAAGGGTTGAGAGCCGAGAATGTATTGGAGTGGGTTCCCCTTTGAACGCTCGATGCAGAGACTGTGAAGTCGCTGCTGCCATGTCTGCTGAGTAGAGCCTGACCCCCTGGCTGGCTGCTTCAAGGCATGTTCACGAAGCCAGCGAAGCTCATTGAGAGCTGAGGGAAGATGGCGACAAGGACGAAGGAGAAGTGGGAGGAACGGATCTAGTCGGCGAGCACGGCGAAGCAGAGAGCTGGTTAGACGTGGCATTCATGGCCATGATAACTAGGGTAGTCGCCTGGCATCATAAACCGATACCTACGTATGGAGAGGACAGATCATTGAGAATTAATATGGATCCAACATCAAATTTCCAGGGCTAGCAATGAGGAAGAGACCCTCCAACTTCCGACATCTCTGAAGATTCAGGATGAGCTTCTACGAATACAAAATTGCTGAGAGAAATGTAGATCAAAGCCTTTTCTATAATTCTGTAGTAGAGTATCCAGTCATAAGTCCTGTTGTTGGTGATCTATTCCAATTGGCGTGGATCTAGGAGGTCTAATTTAGGCTCATGTCATAGACAGAACCACTACTGTTGTTAAAAACCTACGTTCCAATTCGCAGATCAAATCAAAGAGAGAAGAGACGACTAGATATGATTGATTCTTTGCGCGTTGGAGGCTACAACACCTGACATGCCTGGATGTGGTAGCCATTCGCTGGTCGTCTTGATGCTGTGGCAGACCCTTCACTTGTCTTCATTCCCCTTTACCGTCCGTCTTCGTACCCTCGAAAGGGGCAATGAGGCACTAGATCTAAGATCTGTCCCTCAATTTCTGCCTCCATTGCCTCCCGAATTCGCTCCAGAAGCTTGTTCCGCATCCAATTTCTTCCGCAATGCATCTTTGACCGCCCTATGCACTTGTGCTATGGCCTTTTCTATGCTGTTCGCCCCCTTTGCGTCAGGGAGAAATGCAGTGAACCATTGCCCCTTCGGTTCACATGGATCACCGCATAGCTCGAGGAGATCGGCGTACCAGGTCAGGTAGTCGTCAGTGCAGCAATCGATCTCGATGTCTTTGTTAGGCCAGAGGGCTTTAAAATCGGCGTTAATGTCTGTGCTAAATGGTCGGGAAGGTTGAGATGAGGCCATAATGGAGGTATGGTATCGGTATTCGGGACAGATGGTGGTGAAGTGATTGATAATAACGAACGGGTAAGATTGTAGAGGATGAAAGATGATGGAATAGAGGTTTAACAGAGGAGACACGCGGAGAATTACTCTCAAACTGGTGGAGATTCTCCCAGCAGTCTTCTGCAAACGCCGGCACTGGGGGAGCAATCAATTTGAGAATAACTCCCGTACCATAACAACGCCAATCAGAGTCTTTCATTACTTGATCGAGGCTGCAGCATAGATGCACAGGAGGTTAACGGCAATGCAGCTTGGCACCTAGCTTGCTGGCGTGGTATGAAGACGATTGTAATATCCTGCTATCGAGGGACGCAAGAGCTGAGCTAAAAGACCACCGCGGCTGTAAAACACTAGCTCTCACGCGGGACGAGAGGATCAGAGAGCTTCAATACTCAGATTAGACGAGTGATCCGCGTGAAACGTGTGCGGCCATTGAGCAAAACTCGGTACGATTTCTTTCAGTAGGCTCTTCTGACATTACTGATTTAGCTAGAAACGAGTGAACAGTATTGGGCAAGCTTTAGTCTCCTGCTCCTATGGTACTCGATACGGCAGAAATTGAAGGAAGCTAAGTTATAACGAGAGTCTCTTGGGAATTGGGCGTCTAACATGCGCCTGTGAGGATAGAACAATGCACTGCTTAGTGGGAGAAGGCATATGTTGTACTTCGAGAGCCAAGACTTTCCGTGTAACCCACATGAAGTCCAGCACTTTTTTCTTATAGATATCTTCAATTCAAATCAGTAATCTAATGAACAGGTCTTGTACGGAATAGTATCAGTATATTGTAATTTGGAACATAACCAGAGAAAGCTCATCAGAGGCTCGATGAATCTCGCGGGCCGATGCCGAGCTGCTCCTAACTGGGACTAGCCTCGACTATCGATTTCGGCGCCATCAATCGCAAAGAATAGGACGCTGCATATCACACAACGATCCAAAAAGTGGCCATGGATCTTGTAGCCGGTGTACGTAAAGAAGGCAGTCGGTACGTCAAAGATTCTCCCACCACATACGACAAGACAAACTGACAGCGTTGCTCTTGCAGCGGTGGGCGCGGCGAGTTCAAAGTAAGCCTCCACTCCTCATTCTTCTGGTCGAATATGTACTTACGGCTCCTAGTGGGAAGATGTTCGCGATTCCCAACATCGCGAGAACTACCTCGGACACTCCCTTATGGCGCCCGTGGGTCGCTGGCAAAAAGGAAAAGATCTCAACTGGTACGCCAAGAACGACACTTCACCTGCCGCACTGTCGGCCGCAGAAGCTCGTAAAGAGGAGATTCGCAAGATCAAAGAGGCGGAAGAGAGTGCGTTGAGCGAAGCGTTAGGGTATGGACCTACGGTGAAGAAGAACGCGAATGAGACGCCGATTGGGAAGAAGGAGGTCGCAAGAGCTATCAAAGAGACGGCTGAGGGGGATGAAGAGGACGGAGCGAAGGGCGTGGGCTTTGGAGTTTTCTCTGCGGGGGGGCCAGCCAAGGAAGAGAGGGACGTGCTTGGAGGTGTGGGATTGGAGGCTGGTAGTGGAGAGATGGTGAAAGTGAGGAGGAACAATGATGATGCTAGAGAACATAAGAGACGGAGAAGCAGAAGTAGGGACAAGAGTAGGGAGAGAAGGCATCGGAGGCATACACACGCAGATGAGCGGTCACATCGAAGGCACAGATCCAGGGATGGATCGCAGCGCACGTCCAGGGACACCTCTAGAAACAGGCGTTCGCATCGGAGAGATCGGTCGAGGGATTATGGGAGGCTGAGAGATGACGGCCGGCCTCCCCGAAGACTGAGGGAATGGAGCTACTCACCTGATCCCGGTAGGCTTAGGCGGAGAAGGTATTCTGGAGATAAAGATAATGACCACAGAAGATGAATCAGAAGGCTTTGTGTTCGCTCGATGCTGAGGCTCCAGAGTAAAGACAGACACGATGGGCGCTGACCAAATACCAACTGATGGGCCTGCGAGCCCAGCATCCTTCCAGCTCAAGTCTCCGGACTTGTATCACGTTGAGCACCACGCAAATGGAGAGATACCCTGAGAAGCCTACAACTATGCTGGATTCTACCACTTTGAGCATTGGAGTAGGGGCGTTTGAAGAATACCACAATTAATTATCGAGGAACGAGGACTGAGCGAGGAACGAGGACTGAGTAATGGGTATATCTTTTTATGAATTACTACTGAAAGCGTCGCCACCTTGATGGAAGGTTCGGCTTTGTGCTGATCCATCAAGATTTCGGTGCTTTCCAGCAAGAGAATGATCTGAACAGCGACCACTATAGATCACTTCTCTACAGCTCCCACGGTCTTTGGCTACTCTGCACCTGTGCGAAAGGCACAGTTTCAAATCGCCCGTCGTGGCCTTCAATATTCTCAAGGGTGGTGAATTCCTCTTCCTGATCGTGTACACGAGCATGTTGCGTGAGGCCACTCTGCGAGGTGCATGTCTTACCGCATTCGAAGCACACGTAATATGGCCTTTCATCGACCCCCTCTTCGAACTCGTCTTCCCGTTCATGCTTGGCAATATGCCTCGAGAGACCGCCGTAATTCTTACACCATTTTCCACACTCACCACACCTTAGTGCTGAGTTAGCAGATTGAAGGTCGGGGTGGTACTTACCATGATGCTGTGTCAATCTGCCCCGAGTCTGGAACTTCTGCTTGCAAATAGAACAGCAAAATCTTCGTCTTGGATCTTGTCGATCTGTCGTCGGTACCATCGCCGGGCCCTTGTGACTGAACCTCTCAGCTGCGTCAGCGTTGCTGCGAATCCCGTTCCAGGCCTTATGTGCTTCAGATATTGGCGCTCGTACTTCCTTCATGATAGGGCAGTAATCATCAACCTTTTCCTGTTTCATGTTCATAGACTCTTCCTTAACGCGAACGTCTGGAAATAGGTCAGCCATCGGGGTACCATCAAGGCCGGGACTTACAGGTCCTTCTCCGGCACGCACGTCAGAGATACCATCACTCGCAGTATTGAAATCGAAAGACGTCTCCTCAATCGAAAGCGCGGTCGGCACTGGAGTTAGCTTGTCGAGGTAAGCCATTGTCATGGAAAGCGACACCTATGAAGATATTTTCAATCTGTACACTGGTTTGAAGGCTTGTGGTGAGTGCGTGTTTGACCTGTAGGTGCTGTGCAGACCAGGTATACTAAACGAAGTCGGTGTGCAGAAATACGATAGTTTTATGTTGATCCGCAATCAGAGCTTGTGTTGTCAGGAAAGAAAGGGCCAAAGCATTTCATTCATGCTAGAATCTCTGTAATACAATAGCCTTATACTCTCAAAGGAAAAGAACAAATCATGTTGTCGGTCACACAATAGACATTGAAGGACCAACTAGTATGACTCCCACAAAGGTAAGTGGCTCGAATTGTACACACAACGCTAAAAATACTGAATCTTTATCTTTACGATTGTGTCGACCGAGTAGAGTCGGTTTTGGAGGCAGACTAGTAGAAGCTTTTGTTTATTTGGTCAGGTGCTTCTGAAGCTCTTGGATAGCCGCTGTCTGGTCTGATTGTCAAAATGGGATGTCTCCAACTGGGCATTGTTAACAGTTCAAAAGGGCCAAACGGCCAACGGACTAGAATGGAGACGCCTTCACAAGCTAGAACATTTATTGTACATTATACTCAATGATACGTGAGCCGACAGCTAGCCAGGACTAAAACAAGCCACCGTACCAGTACGATGCCGCAGCAAACATTCAAATTCATGACTATATCAATCCATTGAAGATCAGGAAAAGGGAACTGGTGCATCCTACATCCCGCAACAATCCCGCCCGCATCCCGCTGTTGGAGGAGTCGATTACATAAGCAAAACCATAAGCAAAACTTTACTCATATAGCTTCTTAATAAGAGATCCTAGATAGGGACATAGGACTATTTATTAGAATCGTGTCAACTAACGACCTTTACCGCATTACGAATGCCGCCCGCTTCCCGCCCGCATCTCGCAAATCCCGCATCCCGCAAATTTAGCGTATTCAATACCAACCCGAATCCTTGGCATTTTTATTTCCCACCACAGCTATACTACCCAGTACCAGCTCTATGAATAACACTTCTAATAAACTAACCTTATATAAGTAGAGAGCTTTGCTTAAGGTGATTCTAATACCGTAGGAATCAGCTTAATCGAATGGATAAGATCGAAGATATCACAGGTTAAGAACTTTGCTTAAGCCCTACCAAACCGAGTAAGCCTACTACCTATATTTTAAGCGTTATAACTCAAAGAATACTTTCTTGATTGATTTAATTTCTAGGGCGTTAAAATCGCCTTAAAATGGACTATCTACCCATGTAAGGTTAGTTAGTTAGAAAAGTTATTTGTAGAGCTGGTACTGGGTAGTATAGCTGTGGTGGGGAATAAAAAAGCCAAGGATTCGGGTTGGTATTGAATAGGTACGCTAAATCCATCCCGCATTTACAAATCCGAAGAAAATCTCGCACATCTCGCAAAAATCCCACTTTCCGCGTCGGGCTATAAGATCTCGCCTGTATCCCGCATCTCCCGCATTTCCGCATCCCGCCCATATCTTAGATCCCACAAAGATCCCGCCCCTAAAATTGTTTTGCGCGTCCTGAGTAATACATTACCATTCCCAGGATTACGGATTGTATGGACTTGAAGCTAGCAGCGATCATCGGGCATGTTGTCTATCAGGACTGCAGATTCTCGACTCTTAGGATTGTGGGCTCAGGTATTGGAACAGTACAAGGTGCCTGATACTGATTGCGTTCGAAGTTTCTAACATTACTCCTAGGGGCGATGATCTTAGCTAAAACACCTCTGCTTACTGAATTATCGGTAACCGACATGGCTTTTCAACGAGTGCACACTATCAGTTGTTATGTTTAGTTTTGTCCTCCATTTACTATCACTACTACCCTCCCATCTCAACTCATACCTACAGAAGATTAGTCTGAGACCACACATCACGACAATCTCTAACCATCACCCCACACACCTTGCTGGAACCGAAACTCAGCAAGCTCCTCATTCCTCGCATCTTTGAGTTCCCCAATCTCTTCCACAAGCGTAGAACGAAGCTTCTGCATCAACGTCCTCTGCGCAGGATCTATATCGGCTCGTAAAGAGACGGTAAGTGCCTCAATCTCTTCCTCAATGTCTGTGACGGTGTTCTTGCAGCACTTGAATATATCCGCCTCTGTGCGACAGTAGCATTCGCGGCAGAGAGAGGGGGTTTCGATGAGGTGTTGGCTGATGATGTTACACACGCCCACGCATCGAGATGTCTCCCTGTCGTAGTGGTCGCACAAGGTGATAGCTTGGAAGTGTTTTTGGTGACCGCATTGGGAATGGAGGTGTAGGTAACCGGTACACATTCTGTTTGGGTTTGAGAATCTGAGGTGGATAATTTGGGTAGCGTTCGGTCGGTGGGTTTGGATGGGTTCGAGGATTTTGTTGAGGGATAGTGATCTTGAAAGTGAAGTCTTGATACTATAAATACCTGACTGAGTGTCGAAAGGCATTGTTAGCCGGAATTTTGCTTTGATCAAAGACGACAAAGCCCCGATACGATCTTATACTCTCTTCCAACAGCGTTCATTGTTAACTTTACCCTGACAAACTGTGCGTTAGTAGGCAGGACCGATTTTCTTTGACGATCCAACAATGGCTTAGACAGGAGAACAAGATTATCATCCCAGCCATTGTCACCTTTCATGCCTTTCGAAGGTATCAAAGACCCACTCTGCGTAAATATACGGCATGCCGCCCACAATGAGATTTTCCTGTATCCCACTTCCAATACACAGGTCACAAGGTCAACAGCTCCATTCAGCTCACTAATAATCTGCAGCGCAGATCACAGAGATCTCTGAAGTAAGCTCGCAGCGACTTTTAAACGACACGGATCATTTGACTATGTATCCAGTCGGTCCAGAATGCGTGCATCGTTCAGAAAGACCAGTCCTCGCCAGACTTTCGACGTGGACTTCAACATGGACTTTGACCAGACCATCGGTTCGAATTTTGGCCTTCATAGTGACGTCCCAGTCACTCGCCAGCACCACATCCATCGCCAGATTCCTCTCACGCAGATTGACGGCTTGAGCGAGAATTTACAAGCTCTTAGTGGTGTAGTAACGGACGTATCAACGATGCAGGAGATGGATCCTGCATCAATCCCTCTTTCTGAAAGGCCCACCATCCCACAAAACCCTGACGTTCCAATCACCCGCAAGCATCGCCGCGACCGCCACGCTCCTCTCACGAGCACCGACGGCTTAAGCGAATACATGCAAGCGATGATGCCTCTAAAAGAGTCGGTCAAGGGTGCGGGAATTCCACGGAGGCACTACGGTAATCCTTCTCCTGAAACGGCTCTTGGCTCACATGCACCAACAGCCGAAGAGATCGCGTGGACGAAAAGGCTCGAAGCGAGGATGCAGGTGCGAAGGGCGCGGGCAGTGAAGGCTGCTCTGAAGGTGGAGAATGCACTAGTGGTGTCTGGAAAGCGAGGGTTGGGGTCGAAAGATATGAGGATGTCTCTAGGCGCTAATGTCCATGCTATCACAGAGAGTGGCACAGCGGCTGCTGGAACGACGTTGATGGCGAGGGCTGTGAGGGCTGGTATCTGGGGGGTGTTTTCGAGAAGGTAAGCTGCTTATGGCTGGTCGGTCACTTTGGGTGGTCTATTTTCATTTTTGGGCTTGCTCGGTGGACTCGTCTTTATTGGCAACTTCCTATCGCGCAAGGCATTTTTTGGTGCGGCTCTGCCAATTTTCGCGCTCAAACTTGCTTGCCAGCCTAAGTAACACCAGATCAGTCTATTAAACTCGATACGTTCAAATTCTAAGTAAAGTATGACCAGTTGCCACCCGAAGATCTACGTCCGTGCGAGAGACAATAGACTTTCATTCTGAGTAAGTAGCATTCAGGATGCCTGAATTTGTTGAACTTTGTCAGTGAGTAAGCTTGTCACCAGCCTTCTAGATGAAGATCTCAGCCTGGGCTCCAGTCTGTGTACATATCTCGAGTATCAATTTGGAGATCAAATCATTGCAGCCGCTGCAAGATCATCCTTTCCTTCATGAAAAGATAGAATCGAACTCAATGCCGTCGAGTAGAGAGGATTGTTTTTCCCGACAAGCCGTCTCCGACCGACTAGGAATCTTTTGCACCAGCTCTCAGCAGCACCAAAATATTGCCTACAAAAGTGGATGTGCGCCATTCCAGATGATGGGTGAAGCTTACCTCTCCTACGTACATCTTCTGTAGTCTGCTGACGACGCAAAAGGTCATGAAACGTGGGTTCTGATCCGTCAAGGTCTTCGGTTCGAAGCAAGTCATAAGCTAGCCTCTGATTCAGATCAGCTTTCGATGATACTATTCCTAGTCTGACTTAGATGTTGTGCATGATTAACTCCAGATTCGAAGAATTTCGTAGCCTCTGCATATCGAGCATCTTTGAAGTTCTAAATTCCCCACTGGAACGATCTCTGTACCAGTACGACTTTAAATTTGCCCTCGTCATCTGATACGAAGTCGGAGTCGTCACTCCATTCGTTGTTCTCTTCGGCGACGCTATCTGCAACAGTTGTCTCCGGAGTTAGTATAGGATATGAAGTTGTATCGGTCTGAATAGAGTTCCTCTGGCCATGGGAACTGTAAGGAATCCATTGCTGTGTTCTCGCTGTCCTGGTAACGTCTGATGACGCATCGTACGCGGACGAATTGGCGTAGTGATACTACCTGCTCCACTGCTGGAGTCTATCCCAGTTACTATACTTCAAGTGGTGATGACGGCTCTTGCACGGCGCTTCGTTTACTCCCTTTAGCCCAAGAAGTCGGGATTCTTGAAATGCTCGGGTAATTTGTCATTCGTGGCTGCGACTTGTGCGTTTTCAAGATTTGCAATCCTCTCCATCAAGCGCTCAAGCGTGGTAATCACACCGTCTAGCTTTGGTTTGATAGCTGAGCCTGTTTCCCAACATTTTTTGGGATGAGGAGGCTTCGCTGTCAGACTGGAGTTCGGTATGGCCCTCTCGAGAGCGGCGACCGTTCTTGGAGTATCTCGTACAGCATTATCAATGACTTGCCAGACCCATCTACTTGTGGTCGAGTGTCTTTTGCCATGGCCTCCATAAAAGTATCAAGACTGTTTTCCACGGCATCGAGTATATCTTTTGTAGACTCTTGACTTCAGACTGCAGCGCTTCTAGTGACTTGTCGACAACGGTGGCCGATGTAATGAAAGTGTAGAGCAAGTTTGAGACCGAAAGCACTGACTCGCTATCATCGCTCACGGCGCCCACGATTGAGAGAGGATCCATCTTCGAATTCAACGTCGATTGATTGATTTTGCTGATTCTGTAAAAGTGTAAGACGTTGGAATGTGGATTGCGACAAGAAACTGACCTGAAAAGTGCCTGGGCTGAAGCGCGGAATGAGCCGCAGGCCCATTCATCCCCCGGGCTAGACTCAGGAAAGATCTCGTGGCGGTGGTGGCGGTAGCCAGCTCTAGGGGAATCTCCGGGTACGGATAAGGAAGGACCCCAATTTATTAACCAAAGACCCCACACACTCTATACATAGACCCCAATTACATCGCCAACTATCGAGAATCTAAATGATATTGAGTAATTTGTAGAGCCAGCTCACTCATGTAGTAATGAACATATAATCATACCCTCATCAGCCATAGTTGTCGATGTAAAGTCGTCTTTAAAGTGGAAATTTTGGCTGGTTCGAGGCGGGCGTGGAGGGGTAGGCTTCGCTCTAGGGCTCCTAAAACTCAACCGACCACGCTCTACAATTTCATCACAGAATTTCAAATCTTAAAGTCACTCGTTGCATTCTTAGGGTCAATATATGGGGTCTATCGTTACTAAACTGGGGTCTATCCATATCCGTACCCGCATAAGAGAGAGAATTCCTGCTATACTCTTGAAAGGACTTCTAAGTTTACAGCTATTGCTAGTAGCTGCACTTGAGAGGCTGTCGTTGGCAGAGGTAGCATTCGAGGCTCGAATACCTGTATGCTTGTCTAGATGCGAGCCACTGGAGCTGTCAGCGGTGCTTGTGGCGTTCTCAAAAGACGAGCTCCGGCCGTTCGGAGGAGTAGTTCTTGCAGCAGCATCCCCTGCAGCACTGCTTGTTGCGCTGCTCGTTGGGTCTTCACCGCCATCGCTGGTCAGGCCTAGGCCGCCTGCTCCGCCTCCTGGGTGTCCATGGCCATGATGATGATGAGCATGGTGGTGAAGGTGGGCGTTTACAGAGTGAGATGGTGTTTTCAATGTGCTGTTCACAGCACCTAGTGAGCTAGGGTTCGAAGATGGCTTGTTGGAGCCGTCTGTCTCAGTGCTAGATTGACTGATACCGAAAGTGTTCGAAGAAGGTGCGCTGAGCGCATGTGTTGAGTTGGTAGAGGCATTATGATTTCCTATGCCTATCATACTGAAGGGCGAATTGTATGAATGTGTGGAAGTGGCAGTCAGTGTGGGGGTAACTGTTGTCCTCACTGTGGTATTACGAGGTTCCTGTTCATGACTTGTGACAAGAGCAGAGACATTAAAACTTGCAGTACCATTACTCGCTGTAGAAGAAGCGCTAAGCGATCCAGTGGCTGCGGGCTGCAGCGAAGACATCTCTCCTTGGATCGTTTGAATTGACGGCGTTAACGAAGATGTTACCGTCAGTGCTGCGACAGAGCTTCCAGCTGGGTCTGTTGTGGTCGGGCATGCCGACGACACTGTCAACTCTGAATTATTTCTGGTAGTGCCGAAATTAGCAGTCGGACTCCCCAAGGAGCTTGCCAAGGGCAACGCAGAAGAAGGAATGATCGCGCTGATAGACTGGATACTGGCGGCTGGGCTTGATTGCGAAGTAGATTCAGATGGTAGAGAAGTGCTTTCGGCACCTCTGAGCCATTCTCCATCTATCAGATTGTTAACTGCTCCAAATATCTCTGTCACATGGTCTATGCTCGGGCTGTCGGAAAGTGTATGATGACCAGGAAAAACAGTTGGTACAGTCTGCGACAGGTCTGTAGCTGGCATGTGCGGCGACGTGGATATGGGTGTCGTGGGCAACGATGTGCTGGCTTCACCATTTGGTATCGTGTTGAATGCTCCCATGGCTGTGGATGTGGCAGGATCGGCAGGCGTCTCGATCAAGCTTGAGGAGAATTTCGATGCCATTAAACTTGCTTCACTCGATGTTGTCGCCTTTTGACTTATCGATGAGCTTATGATCGGCGAGAGGCTCCCTGAGGACGGGGGCGCGCTTGACGAGCTAGCTACTGCAACTATGTCTCCCGTACTGAGCTCTGTAGTCAGACCTTGTGATGTGGCTGGCGATGAAAGCGCTGAGCTCGAAATAGCATTTTGCGCAAGAGACTGGCTAGTGAATATTTGGTTCGAGGTGGATGCCATCGATTCGGAATTACTTATCAATAGTGCGCCCACGGATGATGCACTCGATGAGGATTCGCTTGCCACGGATCCAAAAGAGGAGGGGAAATTGGGAGAAGAATCACTGAGGGAAGATGTGATCAGTGCCGGGTCCACAGTCGTTGATGATTTACTCGGTTGGGAAGCAGTTGACGGAGACGCGCTCGATGAATACCCATTCGATGCAGGAGTAAGCGATCGGAATGTACTTGATAAGCTCTCAGTCGACGAAGAACTAGCTAAAGATGAGGATGTGCTTGTGGTAATTGGGAGAGCTGAGGAGGGCGTGGAAGAGACAACGCAGGACGCCGTGTCGTTGATGACTTGAATACTTTGCCAGTCGCCGCTGTGATCGGTCCAATTATAACAAGCTGCAGGATGTCTGTTCCAAACTGTCACACTCTTGACGTAGAATGAGTAACCTCCTGCTGGCGGTGGAATAGGTGTAATGCCTGCAGACCAAGGGTTATAGTGGTTGGGATCACCCGCGTCCCACAGCCCGGCCATGAGTTTCATTGGAGTCTGAGGGTACTGGTTGTTCGTTCCCAGGCAATCTGACGCTTGCAGAGTACGGACAATAACACCGTCTGCTTCCCAATTTACTCGTTCCGGTGTCCAGTCATAAGCATAGGTATGGAACTCCTTCATCGGTGTGGGGACGTTCGGAGTGATGGAGTGATTGTAGAGCCCCGTAACGCCTTTCCCAAACCAACCCGTTTGCACCTCCCAATCAAGTGTGCCTCGGAACTCCCAGTCTAGTTCGTCGAGATCATCCGACAGCAACATCATGTCACTAATTATCCCTGGTCCAGGTGCGGCTTGGACTACAAACTCGGCACGACCGAAAAGGAAATAAAAGTTACTGTACAGCTGCGGCGAGTCGTATTCTTGCAGAAATTCGAGCTCTGCTCCGTTCCGTCTTCCTTTGGTGTTGTACGTTACATTGCACCATGTTGGTACGGTCCAGTCTGATGGCTGACTCGTCACTTGAGTGAAGTCGATGGAATAATAGCTGCTGTCTAGACCCGGAGTTGGTGGGCATGTCACTGAATTACATTAGTCTAGTACATTATCATCTAAATGAGTGTTCCTCACCGTTTGTCGGATCACAACTGGTATACGTTTGAGCGAAGATCGTAGCTATCAGCCCACAGGCAATGCTGTAGACACGGAAAAGTCTATGAATATGCATAATGGAGGGTGAAAAAGGAAGGATCACAACAGCACATGTAGGGCGTTCAGTATCGATATAGCGGATTGATAGCTCGAGGCGGGCCTAAGCGCTCTGGAAGTATGAAAGGTTGTGACAAGAGTGCGAAGAGAACGTGAGGCAAAATCGCTGCCTAAGTTCACCTTGCTCCGACAAAAAAGCAGAATCATAGTCTGTGCAACTTGAGTCACGAAAATAGGATGAACCATAATCTGTCGAGATGGCGAGCATGCTACAAAGGCTTAGGCATTGTTCATAGGGGCAGTGGACTTTTTATCGCCGGAAGCGGCAAACGCTTAAATCCCATCTTCTTTGACCACGAGAGCGCCAGACTACACGCGTCGACGATTTACATCTTTAGGAGGATAGGAATAGGTCCTACTTTGCCTTTGTTTTGATCTTAATCAGCCAATAGACACACAGGAATTGGTGCTCTCACGGGACTACAACGCCGACAAAGCAGGAAGCAGTGGTGATATCCAGCTCTCGTATCGACAGGAGAAGGAACGCCATAATTGCCGTTCCGCCTCCGGTACCACATCTCCCACAACTTGAAACCTTTTGGTTCACTTGGCAACTCAAATGCACATTTTGAGGTAGGTGAGACGGTATTGAAGAGATATCATTAAATCTTTTCAGCATCATTGTGGCGGCGTTGAGCGAATCCAGGTACCTCTTCTACTACATCCTTTGTCTTCAAGTTTTTGGATCGTCTAATGAATGGCCAAAACCTCCATTAGTCCCCATCGTTCTTCACTTGCTCCCACGCCTGCCCCCACACCACGATAGATCCAATTTGGACCTGTCCGTCCGAGCCGGGTAACAATTTCCCGGATATTCAGATCCAGGAATGCAATCGCGGTCGTCATCTTTGAGGTTCTTTTCGGACATACCACGTAATCTTGGGGCCGAAATAAAAGATTTGCGATGCTTATCCATGTCGTTTTCTTTTGATGTTCGATCGCTGCTCGACCTCCGCAATCCTGTCGACAGACATCGTTGTACTCACAAGACAGCAAGGTAAAAGTGCAAGCTCTCTTATATTTCTTCATCAATGAGGCGCAGAGAACATGACTTTGAGAGTTTGATAGAGGGTAACGTACAAGCTGCCGAAGTTTATGAAATCAATCCCTTAACCCACCCTTTCAACCTCACGCCAAGGCTTCCCTTGGCTGCCATAGTCTTCGATCTCTGATCACTTTCGACTGAACAGTCTGTTCCCTCGTCGTTCATTATGCATAGACTGAAAGTCTTTGGTGGGTGCAATAGATGATCGTTAATCCGCCGGTCTGACAACGACTCCCACCACTTCTGTGACTGAATATCTCGCATATACTGCACTGAAATCAAGGACATTGTTGAGGTCACCCTAGGCAAGCGTCTCTCTGGCTCACGTTTAGTGCTTCGAGAGACCCAGCTTGGCCATTCTTCTAGCATTATGGCCTCATTAGGGTCATAGCTGTACGGTATGTTACCACCGAAGACTTCATTCATCCAACAGTACCCAAGCTCTGCAACTGGTTGGTTCTCAAAGAAAGGTTCATTTGGTAGCGCGAGTGGTTGATCTCCATGGCGAGATTCAAGAATGGCTTTCAGGAAGCTGATGTCAGCGGCGAAATTTACGACGTGCGCCAGCTCATGACATAACAGAGAAGCCACTTGGAGCTGAAGGCCGAGAATTTGTTTGTGCTTGGTATATGGGCGTTTGAGAAGTTGTTGAAGAAGTCGGAGATACCTTCTGTTGATCTTCACGAAGCCGCCCAAGCCTGTAACTTTCTCAGCGGGGATGATACTGATGCCATTAGAATTGATACCGAGGCAAGGTGTCGCAACGGCACAGCTGTCGTCGACAATATCGTCTAGGAATTGGAACGAGAGCGACCCGGCCAGGTTTTCTAAAGCATACAAGGTCTGTTCACTGACTTCTGACTCGGGCACGCCGCTTCGACTAAACTCATATACTGGCAAATTTTTGTGCGTCGTGGATGTCTGGCGTCGAGTGGTATAGATGATCGAGTGATAGAAGCGAAGACTTGCCGGACTGAGCAGTAACAATGACGCTAGACGGAGCATGGGCTCCAGACACTCGTATTCCTCGATTGTCAGGGAGCCCCACCTTGGCAAGCTTTCAATCTTGCCATACGGCTTCATCGTCGTCATGAGAAAGCCGAAAACGGGATGAATTGAAGACGTCAGTGACGCACACGACCGACTCTCGCCTTGATCAAGGTAGCCGTGTAGCTTCCAGGTACTCACTGATATCTGGGGATAGGCATCTCGTGATCTTTCGTCCATGGTGGAGGTCATAGAATGACATCAAGTTTTATGACTTCAAAGATATTTAAACTTACTTAGTAGGCCGCATATACAACTCACCTGGATGCTATCGCTCAATGGAACATCCAGGGCGAAGACAAAGGCGGTGGCGCTTAGGAAATAATGCATCACATACTCCACAAAGACTCGTCTCTTTCCCACGATTTCCTTTATTTTGGGACCAGATGCGTCCAATTCGTCACACTCTTTGACAATGCCATTTTTCAATGGCTTTTTACTCGTAGATTGTTTCGAGTATAAGCCCATTGTTCCGCTCAAACGCTTTGTCATTGCAATTGTTAGAGAAACTTTTTCGTATAAAATCGATGTCGGCCGTTGGAATCCTAGAGCGACCGAACGATTAGGAGAGTAAAGTAATACCTATAGCATACACTGCATCCATTCGACACTTTCCGCTTGACATCCGAGAACCTCGCCAAATTTCCACAAAATGGCTCACCTCTTCAAGCGCGCGCCAGGACCTCTCGGTCTCACGGCCAAAGAAGCACGTTCTGACCTCCAGCTCATGAGAGGTCCCATCAACGACTCAAGCGAACGTATACCTGGCCCAAAGACCTCCAGAACCAAGAATGTCACCAAGAAATCCAAGAGCAAAACGAGGCAGGTAAGCAAGAACCACTGTCCTAAAGTAATAAAGACCACAAAGCCTTGCATAATGCATACTACGCTTGAAAATGGGGATGCCTCAGAACAGAATATCGAGCACCCAGCCGCCCACGAGGAGATAATTGCCACTGAATCAATTCCAGGAGGTGTGGTCGCATCCGAAGGAACAATATCGGAAGCATCAGAAGAAGTCCTCCGTGAAATGTGCTCGAATTCTGTCCTACTCAAGGTTGGTTGCCACTGAATCATTCATGCGTTCACATCTCTGGGTTATGCTATGGTTGTGGCGCGATTTTTGAAGGTCATTGGAGTGGGATCTGTCCTGGCTGTACGATTGCTCAAGAGACGAAGAACGCATCTCAGAGGGAGGTGTAAGTAGAGTGATGAATTTGACCTTGGGGGCCAACATCTACTAACTAGGGTAGTACCTTGGGTATCTTTGGTAGACGGACGAAGCAGGAAGTTTCAGTCATCGATTGAGAAGATGGAGAAGCCCTATAGAGGTCGATATCCTCACTCTCAACGAGATAGCTCCAGACCAGGTAGCTGTGGAATATGTCAGATAGGTAAAGCTTTATGCCTATTGTTGAAATGAATCACCATTGAGGGTCCTCCAGCCCATTGTTCAGTCTGCGTATTTTGGTGAAGGTGACCATTTCTCTGTGGGATTGCCCTCACTTTTAGAGGTCCAGCCTCGGCTGTTGTCTCTCTTTAACGATAAATGTTCGAGATGTCCGTCCAATCGCCATTCGTGATCCAGGTCGCTCCCAGTATGGCGTTTGGATGTTGAAGAGAGACATAGAGAGTATTATTTGTTCCAGCCAAAGAACTTGGCTGTGGCGGTCGAGGTGAGGCAGCGACAGAAGGTGCGGTTTAGTACAGTGAACATGCCAGGGTCTCCTTTTAGAAACGACCATACCTGCTTGTTGTGTTGGGAATGCTGCGAGCGTGAGTAAGCCCCCCAGCTCAACTATTTTTCGCGGTATACTATTATCAGGGACAGCATTATCAGGGACAGTATCGGTGAGCCCTTTATAGGCCTTAAGTTCTTGTAAGTATTTGCATAAGTTTTAGCGTTTTCCTTATCCTTGACGGAAACATCCAGATCTGATGATACCACTGGATCTCCTCAAGCAACTGTAGCGGGGCCGGATCCACATCTCATGGGATCAGACGAAGGTGTTGGTAGAGGCTAGAGAGCGTTGGATTGCAACTACCATTCCCCGTCAGCCTGGCTTACTAAGCAGGTCTTGGCTTAGGGCTAGGGCAAGCCCCTTGAGATAATACATAGCTGGTAACTGCCATAGTTACTACTCCTTAATGAACTATATCAATATATAGAAGAACCATACCTATGGACGTTATTAACGGGTTATGAGCCCGGTATATAACGTACCTACTGCGTAGTTTATTTAGCGTATTCCTAGGGCGAGCTAGAGAGCCGTTAAGGAAATAGCGGTATTTTACGCTTCTTATACCGTTACTTTAGGAGTAAAATCCCTAAAATCCCTAATATTAACCACTCCTTATCCATATTACTCTTAGGTATAATGGGAGGTAATAATAATATAAAGATCCCTAAATTAAGGGGTAAAAGTAACTGGGAGTTATAAAAAGTCGATATCACTACCGTTCTAGGGGCTGAAAAAGTCTAGGGGTATACTATCGATAAAGAAAGATATTAATATCCTGTCGCCCTAGATCCGCTAATTAGAATACTAGTATACCGAGATAATAAGGGAAGACTATATAAAACTTTACCTATTACGCCGGAAAAGAAGAAGGAGTATAGGGTAGCTAAAAAGGAATACTAGGAGGAACTAGGCGAATAAAAGGATAACTATAAGACGGTATATAACCATATTCTATTTAACCTAGAACCGAACCTAAAGACCTATATCGCCGGCGTTACGAATAGTACTAAGGCGATAAATATTCTTTACTAGCTTTTCGAGTATTCTAATACGTAGACCGTCGACTTATATATACACTAAATTACTTATAAAGACTAAGATAACTTTAAGTCTTTACTAGAGTACGGGAATTATATAAAGACGTACTAAAAGAGGCTCGCTAATATAGGAACTCTATTACCCGAATAAATACTAGCGTTATACTTTAGGGTAGGAATTAACCCTGAATTATATATATACGTCGCTAATATATAGAGTCTAGTTAAAAGAGATAAAACGATATTTACCTTAGACGACATACTTAATAAGCTCCTAGAATATAATAATCGTCGATAGGATTCAAAGGCGTTAACGCTAAGAAAGTAGAATAAGTATAGAAATAATAGGAGTGGAAATCGTAACACTTCTAACTATAAATTAAGATCTAGGAATAACTCTGTAAATCCTAGCTATAAGAAGGGTAAAAATAGTAGAGATTATCGAAAAGATGAATCTGATAGTAAGCCGTATAAGGAAAGAAAGAATTACGAGGGCTATAAGGGGTATTATTTTACGGAAAATTACTACTACCTTTATAAAGATAAAAGGCCGGAAGGCTAGGAGGTATATAAAAGTAAATAGTACCTCCTAGTTAAGAACCGTATTAACGGTTTAGGTAAAAAGCCCGCCGAGGCTAAAAAGGTTAAGAAAATACTTATTTCTAGCTATATAAATAAGGCCAAAATATTAGACGATAAAGACGATACCTTCTAGATAAACTCAGCCGCAGATATTTATATCATACACGACTTCTCCCTATTTAACAAGGCTATATATAAGGAGAAGCGACATAAATTCGTAGCAATTAGGGACGGATCCTAGTATAGGATTTATAGTATTAATGTTATCAGTATTAACCCGCTTATTAATAGTGATTATAAGGAGCTAAATCTCGTTAATATATATTACGTTCCTAATATAGAGTATAATCTCCTGTCGCTAGGAACGTTAGAGCGGAATAATTATAAATTTCAGGTAACTAATAAAAGAATGGATATCCTAAATAAATAAAGGGAGCTTTATTTATCTAGAACCCGTATCGGGACTAGATACTCGCTTAATTTAAGAAAATCCTTAACTACGTTTAAAACTAGGGCGAATCTTTTTCTTCTACCTCCTATAATTACTAGTCCTTTAGTTAAATCCGGATCATAGACTTAATAGTATAGGAGGCTTTATTATTTAAATATAAATAACGTTAAAAGGCTAGCGTATTTATTAGAAGGAATAGACGTTTAGAAAGCTATATCGCTTCAGGCCCTAGAACTACCTACTAAAAGATATAAACTATATATTATAAGGTATTAACACCGTATTATTATTCGTATACTTAGGCGATCCGACCGGATAAAAAGAGCTACCGATTAAGGCGAGTTAGTATATACCGATATCGCCGGCGGTAGTTAAATTATATATATACTAAAGGGTAAGCGTTATATACTTATTCTACTTAATAACACTACTAACGAATTAATTATTTACCTACTTACGAAGAAGTTAGATACAGCTAATATAATGGGCCCTTATTTCGAGTATACTAAGAATACTAGGAGGCCCATTTAGTACCTTAAAAGTAATAATACTAGTAAAAACATAGGTGGAAGGATATAGGCGTTATTCGCTAAGTATAGAGTTAATTAGATTCCTACTACTATATATAACCCTAATTAGAATAGAGCGTTAGAACGATATATCCGCACGTTATTTAAACGTATAAAAAGTATTCTATTTAACTCTAAGCTTCCGAGAACCCTATAGGGTAAAGTTATTAAGACGGTTATATACTACTATAACCGTAGCCCGATTAGGAGTCTAAGTGCTATGACTCTATATAAAGCGTTAATAGGTAATAGGCCCTTTATAGGACACCTTCGTATATTCGGCTATATCGTATACTACTATAATAAGGATCCTAATAAGAAGAAGCTCGATAATAAGAGCGTTAAATACCACTTCATTAAATACGACGGTATAAATAAATTCCGCTTATAGGACGGTAAGAAGATAATCGTTTTAGCCTATATAATATTCGATAAAATCGTCGATCCTAGATAATTAGGCGAGAATAAAGAAAAAGAGTAGTATACCTTTTTAAATAAATTATTAGAAAATGAAGATAAAATATCGGACGATGATTATAAGGCTAAAGAATCCTCTACCGATAAAGGTAAGATAACCCTACGTCCTATACATAAGAAGTCGTAGAACTACGCCGCTATAAATAACCCCTGGAAGAAGGTCAGGCCCGTTAAGGGTAAAGTATATAATAAGAGTGTCGGTAATAAAACGTAGGATATTAGGCGAGGTTTCGCTGTGCGCGTTATTAAAGTAGATGTTAATTTAATCTCTAACGTTTTTATAACTATCTATAAGGCTCTAAATAGCCTAGATAAAGAATAATAACTAACGGTACTCTAAGAAGAATTTAATTCACATAAAGTTTAATAGACTTAGGATTTAGTATTAGTACCTAATAATAGGAAGGTTCTATTAGGCCGCTAGGTCTTATCTATTAAAATAGACTCAGCTAGTAATATTACTCGATATAAGACGCGCTAGGTCGTAAAAGGATTCCGATAAATAAAAGGCGTTGACTTTAACGAGACGTATTTAGGAGTACTAAAGTCACAGTCCTAGAAATTACTACTAGTATTTAGTGCGAAATTTAACCGAGAAATCCATTATATTAATATTATTACCGTATTCCTAAAGGCCCTACTTAATAATATAATTTATATAGAGTAACTTTATAGTTTCCGGAAAGGTAAAGTAGTTTACCTATTTAGGAAGGCCCTATATGGCCTTAAATAGGTACCCCGAGAGTAGTATACAACTCTTAGGGAATTCTTTAAAACTATCGGTTTTATACGGGTTAAAAAGGACCACTTAGTATTCGTTTATAAAAATGACTCCGTGATTAGTCTCTATATTAACGACCTACTTATTCTCACCCCGACTATAGTATTAATAGAACAGCTGAAAGAATAACTAAATACGCGTTTCCGTGTTAAGGATTTAGGCGAGATATCGCACTATCTTAATATAAAGATTAGACGAAATCGTCAAAACCGCACTATTTATATGAACCAGGCCAGTTACATTAATAAAATATTAACTAAACTTAATATAAAGTACTATAGAAGGTAGAAGACTCCTATAGATCCGTTAATTCAATTAAGAGTAACTACTAACGACTACGTCGCCAGTAAAGAAGATTTAGAAGGATTTAGGAAGCTGATCGGGTATTTATAATAACTTATTACTATAACTCGCCCTAATATCGCACATATAGTTAGTATCTACAGTCGTTATTTAAAGATACCACTTTCCACCCATAATACTATACTTAAAAGGATTATTAGTTACCTAGCTGGAATAACTAAACTAGGACTACGTTATAGCCCCAAAAAAGGAACTAAAAAGCTATTAATAGGATTTATAGATTCGTCCTAAAGAGACTACCTAAATACTAGGCGTTCTACTTTAGGGTACGTTTATTTCCTATAGAATAGACCTATTAGCTAGTTAATAAGACGCCAAAAGACTATCGCTAGGTCAACCGTAGAAGCAGAGTATATCGGTAAAGTAAATACTACTATAGAGTCGAAATTCCTGGTACCCCTACTAATAAAAATGGGATATATCTAGGAGGATATAGAAACTATTCAGTTTATAGCTAATAACTAGGTAGCTATTAAAATGGCTATTAACCCCATTAATCACCCTACTACTAAATATATTAATTCTAACTACTATATTATTCGCGAAATAGTCGCTAAGATAGGTATACTTTAGATCAACTATATACCGACGACGACTATAATTACGGATGGGTTAACGAAGCCCTTAGGCCCTATAAAGTTCATGGCCTTTAGTACTATACTAGGGCTCGCGTCGGAGCTAGTATAGGACTATAACGTCGCCATAGTAGTATTACTGACGGTCAGGTAGTTAATAAGAGCGTTAGATTACAACTACTATTCCCCGTTAGCCTGGCTTACTAAGTAGGTCTTGGCTTAGGGCTAGGGCAAGCCCCTTGAGATAATACATAGCTGGTAACTACCATAGTTACTACTCCTTAATGAACTACATCAATACATAGAAGAACCATACCTATGGACGTTGCTAACGGAGAGTTCTATACATGTTTGCGTCAGGGCTACTACGTCGGCAACTGATAGGAGGTATTCACGTAAGTTGCGAAACTTCGGCAAAGAACCAGTATAAATGCCAGTACAGTGTATCTGAGTACGACGCTAACGCGTCTAATTAGCCCTGCGCCACACGGATCTCTTAGCATTGAAAGACTTGGAAACACAACAAGAGGAAGAGACTTCTATTCAAGCTATGGATGATGTTTCTAGCTAAGTATAATTCTGCTAATATATAAACTTCATAAGGCTAATAACTAATCCGACCCTTCAACTCTCCCTTTATTAAAAAAATAACGACGCCCTCGGAGTTGTCCGCTGTAAATGCGAGGACTTCCAGTCCTCATCTAGGGGAGCAAGTATAAGGCCCGACTCACTATTTAAAATCATGAGTTTTGGCCTGTATAAGGAAAGTGGCGAGATAGTTAATCGAGAAGGAGGTAGGGCTAGTGGCGAGGGGGTACTAATAACGAAATACTACCCATATAGTACATTCTAGTAGTTATTTTAAAGGGTTAGCGTAAGGAAGAAAACGCTACCTAAAGTCAACAACAATAGCTGGTATAGGAATCGAGTTCGATAGCGTAATCGAGGAGAAGGTATGATATCTACTTCAGCGCCGGTTATAGTAGGGACTCGGCAGGGGAAATAGGTTACTTTATTAATCGTGAGTTAGTAGGGGCGGTGATCCCTATTACCCTTAGGGCTGGTATCCCTATTAATACCGGTAACGGGGTTGCCTAGTCTGTAGGCGTCCGTAGCCTAGTATAGATAGTACCGGTGGGGATAAATATTACCGGTAATTATCTAGAGCTACTGACGCGCTATAGTAGTGTTTATCTTCGTATTCTTAGTGTCGCTGGTTATACGTGCTCTCCACTACCGGTTCTAGTCTAGCTATGTTATATATTCTTGAAAGGGTAGGCGCAGTATATAAGACCGACTCCTATCGTCTTAGGGGTAGGAACTACTAAGCTAGCGAAAATAATAAAGGCGGGGGGTACTATAAAGGCTATTAGTATTACTGAATCGGTTGTTAATACTACTATATAGGCGGAGCCGGTTAAACTAAGGGCCTCTACTAATAGGTAGGGTATTAAAATAGCGGCGCTAACTATTAGGGATACGTAGCCTATTAGTATAGCGATTAGGGCTGAGGTACAGATTACTACTATATTAACGGAGGTACGTACTCTTATCTAGGTCCTATAGCGAAAGAGTCTCCGAATAATACTACTTATAGTACTCTCATAACACTGGTTTTACCTTTTAATAACGCGTAATTTACTCTTATAGGACGCTAGTCTCTCGGTATCTCCCGGAGACGTTTTTTATAAATATCGGCTTTTAACTCGTTAGGCCAGTTAAATATAATTTAGCGTTATTAATTATACTAGTAATCTTTACCCTCCGTATCTTATAGTAGGCGCTAAGGATATAGGCTAGATACCTTATTATCTTGAAATATAAAAGTAATTACTCTATCCTCGATAAACTTATCCTTAAAGTATTCTTTTAGGAAATCCTTATAAGTCTCTAGAAGGCTTTATTAATATATAGTTTCTTCCTCATCCTTCTCTTTACGAGTTTTAATATTTACCCTCTCCTCTAAAGTTAATTAAATTTATTTAACTTTTTTATCTAGATAAAACTCCGTGACCTATTTATTTAACTTAGTACTATAGAAGTTTATAATTTATTAATAAACTGCGAGGCTCCGTTATTTATTCGCTTTCATTTCCGTTACCGAGGGTTTATAGATCTTTAATATTAACTCCTAGTCTAGTACGACTATCTTTCCGTCCTATTTATCCTATAGTTTCTTTTATTCCTCGTTAATACCTATTTCGTATTCTATTTTTAATACGATAGTCCTATCTCGGGTAATCTATTATTATCGCTCGAGATCCTAGAGTTATTATATATATGGGTAGGCCGGTCCTTTAAAGAACTCGTTAAGTTATTTAATAGTTTCTTTACTTAGCCCCTTATAAGACTTATATTCGTTAATATTAATAAACTTTATATACGGAAAATAGTATATAAAAATAAGTATAAGTTCTAGTGGGGTTATTTACGTAGGATCGTTTATACTTTCTATAACTACTTTTACCTAAGTGTAAATATCTTTATATTTAATATATTAATAAAAATAAGTATTAGGAGCTAGGTATTCGATAAACTACGGGAAGAAGTACCTTCGTAGATCCTTAACCTCTAGTTTTATAACTTTAGTAATATATTAATATAATTATAATAGCCGGTACTCCTTTTCTACTAGTACTTTACTATCTTTATATATAGTCTTAAGTACGGGCGTTAGCTCCTATCGGTATCTATTTAAAATTTAATTTATATAATTTATTAAATTCCGGGATATACGTATATACTCGGATAATATAAACTTTGGCTCTAAGGTAATAATTAAAGTTAATAAATTAGTTATAATCTTATCTAGCGAGGTTATAACTTTGGTTTATTAATTTGATTTCACCTTTATCTTATTAATGATAGTATTTCTAATTACTATCTCTTACCTAGTAACTACGAGCGCTATCTAATAAAATAACTCAGCTTTCTCTTGTAATTATTTAATAATATCTAAGAGATCCTCCTTTTACTTTTCTACCCTAGTTTTTACGAGCCTATCTAAGTTTATTAAAGTTAGTAGTAGTTTATTAACGGCTTTTAAGTCTAGTAAATTAAGTTCCTTTTATAAATAACTAGAGTTAAAAATATCCTCGTAGATTATTTAATATATAGTGTTTTAGAATATAGTCTTCTATATTTCCGTAGTCTTTTTATATATAATTTCGAAAGGTTTATATAGGCCTTAATAGACCTATTTATCTTAATCTAGACCAAACTTAAGGTCCGGCGTATTAATAGAAATTATACTCGTCTCTTTCTTACCCTTTTTACGCTTTACGGGATAATTAATATTATCCGTATTAACCTCGGAAACGATATAGATTCGAGCCTCCGACCTTCCGAGGGGAGTAATATTTGAATACTAAAATTATATTAATAGTTACTATACTTCCATAGGTAGCGCCGGCTATTATATATACTATTAATATAGGGTAGGTTACTAGTGTAATTTATTATAGTCTAGTATAGGGTAGTTATTAAGGTCCTAGACTAGGTTATCCTATTCTAATAATAGTTCTATAATCTCTTCAAAGAGCTTCTACTACGGTAGTAGTAGTAGGCGGCTCTATTATTACTAGGTAGAGTACTATAGTAGAGGACTAGACTCTCCCTCGCTAGTAATATTATATTCCTAAATAACTTTATAAATATTTTTTATTTAGGCTAGTTTATCTCTTAAAACTCTATTACTAGAGGTTAAGATATATTTCCGTGAACCTCGAACCTATACTACTCTTTTAATATTACTAGTTTTATTAATTTATCGATTCTTGCCCTAACGAATTTAGTTAGGGAAAATATTAATTTCGATTAAAGATCTACTCCTATAGGCTCCTAAAATTCTTATATAAAGAGGGATAGTACTATTATAGTATTTATAGTATACTACTAAAGTCTTAATTTCTCTTTCTCAAGAGCTTGGTTTTCTAATTTCTACTTTTACTTCCTCTCCTATCCTACCTATCCTCTCCGCTATATCTCGGGGTCTAATTTACTACTACTAATCTTTATAGTACCTAAATATACTTTAAATAGTAGAGCTAGTAAGGCTATAATAGGGCTTAGTTATTAAACGGAGTAAAGTAAATCTAAATAAGGGTTAGGGTTTAGCGGTGTAGATAATATATAACCGTTATCCTCTACTAATAGTAGCGGTAGTATAGTATTATAGTAGGTTCGATAAATAAAGTTTAAAGATTTAAAAGATAAGATTCGGGTTAATATCTTAAAAGTATTGAGCGAAGAGTGAAACTTATAAATAACTACTATTAAGTATTTAGCCGTTTAGCCGAAGTTTAGCTATATATACTAATTCGAAGAAATAAATAAAATGGAAATTTACTCCTAAACCTCCCTTTATTCAAAAATAACGACGCCCTCGGAGTTAGATTATTTAATAATATAAAATTATAATAGGCTAGTAATTAGCGAGACGAAAATAAAAGTTAAAAATATATATTCCGAATATTATATATAGCTTAGACTAGGAGAGTACTACGACTCTCCTACTAATTCTATTTAGTATTATCTTTATTTCTTTTATAACTATTAGTATAGTTCCTTATACTAGTAGAATAAGTTATACCTCTACTATAATAACGGGTTCCCTTTTATAGTATAATAGTAAATCGTTAATACTATACCTCTTTTCTTTTCCGCTATCGTATATTTCTCTAATATATCCGCTTAATCTATATAGAGTTAATCTCGTTAGTAGCCTTCATCGGCAACTTAGGAAACCCCGATTTTTACACATTTTACACCGAAATTGCATAAAATACTGGAAATGCGTATCTACTCATGTCCCACATTCTAAGTATATTATACACCGATTAAGCAGCGATATAGCACCGATTTAGTAACTTTTTTTTTTTTTTTTTTGGACTTTGACTTTTAATAGCATCTAGACTAGGGCCCCTATATAGGAATATAAATATTTTACTAAATCTATTTTTAGCCTAGATTCCGAATTTTTAATTAGATTTTTACTAGCGTTGCCCTATAGGGCTATAAAGCTACTTTTAGGATTAAGTTTAGCGCTCCCGCGCAGACCTTAACTCTAACTTAAAAATCTTGGCGCCAAGATTTGCCAAGGCTGCAAAATGCGCATTTTGCACCGATTAAGTAGCGATTTTGCAGAACTGTTTTTCCGGACTTGCCGATGTTAGTCTTAGTTATTTCTACTCTAGTTTCCGCCCGTATTCTTTCGCTTTAATATAGTTCTAGACGAGGACTAGATCTCCTAGTATTAAGATTCGCTATTTATATAAGTTCTTTCTATATTTATAATACGTATATAAGATTACCTTAATAGATAGAAACTTATTCTCTTCTCGTAAAGTAGTAAAGATTTAATATTAATATTATAGTAACTCTTCTTCAGCTTTATTAAATACGGGGAGAGGTATTAAATTAATATCGAAATAGTATAATTAAGGCTCGAATCCTAGTATTAGTTAACTTAGCGAGTAGTTATGGATTTTTACCTCTTTAGTATTTATCTTTAATATTCCTTTATATATAGTAAAGAACTATCCTACGTTCGTTTATTTATCGATATATTTTTTATTTATAAAGATTATTATTTCCTAGACTCCCCTCTTTAATAATCTTATCGAGGAAAGATAATTAATAGGGCCGGTAAAATAATTTACTCTATATTATATAAATATATTTCTTATATCGTTATTAATGAAATAGGATCCGTTATTTAAATATATACCCTTTAACTATCCGAAGACTAGGGAAATATAATTCTCGAATATATTAATAACTTTAATAATTATATATTTAACGTATAATTTTACTTAGGTGAATCTCGTAAAGTAATCTATTACTAGTAGGATATATATTACGCCCGTAATTAAATACGGAGAGTTTATCGGGCCGATTTAATCTATCCCTAGTATAGATAATAGGGCGAAGTATTATATTATTTAAATATTGATTTTAATTAATTTCTTCGTCCTTAGTTAGTAGGAGTAGTAATTCTATACCTATATATATATATCCTTGACTCTCGTAGGTTAATAGGCCCTTCTTATAAAGAAATCTAATATTAGGGCTATTATATAGTATCTATAGTCCTCGTATACTATATATAGGAATCTAGGTACTTCCGCTTCTATAAAATAAATACTTTCAGCGCTAGTACTTTTATAGTAATAGAGGATCTAGGATTCGTAGGGCTTTAATAGTTTATAATACTTTACTACTTCCTATAAAAATCTCTACTAGTTCCTTAGTAACTTTATTTAGTTTATTACTACTTCTTTATTCCGTATATAATTAATGAGCTAGTAATATATTAGCGAAATTATATACTTTTCTATTCGATTCTTTATTTATTCACGAATCTACCTTAACTTAAAGTATTATTTAAAGTCGGCTAGTTATAAAGTTATTATAATTATATAGTCCTAATCTTGTACTCTATTAATAGATATTAATCGAGTTAGTATTCGGCTGAGACCGTCGGTAATCCCAATATACTAATCTCGCGAAGGTCTATAGACTAGTTAGAAATCATATTCTCCTAACTAGTTTATTTAATTTAATATTCTATCTTTCTCCGTCTAGCCTTTAATGAAAATTAGTATTAGTATATTATAATTACTATAGATTTTAACCGGATATTTAGACCCGATAACGAGTTACCTAACTTTAGCTAGGTATTTAATAATAACTAAGTATTCTCTTTCCGAATTAATATACCGGGATTCTATATCGTTAAACTTAAAGAATAGGAATATAATAATTCGTTTATTAGGTAGGAATTTCGGGGAAGTTTCTATACTAGCCGGTTAATTTTATAGTTAGAAAAGATACCCACTAACGGTTTCCTAGCTAGTATTAATTAATAGGTAGAATTATAAATCCGGATCTACTCTTACTATAGCGTTGGATATAATTACTTCTTTAATTACGTTAAAGGACTCTTATTAGGGATTTCCTTAATTAAACGTATCCTTCTCGATATATTTACGTTAGACTATTAGTTTCTTAGGCCTAGGTTTACGAATTAATATTTTCGTAAAATCCTTATCGTATACTTCGACCTTATTATTATATACTTTTTTGACTTTTGGCTTTACTAGTATAAACTCGAGGTAGGCCTTTTTTATTTATAAGATATATATTACTCGTCTAGGGATAAAGATTCTTAGGAAGGGCGTAAACTAGAGGAAGGTATCTAATTCCACTCGGTTAACTAGCGTAGGCTATATTTGGATCTTTTTATAGTATTTAATAAAAGGTCGTAGGCCTACGATACTCCCTTGAAATCCTAGTAACTTAAAGTTATTTATAAATACGAAAGTCTTATACCCTAATAAATAGATAGGGTTAAATACGACTCGGGGAAAATAATCCTTATATAAAAACTTGAATAAGGTATCGAATCCTATAGTTACTATAATATAATTATCTATAAATACTTGGAATATATAATCGTTATAGTTTCCGATAAAGGTTAGTATATATTTTACCCCTTCGTCGTTTACCGGTAGAGGTTTAAATACTAGATTAATAAATTAAGCGTATATATAAAGATTACCCTTTAGCTCTTATCCTATTCTTAAATATACCTATTAATTATTTAACACGATAAATCCTATTTTATTAATATCCTCGATCTTTATTAAAATCGCTTAATAGTTATTTAATATATCGGAATTAAAGAAAGCCTAGAATAACGGTTTAATTAAAGTATCGATTACTTTTTTTAAGTAATATATAGGGTAGCTAGATTTAATTATAAATAAATTAACGGGGATAAAATTATATATAACTCGAAGTAGGGGCGAGTCCTTTTTCTTTAAAGGAAATTTAATCCGATAGTTCTAAAGGCTACTCCTTTATATAATTATATCTACGTCTTCTAGCTTAAAGAAAATCCGGTTAATAAATTCTCGCTCTATTAAAGTATACCGGGGAAGATTAATTTTAACTAGTTTAATATATACCTCTAGTTCGATAGAGTACTCGATTAAGTTAGTAGGTTAAATATCTTTAACGGATTTCGTAAAACACTCTTTCTAAGTATAAAGTATTTATTTATTTATAATAACTTTCTCGGGGGTATCTATAATCGAATTAATAATAATACCGCTTTCTTAGAACTATACTTCGATAATATTTATTAACTCTAAACTAAGCGGCCGTTATATAGATCTATATTATATTAAAAAACTATTACCCTTCCTAAATAAGTATTTTAGCGATAGTATTACGACTTTTATAACCGAAGCTATTAAAACCGCGGGCTTAAAATCGATAGAGGGAATCCAATATATTCTATAGTATACGAGTACTACGGCGGCTAAATAGGTATCTATTATTCTAGGTAATTAAATCGTAGTTATTACTATAAATTAATTTATTAACGTAGTATTAGGGTTAGTCGAGCCCTAACTCCCCTTTAGAAGGGAAGTTAGAGTATAGCGTTTTCCTATTTATCTAATAACTACTAATAAATATAGTCCGCGCTATTATACTCTTTATCCTTAAACTCTACTATAGGTAGGCCTACTTTTATAGTAATTAATTATACTAGAATTTCCCTCTCCTTTAGATCGTCTCCGGTAATCGTAACTTTCCCTAGACTATAATAGGGATTATAATACACTCTTCGTATCCACGTAAAATTAAATAATAAGTTATAAATTTTAATTTATATAATTTATACCTTAATGACTACCTCGATACCTTCGATATTTACTAGTAATAGGATATAGTTAATAAGAGTATTTAACTTATCTATAGTAAAGCTAACTTTAAGGAATCCGTCGATATATATCTCGGGTCGTAGGTTTATAGAGTTAATTTTCTTTTAATTAATTAACTCTATTAAGGAACCCCCGTTAAATAAAGTCCTCGATATCCTTAACGAGTATACTTAAAATATAATTATTACGGGCCTAGATTACCCATTATCCTTATAGGTTTGGGTAGTAATTAGTAGAGGTATTATTACCGAGGCTACTATAATAAATCTATTTAGTTCTACTCCTAGAGTTAACGGGCCTACTTTTATAATCTTTTATACCTAGTAGCGTAGGGTAGCCCGCTATATACTATATATAAACTCTTTAATTATCTAGTTTAAATAGTCTAATAATTATCTAAAGTTAAATTATACTAGAAGATCTATAATCGAGGTAATATTAAATCGTTACCGGCTTATTATTCCTTGGATAGGGTCGACTAGTTTTGACCCTTTTATAACTACTAGCTCCTAAACCTTACCCGTCCTTATTATTCTAGTTTAAAGTAGTCCTCGATTCCCCTAAACCTATTATAGAGGTTAATATTATAAATTTAAATTAAATATTACTAGAGATTCTTCTAGGTCTTTATTTATATCGTCGATATTTAAAAGGTTTCCGGCCTAATTCTAGTTATTATAGGCCTTTATTTAGTTTAGGATATTCTAGGGTAAAAGAGGAGGGTTATAATTTAAGGGTCCCTTCTTTAATACTATCTTCTTAACGATAATAGGTCGTTATAAAATCTATTTCTTTAGACCGGGGCCCTCCGGTACTATTTTTATAACTATTATAATATTCGCGTTATTATTTGGAATAAGGTATCGTACTAGCGTAGGAGGTTAACCCCTTTAATACTACTTTTATAACTCGTCTTCTTCCTCCTCTTTATAACTATAACTTTAGTCGTAGTTATAATTATAGAGGAAGATATTTATAGTAACCTCTAATAATAAATCTAGGCACCGGTTTACGTAGTAACCGAACTAGTTATATTTGAAATATTTTATTAAATTTATATCCTTAAAATAACCTTCGGTGAATTTCTTAGGGTATTCTTATCCTTATAATTAATTTATCGGCCGTAATCTTTAGGCTTTAGTATTTATATTAATATTCTTAAAACTATATAGAAGGGTAGGGAAAATTTACTACGTATTAATTAAGACTTAGCGTAGTAGTTTTTTATTAGTAGATAAAGATATTAATATTAGTCCGCCGGGTAATATTGTCTTTATCGAATCCTTATACCCCGGATTAAATAGGGTTAACTTCCCGACTTTATTATATACTACTTTAATAAGGTATTATATGGTAGCGAATAAATAATTACGGTCTTTATTATACTCGAATAAGATTTTCTCTTATTTTACTACGTCGCTTATACCTTTAAAAGTAGTTATACCTACGTTAATATTATTAATAGGTAATTTTATAACTAACTCGCCTATCTTCTTTAGGTACTTAACTATATTCTTAATATCTAGTTACTTTAGGTTATATAATTTAACTCGGAGCTCGAATTTTTTAGTTTATAAATCCTTAATAATAACTTTAAATACTAATAAGAAAAGATCTTTAATACGGGTCCAGTTATTCTTAATCTCGGTATCGAGATTACTATACTAGCCCTATATATTATCCGTAATATATTATCGAAAAAGAATATATTACGTCTTACCTTAATAGGCTTTAATAGTATCGTTATCTACTTTTATATCCCTTATAGATTTAGGCTCTTTAACTTTATAGTCCTATTTATATATTTAATTAATATTTTTAAAGAACTTATTTAAGTCCTCTTTATCGTTATATAGGTTTTTAAAATTTCGAATCTTTATCTAGCTTATCGTAGATAGTAACGTCGGCTTCGACGGTAAAATTAACCTCGGTAAACTTAGTAAAGAGAGTTTAGGCGTTATAGTAAATTTTAATAAACTAGATTCTATTATTATAGCTTTACTTAAAGCTTTCGTAGTAACTAAAGGAGGTTCGAAACTTATTAATAATAGTATATTTATAAAAGAGGTATTTTCCGAGGATACTTCGAGAGAGTTTATAATAAATAAATAAACTCTTCTACATTTAAGAGGGAATAACGGGTTAAGTTTTAATTTCCCTAGTAATTTAACTCGGCTTACTATAGTACTCTTTAAGAAGGAAGGTACGAAACTCGATAATATATAATAAATACTAGAATAACCGATAATTAATAAACGGGAAATAGAAATAATTAATTACTAACGCTTAGTCCTTCGAGTCGCCTAGTAGGTCCTCTATCCTTCGAGTCCCCGTTATTATTATTATTACTCTATTAATTCCTTTTAACGGTACGGGGTACAGGCCTTAGTCCTTCGAGGTATATACATTTCTTATAGTGGTTTCGGTTTCCTATTCTACTATTATTAATAAATAGTATATCCTAGTTCAGCCCCTATCTAAAAGACTTAGAAATACAATAAGAGGAAGAGACTTCTATTCAAGTTATGGATAATGTTTTTAGCTAAGTATAATTCTATTAATATACTTACTTTAGTCCCTTAGATGTACTAAGCTCCGCTAAGCCCCTTCGGGTTAACTTCCGCTCGTTAAGCCCCTTCGGGTTAACGCCTTCTATTTACTACGGAACCTTTAGGTAGTATATTTAAATATAAAATCCGAATATTATATCTAGTTCGCCTTATTTTAACTGTCGATTATTAAAATACCCGCATTATTCTACTTTTAGATTAATACCGTAATCTTAGCGATAAAATCTAAATTTATTATATATTAATATAGCCGCGTATAGAAATATTATAGTTAATAATTACTTTAATATTAATAGAACTTAAGTTATAAACGACTATTTATAGGCTTTCTTATTATTATTTATAAAATTATAATACCGGCGTAATAAAAATCCTACTAAAAGTATTTATTAATTAATTAATTATCGTTATCTATTAAGTATTAAAGAGTATATATTTATCGTTAAAGATTAAAGATTATTCTTTACCTAGCCCCCCCGATAAAGTACGACGCGTTTAAACCCTAGAACTTTATGAAGATCGCGTCTTTATTATCCTCGTTATTATCCGTTACCCCGTCTTCTCCTTTTTCCCCTTCCGTCGGTTTATCCTAATTTATATCGAGGCCGATTATTTTTACGTCCGTTTTAGATTTTACTTTAATATCTAGTATATCCTTATTATTAAGAATTATATTATTAATTCTAATATAATTATAAAGCTTCGCCGGATCGAGCTCCTTTCTATACTAAAGGCCCTCTTAAATTATATAATAATATAAATTATATAAAGCCTCCCTACGATAATAATTATTTAGATAAAATAAATTCTCTATATTAAAAGTTAAAGATCGTAGTTAAGTTATTCGTATTAAACGCTCGTTTTTTTATTTAAAAAAGTCTACTAAATTCGTTATTAGGGCTCCGTAAACTTTATCTCCTACGTCGAATCCTATATTTCGCTACTCCGCTCGAGTATCTATTATAATAAAAAGACGATTAGGACTATTATTCATCGATAAATAAATTTTAATATAACGGAAATAATAACTAAAGTAGAACTATATATCTATAGATCCGGGATCTTTATTATACTCGTTATTAATTAAATAATTGGGATAACCTAAGCGCTAGACGTTATACCTAAAAAGAATACTCGTTATATTTTTACGAATAACTTTATTAACGCCGAGTAGAGTAATATAAAGTTAATCCGCTATATAAATAACCCCTTTAAGCGTTTCGGGGTCTCCGATCGGGATATTATAATCTTTATTTATATTATACTTTACTAGTTTACGAAAGCCTCCTTTAAGTATTAACCTCTCGTCCTTTATTAAATAAAGGATAATTTCTTCGGTGTAAATAAAATAATACCTGTAGATCTAATTAAAGGTCTTTTTTAAAAGCGTTTCGAATATTATTATAATACGGTAGTAGTCCGATAGGTTTTAACTATAAGGTAAATTAATTAATATATATATTATATTATAGTAGGTATTAGGAAGAGAGGGTATTAACGATTTAGATAATAGTTCCGATATTATGAATTAATAATTAAAAGGGGATTAATAATTAAAAGGGATTATTCAAAATTTTATTAAAACTAAACTCTAGTCTAGGAAATAACTTTAAAAGTTTAAAAGTTTTAGGCGGGGGGCTAGCCTTCTAATATTAAACCCTTAAGAATAATTAATAGTAAATATATCTTAGGGTCGAGCCTAAGGTTATTTAAACCTAAGGGTTTAATTATCTAAAATTAAAACTTTAGTTATTTAATATTAAGGTTTTAGATTTATTATTATTATAATCGTAGTTTTATCGTTACTATACGTAAACTTTAATTATTATTACTATCTAGAAGTCTAGGATATTAGTACTAGTATATTTATAGTTATAGAAGATAAAGCTAATATATTTACAGTCTTGAACTCTAGTAGTAAATTCGAAATTTTAATTTTATTATAATTATTCGTAGGCTTAGTATTACTATCTAAAGGACTATTATAAACGACGTAGTAAAACTACGCCGCGCGGATTTACTAGCTTTCTAACCGTTATTAAGGATTATTATAATTATATTTAAAAATACTTTATTAGATTACTACTATTACCTTATTAATCTCGGTTTATATAATATTATTCGCGATTAAAGAGGAGGGTTCCTAGGCAGCCCTCTTTATAAATAGTAGTAATTTAATATATAATAATAAAATTAGGAAGGTCGGGTCGTTAAGGTATCCGGGTATAAACTAAATAATCGCTTTATAAAATCGTTTTTATACTAGTTTCTAATAACGGATCTTCTCCCTAACCGGATATTTAAGGTATAGGTTAATATTAAATACTTTTTATCCATTTAATATATATAGGCCCTTCGTTTATATATAGTATTATCCCTCCTCCCCTATTATTAATACGTTCCCGTCGATATTTATATCCTCTACCGCTTTCTATTATTTAGCGGTATAACCGAGAGGGTATTTTAGGCCATATATTATTCCGGCTAAATTAAATTCGTTTAATTAATTTATAAAGATTCTAGCCGGGCACTAATTAATTATAAATAAAATAATCTAATTATTTAAATAGATATTAAATTTAGGGATCTAATCGATTCTTAAAATTCCTAGATTTATAAATAAAATAAAGTAGTTATAGGCTACGAAGGTTATATATCGGCGCTCGGCGGGTCTATTAATATTCTTTCTAGTTAAGTTATAAAGGTCGTAATAAATAATATTATATATCGTTATTCTTTAGGTTAGAGGCTTAGTGGTTTTAATATCGCGTTTCTTTTTTATAAATTTACTAGAGTCCTCGTCTTCTTTAATCTTAAGGTTTATTCTCTTCTTCCTTTATTTTATAGGTATTCTTTTAATAGACCCTATAACCTTATCCTTTCTAAACTTAATAGGTATTTTTTATTTATACTTAATAAGTATCTCCTCGTTATTAGGTTAGTCCTTTATATTCTTATAATTATAGTTAACGTCGTTATCGATTAATATAGCGTCGTTATTAATTAATATACCGTCGTTATCGCTTTTATCTATCTTCTCCTTCTCCTTTTTATTATAAATCGATTATTCCTTCTTAATTATTTAAATCTTAGATACCGCCGGTTTAACTTTTAAGACTAACGCGTTACTTTTATTTAATTTACGTTTTATACCTAGCTTTAGGGTAGGCCCTTTATACTTTAATTTAATATTATTATCTTCGAAGGCTAGTCTATAATCCTCCGTAAAGTAATTCTAGTTATAATATTAATATAATAAACGGTAGAGGTTAACGAGTAGGATTTATTAAGGTTCCGTCTTTAAGTATCTCGCCTAAGGTTATCCTTATATTTATATTATCGGAGGATGATTTACTTAATAGATCCCCTTCGTTATTACTATTATTAAAGTAAATTATATCGTTTAAAAGATCGTTAATCTCCGTAATTAATATTAAATTATAAATATTATTATCCTTTATTATAATTAATATTAAAGTATAAAGATTAAATAAAGAGATTAAGAAAATTAGTTTAAAGAGGAGAAAGAAGAAGTAAAAATTAAAATAAAAGCTAGTTTAAGAAATAATTTTAAAGTTTAAAGATTTTTAAGCGGGGCTAGGGGCGCCTAAATATTATTATTAATAATTATATTACTTAAAAGTGAATTTTTATTATTCGAAAGTAAATTTTAAATTCTTATTTAGTTTAAGGACGTCTAAGATTCAGCCGTTATTAATATTAAATAAAGAGATTAAATTAAAATATTATTATTTAATATTAAATATTTATTTGAGTTTTACCTCCTAGCCAAAAATATTTAAATTTTAAAATAATCTTCTAGAGTAATAACTTCGTATATTAATTAGTATTAAATATTTATTTAAACTTTACCTCCTAGCCAAAATTATTTAAATTTTAAAATAATCTTCTAGAGTAATAACTTCGTATATTAATTAATATTAAATACTTATTTAAGCTTTACCTCCTAGCCAAAACTATTTAAATTTTAAAATAATCTTCTAGAGTATTAACTTCGTATATTAATTAATATTAAATATTTATTTAAACTTCACCTCCTAGCTAAAAATATTCAAATTTCAAAATAATCTTCTAGAGTAATAATTTCGTATATTAAGATTTAGTACGTAAGGCTTATTAACGATTATTATTACTAATATTATTATTAGTATTTACCGTACTAACCCTATTATTATTATCGTCGGTAATATAATAATTCATTTTATTTATTTATTTTATTCAAATCTTTATTATTTTTATTCGTTAAAGCTCTTTACCTCTTTTTATTTTTTATCGATTTATTACTTAACTATTTATAATATTATCCTCGTTAGTATCTCGTAAAGATTCTCTTTCTTTAACGGTCGCTAGAGCCTCGATCCTCGCGCTTATATTTAAAGCCTTTAATAAATTACTAGTAGATATATACTAGAAGATTAACGAAATAATACGTTAAGCCGGAGAACTAAAGGTATAAATCGATCTAATCTAGGATATATTAGAAAAGTTCGTTAATAATACGGAGATTACTAACGAGATTATTACGGAGGTATAGGGTATATTAATAAACGATAGACTTTAAATAATAAGATTCGGGAGTAAATAAAAGGCGTATAAAGCGCTAGATTTAACGATTCTATAAAATATCCGAAAACGGGCGATAACTAATCGTAGACGAAAAGAGAAATATATTAAAGGTATATAAAATATATAGAGGACCGTAGTATAAGATTAATAATTCGATACTATAAAGGAAAATCACCTCGGCCATATAAATTAAATCGCTAAGAAATTTATTTATAACGATATTTATTCTATAATTATTTAATTAACGGTTAATCGCTTAGAACGGAATAATTATAGACGAGGATCTACGCGTAAAAGTATCCCGAAAGACTAGTAAATATTAAATAACTTAAATAAAACTAATACTCGTACTCTTTTAATTAAGTCGGGTTTAACGGATAAATAATTAATAAAACTAAAGATTAATCGAAAGTATTTAGTAAGGTTAAGAATAGATAATAACAAAGGACCTTTATTACGAGGAAAATATAAGAGATATAATTATTAAATCGTTAATAATAAAAAGATTAAGCTTAAGTCGGTAGATTATAAAATTAATAATAACGATTTAAGCGGTACCTCGGAGAATAAAGATATAATACCTTCGAGCGGTAACTTTAATAAGGATGATAATAACGACGACGATAATAGCGACAACGATAATGGCGATAACGATAATAGCGACGACGATAATAACGACGACGATAGCGACGATAAAGATCAAGGAATAAATAATCGGGTTAAGTATTTCGGTTATAATTATACGGGCCTATCGGCTAATTCCTTTAAATGGGTAGTAAAGAAAAATCTAAAGGTTATTAATATAGATAACGAGGCTAGTTAAATCGGTACTCTCTAGGTATTTATAGAAACTAGGTCCGATTTACGATATATTTATTATATATACTTATACGTTATAGCTAGATATTTCGGCCTATAAACTAAATTATTAAACGAAGAGAGTATCCGCTTATAATTAATTAAATACTAGCGTTATCGAAGTAATATAGATACTTTTAAGATTAGTGTAATTATTAAAAATTAATAACGGATAATAGCCCGATTATAGATAAACGATAATAAATATAGGGTCTATAGATACCGAATGATTAAAACGAGTATTAAAGTATTCCTAACCGATTAAATATCGCGGTTTATCGTTCGTAAAATAGGAGGGCTAGAAGTATAGGATACTTAGAAAAAGACGGGCAACGTTATTATTAAAGGTATATTTAATTAATTATAAATAAGGGTAAATTTAGAGGGTAGCTCCGAGATTAAAATTAAAGATATTATAACGGAGGAGTTCGATATATATTTTTATTATTAAATAAAGCGGAACGGATAACCTAATAAGAGGTAGCTACGGATAATGTTTTATTTATTAATATAATAAATTATCCGGTAAAATCCGATATATTAGGCTCTATATATATACCTACAACCTAATCGTAATCACTAACTAGTTTTATATCTTTACTATATTAAATATACTCGGCCTAAAGACTCGACTTTCTTTTAATATATCGATATAAAACGTACCTAAATATCTCGCTTATAAGTATAAAGTTAATATTATATAAAAATTAATATCTCTTAACGACGAGACTATTAATAGTTATACGGAGATTATTTTAGGTTTTTATAAGAATATAGCCGAATAATAAAAGAGGGTAAAGAGGCGGGGAAAGGTAATAAATAATTATATATATAAAATAAATAAAATCTAGGAGTTAATAAATACGGCTAATTATAATTAGTTCGTTCCGGTACCGTATACGCGTAGAGACGTAAAGATTACTCGGCCTAAAATATTATATAATTTAATATTAGGCCGCCTAGATATTACCCTTTAAAGGATTATTCTTTTATAATTCGTAGAGATAAAGAAAGATAACGAGACTCTAAATAACGAGGAGTCCGATAAATAATTAGACCTCGCCTTTATTTATTTAAAATAAACGGTAGTAAATCTTACGTTATCGGGGTTACCGAATAAATTTAATTTAATTCTTTATCGATTTCTAGCCGGTACCTAACTCGTTTTAATATTACCTATTAATTAAATATTAATATATAAAGTAATTTAGGAGGACCTAGTCGTTTAAAGTTATATTAATTTATTATTAAAAATTAATCGAGGGCGCGTATAGAAGGTTATTTAAAAATATTATTTAAAGGTATTAAAATTATTTAAGGTAACCTAGGGTAGGGTAAAATAAACGGAGAAGAGATTTTATAATAAAAATAATTTTTTTCGGTAGGCGAATAATAAGATTAAAGGGCGCTAGTATTAAGTTATATAAATAACGTAGGATATTATTAATTATAGAGTAAAACCGCGCGGCGCGGTTTCGCCTAGCTCCGTTATTTTAATTTTAATTATAATAATCCTATACTAGCTATTAATATTAATCCTTAATATTAATAATCCGCGTTATAAATTATATTAAAATAGAAACTACGTTATTATTTATTAATTTATTATCTAGCCTTTTAATATCGCCTCCCCGTTTATCTTTATTATATATAAAGACTATAAGCCGCCCGTTTAAATAAGCGCGCCGTACCTTTACCCTAAATCTCCGTCTTTATATAGCCTTAAATAGGTTAATCTTTACCTCCTCCTCTTTAAGTTTTTCCTCCGCCCCTACCCCTACCCCTACCGGTAGTAATAATTTATCGGAAAAAACGGAAGCGGGTAATAAAAAACGTCGTTAACGGTGGACGGAGGGCGAAAAAATTACTAGTATATTAATAATAATAACCGATATATAATAGGATATAAAGAGATTTTTAAAAGCGCTTTATAAACTACGTAAAATTTATACTTTCCGTTTAGTATAAAAATAATTTTTCGATTTCGCTTATAACGAACTACCTAGCGATTCCCGATTCGAAAAGTAATTAATACTTAAACGGCGCGATTCGCTAGTTAGGAGGTAAAGTTAACTAGTTATTAATATATTTTAACGAGAAATTAAGGTCCTAAGGGAGTACGAAGTATTTAATACTTTTTATCTACCCGTAGAAGGGCTTAAGGGCGGTATTTTATAACTATTTAAAAATATTATTCTAGTTATATCACGGCTGGCCCCGTAGTGGTTTAATATCTTCTACCGAGTTTACTATAAGAATAGATTAAATAGTCTATCGTTATTATTAATAAATCCTATTATTTAATAGCCCGCCGTTTTTATATTATTAATACTCTACTACTTAATACGGCCTTATAGGTCGATTAACTTTTAGACGATTTTAAGGCTTTATTTATATTAAAGAGAGGTATAGCGACGAGTTCTCGATACTCTATATTAATTTAATTTAATTATTTTATATTTAATATTATAACGACGTATAGTAACCCTAAAAAAAGACGCCGAAATAAAGATTTAATTAATAGAGTAAACCGCGAGTATTATTTTAACCTATAATAACTTTGAATATATAAAAAGAAAGTATAGGGAAAGAATAAACGATTACCGAGAATTCCGATTAATTACTATTATATTAATTTTAAAAGGGCGTCTCTTCGATAAAGAGGTCCTTCGGTAGGATATATAGCGCCCGATAATCATATTATTATTAACCGAGATAATCGCTCGTTAATTAATACCTACCGATATAAATATAAAGGTACGTTTTTTATTTTTAATTTTATTACTCTTCCTCTTACGCCTTAGTATTAATTAATATATATTAACGAACCCGAGTTCTAGATTCGGTTATATTATATCGAATTAATAATCTCGGCGGTATACGTACTTTATTTAGGTAATATAAAGTCTTTATAAATAAAAGCGATACCGGTCCTAAAGAAATTAGACCCGGTAACGACGAGATACTTCCCGATAATACTAGTATTTAAAGATAAAAGTACGACGGCTAATAATATTTATATATTAGAGGATATATTTAAACGTTAGTTTAAATTAGATAATAAAAGCCCTATTTTTAATATTAATATTCGATTAATATACGGTAACCTTAAGATATAATCACGTATATAATTTATTAAGGCTTTATATAACGATATTTCCGAGCTTTTATTTAATACTTTTAATTAATTACTACTGGGTTTAGGTCTCTAGTACCTTCGCTTTAATATATTATAATTATTCTATAAGATTTATTAAGGCCCTAGTAACTTTACGGATTTATTTATTTTATAATACGCGGCCGATTACTAGGATCGCTTTAAGATTATTTATTTAATGGACTTTTAGGCGTTAAAGGACCTAATTATCTATAATTACTAGATATATATAATAGGAATCTAGATTAAAATCCTAAAGTAATAATTTATGAATCTTTAGTATATAAAGGATATCGTATCTTAACTCGCGGTATAAAGTACCTCTAATACCTAGCCTCGCGTATTAAAAAAGATTTCTAAAGTTATATATACCTAACCTTTATCTACTCGCGATTAATAGTTCTAAAATTATTAATATTTTTATATATACGTCGAAATCTATTTAACCCTGCGATATATTATTAAATATATTAATATTAGCCTACTCCGCTACGCCTTATACTACGTTACGATTCTCTTTTAGGCCGACGCTACTAGTACTTTAAAATATATATAGGCCCTACTTTATATACTTTATATAGTAAATTCACCGGCAGTAATAATAAGGTTATAAAAGTATATATTAACGAATAGTCTTATAAACCTACGGGGAATAATGGATATAAATTTCGAGCTCGACCGCCTTCTTAAGTTATTTAATAATAATCTTAAAGTATTCTAATACGACCGGTCCTATTATTTTAAATATAGTAATATATTACTTAAGAATTAGGCTTTTAATAACTTATATTTTCTAGAGTTAAAGAGGATAATAGAGTTTATATTCGGAAAACCCTCCTCGGTTATATATCCGGTTAAAAGCGCGGTTAAGGATATTTAGAGTATAGCCCTTAACCTCGCTTATAAATCGTTTATTCGTTATATTAAATAAGATAAATTCTTTCTAAACCTAATTATTAACCTTTTCGATACCGGATTTAAACGATTAAGTAGGAATATATTAAAGTATAACGAGCGGTATACCTAAAAGTATATATTATTAGCGGACGATAAATATAAAGATACTCTAGCGGCTAGGCTAGAGATTAAATATAACTCCGTACTAGGGAGTCCTATAATCCTAACTTTTATTTTAAAGCCTTCGAGTACGATATTTATCAACTAACTTAATGATAAATCCGCGCGGCGCGGGTTTATTAACTAGTTTTAAAATCGCGTAGAGCGTTATTTATATTAACGGGATTAAAAGAGGGTTAATTTTACTAGTTAATTCGCCGATACCTCTTATAAGAATTAATATAATCGTTATAGTATTATTAGTTCCCCTTTTAATTTACCCGCTTTACTATAAGGGCTAGGCTACAAGGTATAACTTTTATTATTATATTACTTTTTAATAATATAATATTTACTATCTTTATACTAGGTCTTTTTCGGCTCCGTATTCTAAGGCTTATTAAATTAACTCTCCGCCGTACTAATTTTAATATAAGATTTACTCTTTATAATAGGTATATTTAATCGTTTAACTCTTATTTTATTAATTATAATTCTACCCTTAATACGCGCTTTTTTAATTATTAATTTATACTCTACCTTAATTAACTAGTTATCCCTCCGCTCTTTAAATTTAGTTTACTCTTTATTAAATAACGGATCTAGCCGCCGTTTTTTTTTAATATCATTATATATTATTTACGCGTCGAATACTTTACCCCGATTTAATTCTTTTTATTATCCCTACTCTAGGATATCTAATAGTTTAATATAATATAAATAAAGGCTAGACCACGCGCTATTAATTTATTAATATATAGTTCGTTTATTACGAATACTTTTTACCTACGTCGCTAAATCTTTTAAGATTTTATCCGGTATTATTAAGGACGTAAGGAAATACTAAGACGAGTCGACGAATTTCTTATTTAATTTTTAATATCGCTAAGCTCGAAGCTTAAATATATACTACGGATATTTAAATAAGTTCTCGTCTACCGATTTATTTAACCCCGCGTGAATAATAATAGGCGCCTATAACTCTAGATTATAAACCGAGTAATAAGGGAATAACTTCGTATAATTCGATATTTTATATTCCGTATTATTAAAAAAAGCGAGGCCGATATCGCGAATATAACCGCTCCTAGGTATATTAAAGAGATCGTATAAATTAAATATTATTCGAGCTCGTCGGTTAATATTTATATAATTTATACGAGCTCTTCTAAACCCCGATAGAGATCCCGTTACTATATTATCGAGCGAAGCCGGCTCCGTTAAAGACGTACCGCTTCTAAGGTTTATATATTAGAGTGGATATAATAAAATAAAATACGCCTACTCTTAATTATAACGTATCGCGCGACTTATACGTTAATATACCTTCTAAATAGACGAAGGGAGTAATTATTAAATAACTCTCTTTATATCTAGATTATTAACCCCTAGCCTATAGGTATCCGTTATAATAATAATATATAAAGATAAGCCTTAAGCGGATAATAAACCGAAATATATCGTAATATTTTATTTATTTTAAGTAGTTATCGCCGCGAAAAAAGATATAACTAATTTCGTACCCTCGATCGGATACGATAATCGTCTTATTTATATACGTATTAATTAATATATATCTCTAACCTAGGTTACGGAATCTATAAAAATAATCGTCTTCGGAATATTTTAGGCGGTAGTAATCTACGACGGTAAAATATATTATAGGTTAAATATACCGTTAATAGGATTATAGGTAGTATTAATTTAGATATATATCTCTAGCCGATTAAACGGAGTCTTTATAATAATAATATTTTCTATAAAAGTATATCGCTTTTATATAGTCTTAAGTATTTCGATATCGAGCGTTATAAAAACCCTTAAAAGAGGGACGCTAGGTAATAATCGCTTTTAAAGGATACCTAGACTAAAGTATACTAGTCGAAACTCTTTTTATTTAATTACTAGATAAAGCTCGTCGATTATTAATAAATATAACCGTAATATAAAGTTAGTATACCGTAGTATATCGGTATTAAAATCACTCGAACTAGTAATCTTAGGACTCGTAAAGATTATTATTATTAATTACCTATCTATAAGTCGCGTTTAATTATTATACCGTAGGTAAACTGGCCGGAGCGTATCGCTATAATATTAACAGGGTTATTATTATCACCGTTTAGAACGAAAAGTCGGTAATTAAATATACGATTTAATTTCTTATATTACTCTTCTAATAAAGTATTTAAAGATATAATAATTAATACTACTTTAGTAGGTAAAAATATTAATAATAAAACCTAAAAAACGATACTTTTATTAAATCTAGTTTTCGTAATTAAGATTAAATCCGTTCTTTAGTTTAATAATATATTTAAAATATTATATTATTTCTCCTTAAACTCGACCCCGAAGTAATATATCGCGGCGCCTTCTATATACTCTCGATCTAGAGTCTTATATAAATTATCTATTTTTATTATAATAGGCGTAGACGCGAAATCGCCTACTATATATAATACTACTATAATAAATATTAGTTTTAACCCTAGATATATTTCGCGGAGGGTTTTATAACGAAGGGGACCTACCGATAATAAAGAATAAAAACTAGCGATAAATAATTATCGTTATAATAATAATCGAAACTTAAGTTATAATTAAGGATTTTTAGATAACCTATATTTATTTCGTTATATATACGATAAATAGTATTATAGATAATTATATTCGAAAGAGTATATATAGAAATATTAGCGCGCGATTAATTTAAATCTTATTCTAAAATAATTAGATAACGATCGCGTCGTAAAATTAATTATTAATAAAGAAAAAAGTTAACGGAAAAATTTATATAGGCGGCCCGCGAAAATAATACGAACCTGATAAAAATATAGGGTTTTACGCTCAGACCTGCCGCCGTTTAACTACGAAGTCAGCATTTCTAACCCGAAGGGGCTTAGTGAACGGGAGCTAACCCGAAGGGGCTTAGCGGTGGCTCGGCAGGTCTGAGGGACTGAGGCAACTGATATGCAAGCTTCATAAGGCTGATGACTAATCCGACCCTTCAGCATCAATTTTTCCAGTCCGCCACCTTCGACTAAGAATAACACATTCACCCATTACTAATACTCTATGGGGGATTCTTTTTTGATTTTGTATTGATACAATCGCTGGGATTTCATCGTGATCTTACGATCTACGAAGTTCCTCCATGTCCGAAATCCACACAACCCACTATGGCCGGTGACCCCGGTGAGGAAGAGGCCGAAGATGAGCGAGCGCTGGAGCTTGAGACTGTTGCGGCCATATACCCAGAGCTCAGGATTGATTCTACGGGCTCAGACCGCTTCTCAGCCTCGATTGATGTGGCTGTGGAGCCTGCTGAACCTCTATTGATCCGGTTTCCTACCATTGATAGCGTGCCTCCTGGGGATTTTACACCACCGAATTCCACGGACAATGGAAGTGATCTCAAACAGGCTCTTCAGACAGGGATAGTCCCAGTAGCTGCTGATAACGATGTTGGACCAGATACCCATCATTTGCTACACCTACCACCTCTAAGCCTGCAGATGGTCCTCCCCAACGGATATCCTGCCACGAAACCTCCTCAATTCTTGGTTGATTCACCATGGCTACCACAAAAGACCTTGCAACAGCTACGAGCAGCTGGACATACGATATGGGAGGACATGGGCAGGGATCAGGTGGTCTTCTCGTACATCGATCACCTGCGTGAGGCGGCAGAACGGGGTTTTGGTCTTGGCCAGGGTGGGGAGGACGTGTTGGCAATCTCCTTAGATCTGAAAGTGGCCCTGCTTGATTTCGACCTGAAGGCCAAGCGTGCCAAATTCGAGCAGGAGACATTCGAATGCGGAATTTGCCTAGAACCCAAAAAAGGCGCCGTATGCCACCGCTTAATTGGCTGCTCACATGTCTTCTGCGTCGAGTGCCTTCAAGACTTCTTCTACAGCCTCATCACTGAAGGAGATGTCGGCAATGTGAAATGCATGGCCCCTAATTGCGGAGCAATGGTGAATGGAACGTTGACCACGGAAGTGGATAGGACTCTAGAGCCCAGCGAGCTCCTACAGATACCATTAGAGCAGGACACAGTTCAAAGATATATCAAGCTCAAGCGGAAGAAGCGCCTAGAATCGGATCGATCGACGATCTGGTGTCCCCGCCCATGGTGCCAAGGTCCAGCTCGATGTCCGAACAAGAAGCCTCCGAATCCGGAAGAGCAATTTGGAGAAGCTGAAGAATCCCAGACTTATGACCGAGTCACCAAACCAGAACTCCTTCCCCCACCTGCGCAAAGACTAGCCATCTGCGAAGACTGCACGTTCGCGTTCTGCAAAGTGTGCAAAGCAAGTTGGCACGGAGAATACTTTGTCTGCTTTCCTCGAGACCGTTTTGAGCTCACCGCCGAAGAAAAAGCATCGGAAGACTACATGTCGCTGCACACCCAGCCATGCCCGACCTGTGACGCTCGGGCCCAGAAGACCTTCGGCTGCAACCACATGATCTGCTTCAAGTGCAATACTCATTTTTGCTACCTTTGCGGCCGTTATCTGGACAAGGGCAACCCATATCAGCATTATAACACCAAGCAAAGCAGCTGCTATATGCGTCTTTGGGAGCTTGAAGGTGGCGATGATGGCGAGTTTGGCCTGGGGTTTGGTGGGGGCGCTGATCAAATGCCCCTTGGGTTTGACGCGGATGACGACGAGGACGAAGATGGGCCTTTGGGTGAGCCAATCCCTCTAGCTCCAGTACCACCACGAAATCAGGCAGCGGCCCAAATACCTCGTGCTCAAGGGGCTGCCGCCCCAGCTAGAGCAAATGAACGGGCACCAGCACCTGCGCCGCGCGCTCGGGGAAGAGCTGCAGCTCCTCCAGGTCTGCAGAGAGCTTTGCAGATGATCGAAGATGACGAGGAAGACGAATGGGACAGCGACGAAATGGAGGAGGAAGATGAAGAACTCTTCAATTGGAATTAGGACTGGTCTTTGGGAGCCGTTCGATTGGGGCCAGGGTTTCACAGCTCAATGCTTGTTGAAAGGCTGACATTCTTCGGCGTCAAAGCGACCCACTCGAATTTTGTGTAGCATACTTTCTGATTTCGATACCTTGCTGTACTCGCGGATTGTGATCTGACGTTCAGCGGGAAATGGGAAAGACAACATACATAAGCACACTACTGTACATATGCTGCATAGCGCGGGGGTGGTTCCGATGGCTGTGCATCACGAAGACATGTACTTTCAGATTATTGACAATCCGAGCCTCTCTCCCTGTCGTCGCATGTACCCATTCGCGTCACTACCATTGCACTATGCCTCGATGAACGAGCATTCAAGCCTCCCTCATCCCACCGTTGCCATCAGAAAAATGTCACACTCTCCCGCGGAACAAATCGGCTCAGGTTCGTGGAGTACGGTTCCATCAAAAGGTCTAGCATATACCCTTCCCGCTCATGAGGATGTTATTATAGCTAGCCATCCCCTGAACACGTTTCGCCAGGAGCTTGGTGGCTTTCGTTGTGGCAACAACATTGCCAGCAGATGTAGCTGATGACCACTAGGGCTGCCACGCCGAAAGCGATGAGGCCGCCAATCCAGCGGAAGAATACTGGCATGATGGGGCATCGCCGATTCGGAAGGGAAACTGTCATAACGTGGGTGTAGCTTTGAAGGTGATTGGAGAGAAAGTGTACGTTGACGTTGGAATATATTTGACTGCTGATCTGAATTTTCATGTGATATAGGGGTTGTCTGGCCTTGAGAGAAGACCTTGGAGGTATGTTGGTCTTTCGTTTTGAGGCGTCGTAGTATTGGAAGCACTACATGGGTCATGCAGAGCACAAAGACAGTAGGAAATTTCATCGGATTCCCAGCATTATCCATCGACTAAGGAGTAAATCACGGCATGACTCCCCACTCGCATATGGTTTTCCTAATTCAATCAATCTTCGACTCATCCAACTTCTGGTGTATTAAGGCATCGTGGTCGGGATCTTGACGAGTTCTAACAGGACCCTGAATCAGCCTGTTCATTCCCCCACCCGACTCCCCTCACCCCCAACAAATACCATGGTATAATCAGAGTAATATTATCCTCCTTTCGCTATAATAGCGACACGCAATCAAGATCTTAATATCTGGTGTCACAGAGCGTCACAGTATCCCAGCTCTCCTGACTAGGCTTGACCACCCTAATTGCGGGAAGCGCCGCAACATCTCTGGCAAGAGCCTCCAAGTCCTTTATGTGAGCCTCAGGTAACATCCCAACGTCTTCGTGGGCTAGGCTCGCTTCGTATGTCTGTTGTGTTTTCCCTCTACTCTGGTTTCGAGCCACGAGAGAACGGACCCAGCTGATAAGACAGAAGATGGCGAGGTGCAGCAGCGTAGCTGCGAAGATAAAGAAGATGATGTAAACTCCAATGAAGTAGGGGCTGAACTCCATGTTGAACGAGTTTTGTAGCTGATGGCAGTGTTTAGTGTTTTTAAGACTCTTTCGATGGGGAATTGGCGGGGTATGGATTCGTGCCTTGATAGGTCTTGCTGAAGATGTGTAGAAGGGAGATCGCTCTCAGAGAGAAGATATTGTGGAATGTATTATGGTATCAATCAAGGGTTGACAAGAATGCTACAAGTCTGGATGAATGAGAATAGAGTAGGTGCGGTTCACCTCATATGTGTCTGGGATCTAGGTAGTACTGAAATGATGAAGCACAAAGGCTGCAATGTGCAGACAAGAGTTCGTATTACGGTACTAGTACTGCCTCCATTGTTCGCACTATGCTCCTTAATCTGATACGTTTTTAATGCTCGGTAAGCGTAATCTGAAGCGCCGGGATTGGTGGTGCATTCACGTCGTCGAATGACACTGAGCTAAGTGAAATTCACCCCTCCAGCCCCTGCATCCTCCCTCCCTCACCGCTGACCCAGTGATCAGATATAGCAATTCCAGACATATTCCACACTGATCCCGATAGTTACTGATCTGGCAGATATTCAAACTGTCTCGACTCTCCTAACCCGCTCCACACGAGGTGCACCTCGCAGCATCTCATACCCTTTATTCGAAGCGTCATCTTTGTGCTTTGATGAGCCCGCTCGCCTCATCGCTCTCGAGCAGCAGTTCCAGCACCATTTGCCTGTGTTCCGGATATGCTGTCCGTTCACGGAGAAGTAGGTTACGACGACGATGAAAGCTATTATTGAGCCGAGGGCATAGAAAAACGCCCAGAAAAGAGGATCGACTTTTTAAAATGCGGTTTGTATCGCTTTCGTTGTAATTGACTTGTTGATTGGGGCGTTGTTGGTCCTAAGTTGAGATTGATGATGCCGTTGGTCCTTTAGAGATCATGTAAAGAGATAGTCGCATGATGATTCTGCTTTGTGTTGGTGGTGGATTTGAGAAGATTTTTGCGCCGAGTCGGAGTGCCCTGGGACAGGTGAAGATGAGTGACACATCTACTTAGTTGACTTATAACAGTGCGGAAATGTCACTTGCTTCCCCACGCTGCTTGGAAAAGACGTGGTTGCACGATGCTTGAATTCAGTCATTTCAAACCAATAAGCCAAATGAAGTAGACCCTGGGTCTATATTGCCACACCCACGCTGCCCTGGCCCCCAACCCAGCAGATCTTCGCATGAGCTCGTCCGACTGGCTTTGCCTCGCAGACTATCACATCATCCATGCAAAAATCGTCTCCATCTTTCATTGGTTCGTCCTTCAACAGTCCATACTCCTCAAACACTATCATCTCTACCTGGCTTGTTGGCATGGTCGATTGTCCTCTCCTTCCATAGGTACGGCGTCTTGAATGGCCATCTGCCACATGACGGTTGTTGTATAGGCGAAGAATGTAATATACACCGATCGGCACAACTGTTGCAAGTAGAGCAAGGATAATGCACCACATAAGAAGACTGACTTGCATCTTCGGTATATTTGATAGACCGTGATATGGAGGCAGCCAGACGTTTAGAGCGTTTATTTGTGTTTTTGGTATTGACTCTCTCTTATGAAAGTGTAGATTAAAGTCAGAGTCTATCGAGAAATCGGTCACAGCACGAGATTCGTGGTGAGCAGACTCCTGTCAGGGAGAAGAGAAAGTCCCACTCTTTGCATCCGTCATGACAGACATAAATAGATCTTATATCTGTATGCTAGTACCGAGTCAAGGTAGATGCCTGTCGCTAGTCACAAGAGGAAATTTGACATCATCGATAGCCACACAATCCCGCTTTTTGTCCTATCAGGGACACCAGTGACAAATCGTTCGCCTAGGCGTCACCATCTTCCGCTTCCTTCGCCTTCCGATCGTGAAGCACTTTCTAATCATCAAGAGGCAAATATTCACACTCACGCTTCACCAAATCCGCCTGTGATGTCTCTGACACCTCAGCCTTGCCGTCATCGATGTTATGTTGCTCGTTCTCCGAAAAGATTGCGAATTGGGGCTCTCGCCTGCAATGGATGGAATGCCAAAAGATGTCATATAAGGCGAAGCAGACACCAAATGCTAGGAACAGGAGTTGAGAATATGCCATGAGTGCTATCCCGCAGATGAAAATTATAAGGTTTTGCAGGAAAAATCTTCGAGGCATTGCGAGGTCTTGCTGGTGTCAACGTAAGTAGCTCCAAAGGGCGCAAAGCGCTAGGATAGAAGTCTTGTATGGAGATGGTCTTGTCTTTGGATCGAGATGGTTTTGGCTGCTTTAATGTGATTACTAGTGGTATTTGTGAAATTTTGGACCTGATAAGATGCGAACACATCTAAGATCCGGTTATACACAGATAAGTGACGCACTAAAATAGTACATGAGTCACCAAAGCCTCGAAATTTAAGTCAGCATTCATTTCATACAGAAGTGTCAATTGGCGTGTGAGTGGCAGTAAATAATGCCAATTTACGTTGACAAGCAATTCGGTTGATTTGATCTTTGTCAAAGAGGTCGCCTTGCGGGCGGAAATCGGAGGGCAAAGCAGAGCTATCTCGCGTCCTCGCTAGATCTAGCATACATGTCTGTATGAGTGAGGATCCACTTGCAATCAAGACCACGAATTCTAGAAGACAACGATGGGTAGGTACTAGGTGTTCAACGGTTCTTGTAGGCGTCTCTAGTCCTTCATGGTTCTTGCTCTAGCATTTTGGGCCTTTGAAGACGCCACCGACAAGGCACGGCCTCTGACAAAACACTGAGCAAGACGATTCATTGCCTCACCACTATCATGACTCACGATGTGTACCGGCATGCGCAGTCGATCAGGAATATCTCAGGACTTCCAAATGATACCTGTCATTTTTCTGGTGATAGGATAGGACTTCACAAGTTGCAGGCATCAAGGTATATCGTAGAGCAAAGAAGAAAGCATCAAGGATTCAAAATAGCAAAGTTCGTGAATGTCTCACACAGTCTTTCGAATAGTCCTGGTTCTACTTTTTAAATCCCTGCTGAGGATCTCAGAGCACTCATTGAACATAGGTACATGACATACTCTAAGGTGATCCAGACGGAGAGGAGAGTTTACTTCTTAAGTAGCTACACTAGTGCCAGCCTCGTGAACCGCCTTAGAGGCCTATAAGGGAATTTCTCCTTTAGACAAAATCTCTTTTATTCTGACCTGGCCCAAAGCATAGTAATAGAGATGACTGTCCTTGGCTTCATGCTCTCATGTTCTCACTAATATGCTGATACCGCTTCATTTGCTGGCAAGGAATTGGCGTCACTAATCTTGGAATATATCAACAATAGACAAAACGAATCAGTGAATCAAAAGAAGCCAGGTATGACTATTTTCTTGACTTAGATCACTCTCTCCTTCATCGCCATGATTAGATCTGCCGCCACATACCGTGACATAAGGCGGCATTCAGCACGGCAAACCTTGTCGATCCTTTTAATTGTCGGCGCTGAAAGTCCATACCGCGTTGATATTTCCGACCATCGTACAAGACCCAATTTCAAACCAGATCTATCTATCCAGATCAAACGACCCAGTCCCAACGACCCGACATCCACCACCCCTCCTCATCAAAAACACCACCTCCACCTCCACAAAGCCATAGTGAGAACCCCACACCATCAGCCCCGCCAGCATCTGACCAAAAATACTATGCGTCATCGTCGAATCCGGTTTCATCGTTAAGACCGCACGGCCGTCCCTCCACAACCAATTCTTGGCGACTGGGACGTCGGAGTGGCTAGGTAATTGCTCCATTTCGTACCTGATCTCGATCTGTGCTTCGGCGAGGACGCCGAGGCCGTCTAGAGGGGAAATATCGCGGCCGTAGTCGGCTATGTTGAAGAAGAATTGGGTGCGGGGAAATTGGTAGAGGAAGGGCTCTGGTGGTAGTCTGGAGAGACTATGCTGGTCAGTCTTTTGTGGCCTAATCATTGATTGGTACTTACTTTGGACTTGAACCTGGCTAGGCGTTGTTTATAATGGTATTTGTGCTTGGAAATCTTAGGGTGCAGTACGGTGGTGTTGTATAATTCACGGTCATGTTTGTCGAGGAGGCTCCGTTGCGACATATATGGGCTGGAATTTTTAATGCCAGAGTAAGCGCAACAAGTTGTAATACGCCAATGAGAGTAAATTGTGGCGAGAAATTCGAAAACATAGCTGCAAGGCCACAATGATCGATAATTCGAGATAAGATCTGCAGCGAAAGAACGCAAAGAAGAAAGAATGTCAGGGTGAATGACGTGACCAAGCGTCCCGACCGCAAGGGGACACGCGCAACGGTGCCAGACAGGTTCTCACTGCCGCAGCGGAAATAAATTTTATGGATCAACACCCATTGATGGGCAGGAAGAGGCAAGCTAGTTCCTGAGTATGAAGCGTCATGCAAGTCTCGAAGCCACACCTAATCAGTCACAGGCACTCATAATCCAGCCAAGCTAGCCTTGTCTTCCCAAGCTCGAGTGTAGCATCGCTGGCAAGACAGTTATCCCCAGTTGAAAAGAATGCTGGTGGCCATACCCATGAAGACGACCAAACATAGAACAATGGTCCCAAAGATTATGCCTAGGATAACACCGGCAAGTCCTCCAGCACTGAAGCAGATGTGGTCCATGATGGAGGCTTTCGACGGGTGCCTCGGTCTCACGAAGAGAGATGAACAATGTAGGTTTTGTGGAGCTTGATGGTATGGTTGACAGTCTTGGTGGAAGGTTTAGATTGGTGGTGATGATCTGGGTGTTTTCTTTCAATGTTTTTTCTTGGTAGTAACCTTGCGAAACGGTAGAAATTAGCTGTTTTATATACATTGACGATTGAAGACACAAAGGCTGTGACTCCGCAACGACGTTTCATTTACGTGAATCATGCTGGTCGTATGAATGAAGATGAGTGCTTCGAAGGGGGCTAAGCAGGCATGAGTGCAAATCAAGAAGACAAAGAAACTCAAAACCTGTGGCACGGGGTCTGGCTGGTCCCACCACTCAGTTATAGTGGCTGGTGAATAGCTCTAGCAGCTTAAGACACCCTAAAAACTCCTTCACCCGTTATGTTGATTGTAGACGCCCTGACAGCCAAGACTGCAAAGCACACAGATCCAGAAGATCACCCCGAGCAGCCAGCAAACCACTTGATAGCCCACGATCGTTCCGACGACGATGACCAAAATATCCTAGGGTATGTCATACCGGAGGATGTGAGAATAGCGTTGAGGTCCAAGAGAGTGGCGTTGATGGCTGGCATTGTGATTGAGGGGAGCTGAGGTATGGTTTCTGCGTCGAGAGTTTCTGATGATTTTTAGCGGTTGGGGGAGTGGCGGTGCGGAGGCTATGGAGAAGGAAGGATGTTGTGTCTTGAGTTTGTTGTAGGCTGGTGCTTGTTCGACTATGGTGATTTGTCTCCTGAAAATAGAGTGTCCAATAGGGCTTGTGTGAGATATTCTTCTGTTGAAAGATCGCTTCAATAACACGTGGCTTATATACAGAGCCATTCCGGCCGAGGTTGACTCGAATTTTCAGAACTACTCGGATTTCCAAGTAAAGATACCTTCACCGCTTGCCCTCGGCGAACTGCTTAAGATACTCGGCCAGCTTCTGCACATTTATCATTGGGACGGCGTTATAGTTAGATATCCTAACCCCACCCACGCTCCTATGCCCTTTTAACCCCTGCAGCATCCGCCTCTCTGCGCCTTCTAGAAATGCCTTCTCGGTGGCGGCATCACCAACTCGGAAGCAAATGTTCATCCTACTCCGCACAGCTCTGTCGTTGACTGGCTTGAAAAGGCCCGGGTTTTCGTCCAGAATGGTGTAGATGACCTCTGCTTTTGCGTTCGCCACGGCTTCTTGTCCAGAGACTTTTGAGCTGCCGTGAGTAGCCAGCAAGTCCCGCATCACTTCGCCAGCAATCCAAATTGAGAAGATGGGCATTGTGTTGTACAATGAGTTATTCTTTGCGATGGTTGGCCAGTGCAGGATAGTGGGTGGTGACCAGACACCGACAGCGTGAAGGAAAGAGGGTGACGGCACCATTTCCAATATATCTTTTCGGACGATTACCAAAGTAACGTCCGTTATTCCAATATTCTAATACACTCAACGGATCAGTATTTTCCGTTTCATGATAGATCTCGAACTAGTGGTACGTGCACTTGTGGAGAAATGGATCTCGTGATTTAGAACGGCAAATTGAGAGATTGGGAAAGGCCTACCTTCTGAGCACCGCCATATATAACGGCGTACTTGCTAATGTCAACTTTCCGACTGAGGAAGTTGGAACTCATATCAGCGACCACTAGCCGTGTGTCTTCACCCCCGAGGCTCTGTGGGAATCTCGGGAATTCCACGCCACTTGAAAGCCTTATGGTCAGCAGTGCCTTTCCAAATCTGACCATAGTCCTGGGTTGGAGCAAGACTGTGTTTATGAGTATAGTCAAACGACCGGAGACGTAGTAGAGATATGTGTACAAAGCTGCAAAAGCACTACTTACTCCACTGTTTCGTTGTCACAGTAGTACAGAAAAGCACTGCCTGCACCCTTCGAGGGAGTCAATTGCCATTTGTCTTCTCCCGGTATTGTGCCAAATTTTCCGTTTACACTACGCGCATCGGTGACAACATTGACGAAGCTGCGGCTAGTCTCCCCCTCTTTCAACGGCTCCAGCAAATTTGCAGCTTCTTGCGAGGCTTTGAGGGACCACGAGCCTGTTACAACATAGTCTAAACGCAAGTCGTCGCGGACCTCTTTCTGGACCCTCTGAAGAATCTTGTCTGCATCATTACCGAAATCTTGTTCCGCCAGCCTCCTTCTTTTCTCAACCCAAAAAGCTACAAGGTTGAAAACGACAGCACTGAACTCGCCACTGCCGCCACCGTGCATAAAAAGGATCTCATAATTGTCGGGAATGTCAAGCAAGGAGGTAAGCGCGGCCTTTGTGTCTGCAAGTATGTTGTTGGCTGTCGGGGAACGATGAGATATTTCAGCTAAACTCAAGCCAGATTCTTCATAGTTGACAAATGCACGAGCGCCTTTCTCGAGGACGGAAGTTGGGAGTGGTGCTGGACCAGCTCCAAAGTAGGCCACCTCTTCTCTGCTAGGCATGACGTTTGAGTGAGCGATGATCTAATGCCAAATGATCAATGACTTTTAGAGAAAAGTATAGTCTCGATACATGGTGAGTCAACCCAATTTATATTGATGCCAAGAGCGCGGAAAAGCGCCCAGTAAGGGACCGAGCTCGGCCCGATCTTTGGGATAGGACCAAGATTATTTTTTTCACAAAAAAATAGCTCGAAACAGTAGTGCTGGAAGCGTGATCCACTCGATTGCTTCTAGGGTTACGTATCTGTGCCTTGCCGTGCACACGATGCTGGTCTGTAACGCAAATTCTCGTAAATACTGATGAGAACGACTGACACGAAGGCAGAAAACCACTGGGGCTTTACTGCTTCGGTGTAGAGCATCTACAGTATCCTCAAGACGCGCATTTCCCCTTTTCAAACCTTGCGGATACCATACTACGACACCGCAACGGCATGCAGACGTTTTCCCCTCTCAGATGCAAGATGCGTCCTCCGCCGCCACCCTCATCTCTCTCGCCATTGAGTCCCGAGTGCCCCAAACCCTCACAGAGAAGATTGTCCAGCGCTACTCGCTTGGCCTTGCAGAGGACCAACATGTAAAGGTAGGCGACTATGTAACATTGTGCCCGCATCATTGTATGACCCATGACAACTCATGGCCAACAGCCTTGAAGTTCATGTCCATTGGGGCGTCCAAGATTCACGATCCCAGACAGATCGTAATGACCCTCGATCATGATGTGCAAAACAAGAGCGAAAAGAACCTCAAGAAGTACCAGCAGATTGAGGAATTCGCCAGGAGGCAAGGGGTGGACTTCTATCCGGCCGGTCGTGGAATTGGACATCAGATCATGGTTGAGGAGGGATACGCATTTCCAGGAACAATGACGGTGGCCAGCGACTCTCACTCAAACATGTATGGGGGAGTAGGGTGTCTTGGAACGCCCATGGTCCGAACCGACGCAGCATCAATATGGGCAACGGGGCGTACATGGTGGCAGGTCCCGCCTATTGCGAAGGTCACTTTCACTGGTGCTTTACCGCAAGGTGTCACTGGAAAAGATGTCATAGTGGCTCTAAGTGGGTTGTTTAATGATGACCAGGTGCTGAACCACGCAATTGAATTTACGGGATCAGAAGAGACTATGAGAAGCCTGCCGGTCGACGCTAGATTGACCATTGCTAACATGACCACCGAGTGGGGTGCCCTGACCGGATTGTTCCCTATCGATTCAACCCTAGAGAAATGGCTCAGAGCCAGGGCTACGATGGCCGCCGTGCATCAATCTAAAGACTTGAGCTACGCTTTGACTGCGAAGCGATTTGCCCACCAACGCTTGGACGACTTGTTCGCCAATCCAACAATTGCAGACAGCGGCGCAAAGTACGCCAAGTATCTGCATATAAATCTCTCCACGCTGTCTCCACATGTTTCGGGCCCGAACTCAGTCAAGGTGGCTACGCCTATTGAAGAGCTCTCGGCACAGAATATAAAGGTGGACAAAGCTTATCTGGTCTCTTGCACCAACAGTCGTGCGTCCGATCTGGCCGCCGCAGCCAAAGTATTCAAAGACGCAGTCAAAGCAAACGGGGCCCCAGTCTCAATTGCGAATGGTGTCAAATTTTATATTGCGGCAGCTTCCCTGCCTGAACAGCAGACCGCTGAAGATGCAGGCGATTGGCAGGCCATGCTAGACGCAGGTGCAATAGCCTTACCACCCGCGTGTGGACCCTGTATTGGACTTGGTACCGGGCTTCTCGAGGATGGTGAGGTCGGCATTTCGGCTAGTAACCGGATTTCCAAAGGCAGAATGGGCTCTCAGAAAGCGAAAGCATATCTTGCAAGCCCTGAGGTAGTGGCTGCCAGCGCATTATGTAAGCCTTTTGTTGGAGCTCTTGTATCTCCCATCCTGCCTCATCTTGAGAGGACAATGCTGACTCCAGAAAGACGGCCGTATATCAGGCCCAGGATGGTATGAACGCCCAGAAGGTTGGTCCGGAGTTTCCATGGGCACTGGCGAAATTGTAGAAAAGGGCCCCCAGATCATTACGGCTTTCGAAGCATTGGAGAAGGTCATCGCGCAGATGGACAGCTCGATTGAGGCTGCGGAAAGGGATGTTGCGCCAGAGCAAGCAGCGCCAGAGGAGGAAACTTTGATTGATGTTCTTCCTGGCTTTCCGGAGAGAGTGGAGGGAGAGATCTTGTTTCTTGATGCTGACAACATAAGCACTGACGGTATCTATCCTGGTATGTATATTTTGCATCTCCTGCTTCCTCATTGGCATTATCGTTCGCGTTGGGAGGCATGTCTCGGCAAGTCTTGCCTAGAGTATGGTTCTATGTGTCCTCGAGACTAGGTTTAAGATGTATGGGTTATATCTAATCGATTGTCTTATAGGGAAATATACTTACCAAGACGATGTCCCACTCGAAAAGATGGCGCAAGTCTGTATGGAAAATTACGACCCTGCTTTCTCCACCATTGCTCGCAAAGGGGATATTGTAGTGGCAGGTTTCAACTTCGGCTGTGGCTCTTCCCGCGAGCAAGCCGCGACCTCAATCCTTGCCGCTAAAGTGCCACTCGTCGTTGCTGGCAGTCTTGGCAACACTTTCAGTCGCAACGCAATCAATAACGCCCTCCCTCTTCTTGAACTTCCACGCCTGGTCCAGAGGCTTAGGGAGACCTTCTCTAGTAATGACGTGCAGACCTCGCAGCAGAACGCTAAGGAGCCGTCAGAGAATCGCGAATCGTTGGACGCGGCGCCATCTGCGGCTCAGGCTTCTCCAGAACAAGAGAAGAAGCTGACAAGGAGGACTGGGTGGACTTTCACATGGGACGTCAGGCGGAGTCTGGTAATTATAAAAGAGGGCGAAGATGGAGAGACTTGGAGCTCGAAGGTCGTAGCGCTACCAAAGAACATCCAGGAGATCGTCTCGAGGGGCGGATTAGAGGAATGGGTCAAAAAGGAGATCGAGGCAGGCACATGAGCGCTCGACCAGTTGCGAGGTGCTTGGATCACTCTAGGACCTACCAATACATGGCCGACACTCCAGTTCCTGTTCGGCGCCCGGTATGGACAAAGCCTTTTGCAATGCCTCACACCAGCTGTTCCAGGGCACGTCTGCTGGCACGAAGTGGTGGCAGGTAAATGCTCGGCGCCGCGAAGCACAGCGCCTTCTTCAACGCCAAGGCTCCTCTGTGTGTAGCGCACCTGATATAACGACGTGATAAAGCTATTAGCGCACGCAGACGGAGAAGCGGTAGAAAGCCGCGAAGAAAGAGGGGTAGTGGACAGATGCCGGCACTGGCCATATGCCGGAAGCCATCTCTTCGCAGACATTGAACGCAGCATAAGCAATGGCTTTCAGACCCTCATTCTTTACCAGTCTTGTTGGCCTTCAGGCTTGGTTGGTATCAGCTCTACCTCCACCATTGTCATTTCCCTCCTTAGCCTTGTCATGGGGCTACTGTCTCCTCTCCAAGAGAACAGATCCATCAACCTCCACAAATTGAGTTTCGTTTGGCTCATCCACCAAGCCAGATGACTTAAACTTTCCCTCTCACAGCCGCTACCCACCAACAGACCCCTTCACAGTAACCCGCCCCCCAATACCCTCACGTTCTCCAATTTCGTCCGTATCATTGAAAAGCACCACGCAGACCAGTGCGTCTTGCAAGCCCTAAGCAGAGCTTACTGCATGCAAATTCGACCATGAGCTACTCGAAGGTGAGCAAATCCAACATTATGGCATGGCAATTATTCCGCTTATGCCCTAGAACAGCGGCGATTTGCTCACTTGGAAAACTTATGCTATACTTATTGCTCTGTTCTGGAGAGATTGGGAGGTGCTTGGATTTGAATATGTAATCAAAATAAGGGGAGTTGGGCGGTAGGGACGGGAGATCTGATTGAGTTGATGGGTTGAGGTGAAGGAAGAATCGTGGAAACTGGTATCAGAGAAGATAGTTCAGGACTTGACGTGTATGGACTTTCGAATGGGTTAGGTTTACTAAGGACCAAGTTTGCTAACTTCCCTTGACCTTCCCTTCCCAGTATCACGGATCTGGGTGTGTTTTTCCTAAGAAGCTTGTCACTCGACATGGAATGGACGTCTTAATTCCCATTTTTCGACACCGCTTGAGTGGAAAGATTGCCTCATCTTGTCTTTAAGTCTATCTTAGTGAATATCACCCGCCGAAACCGGTTCGAAGGGGAAATCTGAACGCAGAGCTACCTGGCGCAAGAGAGGCGCACTTGGGCCGAGAAGCGACAATCACAGGCTAGCAGTCCATCAACCCATTCAAGCGCTTCCTCAAATCTTCAACCTACCATGATGAGGCTCACCGGACAGCGGGCCTTCCCATCATAGCTATGTTGAGGTTGCTCCGCTCGTTAATGCTGGTCCTCATCTCTCGTCTCCAAGTCGTCGCGCTGCCTCCAGCCTTACCGCCACTGGCGTTGTTCAAAAGCCCCAACACCAATGCCACCATCTTGACAAATGGCTCGCTGTCCCACCAATTACAGTGAGTGCCTCACAAACCACCCCCCAACGAAAGACTCCTAACAAATTCCCACCCAGCGACCCCATCCCCAAAGAACCCTACCGCCTCACAAATCTCTATGTCCACCCACCCCTGGCAATCTTCTTCGCTGGTTACGGCGATTCCATTCCCCGCGCCGCCGCAGATGTCTGCCTCTACCTCGCCATTGATGAATCCCTAAATACCACAACGCATACACCGCTTACACCAATCGATGTTAAAGACCTATATTATACAAGTGCACGCTTATCCCTAAGTTTTCATACGGTGGAATTGTCAACGATGACGTGGAATGAGTGGTACAACGCGGCGCTGATGGTGCTGAGGTTTGTAGATATGTTTGATACGAGGGAGTTTATGTTCACTGTTGGGGCGCTGGATGGGGGGGTGTGGGTGGTTGTGGGAACGGGGTCCTTGGTCAGTTTCTGATAGGGCGAGTTGGAGGGAGAGAAATGGAAGGTTTGCGTGCAGGATAGGAGCAGAAGAATTTGGAATGTTTATCCTTGGGGACGAGAATATGTGGCACGACAGCGACTCGATGAAACCTGTTGGAAAATGGCAATTCTAGGCAAAATAGGTGAAATTCCCGAAGCTGGTTCCACAAGCCCAATACCAGCGCCAATCGCACCGTGAATTTGTAACCTAGATGCAGCACTAGGCGCAAAAGCGACGCGCCCATACGCGCAACCATGAGCGCCCCTACAAGCGCTTTCTCACACCTCGAAGAATGGACGTCGACACGCATTATAACGACGGGCCGCTCCACGAACGAACGCAATGCTGATATTGCTATGTTACAGCCTCGGGCTCCTTGTCTTTAAAGATGTACTTGCATTTCGTCCCTTGATTCTGCCCGCACATGTCAACTCGACGCTATTATCCAATGGAACGCTTTCACCCGCCCCCAAGGAACCGTACAGATTAATCAACATGTTCGTCCACCCGCCCGTCGCCGTCGAATTTAGTGGCTACGGGAATCCCATCTCTCAGGGCAGTGTAGATGTGTGCCTTTATAAAGCTCTAGACGAGGCACTGAACACCCGCCAGCATAGTATGCTTACTCCTATCGCTACGAGAGACCTCGATTACAACAACGCCAATGTAACACTCAACTTTGATTCCCTCGGCCTGGCGATTTGGGAAGAATGGAAGAACGTGCTGTATTTGATACTGGAATTTGTGGATAAATATGACACGAGGGAGTTTTTTTTTGCGACTGAAGTTCTTTGTGGGAGCGAGTGGTATCGTGTGGGGAGAGGGTATCTGAGTACCATTTGACAGTACTTCTACAGGATAAAGGTCGGGTCGGAAATAGAAGAGGAGCATATGGTACAGTGGAGCAAAAGTCACGCAAATCAAGAGAAGTTTTGGTCCAAATTTTGAGGCCAAGAGCGAGATATACCGGAGATGATGATTACAATAAGCAGCAATGGGTAGATTTTGCACCAATATGGAGATGAGCTTCACGTGGCCTGGACTGGCGCAACTGCAAACACGGCGTAGCCACCATGCACGGGCTTTTACTACATTCCCTTATCTTCCGTGGGCTTTTGTGGCTACTTTGCACAGAATGGTGGAATGGGACCAAACAAGAGTTGCATCAAGCCAGCTCAATAACAAGGCTTCTTCCTTTATACCTACCTAAGGCAGTGAGAGCTACATCATTCACGATTCAAGTTCCATAAAACCTCGTCACTAGTCATGCACACTCAATTAAAATCGGTTCAATCCGTTTACATGGTCAATGCAGAAGCTCCCTGTCTAGGCCATAGCTCTTACTAACAGCCTTTCCGTCACCTCTTTGTGAAAAATCATTGGAAAGTCGTGCCTGTGCGTCTGATCCTTGTACTTGGACTCCAAGCAAGCCAATACGGCGCTTTGGTAAGGCGATCCCATGAGATGGGCCACCCTTTTCTTCGTACGATCAATGTACATCTTTTGCAAACCCATCGCGTTAATTGCGCCCGGTTCGAGTCCTGTACGCTTGAGTATTTGGTGGGCTGTCTGCCACAAGGCAATCTCGAGCAACACTACACCGAGAGAGTAGAGGTCGTGCACTTTTGAGAACGATGAGCGGGCTACGTCTTGTATTTCAGGATGACGGTATAGATTCTTTTCGTTGTTATTATCACGCAGGAGCAGCGTTGAACCGGATTCTGGACGTGAATATTCGAAGTCGACGAGATACGGTGAGGTAAGTAGTAGGTGTTTGTCGCTTCTATCCTTGAAGAAGACAACCGACTGACTGCGGACACTCTTGTGCACCCAGCCATCAGCGTGAAAGGCGCCGATACTTCTCGCTATACTTTGTGCGATTTTGAATCTAGCGGCGAGGGGCCAAAGGCTTATTGATGATGCTGTTTCTATGACTGAGTGCAGTGACTCGGGCGCGCTGATCTCCGTAGCGGCAGGAAAGTAGAAGAGGAACGCATGCCTTGACTTACTGGGTTGGTCGATAAGACCTTTGAATGGAAGGGTTCCCAAATGGTTCGATCCAGAGGAAGACAGGAGACTGGCCAGCTGATGGACTCGAGAATTGATGCTTGATTGGGTCCTCACTACCTCAGAATGCTCTAATCCTCCCAGGATCGGTGGATAGTCTTTATATTCGATAAGCACACTCTCTTTCGTTGTGTTACCTTTTGCGATGTCTACTTCACAAGTACCGATATGGATCGTTGGCGCCTCATTGTCTGAAAAGAGACTCGCATTTTGGAGCATGAAGTTTGTAGTATTGCTCTCTGGCTTGGCCACAAGGTGTCGGATTTCCACGTGAGCGGTCAAACCGAGCCGCCTTGAGTCTTCATCACTCATGAGAACGCTCATGGCCGCTGATTGACCCTGCTGCTGGGTAGCTGTGGCCATTTGCAGGACGTCTTTGAGTCTCGAATTCCTTCTCCCAAATTTGTCCACAGTTGCTTCGAGTCTCTTCTTGTCCCATAGTGCCCACCTTGAAGCGAGTCCAGCCTGTCTGATTTTGGCTTTATTGTCATGCCACATACGAGGAAACATATCCAGAAACGAAGACTCCGCCACATTCGGCACAGTCTTGTCGATGTCAAACTCAATCGCGGCGGTAGCCTCACTATCAGGGTTGTACCATGGCGAGTACATTTTGTAATCGTTATCTTCTTGGCTAGCCAGCCGCGTATAGTCTGCAAAATCCATTCGCAGTCGTTCAAGTATATCGGAAATCTCGGCCAGCCATAACTATGCGAAAGTCAGTATGGGACCACATGTAGATGAGTCGAGATATATTACCTCATCAAGCTGAGCATCATTTACAACTATGCCATTCGTTCGCGAAAAGTATCGTCCAAACGACCGGAGCAATAGCAGCTCCCACCGCATCTTTGAGATGACATCTTTACGGTCTTCTACGCTGTTCTTGGCCGAATTGACGGTTTGGTATATAAAAGTGGCTACTAGATATGTTTCTTTGAAAAGAGTGATGATTCCCACAGATAGTGAAAATGGGTCAGTCATGATCATTGTGGGTAAAAGTAGAACGATGAAGATATTGCTTCAATTTTTGAGTCATTCAGGTGTACACCTAAATGATCCTTCGCGTGACGCTTATGCACGCCCCACTACTAGTCGCAATCAAAGCGGACGTCGAATCGTAACTTAACTTGTAATTTATGGTATCTCAACTTTTTGAAACGACTTGGCCGCCGTTTGGAGTAGCCTCGCGGGTGATAAAAGAATCGGCCCGTTCAGCCAAGCCCTCCGCCCATTAATTCACGATAACTTAATACCAAAGGAGATAGACCTAATTTTCAGACTATAGAAATCTTCCGAATAATCTATCCTCTAACTCTATAGTCGAATGATTGATATTAAAATTAATATTTTAGGAATTATCTAGGCTACTAGATATTAAAATATCTAGTATAGGCCGATTCTTTTATTACCCGCGAGGTAGTTATAAACTACTCTATTTATTACCTAAAAGTTACGGTCTCTACTTTACGGAATTAGCGCGATGATATATTATATTAAAGAAGATTCTTAAAGTAATAATTTCCTCTATATTAATATATAACTAACTTTATTCTTATCTAAATTATTTAATCCTATAGAGTCGCGTTATTAGATTACGGAATTAAAGATAATAGAATTAATTTAAACTCTAAAAAAGATCTTATATTTATTTATTTAAATTTTAATAAAGAATATTATTATCTTTATTAATTACTCGGTAATTATTAATAATATCCGATAAATAATACTATTATTATCCTCTTCGAATAGAATAAATTTATAATTAATAAAAACTTCGTAATATATATTATAATACGATTTTAATATTCGTTAATACTCTAGAAAATAAAATATTATATTAGATATTTTATCTCGTCTTCTCGGTAAAAAAGAATATCTCGATATTAAAGGTCTTAATATTCTAGATAATATCTTCGTTTTTTATTTTACTTTAATTAAAATATCTTTTAAATACTATTTTAAATTATAAGAAACGTATTTTAAAAATAAGAAATAATTAAAAGTAATAATTTTCTTTATAGATAAAAAGAATAAATTTAAGAAGAAAACTCTAAAGTTTATAAATAATATTAGTATAATTAATATTAATATTTCTTTTCTTTTTAGAGACTTATTTATATAATATAAAGATAATTATATTAATAAGGAACGCTTATATATCCCGAGATTAATAGAATAAAATATTTTCGAACTCGTATATAATAAGCGAAATTATATAGGATTTTATAAAATATACGAAAATATCGCCGATAGTTATTATATACGGTATTTGACTCGAAGATTTAAATACTATATTTTATACTACTCTTAATATTAATTTAATTAAATAAAGAAGTATATATTATATAATATTTTAAAACTAATCCTAACGGAGTTAAAGATCTATTATTATATTATTATCGATTTTATTATAATACTTCTTATATTTATAAACGAATCTAATTATTAAATAATTATTATTTATAAATTCTCGAAAATAATTACTACGACTTTAGAGAAAATTACGTTTAGTACCGAAAAATAAATTTAATAAAGATTTTAAGTTTTTTTTAAATTTATAAAAAGCGATTATAAAGTTTTAAGAATTAAATTAATAATTTTAATTATTTATTATCTTTAATCCGACGGCTAGTTAAAACGGATAAATGAAATTATAAAAATAATATTATAATTTTATTTAATATACTACCCTAGTAATTTATAAAATAAATTCGTAATTATTTTATTATTTTTTATAAATAATTCTTTAAATTTAATTACGATACTTTTATTAAATAAAATTATTTATAATATAAAGTTTAATAATAGAATTTTAGTTTAAGATATAATAAGAAAGATAAATTTAATTAATATTAAAACTATTAATCGGAAAGAGGCCGTTAATATAATTTCGTTTATAACGATTAATATTAAATTTCGGTATAATAATAAATATATACTTTTAAAATTATATAAAGATTATAGTATCCTAGATTTAAAGAATTATAAATTTTTAAAATAAAGAACTAACCCGTTTAAAATTTTAAAATATATAAATAATTTAATTTATAAATTAAAATTACTACCGATAATAAAGATTTACCCCGTTATATCGATCGCCGCTTTAAAATCTATTTTATTAGAATAGAATCTATATAACCGTTTTTAAGAAATCGGTTAAGTAATAGTTTTTAATAAGAATAATAAAGATATAAATAATTATTTTAAAATAAAATATATTTTAAATAAAAGAATACGAAAGTTTTTAAAATAAAAGAATAAATAAATAATATAATATTTAATTAAATAAAAGGGCTAGGGGTTTTATTAGAATATATAATATATTAAATAAAATCTTAAAAACGTAGAGGGCGTAATTAATAATTATAATAAAAAGTCGTTATAAACTACGTAGGTAGTTTAAGAAACGATATTATTATATTTTATTTATTAATCTTAATTTTATTTTCACTTTATTACGCGACGATAACTTTATTATTTAATAATAACGAATTTCTTAATAACCCCGCTAAGTTAATAAAGTATTTCTAATTTATTTAAATAATAATAAATCGTTTTTTTCTCGCTCGATATAATTAATAAATACTACCGTTATTATAATATTTGACTATAGTATTTTATACGTTAAATAATATTAATACATCTTTTCTTTTTTAATTTTAATATTAATTACTTATTTATATTACTCGCCCCGATCGAGTATAATATAATATCTCTATTTTAATAAATCTTTAATTATAATATAACTAAATTACGTTTAAGAAAGATTTTAAAAATATTAATAAAATTAATTTTAAAGAGTTATAAAATGAAGGTAAAGAAAATAATAAAGATAACTAAAATTAAAATAATTAAAATAACGAATAAAAATAATAATAAAAAGTCCGGCGCTTCTATTTCTAAATAAAGCGATGAAATAAATAACGAGTAAATTATTTAAACCGAAGTCGATAATAAAGTCGATAACGAAGAGATTAAAGAATTAACGTATAATAAACCCGTATATAATATAACGAAAAATAAAGATATTTAGTTATTAACGGGTAGAAATCTTTCTTTATTATAAACTAGGCTAGTTATTTAATATAATAAAATTTCTTTAAATATACGATTTAAGAATTAATTAAAGATATTTAACTCGAGAAATACTTTAAAACCTAAATAAATAAATAATAAATAACTAACTACGATATAATTAATAAAGAATAATTATATAAAATACACGATTATTTTTAATTACGCGTAATTATACGGGGATAAAGGAAATTTATTATAGGAACTAAATTAATTAATTTTAATAAAAGGGGGGAAATATAGCCGATATATTTTTATAATAGAATATAATTATTTTTCGGCGGACGAGATAACGAAAATAAAAGAATTCTCGATATTATCGAAGAAACTAAATAAAAAAGGCCTAAGAGTAACGAAGTTTACGACTTTAAAAAAACTCTTAATAAAAGAGAAATCGATATTTAAAAAGTTTAATAGAGATAATAAAAGTAATAAAAGTAAATCCGAAATAGAAAAGAAATTTTCGGCTTCGAAGAAGTCTTTAAAGGAATTAATAATAAAATTATTTTTTCCGAAAAAATTAGTTTTAAAAATAATCTCCCTTATAAAACTAATTAATAATAATAATTTTTAATTAATTAATATAAAGTTACTTAATATCGAGGTGTAGGAATATTAAAAAAACTATACCAGAATTACGTAAATATCTAATAATCTAATTATATAAGTAGAAGAGTTAAATATAACTAGAGAAATATTTAAAATAAAAATTACTACCGAAGTTAAAATTATAAATTTTTTAAAACGGAAGATTATAGTTACTTTATTTATACCCGCGAAGAAATAAATAAATTAGAAAATTATAATCCCTACGACTATAAAATAATAAGTCGAAATCGGTAATAAAGATTTCTTTATTATATTTTAAATTACGTTTTAGATTTCGACTTTCTTTATAATTAAGATTTTTTAATAAATTACTTCTTTTTCTATTATATTTAAAAGCTCTAAAAAAGAGAGAGTAAAATATATAACGAAGAAGTTTAGATAAAATAAAATCTTAGTTAATTTAAATACGAGAAAAGCCTCTTTAACGTAAGTAATAATAAGTATTTCTACGATAACTAATAAATCTAAATTAATTATATTAATAATTATACCGCCTTTAATAAAGAATAATTCTATATTATTATAAACTAATAAATAGTAGATTACGGAGTTAGTATATTATTAATCGGAAAGTATTATTTTTAACTAAAGTATTTAATTTACTACGGATATCGAAGAGCTAGTTTTTATAATAAATAATATATATTATACTAACCTTATTAAGAGCGAAAAGAATAAAATAAAATAAGTTTTTTTATTTAATACTATAGGAGTAAATATAACCGGTTTAGGAATAAAGCGCTCGAAGAAAATAAAATTTAATAAATAAACTAGGCCGTTAAAAATAAAAGAGGGGATTAAAAATATTTTTATATTATTAAAGAATTTAAATAATAATACTAAAGAGGAGTCCCTAGTCGAGATCGTTAAAAATATATTTATTAAATTCGAAACTCGTATAAACGAGCTAGTAACTAGAAATAATATTCTAATAAATAATAATACTACTTTATATAATTACGTAGATTTCTTAAAAGAACTTATTATTAAAATTAATAAGAAAATAATCTATATTTTAATAATCCTAGAAGTTTTTTATATTATTTTTATTTAATACCGGGCTCGTCTTTTAAGTTAATACAAAATCGATTATTTCTTATAGAGTTTTTTCGATTCCGTAGAGATCGAAATATTTAAAGATTAATTAACCGAAAGTAAATAAATAAAACTAATCCAAAAATTAAATAATATTAAAGACTTCGCTAATAATCTCTTAACTAATATTAATATAAATATAAATATATTAATTAAAAAATATCTAGTTTTAGAACGAGTACGCTTCGGATTAATATAGGGATCTCTAGAGAGAATACTAAAATAGAGTAGAGTAGAGTAGAGCGTAGGGTAGAGATTATAGTTCGATCTCTACCCTAAATTAGGGTAGGGTAGGATAGAGATTTACTAAGGGATCTCTAATAATAAATATATAATTAGTTAACTTTAGGAATAAACTCGATATAGTAGGATTTTAGAAGATAATTTATAGTAAAAAGACTTTAATATATATTAGATAATAATATTTCTATTTATTTAAATTCTATAAATTTTTTTTTAATTCTAACTAAGAAGCTAGGCTCGTAAGTCGTTAATTATTATAAATACTCTATTTTATTCTAGCTAAATAACTAGGTAGACTAGATTTAGATCCTTTATTATCTTTATTATATTTATCGACCTCAGAATCGATCTTTATATAATTACTTCTTTTCCGAGCTAGGTTTTAAATATCGATTATAAAGCTACGTTATTAATACGAATATTTCTTCTATATTTCTAACGGCTAGAGATTAATTATTAATATAATTATTATAATTATAATCTTAATAAAAACTTATATAGGTAGGCTCGTCTTTATTATTATTTAATTAAATACTTTTCATTTATTATTATATTATCGCTTTTTCTTTAAGTTCTCTTTACGAATAATTTCTTCTTATTTTATATCTTCCTAGGAAAGATTATTAATTTAATTATTGAATAAATAAAATAGGATATCTTAAAGTCGGTCTTCTTTTATTCTTCTATTATATTTATATAATATAGTTTAGAAAGTTACTAGTATTTATAGTTTCTAAATATTATATAACCTCGTAGCGATAGAGAATAAATACTCTACGTTATAATTTATAATCGGTACGGTTAATATATTACGAGTAATTATATTAAGAATTAGAAACCGAGGGGTAAATTACTTTTATAATATTGGAATATTCTATTCCGTAGATTAATTAAAGAACGGTATTAAAGAGATTAACGAAATTAATTATTAAAAAGATTATTAGAATTTACTAATATTTTTATACTTTTAGAACTCGTTATCTTCTCCTTTTTTATTACTAGAATCTATATCTAGTATTTAGATAAACCTATTATTTAAATTATATTTATAACTTTATATGAAATTAAATAATTTACTCGAAGCTAGTATATTTATTTAATATTCCTTATACTCTACCTCGAGAGCGGACTAATAAATTAATAGTTATAACGATTATTTAATATTAGTCTTTTACTCCGAGGTATTATAATTAAGGTTCGCTAAGAACTTTAATAAACTTAATATATTTAATATACTAAGGGTCTACTTACTACTCGACGTAGTATATAGATTAATAAGTAGGTAAGCGCTTAACCGTTTATCTACTCGATATTAAAATAAGCGAGTAAACGAATAAATAGCGTAGTTTCTTTCTTTTATATAAATTATATACTTTTTTAATAAATAAAAACTTCGTATTTAACTTTCCTTAAAACTTTTAATTATAAATTCTAAATATAAACGTTTATTAAATTATTAATTAAATTTATTAAACCTATTTAGTTTTATTTTATATTAATACGAAACTTATTATCCTTTAATCCTTAATATTCCTTTCTACGAGTATTAACCTAGGTCCGATTAATATTATATTACGGTATTAAATAAAGAGTCTTAATACTTTAAATATTTTTAAAATAAATATTTTAAAATTAATAAAGGCCCTAGCCCCGAGTATTTAAAACGGTATTAAAAAACGTAATATTATAGAAGAAAGAGACCGTATTAAAATTACCCGCCTAAACTATTATTATAAAAAGCGCGAAAAGTTTAATAATTAATTATTATAACTTTAGTTATTCTTCGTATTTAATAAAAATATAATATTAGTTATTAAATAAATAATCTTTATAATAATCTATATAAAAGGTAATATATAGAAATAAATTAAATTATTCTTAAAATATTATATAAAAGTAATAAACGATACCGATAATTTATTAATAAAATTTTAGATAGAAAGTTTCTTTAAGTTTAAAACCGAGATTCGCTATATATTTAAACTATCTAACGAAAATAGTATAATAGTTCGTATTATATAATACTTAATATAACGAAGGTCTACGTCCAATTACTCGGTATAATTTTAATATTATATAATATTTACGGGCTAGGACGATACTACTTTTATAACAATATATCGATAAGAATTAAAAGATAATATAAAAAACGAATTTATATAAATAAAAGCCGTTATAAAGGACCTCGATATATTTATAAAATAAATAATCAAAATTAATAATAAGTTATACGAATATATAATAAAGAAATATTATAACGGAGGAACTAATAAATAAGGATATTTAAAAGTTTATAATAATAGATATAATTCGGCTAGCCGTTACCGCTATAAGAAATTTAACCCGTATAATTATATATTAATAAAACTCGATTTTATTAAGAAGAGATTTATAAAAGGATTTTAAAAAAAATAATAATAATAATAAAGGGGTAAAAAAATAACGAATTATTATAATTATAATAAACCGGGTTATATCGTTAAGACCTATTATTCGAAAAATATAATAAATCGATAATAATTAAATATATTTAAAAAGGAGATATTAAATAACGTAACCGGGTCCCTTAAAGATTTAGTATAAAATAATTTTATATTTAATAATTTACTAGAGAAATAAAGAGAGGTTAAAAAAAATCGCTTAAAGAATTCGAGAGTTTAAAAAACTAGATAATAATAATAATAAAACTTTAAAAAAAGATTTAAAGGAAGGATAAAAATAAAAATAAAATATAATAAATTCTAAAGGATAACTTTAAGTAATAAACTACCTCGATAATTTTAAAACCTAATTTATCGTATTAAAAGAAAAACCCGAAGATAAGGGAAAAAAAAAAGATAAATCTTTAGAATTAATTATATTTATAATAAATATTACCTAAGATATAAAGAGATATACTAGTTAATATATATAAACGAATATTATAAATATTATTACGATAGTTTAAAAGAGTAAAAGTATATTATAAAACTAAGATATAATTATAATTAATAGAATAATTATATTAAAGATAATTACCCGTAATATTTAATTAAGAAAAAGGAAAACTAAGTCTTCCTAAACTATAATAAAGAATAATAATTATAATTACGAAACTAGATAAAATATAGTAAAAAGACGAAATACTATAATTAAAATAAATAATATTATTATTTAATTAAAAATTACGAGAGGTACTTCGAGTCTAAAGAGTACTACGGATTTTTATCTTCGTCGGGAAAAGACTAATCCCTTATATTAAAGGAAAATATAAAGAGATTAATATATTAATTTTAAAATAATATTTATATTTAGTTTAATACGATATATATATATAAATACTAGTAAAAGTTAACGGATATAAGGTCGTTATAATAATAGATTCGGGAATAATTAATAACTTTATATCTCGAACGGTAGTTTAAATAATTAACCTATTAATTTAAGAAAAGAAGGAATAATATAAATTTTAATTAATTAACGGGTTAAAGTTATTAATAAAGAGAATAAATAAAGAAATATTCTTATTATTAATTATTATTTAACGCTACTATAAGGAAATTACCTTCGATATAATAAAAATAATTATTTATTATATTATTTTAGGAATACCTTAATTAAAGAAATATAATCTAATAATAAATTAAATAAGAGGAGTATTTATATTTTCGCGTATTAAAGATATTATTAATATAATATTTATATACCTATAAAGGATAATTATAAATAAGAAGTTAAACTATAATCTAATCGAAGTTTATAATATTTTATCTTTATATAAAAATAACTTTATATAAGAATCCGATTCGATATATATTAATTAGAGAGATTAATAGGGCGAATAAATAAAAATTTCTATAAATAAAAACGAACCTTTTAATATCCTTAAAAAGTATTAATAATAGAAATACCTTTTTTAAGAAGAAATAATTATAAAAATATTATTTAAATATTAATTATAAGATTATAAGATCGAACTCGAATTTAATAAAACACCGATATTTAAACCTATATACGCTTTATTAAAAAAAAAACTCGGAGTACTTCGCGGGTATATTAACGAGAATCTTAAAAAAGAATTTATTCGAGAATCTAAATTATTAATAAATTATTTAATCCTCTTTATAATAAAGAAGAATAAAAGTCTATAACTTTATATAAATTACCGGAAGTTAAATAATATTATAATAAAGAATCGGTACTCTTTATTAAATATTAACGAGTTATAAAATCAGTTTATAATAATAAAAATCTTTATATAATTAGATCTTCGAGGTATATATAATTTAATTCGAATAAAAAAAGGCGAGGAGTAGAAGACTACTTTTAAAATTAAATACGGTTATTATAAATACCTAATAATACCCTTCGGATTTATTAATATACTAGTAATTTACTAAATATTAATTAATAATATTATACGAGTATATTTAGATATAATAATAATTATATACCTCGATAATATATTAATTTACTTTATTAATAAGGAAGAATATATTTAATATATATAAAATATCCTAATTTATTTATTACTAGCTAGACTTCTCTTTAAATTAAAGAAATACGAATTTTATAAAGAATCGGTTAAATTCTTTAAATTTATAATTAATATTAAAGGTATTTATATAAACTTTAAAAAGATTAAGAGTATTAAGAAATAACCTATATTATATAATATTAAAATAATATAAAGTTTTTTAGGATTTATAAACTTTAATAAAAGATTTATTGAAGATTATTCTAAAAAGACTTTATTATTAACGGATATTATAAAGAAAGATATTATTTTCTAATAAAAAAAAGAATAGTAATAATCTTTTAAGATATTTAAAGAGGTCTATAAAAAGCCGCCGGTATTATATTCCTTTCGGAGTAATAGACTAGCTCGAATCAAAACCGATATTTTAAATTTAATAATAAATACTTATATACTTTAGTAGAGAGACGATAAATAATACCCTATTATATATTATTCTAGGAAAATATTATTAATAAAATAAAACTATAATATTTATAATAAGGAATTACTAGTAGTAATATCCGTATTAGAATAATAGCGGGTATACGTAGAGAGTTATTTAAATCTTATTATTTTTATAAACTATAAAAATCTTCTTAATTTTATAATAATAAAATAATTAAATCGAAGATAAATTAAATAATTAGAATTATTAGGATAATATAAATTTAAAATCTTCTATACCCCCGGAAAGAATAACGGTCGCGCCGATATATTTAATAAACGGGAAGACTATATAAAGGAGAAGAATATAATAATATAACTAGTCTTTATTTAATAATAGGATAAATCGCTAGTCCTAGTATAATAATTAATAATAACGTTATATATCTTTATCCCCGGAATTATTAATAATATTTAGAAGGAATATAAAAATAATACCTTAACTACTATATTAAAAAATTAATAATTATAGGCTAAACTATTAGAATATAATAAAAAGACTTATTTTCTTAAAGGATATCTTAAAGAAATTATTCGCGATTATTATAATAATCCGGTTTAAGAATACCCTAGAGTTATTAAAATAATAAAATTTATTTATAAAAAATACGACGCGCCGGGACTAAGATCGTACGTCGAGAAATATATTAAAAAATATATTGAATACTAGTAAAATAAGTTTATAAGATATATTAAATACGGTTAAATCTAGTTCGCCCTAGTACCGGTAATACTATAAAACGATATTATAATAGATTTCGTTATTAAATTATCAAAATTAAAGGACTTTATTATATCGGAAACCTTTAACTCTATAATAATAATCTATAATAAACTTAATAAATATATAATAATAATATTAATTAAGGAAATTTATAAGGCCGAATAAATCGCCTTTATACTATTAGATCGATTTATTAAAAATTATAAAATACCTAAATTAATTATTTTTAACTAGGATAAATAGTTTACCTTTAATTATTAAAAGATATTAATTAATATTATCGGAATTAAATTACGAATATCGACCGTATATTATTTATAAACGGATAGGTAAATAAAACGGATAAACTAAATAATAGAAATATATTTATAATATTACGTAAATAAAAAATAAAAAAATTAAATAAAACTTTTACTTATAACTTAACTAGTGTTTAATAATATATAGTTTAATATAATAAAATTTATATTATTCTTCGTAAACTATAATAAATATATTAATATATTTCTAGACTTAAGATAAGGATTTAACGCGTATAAGGCGCTAGTTTATATAATTAATATAAAGGCGTTATATAAAGAAATATAAACCTAAATTAAATTAATAAATACTCGAATTAAATTAACGGTAAATAAATATCGAAAAAAGTATCCTTAATTAAAGGAGGGGGATAAAGTATATTTTTTAATAAAAAATATAATAAATAAAAGACCGAGTAAGAAATTAAATTATATTAAAATCGGATTATTTTCGATTAAGAAGAGTAAAGGACTAGTTAATTATAAATTAAATCTTCTAACCGATATTAAAATATATTTAATATTCTACGTCTCTCGATTAAAATTAATAAACTTTAAAATATTTTTATAAAATATCTTTTATTTCTAAATTAAAAAAGAAACGGAGTTCGAGGTAAAGAAGATTTTAGGTTAAAAAAGTTAAAACTACCTCGTTAAATAAAAGGATTACGATAAGTCGGAAAATATTTAAGAATTATTAACGAATTTAATTAATTATCGGGAACTTCTAAAGAAGTTTTAAAAATAATAATATAAAAAAATTAATCGAGGGTCCCTAGCGAAAGGGATTTTAAGGATATAAAATCGTCGAAATACGGAACCGAGGTTATTATATATTTTATTTTACCGAATTTCTTAAATTCTTCTAGACGCTCTAACTCCTTTATATTTATAAAATCTTTATTAAATATCTTTTATTTACGCTCTTTTAGGAATTTCTTTTATTAACGAAATCTTTTTAATTTCGTATTCTTTTAATTAACGACTTTATTCGCCGTTTTCTATATAATCTTAATCTTTTTTTTTTATATTCTAAGCGCTTTAAAGCTTTATTAATTCCTAAGAAATTAATAATAAATTTAAAGAGTTTATATTTTTTCCTAGTTTTAATATACTCCCCGTATTTCGATAATAACGAGGATAATCGATATTCGGTTTAATATATCGCGTAATATATATATATAACTATAACTATAAGACCTTTAGAGATAATTTATTCCTATAATTTATTACGTTACTTTATTTAACGAGAAGATATAGGATTATCTTTAAAAGTAAAGAAAATTAAAAGGGAGGGGTAATATTATAATTAAAATTCACTAAAAACCTTAATAAACTTAATATATTTAATATATTAAAAGTCTATTTACTACTCGACGTAATATATAAATTAATAAATAAATAAGCGCTTAACCGTTTATTTACTCGATATTAAAATAAGCGAGTAAATAAATAAATAGCGTAGTTTCTTTCTTTTATATAAACTATATATTTTCTTAATAAATAAAAGCTTCGTATTTAACTTCCCTTAAAACTTTTAATTATAAATTCTAAATATAGATATTTATTAAATTATTAATTAAATTTATTAAATTTATTTAGTCTTATTTTATATTAATACGAAACCTATTATTTTTTAATCCTTAATACTCCTCTCTACGAGTATTAACCTAGGTCCGATTAACGTTATTCTACGGTATTAAACAGAGAGCCTTAATACGAGGTCTCGAATAATTTCCTACTTTTTATAAAATTTAATAAGGCCGCCTTATTATAAAAATATCTTAACCCGTTTTTAATTTTAATATAATATTAATTTAATTTTTCGGTCGCTTAATATAATATAGTCTTTATTTTAGGCTTTTATAATACTCGTTTTAAACGGAGTTACTTTATAGTTTTTTCTAAATAATTAAAGAGTTTATTATAAATTACAAAAATACGGTAACTAGTAATAATCTTCGTTATACCGATAGCGCTCGTTATTTTCGCGAACTCTCTTATAATATTAATTAAGTAAATAATATAACTTTATTCTTTTATTCTTAATTTAAAATAAAAAATCTTAATTTATATAAAATAATTTTTAATATTATAGCGTAGTTTAAATACGCGGACTATTATATAATATATCGAATCCTATCGCGTTTTAATATCCTAAATAAAATTTACTAGTTTTAGTTTAATAAATTTATTAATTTTATTCGGTATATTTTTCTCTATAATATCGAGTCTCTTTTATTAAATATCTCGGAACTAGGTTCTACGCTAGTTATTTATATTAATAAATACTCTAGTTTTCTATATTTAATAAAATTAGATTATTATAAAGATTATTAAAATTCTCGTATCTTAGTTAATATTAATAGTAAACTCTTTTACGCGCTAATCTAGAAATGGCGAGAGTTATATTATTTATTTTAATCTCTTTAAAATTATTCGTTTATAGGCGAAAGATAAATCGTACTTAATAATACTTTAATAGTAAATTAAATTATATATATAAAGTACGGTATATATTTAAACGACTATTTAATAGATATTCGTTTAATCTTTTTATTTCTCTATATAAATATAAGAATAGTATTATCGAATATTATTTATATATTACTAGTATTATCGTTTATAATAATATAGATCCGATACTCGATTTTATATTTACGGACGACCTTAATTAAAATATCCGTTAATTTTTTACTAATATATTTCCCTTTAATATATTTAAAGTTAATAATAATTTTATAATATTTCTACTCGGCGTTAATAAAATAAATAATAATAATTATATATAAAGATATATCGTAGAGTAACTATTTATCTAAAGTAAAAAATACCTTTAATTCATAGTCGGTTAAAGTATTAAATAACTTCTCTTTAATCTTCTCGAATCGTTATAAAAGTTTATTTTTAATCGTTAAAGAATTCGGTAATATAATAGTAGAATTTAAATAAAGAAACGGACGCTAAACTAGAATATTATTAAGAGATTTATATAATATTTTTACTATAGTAACTATCTATAGGAAAGCCTCTTTAAAGTCTAATTATTAAAATATAAAACTATTAATTATAACTTTAATACTTTTAATTTAGCGGCGCTACGTTCGAATTAATTATAAAATTCTAATAATTATTATAATAATCTAGACTTTTACCTATATAGAGATAATTTCTCTAAATATTAATTATATTATACTATATATACTCGCCGAGTCTTTATAACTTTTTTTCTTTATATAATCTATCTTTAACTTAATACCTTAATTTATATAGAGATAAATTAATATATCGTTATATTATAAATAAATTATCGATACTTTTCTAAAGCCTACGATTACTCCTTCTTCGAAAAACGTCTATATTATAGACTTTCGGGATTATATTTTATTAAAATTAATCTTCTTATACTATTTTTAATTATCGGGATATTTATATTATATAGTTTATTTTTACTAGTCTAAAACTATATCCTTCTTAATATTAAAGAAGATATAATATCTATATTATTTTCCTTTTATTATAATATTAAGAGGTTATTTAAAGTAATAGTTTATAAAGTTTCTAATATTATAAAAAGATTCATTATTAAAGATATTATCTAAACGATCTTTATTTAATTAATTTAATATAGGTTTTAAAGAAAGTAATAAGGAGTTTAACTAGTATTATATAATAAATAATTAATTATTAAAAAGATTATTAGAATTAAGATTTAATATTTCTATATATATATATATTTATACTTTACCCTTTACCGATATCGAATCGATATAATCTTAAAAATAGGCGGTAAGATAATTATAGGAGAATATTAATATTAAAATATATTAATAAATAAAGTTAATCTCGTAACGAATATTGAAAAAGTTTATACTCTAAAATTTAGAGCGTACTAAAAATCTATTTAATATAATATAATTTAATTAAACTACGTCTTTAATAAAATTTATTTATAATCTAAATCTAGGGTTAAATTTAGCTCGAATAATTATATATCTAAATAACGAGCGGCGAGATTATTTATTAAAATACTTTAAACTTAATCTTAACTCGGATAATTATATATTTAAACGGCGAGATTATCTACTAAAATATTATATTTATTATTATTATTATTCTCTACTCTTTCCCTATATTATTTAATAATTCTATATATATTATTATCTTTTAGAAGGTTTATTATTAAAAAGAATAAAGATACTTTAAAGAATAAAGATTTAGAAAGCGCCTAGGAAGATATTTAATATTTAGGACCTAATTCTAAAAAATCTTAAATATCGTAAATTTAAATATAATAATAAGTTATTTTTTAATTAATAATAAATCGAAGCCTTTAATTAAAAAATAATAATAATAACTTTAAGGTAAATTAAGAAATATTAGAAATCGACCGAATTTTTACTTCTAAAGTTTATTTTCTATCGAGTAATTAAAGAGCTTTATATAAATATCGGGTTTTCTAGATATATTTAATCCGTTATAATAACTACTCTTTAAGAGGCGATAGAAGTTTATTTAATATTAGAGTTTAAACGTAAAATTATAATATATTATTTTATAAATTATTATTAATATTATTCAGTTCTTTAACTAGTAGTTTATTATTATAAACGAATAATAATACTTCTAAAGAATTATAAGTTTCTACGCGATTTTAGATATAAGAATATATTTTAATTTATTTATATCCGATAATAAATATATTTATAATAATTATTTTAATAATTACGAAGGGAGACTAGTTAATATCGAAATATATAATTATATTAAGAAGCTAGAAATTAGGCGCTAGGAAATTCGATAACTCCTCGTCGAATATATATAAATATATTAACGACGGCGTAATACGCTTTTAATTAAGAAGTAACTCTATATTAAATTTTTTAAAAATTAAAATAAACGCCTTTTTAATATTTCTAAAGTCTTTATCCGGGATTTAATTATAATAGAATAGATTATATCCCTCCTACTACTAAATAGGTTTTAGTAAAGAAATTTACTCGTCCTCCTCTTTTACCTAAAACTAGGAAGTTATATTTCGTTATATAATAATCTCTTCCTTCGTAAAATACTAGTATAGTTTTATTTATAAAATTAGTAAACTTTAATAATAATTAACTAGCTTAATTATTAGAATAATTATTAGAAATCTATACTATATTTTAATTAAAGTAATTATATTAAGTGAAAATAATATATTTATATATCCCTAGGTCGTAATACCTAAGATAATTAATTTTATAAAATAGATTTTAAATAAATTTACGCTATATAACCAGCCTAAAGTGGAATTCGTTAATTTTAATAATATATATTATTATATCTACTCTTTTCTAGGCTTCCTAGATTAGAGTATATTAATTAATAATTAATAATAACCCTTCGGTCTCTTTATCTACGATTTATTAAAATATAGTCTAGGCTAGGTTTAGATTAAATTATTATTAATATAATCTCTTAATAATTAGAATTTAAATATTATTTTAATATACCTCTAATTTACTTAAATCCTTTTATATAATATTATTATTATTTTAAATTAATATATCTTAACTTTATAAAATTATACTAGTTTTCTCTATAAAATATATAATACTATTAACTTAGGTAGTTTTAATCGGAAGATAATTATTATAATAATTATTAAAATAATAAATAACCTAGATTATAATTTTTTAAAAGGATTTTTTATTTCGCTTAAATTAAAGTAATAACCTAGTAGGTTTTTAATATTTCTTAGAACTCTTTAATAATACGGAGTTTCTTCTATACTATTAATATCGTAGTTATATTATTTCTTTAATAGTCTATATATTATTTTTCGAATAATAAGATTTAAGTAAAACGAGCCTTTACTTTTATTATCGATATATTAATCGAGTACTCTTTTAGTTATTTTCTAGGTTTTTAAAATCTCTTCGGCCGTCCTTATAATTAAAAAAATATAATAATTAAACTATCGATATTATTATTATTATTAATACTAAATCTATACTATTTAATAATAATTTCGGTATTATATAAGAAATTCGTTAAGTTATATAATATTTACTCGGCTTTAATCTCGGGGTCTTTTTTAATTAAAAAACGGGAATTATAAATATTTTTCTAATAATCTATTACCGAATAGATTTACTACGTAGTTAATCTACGAAAGAATTAATTCGTTTCGGTATAGTAAGAATTCTAACTTCTTAATATATATAAAATTAATATAACCTAGCGGCGATAATAATATACTTTAATTATTAAATAATAAGTATTAAAGAAGACTAAAGTATACTTTACGAAATAATTATTAATTATAAATAAAGTAATAAAAATAAAGGGAAGATCACCGAAGACTTTATTAATATTAAGAATTTAATTATAGGAAGTAGGATATTATACCTAAAAAAATACTCGCTTTTATATTTAATATAGACCCTAAAACCTACTAAAAGTCTTATTTAATTATACGACTATTAGAAAGATTATTATAATTAGTTTATAATAATAATTAATTAAATACCCGAGTATCTTACTCTTTATACTAGATTAAATTATACCTAGTTTATAATATTCTAAGTTTATTAAAATAGAATAAATAAATATCCTAAATATCCTAAATAAAGTAAATAATAATAATTATACTCTTATATAATTTAGGTAAATTCTATCGTCTATAAAATAATTATTATTAATACTAGTAACTTTAACCTCGTAATTATTACTATTATTACTAATTTTACTATCGTTACTAGTTTCTTCGTCGTTTTAAATTATTATAAATACCGCTTTTTAATTAACTAAAACACCGCTTCTTAAATAATTAAATATAGCGCGTATTAATAGAGGTAGAGTTAGAACTATATTAAAAATTAGAAATACTATAGGGGGGAAAGCCCCTAGAAAATTATTAACGACTAGAATAAAGAAAACTATTCTTAGTATCTTAACTCTATATAATATAACTAGATAAATATATAATTATAAAGTATAAAAGAAGAGTAGTAAATTAAATTCTAATAATTATTATAATAATTAAAATTAACCTAAATAATTTAACCGTCGCTCTACGCGAAATTAAGTATTATTAGAAAATTATTAAATTATTAATTCTTAAGCTCCCTTTCTAGCGGCTTATATATAAAATAATATTCTCGGCTATATCGGAGTTATTAGGTATATACTAGTAATCGTTTATAATTATAACTATATAAAAAGTAACGGAAATAATATTAATAATATTATTTAAGAGTAAATTCTATCCTAATCTTTCGCTATCTATATTAATAATATAAGATATTAACCTCTACGTAATCTATACTAAGTATATAACTATCTAAAATAAAGATATTTAATTAACGTAGATAATTAAAGGCTATAAATTCATTCTATAAAAAAATATAAATTAATATTAATATTTTTAATACTTAATATCGTAATATTTAATAAAAGTAGAGTATAATAAGGAAGAGAGTAGGCGGTAGATATAACTTTTGTATTATTTTATCTCTTAATAATTTCTATTACCGTCGAAAAATAAAATATTCTTTTATTTTTATTCTATAACTCTATTACTAAGACGGTTATTATAATAATTATTAGAAATTCGTTTTAGCGTAGTAGAGATCCCTTAATAAATCTTTATTTTATTTTACTCTATTTTAGGCTCTACGTTAATAGATCTCTATATTAAATTAGGGTAAGAATTATACCTCGATCTCTACTCTACTCTATACTAATCCGAAGTATAAAAACGAGTATATAATCGAGAGAAATTTAAATAATAGATAATTATTAATATCGTATTAAGCGGATAGTTTATTAAAGATAATAATAAATTATATAATTAATTTAATACCGTCGTAGAAACTAATTTTAATTTTAATAATTATATCGTTAATAAAATTACTACCGACGACTAAATTATATAAATTACTATTAATTATAACGAATATTTTATTACTAAACTCGTTACTACCGATAATTAAATTATTCGACGTAAACTCGATATTATCGTAATTATAATAATAACGAAAATTACTTTAAAGAATATAACTACGATAATAATATATACTCTAGTAATTAGATTATTTAATAAGAATATTTCTTTATTTAATATTTATAGCCCGATAACTAGTCTCTTTTTTAATAATTTGAAATAAAGACGTCGTCGCCTCGGCTAAATATTTCATCTTATATATATTACGCGGGTAGTATTCTAAATTAAAACGAGAGATAATAATAATAATTATAATATAGAAATTATTTCTAGTAAAACTAATTCGCTTATATATTTATATTAATAATTTATAATTTTAAGAATATTAGGCTCTTTATTTATAAAGGTAATTATTATAATTATTAATAATTTAATATAAAATAGTAATTTATTTATACCGATAAATAATTTAATTAATATATAATATACTAAGACTAAATCTTAACTACTATTTTATTTCGTTAATATTATAATTTTTACGTATTTAATTTCGTTAATATTATATTTTTATTAAAGAATTCCTAAAGAATTAAAGTAAAAACTCCGAGTTTTTTATTTCTAAAGAGGGCTCCGGAGTACCGGAAACTATAATATAATACTATAATATAAATAGCGTAACTAGGTCGTATACTCTCTTTATAGGATTTATATATTATATTTAATAATTATAATAAAGTTAGTCTTAGTATAATATAATAGATTTTATATATTTTAAAGAATTAAGACTTTATTTTATTTAGTCTTTTAATCTCCTTATTTTATTTAGTTTTATTTCTATATATAATCTTTTTATCTTCTTTATTTTTATTTTATTTATTTTATTTATTTAGAGCCTCCTAGTTTAAGTACTAAATATACTAGTAATTTATTTTACTTCTATTCTTCTTTCGCTTCTTTCGTTTATTTAATTCTAGGAAAGTATTATTAATAATACTTTAAACTATAACCTTAATTATTATAAAAATAATAACTCTATTTATTTTATAAAGTATTTAAATAAAATCTATATTATCCGTTATTTACTTTAATATTTATCGAATTTATAATATATTAACTAGTTGATATAATTTACTATTAACCTTTTATATTTAAAAAACTAATCGTCGCTTTAAGAAATATAATAAAACGAATTATTATTTAATATTATTTATCCGTCTCGCCTCTTTTTTATAGTTCTAGAGTAAAGTATTAAAATACGAAATAAAAATTAAATAATAAAAATCCTATTACTATTTAAATTTTAAAGATATTTATAAATATAATTACTTTATTACGAGTTATTTAATAGAGTTTTAAAAACTTGTTTTATCGATCGAGTAACTAGCGCTAAATTAAATCGTTCGATATATATAATTTTTATATATTAATACTAGTAGAGCGAAAATCCCCACGTTAAATAATTATAGGATATAAGTTATATAGGTTAGTAGATATAAAAGGATAATTTTTCGAGTAATATAAAATTTAATAACTTTAGTAGAAACGTAGAAAATATACCCGTTAAAATAGAGTATTCGATATTCGTTTTTCTACGTAGTAATTATGTCTTTTTTAAAGTAATAAATAAACTAGAAGAAACCTAACTCGTTATTAATCTACCCGTTTTTATTAATAGAAAAGTAACTTTCTAATAAAGTATTATACTAGGTTTTTTATTATAATATTATTTAAAAATAATTTAGAGCTAAAGTACTCGTTTATTTATAAAAATATATTTAATAAAAGAGACTTATTCCCGATTCTCGTACTATATTATATATTATTTATTTTTATTCTTTAAGATTATAACTCGGAGTTTAATAATTATATTTTATATAAAGTCCTTTTCGTTTATATTATATATATTTTTATTTTAAATATTATATTTATTTTTTAAACTCTAAAAAAAATCGAATTAAATAATTAGAATTTAAAGATCTTAAATTAAAATATACTCTTTATATCACGGGGTAGACTTTGGTAGGAGTATTATTATAGATATTTATTAAAACGGCGGGCTGAGCTCTACCGCTAGCTCTATCGAGACTAGAGTAATACTAGGATTCTAATATATTAGAGCCAAATCCTCTATAGAATAATTAATATTTTCTATACTATATACTATTATATTAACCCCGTATTAAATAGTAGTAACGGTGATATTAACGTAGAACTATACCTCTTCTATATTAATAAGAATGATTAAATTAGTTATAAATAGTAAAATAAACCTCTAAAACGGCTAATATACTCCCTATTAACTACTATATTTAAAATAGTATACTCTATATCGATAGTGAGTTTTACCTATATTATATTTATTTAGTATTTTCGTACCGTACCCTACTACCTTAAATAAATACTTCTAAACTCTTTATTAAGTTATTAAAATAATCTATTCAATACCCTTTTTATTTAAGGTATTTATAATAAATATTAAATTAAATATTTAAAAGATCCCTTTATTTATTTCTCTTTTATTAATATAATTATTTATTTTAGTAAATTACTTATTAAATAAATATCTAGTCAAATAAATATATTATTAACTATATCTTTTACGCTTCCGCTATAGAAAAAGAATACTAGAATACTAGTCTTTTAATACTACTTTTATTATTTACCTAGTATTACTACTTTTAATATTTATTATTAATTATTACTTTAATTATTACTCTAGAAGAAGTTTAACTAAACTCTACTATAGTTAATTTTTTTCTCTATTTATAAAAATTCCTACTATTAAGTAAATATATCCTAAAATAGATAAAAATTACTTTTAATATTAAACGAGTAATTATTTAGATAATTATATAGTCTCTTAATCCTCCTATTAAAATACTCTTTTAGTATTTATTAAAGAGGGGCCGGAAAGCGAAATAATTTAATAATAACCTCTCGGAGTATATTAAGTTTAAATAACCTACTATATAACTATTTTAAATTATTAATAAAATAATTATAATACCGTTTATCGGTATCTTCCGAAGGGATATTAAAGAGCTATATTAATATTTATAAAAGAAATAACTTTTAGAGGACGAATTTAAAAATAAAGAAATTATAACTCCTTTTAAATCTAAATAACCTACTATAGATTCCGAATAAATAATATAATTTATAGAATCGCTAGAAATTTAAGTCTTTATTATTAAGTTAATAATTAAAATAAAGAAAGATTTAATAGGACCTTAAGATTTATTAAAAGTAAATAATTTAATTAATTAAAATAGTACTAGTATTAAGGTAAACGCCTAGAATAAATTAAAACTCGAAGAGATTAAATTCTTCGATTTTAAAAACGATAAAAAGGATAATTTATTTACTTTAAGAAAATATACTATATATAAAAATATTTTCGAATTTAAGGATCGCGTTAATAATATAATTAAATAATATAGCGAAAAGGAGGTATAAAAGCTTCTAATTTTATATTTTAAAAAATATAACTTTTAAATAGTTCTCGAATAAATTAAATATTAATATTAAAGTATTAATATATACCTTCGCTAGCCCTAAATGAATAGGTCGTTTTATTAAATAATTTAAAATAAAAATACTAAAGTTATATATAAACTTGGTTTTAATAAATATAGATTCGTTTAAATATATACTAGTAAAACGCCTAGATAGTATATAAATAAAATATTTAATTTAACTAAGGCCGCCGATATTCCTAGTATATATTAATAAATATTTATAATTTATAATTATATTAGTTTTAATTTCAAGTCTTTTATTAGTCGATTTAAGCCTAGTATCCTACTAGATAAATTCCTTAATTTATTTAATACTAAGAAAGAAACCTAACTAGGAATAATATAAAATAATAAAATAACTAGGCCTCTACCGCCTCCTAAGCTAGAGGGTTTATAATAAAGCTAGTAGAATTATTAATAACTTGACCGGTTCCGGCTATATTAAAACTAGTTATTTTAAATTACTTCTTATTAATTTATTAATCCGGTCTATTAGAATATATTAAATATTCTTTAAATATAGTAGTAGTCTCGTTAAATTTAACTACTACCTATTTAGTTATAGATTATTAATAGTAGTACTAGAAATATATCTTTCCCTCCTAGAAATAGAAATCGTCCTAATTTTTAACCGCGTTAAGAAAACCGCGGGTATATAACCGGTAGTTATAATTTTAATTATTTCGGGTAATAGTAAATACCCCCTAGATATATAACTATTTATTATAAAACCGAGATATAAAAGAATTATTCTTAAGAAGATAATATTATAGAGTTATAAATAAAAGAGTAATTTATACCTAATATTAATTACGTTAATAAATAGAGCCAGGATTAATAGTAAAACGATTACTATAATAAATAAAACGAAATAACTAGTTTTTAGATAATTATTATCGATTCGCCTAAATAAATCGAGTACTATATATATAAGGAGTCGTTCTTTTCTGAAAACGTACTATATATATATTTTAAAAGTTAAAGCTTAGGTAGGAACCCTATTAAAACCTCCTACTCTAAATATTTAATTATAAATATTATTTAGAAGAGTAAATAATCTTTAGTAATAAATAAGAATATAGATACCTATTATTAATTTAAAATAAATAACGAATTACTAAAATAGAAGTTTATTATTAAATTAAACTACGACTCTTCCAAAAATACGGGAATAGGATAAATATTTAGGAAATACCGGTATACCGGTATTTGGGTCGGCCTAGACCCTAGAATTAAAATAAAAAAAAATTATAAAGATATTAATTATAGAGTAATTATCGTTAATTATAAATTTATAGTATATTTCCTTTTAAAAGCTACAATTAGTACTATAATAACCTTACTCTAAATTACCGGTATTAATATTAATTACTATATTATTTTTAAATATATCGTTACCTCTTTATACTTCCCCGGGAAAGATAAAAGTAATAATAAAATAATAACCGAAACCGCCCCTAAGGAAGTCTATATTATGGATAATTTTAAAATAAATATATTTATTAATATAGACGTTATAACTCCTAAAGGGATAGATATACTAGTATCTTAATAAATAACTTATATCGGTAGTTACGATATAGAGTACCCTATCGACGTTTATTTAAAAGGTATAAGTATAAACCGGCCGGTATATATTACGAAAATAAAAATTATCCCCCTATAAACTACGGTAATTATTAAAGTCTATAAATTTAATCTACTAGTACAAGATTATTTCTTTAAATTAATAGATACTAACTTATACCTCTTTACCGAAATCGTTAACGATAGAATAAAATTAATATTTATAAAGAATAAAACGGATAAATATATTAAAATCCCTAGGAATATAAAGCTAGGTTAAGTAGTCGAGGTTTAATTTAATAACTATTATAATATTATTATAAACGATAACGACGTTCGTAAGCTCGCTATATAAAGGCCTCTATAAGAGTATAAAGAAACTTTTATTAAAAACGCTTTTAATAGTACGGTTATTACTAGTACTAATTTATTACTTTTTAAATAATTTTTAAAAAGTAAAGATATAGAGAGCTTAACTAGTTCCCGGCCTTCTATTCTATTAATAGAGGTAATTACTTCGGTAAAGAATAATATCCTCTTAAATAATATTATTATTTATAGTAAATAACCGGAGCTAGTAAAGATTATTAATTAATTCCTTATATTTTAAATAGAAGGAGGCTTTATTAATATTCTAGAAAATAAATAAATATATATACTACTTCGCGTCGACTAGGAAGATAAAGTACTTAAAATAATATATATTTATCCTATAAATAACGAGAGCTGGAAGATTATTAACGAAATCTTTAATAAATAATATATCTAGGGACGGTTTAAATAAACGATATAAATTATTTTATTTAATTTCCTAGTCTTCGTTATTTAGATTATAAGATTAGACTATATATAAAAAAACTATATTATTATTAATATTCGAGGTTTAAATACTATAATTATAATAGACGTCTATTATTTACCTCTATAGAATAATATAATTAGCGCCGTTAAGGGTTATTATTAAATTACCTTTATCGACACCGCTAATTTCTTTTATTAATAATATATATACTTTAAAGATAGATATAAGTTTACTATTATATTATATCGCGGTCAAGAGACTTTTAATATTAGAGTAATAAGATTTAAAAACTCGCCTATATATATATAATAATAAATAGACCGGATCCTATATATCTATAAAGTATTCGCCCGAGTATATATTAATAATATTATAATATTCTCTTAGACTTTCGAGGATTATATTTAGTACCTATATATAATATTTTCTTTATTCGTTAAATTTAATATTCTAGTTAACTCTAAGAAGGTATTTATTAGTTATATATTAATTATATTATTTAGTTAGAAAATTAACTCGTTCGGGTTATTAACTTTTAAAGAAAAGTTTATAGTTATTAAATAACTAGTTTTCTTTTAAATATTAATAGTATTTAAAATATACCTAGGAATAACTAGTTAGTTAAAAGATTATATTAAAGATTATATTACTTTAACTAGGCCTTTATAAAATAAAAAAACCGCGTTATTAAATAAAGTACCCCCTATAGGCGCTTAGCGATAGGAATATATTAAAAAGACTAGTTTTAAATTACCTTCCCTATAGGAGATCCGTTTATTTAAAATTATTTAGAATACTCTTTCTAAATCTTTCTTTCTATATTATTTCGATAATAAAAAAGAACTATTTATCGATCTTAATACTAGTAAGGAATTCGATTACGGGGTTATAATTTATTATATTATAAAAGAGTTAAAAGACCCTTATCCCGACCGGAAATAAATTTAATTTATTCTTTTTCTTAACCGACTTTTTAAGAATATAGAAATACGTTATTAACCTACTAAAATAGAATTAGTAGGAATAGTATAGATATTTATTAAAATTAAATATATAATTGAATTAACCCCGAAGATAGTCGTCTATATTAATTATAGAGCTATATTTAGTATAGTTAAATAAATAAGTATAACTACTTTATTTACGATAAAGATTAATTTACGTATTATACGAGCCTTAGATTATATTTAGTGTTTTTAAAATATAGAGATCCGTTATAAACCTAGTGTTAAATATATAGTATTAGATACTTTATCCCGACTATATTAAAAAGACGTAGTTAAAGACTTTTTAAAAAGCGAGCTAGATATACTCTAGGTATATATATATAAAGTCTATATATTAATAGAAATAAATATATAGTTTAAATAAAACTTACTTTAAGGGTACTAGAATAACGACTTTTAAACTAAAATAAATTATATATTTAACTATAATGTAGAAACCGGTGAGGACGTCGTAGATTTTCTATTTTCGAAGGAGGGTAATAATTTAATATAATATACCGATAATTTAACTACTAATTATATATATATATTAAAGCGTTTATATATACCTTCTTTATATATTAAAGCTTTATTTAACGTCGTATATTCTAGGTTATATATAAGAAGATATAAATACTATAAAATAATAACTAGATACTAGTATATATATATAATACCTAAGGCCGCTAGCGTAGAGCTAGCGGTTTAGTAATAGTATAAAAAACGTAAAGTAGTTACGGGGTTTATTATTAAATAGTTTTTAAATCCTAAATTTAATAATAGAACTAATCTCTAAGAATTCTAATAAAACGGGGGAATATTAACTCGATATAGAATTATTAAAAATTAAAACCCCGCGATACTAAGGCTAGAACCCTATATCGAAAAGTAATAATATTATAAAAGTAGCGGGGCGTAGATATATATAAGATATTAATACCTTTAACGGGGCGTAGGCGTATATAATATATTATTATTTTATAATTACCTCTCTTTTTAAACGCTAGTCTCTAGGTATTTAAATATTTTAATTAAGAAATATTTATTAAAAAATCTTTAAACTCCCTAAGAGAAATAAGAGAAAAAAGTTATCTAGTATAATAACGTTATTATATGATAATTTAAATATAAGGTTATATACCTAATTCTTTAATACCTATAGTACTAGTCACGGAATAGTATTTAGTTAATTAATCGAAATTTATTAAAAAATCTTTAAAACCCCCTAAGAGAAATAAGAGAAAAGAGTTTTCTAATTTATATTATCGATCCTATAGCGCTAATATATAATACTAGTTACGGAACGATATAAAACTATTTCCTATAGTATTATTATATAGTACTAGTAGTGGAAGGGTAATACTATTAAATTACTTTTATTATATAATAATATTAATAGTAAATAAATAATATATTTATAAAGTTATCCCTATAGTGTTAATATATAATAATAATAACTAAGTAAATAATATTTCTTTCGTCCTTATAGTACTATTATATATAATAATAACGGAGCGAAATAGTATATATTATGGTTCCTATAGTATTTATAGTATTTATAATAAATATAATATATTAGATTAATCCTATAGTACTTATAGTACTAGTAGCGGAATAGTAGTAATTACTTTTACTATATACTCCTACTATATTATAAAAATACTAGTAATAAAATATTATATATAAACGGTATAACTTTAATATTATATTACGATTAAGGTTCGCTAAGAATCTTAATAGACTTAGTATATTTAATACGCCAAGGGTCTATTTACTACTCGATATAGTATATAGATTAATAAATAGGTAAGCGCTTAACTATTTATTTACTCGATACTAGAATAAGCGAGTAAACGAATAAATAGCGTAGTTTCTTTTTTTTATATAAATTACGTACTTTCCTAGTAGATAAGAGCTTCGTATTTAACTTCCTTTAAGATTTTTAATTATAAATTCTAAATATAAACGTTTATTAAATTATTAATTAAGTTTATTAAATTTATTTAGTTTTATCTTATATTAATACGAAGCCTATTATTCTTTAATCCTTAATACTCCTCTCTACGAGTATTAACCTAGGTCCGATCGATATTATACTACGATATTAAATAGAGAGCCTTAATACTTTAAATACCTTTAAGATAAATATTTTAAAATTAATAAAGACCTTAGCCCTAAGTATTTAAAACGATATTAAAAGATATAATATTATAAAAGAAGGGGACCGTATTAAGGTTACCCGTTTAAATTATTATTATAAAGAGTATAAAAAGCTTAATAATTAATTATTATAACTCTAACTATTCTTCGTATTTAATAAGAATACGATATTAATTATTAAATAAATAACTTTTATAATAACCTATATAAGAGGTAATATATAAAAATGAATTAAATTATTCTTAAAATATTATATAAAAGTAGTAAATAATACCGATAATTTATTAATAAAGTTTTAAATAGAAAGTTTCTTTAGATTTAAAACCGAGATTCGCCGTATATTTAAACTATCTAACGAAAATAGTATAATAGTTTATATTATATAGTATTTAATATAACGAAGGTCTACGTCCGATTACTCGGTATAATTTTAATATTATATAATATTTACGGACTAAAACAATACTACTTTTATAATAATATATCGACGAGGACTAAAAAATAATATAAAAGATAAATTTATATAAGTAGGAGCCGTTATAAAGGACCTCAATATATTTATAAAATAAATAATTAAAATTAATAATAAATTATACGAATATATAATAAAGAAATATTATAACGGAGGAATTAACGGATAAAAACGTTTAGGAGTTTATAATAACGGATATAATTCGGCTAGTTATTACCGCTATAAGAAATTTAACCCGTATAATTATATATTAATAAAACTCGATTTTATTAAAAAGGGACCTACGAGAGGATTCTAAAAAAAAGATAAATAATAATGAAGGGGTAAAAAAATAACGAATTATTATAATTATAATAAACCGGGCTATATCGCTAGGAATTATTATTCGAAAAATATAATAAATCGATAATAATTAAATATATTTAAAAAGGAGATACCGGATAACGTAGCCGGGTCCCCTAAAAATCTAGTATAAAATAATTCTATATTTAACGACCTACTAGAGAAGTAAAAGGAGATTAAAGAAAAAATCGTTTAAAGAATTCGAGAGCTCGAAAAATTAAATAATAATAATAATAAAACTCTAGAAGAAGATTTAAAAAAAGGATAAAAATAAGAATAAAATATAATAAATTCTAAAGAATAACTTTAGGTAATAAACTACCTCGATAATTTTAAAACCTAATTTATTATATTAAAAGAAAAACCCGAAGATAAGAAAAAGGAAAAAAAATAAATCTTTAAAATTAATTATACCTATAATAAATATTACCTAAGATATAAAGAGATATATTAATTAATATATATAAACGAATATTATAAATATTATTATAATAATTTAAGAGAGCGAAAATATATCGTAAAACTAGGATATAATTATAATTAATAAAATAACTATATTAAAGATAATTACCCGTAGTATTTAATTTAGAAAAGAGAAAACTAAATCTTCTTAGACTATAATAAAGAATAATAATTATAATTATAAAACTAAATAAAATATAGTAAAAAGACGAAATATTATAATTAGGATAAATAATATTATTATTTAATTAAAGATTACGAGAGGTACTTCGAGTCTAAAGAGTACTTTAGATTTTTATTTTCGTCGGGAAAAAACTAGTCCCTTATATTCAAAGAAAATATAAAGAGATTAATATATTAACCTTAAAATAATATCTATATTTAATTTAATACGGAATATATATACGAATACCGGTAAAAATTAACGGATATAAAGTCGTTATAATAATAGATTCGGGAGTAATTAATAACTTTATATCTCGAATAATAATTTAAGTAATTAACCTATTAACTCGAGAAAAGAAGAAATAATATAAACTTTAATTAATCGACGGGTCGAAATTATTAATAAAGAGAGTAAATAAAGAAACGTTCCCGCTATTAATTATTATTTAATACTATTATAAAGAAATTACCTTCGATATAATAAAAATAATTATTTATTATATTATTCTAGGAATACTTTAATTAAAGAAATATAATTTAATAATAAATTAAATAAAAGGAGTATTTATATTTCCGTATATTAAAAACGTTATTAATATAATATTTATATATTTATAAAGAATAGTTATAAATAAAAAGTCGAACCGTAGCCTAGTCGAAATTTATAATATTTTATCTTTATATAAAGATAACTTTATATAAAGATCCGACTCGATATATATTAACTAGAGAAATTAATAGAGCGAATAAATTAAAATTTCTAAAAATAAAAACGAACCTCTTAATATCCTTAAAAAGTATTAATAATAAAAGTACCTTTTTTAAGAAAAAATAACTATAAAAATATTATTTAAATATTAATTATAGGATTATAAAATCGAACTCGAACCTAATAAAACGCCGATATTTAAATCTATATATACTTTATTAGAAAAAGAACTCGGAGTATTTTATAAATATATTAATAAGAATTTTAAAAAAGAATTTATTCGAGAATCTAAATTATTAATAAATTATTTAATCCTCTTTATAATAAAGAAGGATAAAAGTCTACGGCTTTATATAGATTATTAGAAATTAAATAATATTATAATAAAGAATCGGTACCCTCTATTAAAAATTAACGAGTTATAAAATTAGTTTATAATAATAAAAATCTTTATATAACTAGATCTTCGAGGCGTATATAATTTAATTCGAATAAAAAAAGGCGAGGAGTAGAAGATTATTTTTAGAATTAAATATAATTATTACGAGTATTTAATAATACTCTTCGGATTTATTAACGTACTAGTAACTTATTAAATATTAATTAATAATATTATATAAGTATATTTAAATATAACGGTAATTATATACCTCGATAATATATTAATTTACTCTATTAATAAGGAAGAATATATTTAATATATATAAAATATCTTAATTTATTTATTACTAACTAGACTTCTCTTTAAACTAGAGAAATACGAATTTTATAAAGAATTAATTAAATTCCTTAAATTTATAATTAATACTAGAGGTATTTATATAAACTTTAAAAAAATTAAGAGTATTAAAGAATAATTTATATTATATAATATTAAAACGGTATAAAGTTTCTTAAGATTTACGAACTTTAATAAAAAATTTATTAAAGATTATTCTAAAAAGGCCTTATTATTAACGGATATTATAAAAAAAGATATTATTTTTTAATAAAAGAAAGAATAATAATAATCTTTCGAGGTATTTAAAGAGGCCTATAAAAAGCCGCCGGTATTATATTCCTTTTAGAGTAACGAACTAGCTCGAATCGAAACCGACGTTCTAAATTTAATAATAAACACTTATATACTCTAATAAAGAGACGATAAATAATACCCTATTATATATTATTCTACGAAAATATTATTAATAAAATAAAACTATAATATCTATAATAAGGAATTACTAGTAGTAGTATCCGTATTAGAATAATAGCGGGTATATATAAAGAGCTATTTAAATCTTATTATCTTTACGGACTATAAGAATCTTCTTAATTTTATAATAATAAAATAATTAAATCGAAGATAAGTTAGATAGTTAGAATTATTAGGATAATATAAATTTAAAATCTTCTATACCCCCGGAAAGGATAACGGTCGCGCCGATATATTTAATAAGCGGGAGGACTATATAAAGGAGAAGAATATAGTAATATAATTAATCCTTATTTAGTAATAGAATAGATCGCTAGTCCTAGTATAATAATTAGTAATAATATTATATATCTCTATCCCCGGAATTATTAATAATATTCGAAAAGAATACGAAAACGATACCTTAATTACTATATTAAGAAGTTAATAATTATAGGCTAAATTATTAGAATATAATAAAAAGACTTATCTTCCTAAAGGATATCTTAAAGAAATTATTCGTAATTATTATAATAATCCGGTTTAAGGATATCCTAGAGTTATTAAAATAATAAAACTTATCTATAAAGAATACGACGCGCCGGGATTAAAGTCGTACGTCGAGAAATATATTAAGAAATATATCGAATACTAGTAGAATAAGTTTATAAGGTATATTAAATACGGTTAAATCTACTTCGCTTTAATACCGATAATATTATAGGACGATATTATAATAGATTTCGTTATTAAATTATTAAAATTAAAGGACCCTATTATATCGGAAATCTTTAACTCTATAATAATAATCTATAATAAACTTAATAAATATATAGTAATAATATTAATTAAGGAAATTTATAAGGCCGAATAAATTATTTTCGTACTACTAGATCGATTTATTAGGGATTATAAAATATTTAAATCGATTACTTTTAATTAAGATAAATAATTTACCTTTAATTATTAAAAGATATTAATTAATACTATCGGAACTAAATTACGAATATCGACCGTATATTATTTATAAACGGATAGGTAGATAAAGCGGATAAATTAAATAATAAAAATATATTTACGATATTACGTAAATAAAAAATAAAATAACTACGTAAGACTTCTATTTATAGTTTAATATAATAAAACTTATACTATTCTTCGTAAACTATAATAAATATATTAATATATTTTTAAACCTAAAATAAGGACCTAACGCGTATAAGGCGCTAGTCTATATAATTAATATAAAGGCGTTATATAAGGAAATATAAACGTAAATTAAATTAATAAATACTCGAATTAAATTAACGGTAAATAAATATTAAAAAGAGTATCTTTAATTAAAGGAGGGAGATAAAATATACTTTTTAATAAAAAATATAATAAATAAAAGACCGAGTAAGAAACTAGATTATATCAAAATCGGATTATTTTTAATTAAGAAGAGTAAAGGACTAGTTAATTATAAATTAAATCTTTTAACCGATATTAAAATATATTTAATATTCTATATCTCGCGATTAAAATTAATAAATTTTAAGATACCCTTATAAAATACCTTTTATTTTTAAATTAAAAAAGAAATAAAGTTTAAAGTAGAGGAGATTCTAGGTTAAAGAGGTTAAAATTACCTCGTTAAATAAAAAGATTATAACGAGTCGGAAAATATTTAAGAGTTATTAATAAACCTAGTTAATTATCGGGAACTTCTAAAGAAGTTTTAAAAATAATAATATAAAAAAGCTAGTCGAGGGTCTTTAATAAAAGAGATCTTAAAGATATAAAATCGTTAAAATATAAAACCGAGGTTATTATATATTTTATTTTACCGAATTTCTTAAATTCTTTTAGATACTTTAACTCCTTTATATCCGTAAAACTTTTATCGAATATCTTTTATTCACGCTTTTTTAAGAATTTCTTTTATTAACGAAGTCTCTTTAACTTCGTATTCTTTTAATTAATGATTTTATTCGCCGTTTCCCGCGTAATTTTTTTTTTTTTTTTACGTTTTAAACACTCTAAAGTCTTATTAATTCTTAAGAAATTAATAATAAACTCGGAGGGTTTATATTTTTTCCTAGTTTTAATATACTCCCCGTATTTCGATAATAATAAAGATAATCGATATTCGGTTTAATATATCGCGTAATATATATATATAATTATAGTTATAAGACCTTTAGAAATAACCTATTCCTATAATTTATTATATTATTTTATTTAATAAGAAAATATAGGATTATCTTTAAGAGTAAAAAAGGTTAAAAGAGAGGGGTAATATTATAATTAAAATTCGCTAAAAACCTTAATAGATTTAATATATTTAATACGTTAAGGGTTTATTTATTACTCGATATAATATATAGACTAATAAATAGGTAAACGCTTAACTGTTTATTTACTCGATACTAGAATAAACGAGTAAACGAATAAATAGCGTAGTTTCTTTCTTCTATATAAACTACGTATTTTCTTAATAAATAAAAACTTCGTATTTAACTTCCCTTAAAACTTTTGATTATAAATTCTAAATATAAATATTTATTAAATTATTAATTAAGTTTATTAAATTTATTTAGTTTTATTTTATATTAATACGAAGCCTATTATCCTTTAATCTTTAATACTCCTCTCTACGAGTATTAACCTAGGTCCGATTAACGTTATACTACGGTATTAAACGGAGAGCCTTAATATATTATACCCGGAGATTAATAATAATATAACTATTATAGTAATAATTATATCTATTAATAAAAGCGAGGTAGCGGAGTAGAGGCGCGTATCGATATATTATAATAATAAAGTATTTAGCGCGACGGTTTATTATTAAAATAAACTCGCTCGTTTATTTATTTTCTCTCTTCGTAACTTCTCTAGTTTTTTTTATATATTATTACTCTAGCTCTATAATAGCGTTCTAGTATTATAACTAATATATAAATAATACTCTCGTTATATATAACTTTCTTCTAATTCTATAAATAGCTTTTATTTACCGATAGTATTAATTTATTTATATTAATTATTCTAGTTATAAATATACTAGTAAATATAACTAATCCGCTATTAGCGCGACTACGTAATATTAATTATAATAATAATTTATTATACTTTATAACTTCTTTATTAAATCTACTTCTATTAATTTAATAATAATTATATTCGAGGTACGTCCCCTCCTTATATACTCTATGATATTAATTACTACGGAATTAACTATTATATAAAGATAAGCTATAACCGTAAATTTTAAAATAATATATATTAATAATAATAAATCCCTAAGTCTTTCCGAAGGAAGATATAGAGGTTTATATATTAATATACCTATATCGGTAATAGGATTCTTAAAGAAAAACGTAAATATAAATTAATAAATAAGGAAATTATCTAGTAACGTAAAATATATAATAAAATAATAATAATTAGTAGGTAAACCTCTACTATAATTACTAATTTATAAAATTAATTAACGGCGGCGAATTAGTATATTAAGAAATTAAAAACGATAAATAAAGTTCTCGAAAAAAAGACGGAGAGTTTTCGTTAATACGTCGGTAAATCGAAAACCGGCTCTAGCGGCTCGGGGTTATTAGGTAAGCTGCCTCGGGCGCCTAAAATAGGCTCGGGGCGCCCGAACGGCCCCGAGCGCCCGTCGAGCGCCCGCCGAGTACCCTTCGAGCGTTAAGTCGCTCGACGGGCGCTCGACGGGCGCCCGAGGCCGCTATAAGATACGTATCGGGCTCCTAACGAGCGTAATTTAAACCCGGAGCTTTAGGGGCCCTAGCCTTAGAAAATCATATAATTTATTACCTAAAATTTTGATGTTCTGTGATCGCCCTTATCGACGGTAGCGACCCCCCGGAACCACCTTTAACGCCAGTAAGTTTTAATCCCCGGAATCGATCGATTCAGGCGAAATCCTCGCGGGGGTGATACGTAGGCCATGCGCTAGGGTATACGTCAGGGGTTTATGGGTACGACAGTAACAGTTAGGGGGTGGCGATAGCGATAGGACCATAGAATACGCCATGGCCATAAATGGAATGGGGCCATGGCCATGAATAGAATAGGGCCATAGCTATGAATAGGGGCCATAGACGGGGGTCTAAAGTTAGTGGCGTACCCCTAATTTAGTGCCCGTTAGTAGCGGTTTTAGGCTTACTCGGTATACGCCCGAGTGGCCTTAGGCCCTTTGGCTGTATGCCTCGGGCGCCTATCGAGTCGGTAGATAGGTGTCGCGTTTAAGGCTCCCGGGGCGCCCGTCGAGCGCCTTAAGCCACGATCGAGCCACTTTTCGTTTTACCGACGTATAAACGGGATTTAAAAAGTCCTAAGGACGATAATATTCTTAAGGATTATATTAAAGAAATTATATTTTCTTCTAATAATTCTAATAATAACTAAATCTTTCGTATAATATAGTAGTTATATCGAAATCTTTTTTTTCTTAAATTAGCGCTAGTTAAGTTTACCTAGATATATTATTTAATAATATATTCTAGGCGTCTATATAAACTATATTTAAATTTTTTTTTTTTTATAAATACGATATCTTATCGCTATTATATATAAATAGTTTAATAGTAAATCAAATTTAGTTATATTTTAAAATCGTATAATAAGGTTATAAATATAGAGGAGAACGTCCGTTATATAAATATTAATATAAAAATAGTAATATTTACTTTTAATATCGACTTTATTTACTCCGCTTTATTATTTTATACGGTTAAATAACCTCTTTAATTATATCTATATATTTATATTCACTACCCGCTTATTTAAAGGCTTTAATTAATTTATTAATATTAATAAACTCTTTATTTAATAATTATTAATTATATTCTTCGCCTTAATTAATTTATTTAACTTTATACTAGATACTTTTTTTATTTTTAATTTTATTAATTACTTTTTCTACCTCCTATAATTTATTATTATTAATAGATTCGGGGGCTTATATAAAAGATTCCGCTATATGAATATAATCGCGAAGATAATATAATTTAAATAATAATATATAAAAAATATTATAGATTCTATATATAGAAAGTATTAGTAGGCGGTAAATTTATACTCTTATTTTATTAATAATCTTAAAGGGCCCTATAAATTTATAGAATAATTTTTTATTTAGGTATTTTTATTTTAAATTCTTTATTATTAATATAATTAAATTACTAACTTTATAACTTTATAGTTTATATATTTTATTATACTATTTAATTTAATATTCGGTAGCGCTTTATAGGCGCTTTATAATTTTATCCTTTAAAGTTTATAATTATTATATTTTATTATTTATAATTAATACTCTTTTTTCTCTAAAATCGTCCTCGACCTCTTAACGGATTTTAAAATAGTAACTATATATATAAAAGAATAATATCGTTCCGATAACGGTACTCTAATTATTATTTATTAAGAATTCTACTATAAGTAGTAATCTAGTTTAATTAATTTATTTATTATTAATAAATATACGTAAATAGTACTTTAGTATTTAATTTTAGTACTTTATTTACTTATCCGTTTAGGGGTAAAAAGTAGTATTTAAATATTATTTAATTTTCGAATAAAAATATATAACCGATTAAAAGGCGTTTATAAAAATAGAGCCTCTATCGCTAACGATACTATTAAATATACTATAGCGGTAAATAATTTTAGAATAAAATACTTCCGTTAACTAAACGATATTAATTATAATAATTATAAATATATATTTAATCATTTTAATAAATCGATTTATAACGATAAAAATAATATTATAAATATTATCTTTATAATTACTAGCCGGTAAACTAGTTATAAAATCTATAAAAATTTCCTTCTATAATTAAATAATAATAGGAAGCGAATTTAATTCGTTATATAAATAATATCGCGGCGCCTTCGTCCGTTAATATATATTATAAATTTTAATATAGTTCGTAATTTACTTTAGGTTACCCTCCTAGAAAAAATTTCGGGTAAATAATTTATATAATTTTATAATACTAAAATAGTTTATTAGAGGATTATTATAATATCTCTTTATAAACTCTTCTCTTAGAGTTTTATCCCTTAATATATAAAGGCGACCGTTATATTTTAATAATCCCTCGGAGTCTATAATTTATATTTTATTCTTTATATAACGACGGTTCTTTAATATATTTATTTTAATTTAAAAAAAACTTATTTAATTATTATAGATTTAAAGTTCCCGAATTAACGTTTTAATAGGTCTTTTAGGATTATTATATATAATTTTAAATACTATTATAATATCCCGCTTTAAAATTACTACTTTTAATTTTATAATTTAAAAAATAGAGGTTATAATTATCTTTATTTCCTTATCTCCTTCCGATAATTAACCGCTAGTCTAAAAAATAAGTTTATTCTAAAGTATTAATAATAATTTAGTACTTAACGGCGATACTCCTTTATAATTAAAGCGCCGCAATAATATATTAATAAGATTTAATTTTTTAGCCCGATAAAAGATCTTAAAATTATAAATAATTAATTTAAATACTTAGCGGGCTTACCTAGAGTTTAACTCTTTCTATTTTATAAAACTCTTTAAGTTATTATAATTAATCTAGATTTTAATATAATAAAGACTACTTTTTAAATAGTATCGCTATTATTTTATTACTATTATAATAACGAGTAATTCTTAATTATAGATTTTATAGTTTTATTCTAAAGAATTTAATTTCTACGACTAAAATATATAAAGCGCTAATAACTATTTTTATCCTATTATAATAATATAGAGTTAAGATTAAAATTAGAAGTATCTATCTTTATACGTAATTATTTAGTTAGATTATAATAGTATAGAAAGAACGTATTTACGAATATATCTCGTAAAATCTAAAACGTTTCCGTAGCGCCGTCTATTTATTTTAATAGATTCATTTTTTTATTTACTTTACTACCTTTAAATAAATTAATAAATAGTATAGTTATATTAAAATAATTATAAATAAACCGTTTATAGAAGTTAACGAAATTTAAAAAAACTTATATTTCCCGATATATTTTTAACTAAGGTTATTCTTTAATGATTTTAATATATTCCGGGTTTATAACTACTTTATTAATAAATATAATAAAATTTAAAAACTCGATTATTTCGGTATTAAATTAATATTTCTTAAAGTTAATAAATAACTAGAATTAATATAATTATTTAAATATTTATTTAATATACCGTTAATACTCCGCCGGATTAATACTATAAATTAGGATATTATCTAAATATACTACGTATATTATATTTATTAAACCTATAAATATATATTTAATATAAATTTAAAATATCGCCGGTATATTAGCGAGCCTAAAAGGTATAACTAAATATTCGAAATAATTATAACGAGTTCGGAAAATAATCTTTTATTTATCGCTTTTTTTAATCTAGATCCTATAATAGGTATTCTTAAAATCAGATTTTATAAAGATTTCCAAACTATATAAACAATTTAATATCTCGGTAATTAAGGGTAACGGGTATTAATTTTTAATAATTATCGTATTGAAGCCCCGGTAATCTATATAAAGATATAATTTACTATCCTTTTTAAATATAAAAAAAATAAATACTTTAGTTAAAAATATTAAATAACGGATCTAGCCTTTATAAAATAAGAATTCTAAATAACGCCGTAGCTCCGATAATTTAATTTAAGGTAAATTATAAAGAGGTTTATAAAGCGATTCTTTATTAATTTTTATTTTAATAATATAATCTCTTTATTTAAAAATAAGTAGGGTACTCGCTTTCTTATAAAAAAAAATATTATAAAACTTTATAAATTCCTTAGGAATCTTTAGGTTAGGAAATTCTTCTTATTCGTCTTATATTATTATAGTATATATAACCGCGAATATATTCGATTTATTTTCGAGACTATTAATGAACTTAACCGGTTTCTTAATTTATAAATTATTAGAATTAATCTTAAACCGCTATTAGTCCGCCTTAGAATTAATTAATATCTTTAATTAATATAATTTAAATATATTTAGAATAACGTTTAAATCTTCAAAATTTATAATATAGAATAAAATATTATATTTACGCTCTTAACTTTAATTATCGATTATTTAATAATCTAATTAATACGCGCTATAGTAATATATATTTTATTTATTAATTACTTTAGCTAGTAGTAAAATAACGTTAAAAAGTTCTAAATTATTTTTAATAATAAACCGTTATAAAATTAAATTAATCTATACTTTAGAGTTAATTAAGGTAATAAATTATTTAATTTTATTTTAAAAAGTAATCTAACCCTTAAAAAGAATAAAAGAGTATATTTTTATTAATCGTTTTTCTTACCCTTCTTCCGAGGCGTAAATTAGGTTTAATTATTTTTTACCGATACCGTGTTAACGTATATAATTAGTTTATTTATATCGGGATATTTAGGTTTAATATAGTTTTCCGTTCTATAATAATAATAGATAATCTTATTATATAAAGAATTCACGGTATTAGTTTTATATTTATTACTCTTCTCTTTTAAATATATTTATTTAATATTATCGCTAGTATTAAATTTAGTAATTCGGTTTATTATAAATTTTCCTTTATTAAGGTTCTTTAACTAGGAACTCGAATTAAAATTAAAACTACCTATTAATTATATATACTTTAGATTTTTTTTTTATATAATAATTTAAATAAGAATTTCTTCTCTTTAAATAAATATACTATTAGTATTAAGAATTTTATTTTTAAATTTAAATTTAAATTTAATTAAAAAGAAATTTACTTTATACTCCTCTAAAAATAAAAATAACTAGGTCTTTATTTCTTTAAAATAAACCTTAAATAACGATACTTTTTAGATAAGTTATTATTTAACTTCCTCCTACTTTTTATAAATAAAGAGATAATAATTAACTAGATTTATTATTAAATTAAAAAAGAATTTCTTAAAAAAACTAAATATAATACTAGCTAAATTATATTAATTATAGTATTTATATTACTACGTTAAAGAGTTACTTTCTAACGAGTCTATATAATATATAATCCTTAAATAATCGGTAGTGAAATATTTAAAATTAATTAAAAATTTAATATTTACGTCGCGGAACTAGCGTAAATATTTACCTTCGCTTATACCCTTATAAGAATATATTTTATTAGGGCGTAATATTTTCGCCCTAATAAAGATATCCTTATTAAATATAATTAAACTTATTATTATTTTACTAGTAGGTATAATAATTAAAGAACCTCTACTATAAATAATAAATTCTATTAATACTCCGTTAGCGGGCGTAGAAATAATAGGATTATATAACTTTTAATTTTAAATTTATAATATCCTTAATTTTTATTATTATTTAAAGCGACGGTTTTCTTCTTTAATAACTTTAAACTATATATCTAAAGTCTCTTCGGGGGTAATAATACCTTCGAATTTATTACTATCTTTACGGCGGGGGTCGTCGGAGGGGGCTTAATTAATATTATTATTATTAAATTCTTCTAGATATCCCGAGGTTAAACCCGATATTATAATAATAATAGGCCTTTTCTTTAAAAAAATTAAAAAGATTGAAATTATAATACCTAAAGCCGTTAACGTAGAACTAGTAATTTAATAATAATATAAAAAATATAAAATAATTACGGGGTTTATTACTAGGTAGTTTTTAAATCCTAGATTTAATAATAGAATTAATCTCTAAAAATTCTAATAAAACGAGGGAATATTAACTCGATATAAAATTATTAAAAATTAGAATCCCGCGATATTAAAGTTAGAACCCCGTATCGAAAAATAATAATATTATAGAGGTAGCGGGGTATAAATATATATAATATATTAATATCTTTAACGGGGCGTAGGCGTATATAATATATTATTATTTTATAATATATAAACTAGATAAAAAGCTAGGGGAGTATTTATAATATTATTTATAATATTAATTATTCGGTACTCCTAGATATAAATTTTATAAAGTATTATAATTTATTCTTATACCGCCCTCTTCTTTTTATATAATTTTTATCGATTTTATCCTAATTTTACCTCTTTTATAAAAAGGATTCGAAAATATTATAATTATTATATATAAATTTTCCCGAAAGGTAACCGCGATTTTAGGAAAATTAATATAAAAAATAGAATAATAAATAAATATACTTTTATATTATTTATATTTAATAGACTAGGGTATTCCGAAGATTATTTTTTCCGACCGCGACCGTAAATTTATAAATACCCTATAGAAGACTTTATTTAATAAATTTAAAATAAATTTAATATTCTCTACCGCCTATTATTTATAAACGGATAAATTAAGCGAGTATATAAATTAGATTATTAAAATTATATTATAATTCTAGATTATTATTTTATATAACCTTAAAGCCTAGGAAGAAGTACTACTTTTTATAATTATATAATATAATAATATATTTTCCTAGCCTATTAACTATACTCTAAATAAAGTAGTTTTCGGTTTTATTATTAATAACGCGTTAGACCTAGGAAACTAGGAGAATAATACTTTATTAAAAGAATTAATATATATTTAAACTTCGGATATAATTATCTTTATTTAAATATATAATAAAAAGTATTATAATTATATTTATTACTTTTAATATTTCCGTAAAGAGGACTAGGCCTTACTACGTTTATATAAAAGTTATAATATTCCGGTAAATAAACTTACTAGTTATAAATATAATTAATAAATAACTAGTTTATTTAAGGTTTTTAATTATATCGGTCAACTTATATACTACCTTAATATCCTAGGAAAATAGAAGATTTATAATATATTTTTAATAATATAACTAAAGTAGTATTTACCGTTAAATTAGGACTCTTTTAAACGTCCACGATCTATTAATTTTAAAGTAATAAAAACCGAGCGAGACGATTTAAAACTAGAATAAAAACTAGAGTATTTTCTTAATAACCGTATTATTAAAAAGGGGAAGGGTTATACTACCGAATATCTTTTACCCTAGAAAGACTAGGGATCTATATAAAACTATTAAATAAATATTAAAAATATTTTCGCGGACGAATTTATTAAAGAATATAAATAATAGGCTAGATATTAAATTAAATTCTTTTTCTAGGGTCGATAACTCTAGAAATATAATTATATTTCGTTTTTATATTATCGCCCTTTATCTATCTTTATTAAGAAATAATTATTATATTAAATCTATTTATCGAGCTCTATTTAGAGTACGGGTACTATAATAATATTAAAGAAATATTATACCGAGAACTAGTAAAACTACTCTTTAATAATTTTTAATTATTCGTTTAATTATACGTAGAGTTATATAACCCGAATATTCTAGTAATATATTATTTATATACTTCTTTATATAGATTTAGGTATATACCCCTTGTTATCGCTATTTCTTAACTAGGTAGTATATTTATAAGGGAAAAAACTTCGGATAATATATTAATTATATAATTATTCAGCCGAATCGGGACTAGCTCCGCGCTAAAATAATTTTAATTTTAAAAATATTATTAAACGACTTTCCCTAGTTAACTAGATTTATATTAAGATTTTATTTTTCTAATATATATTTAAAGCCTTAGTCCTTTAGTATTAATACTCCTATAATACTATATATATATATCTTTATTTTATTAATATTATAGATTTTATTATTAATTATTTATATTATTTTTATACCTCCTTATTGTTTTACCTCGTTATCGCGATTTTAAAAACTTTACGACTCTATATTAAATTTTAAAACTCTACGAGCCTAGTAACCCGTAATTAATCGATAATTTAGAATATATATTTCTTATTTATTTACTTTTATATATAGACGTTATTTACGTTATTATTTACGATATTTTATATAAATATATTAACGAGGGCGATAATTTCTTTCTTTTAAAAAAAGGCGATTTATTACGAGGTAGACTTTAGTAAAAGTATTATTATAAATATTTATTAAAACGACGGGCTAAGTTCTACCGCTAGCCCTATCAAAACTAGAGTAATATTAAAATTCTAATATATTAAAACCAAATCCTCTATAAAATAATTAATATTTTTTATATTATATATTATTATATTAACCCCGTATTACTTTAGTCGAAGAAGAAATATATATAATTTTAATTTTAAAATTTCTAATAATTTTATATTACTCTTTTAAGTTAATATCTCCTCTATTATTCGATATATTTATTTAATATAGGGTAACTAGCCCTAGTATTATAAATATAAAATTTATCGAGTAATAATAATCTTTTTTTTAAAAGTTAATTTTTAATAATTCTATCGATTTATTTCTAATAAAATCCGGTTTTTTATTTTATTTTAAAAAGTAGTTTTAAAGACCCTATACTACTTTATAACTTTACGTATAAATAATTTTCTATTTTTATTTATTTCTTATTAATATTAATAAGTAATTTAAATATACTTTAGAAAGAGTTATTTAGGAGGGTCGTTATTAAAATAAGAAGATTTAATAAGTTTAAAAGAGTTATTACGAACGTTATATAATATTAGTTTTACTTTACTTGAGGGTTAAACGGATACCCTTAGTAAAATCATTTACTACGATTACCGAGTAAGTAGAGTAAATATAGGACTATTTATTATATTTACCGAGTAAATAGGGTAAATATATTACCCTTAATACGGTTTCTTTTTTCTATATAAACTATATATTTTTCTAGTAAATAGGAGCTTCGTATTTAACTTCCTTTAAAACTTTTAATTATAAATTCTAAATATAGACGTTTATTGAACTATTAATCTAGTTTATTAAATTTATCTAGTTTTATCTTATATTAATACGAAGTTTATTATTCTTTAATTTTTAATATTTCTTTCTACGAGTACTAACCTAGGTTTTATTAATATTATATTAAAGTATTAAACGGAGAGTTTTAATATTTTAAGTATTTTTAAAATAAATATTTTAAAATTAATAAAGGCCTTAGCCTTAAATACCTAAAACGGTATTAAAAAACGAAATATTATAGAAAAAAGGGACCGTATTAAAATTACCCGCCTAAATTATTATTATAAAGAGTATAAAAAGTTTAACGACTAGTTATTATAACTCTAGTTATTCTTTATATTTAACGAGAATACGATATTAATTATTAAATAAATAATTTTTATAATAACCTATATAAAAAGTAATATATAAAAATAGGTTAAACTATTTTTAAAGCGTTAGATAAAAATAGTAAACGATATTAATAATTTATTAATAAAGTTTTAGATAGAGAACTTCTTTAGGTTTAAAATTAAAATTCGTTATATATTTAAACTATCTAACGAAAGTAGTATAATAATTCGTATTATTTAGTATTTAGTATAACGAAGGTTTATATCTAATTACTCGGTATAATTTTAATATTATATAATATTTATAGACTAGGACGATACTACTTTTATAATAATATATCGACGAGGATTAAAAAATAATATAAAAAACGAATTTATATAAATAGGAGCCGTTATAAAGGACCTCGATATATTTATAAAATAAGTAATTAAAATTAACGATAAACTATATAAATACGTAATAGAGAAATATTATAATAAAGAAGTTAATAAATAAAGATATTTAGGAGTTTATAATAACGGATATAATTCGGTTAATTATTACCGCTATAAAAAACTTAACCCGTATAATTATATATTAATAGAACTCGATTTTACTAAAAAGGGACTTATAAAAAGATTTTTAAAAAGGGGTAAATAATAATAAAAGGGTAAAAAACTAATAAATTATTATAATTATAATAAACCGAGCTATATCGCTAAGAACTATTATTCGAAAAATATAATAAATTAATAATAGTTAAATAGATTTAAGAAAGAGATACCGGATAACGTAACCGGGTCCCCTAAAGATCTAATATAAAATAATACTATATTTAATAACTTATTAAAAAATAAGGGGAGATTAAAGAAAATGTCGTTTAAAGAATTCGAGAACTCGAAGAATTAAATAATAATAATAATAAAACTCTAAAGGAAGATTTAGAGGAAGGATAAAAATAAAAATAAAATATAATAAACTTTAAAGAATAGTTTTAGGTAGTAGACTATCTTAATAATTTTAAGACTTAATTTATCGTATTAAAAAAGAAACCCGAGGAAAAAAAAAAAGAAAAAAGATAACCCTTTAAGATTAATTATACCTATAATAAATATTACCTAAAATATAAGGAGATATACTAATTAATATATATAAACGAGTATTATAAATATTATTACGATAGTTTAGGAGAGCGGAAGTATATCGTAAAATTGAGATATAATTATAATTAATAGAATAACTACGTTAAAGATAATTATTCGTAGTATTTAATTAAGAAAAGGGAGAACTAAGTTTTCCCGGGTTATAATAAAGAATAGTAATTATAATTACGAAATTAGATAAGATATAATAAAGAGGTAAAATACTATAACTAAAACGAATAATATTATTATTTAACCGAAGATTACGAAAGGTACTTCGAGTTTAAAGAGTATTATAAGTTTTTATTTTCGTCGGGAAAAGATTAGTCCCTTATATTAAAGAGAAATATAAAGAGATTAATATATTAATTTTAGAATAATATTTATACTTAGTTTAATACGGTATATATATATAAATACTGGTAAAAATTAACGGATATAGGGTCGTTATAATAATAGATTTAAGAATAACTAATAATTTTATATCTCGAATAATAATTTAGGTAATTAATTTACTAATTTAAAAAAAAAGAAATAATATAAGTTTTAATTAACCGACGGGTCGAAGTTATTAATAAAGAGAATAAATAAAAAAATATTCTCGTTATTAATTATTATTTAACGCTATTATAAAGAAATTACCTTCGATATAATAAAAATAACTATTTATTATATTATTCTAGGAATATCTTAGTTAAAGAAATATAATCTAATAATTAATTAGAAGAAAGGAGTATTTATATTTCCGTATATTAAAAATATTATTAATATAATACCTATATACTTATAAAGGATAATTATAAATAAGAAATCGAATTATAACCCGGTCGAAGCCTATAATACTTTATTTTTATATGAGAATAACCTCGTATAAAGATCCGACTCGATATATATTAACTAAAAAGATTAATAGGGCGAATAAATTAAAATTTTTAAAAATAAAAATAAACCTCCTAATATCCCTAAAGAGTATTAATAATAAAAGTAGTTTTTTTAAAAAGAAATAACTATAAAAGTATTACCTAAATATTAGTTATAAGATTATAAAATTAAACTCGAATTTAATAAAACGCCGATATTTAGACCTATTTATATTTTATTAAAAAAAGAACTCAGAGTACTTCGCGGGTATATCGACGAGAATCTTAAAAAAAGGATTTATTCGAGAATTTAAATTACTAGTAGGTTATCTAATCCTCTTTATAATAAAGAAGGATAAAAGTCTATAACTTTACGTAGATTATCGAAAATTAAATAATATTATAATAAAGAATCGGTACCCTCTACTAAATATCAGCGAGTTATAGGATCGGTTTATAATAATAAAAATCTTTATATAACTAAATCTTTAAGGCGCGTATAATTTAATTTAAATAAAAAAAAACGAGGAGTAGAAGATTACCTTTAGAATTAAATATAATTATTACGAATACCTAGTAATACTCTTCGGATTTATTAATATACTAGTAACCTACTAAATATTAATTAATAATATTATACGAGTATATTTAAATATAATAGTAATTATATACCTCGATAATATATTAATTTACTCTATTAATAAGGAAGAATATATTTAATATATATAAAATATCTTAATTTATTTATTACTAGCTAGACTTCTCTTTAAACTAAAGAAGTACGAATTTTATAAAGAATCGGTTAAATTCCTTAAATTTATAGTTAATATTAAAGATATTTATATAAACTTTAAAAAGATTAAAAGTATTAAGGAATAACCTATATTATATAATATTAAGATAATATAAAGCTTTTTAAGATTTACGAACTTTAATAAAAGATTTATTAAAGATTACTTTAAAAAGGCCTTATTATTAACTACGCTACGGAATAGGGGAGGGAAGGGAAGGGAATAATCCCCGCTCCCTTCCCTTCTAATAAGGAAAGGAGCGGAAGGGAAAGAATAAGAATTATTAAAAAAAAAGAGATTATTTGTTATTCCTTTCCTCTTTTCCCGGGTAGAGTTAATAATATAAATAAACCTAAATACCTACTTAATACGCTTAGTAATTATATTAATCTTTATTTATATCGCGATTAATAATAAATATTAATATATTTTAAGTCTCTAAAATACGTCTTAAATAAATAAAAAGAGGGTTTATTTCTTTAATATTATCGTAGTAAAACGAGCGCTTTATAAAGAAGGTATACTTATAAGTTTAATTATTACTAATTAATATATATTAAATTTTTCGAATAAAAGTATATTATTTAATTAAAATAGATTATAGAATTTAATATAGAACTTACTATACGCTAGCTACGCAGTATTTATATATAAAGATCGTTAAGGTTATTTATATTAAATAACGTTATTACCCGTTAAATTTATTACTAGCGCCGCGTTAGTAACGGATTTCTAAAACGCCTCCGCTTTTTCTTTATTTCTAGACTTAACGAACTACCTATTTTATAGATAACTTAGTTAAATCGTTTAACTTCTTTACTATTCAACTATTTAATTATCGGTTTTTATATTATTATATTTAATTTAGTAGTAAACCCTATTTATTTATTATTAGATTATATAATTTTTATTATTAATAACTTTTAAATAAGATGTTAGATCGACGTCCTAATCTAAATAATATAAAGATTAATATAAATAATTAGACTAGTATTTACGGCCTTTCTTTATAGTAAAGCTCTTTATAATAATAATTAATACGTTATAAAGAAGAATAATCTAAAGCCTAAATAAATAATAAACTATAATTAAAGAAGAGGAAACGCGAGATTAATTAATATCTAAATACGACTTCGGTTTAATATTAAACTATAAGTCGTTAGAAACGTTAATTTTATATACCTAATATAAATAAATAATATTAATAGTTAATAGAATAAATCCTTTCGGAAATTCTATATTACGAAGAGGCTAGAGAGGGTGTATATTAGGTTTATAACCGAAGAGAAAAACCGAAGAATAGTTTTTTAAAAACCTTAATATAATAAAATTAAGAAAATATTTTTTATTATTATTAAAGGTAGACGCCGTTATTAAACGCGTAAAAATTATAAATACGAAAGTAGTTTAACGAGCCTAAAAGAAAGTAAAAAATTAATAAAAATAGGATATTCTTTTAGAATAAAAATAATAAAGATTACTAAAGTAGATTAAAATCTAAACGATTAATAAAAGGTTTCTATTAATCTTTATATTAATATATCCTATTTAAAGCGAATACCGTTAATATATAATAGGATTATTATAGGTAAATATAAATAAGTTAGTATCTAGGTAAACGGGGTTTCGTTAATTAAAGAAATAATAATTAACGATAATAAGGACGTAGATTAAGTCGATAAATAACTATTAAAAGATATCGATAACTCTTTAAATATTAGTAATTATATTTTTAAAATACATTAATAATTAAATTAAAACGAAATTTATAATATTTAAAGCGAAAATAAAAAATAAGCCGAGGCTCGTAATATTTAAACCTTATTTAATTTATAGGTAAAATCCGGGGATCGATCGATTTATAATATTATTAAAGGATATTAGATTATAATATTTAAATTACTCCGCGCTAAAATCGATTACTATAATAAATACCGTCTTCGCGTATATATATATAAAGGGTTTTCGTATTATAAAAGATATAATCTTAAAGTATATTATTTATATTAATCTTTATCCGGTTATATATTAATTATAAATTAATATAAACGAAAAGATTTACTAAAGAGGGATTTATAAATTTATTATATCTTTATTTTTACCGAATATACTATCTAGAAGAATATAACCGCCTAGTTTAATACGAATTTAAAAAGGTATAGGCGGTATAACTTTAATAAATAAAATCGGCGTCGTAGAATAAATATAGGTCTCGTATTTATTTAAGTTAATAAAGAGTAAATTATAATATTAGGATTATATTATCTTTACCCTAATAATTATAAATACGAAAAGTATAACTAGAGACCGAATAAAAATACGAAAAAGGCGCGGAAAGTATTTAGGATAATACTAGGGCCGGAGTATATTTAGATTATAAAAAAAGCGAAGGATATTATTCGTTCTAAAGATTAAGAGAAGATTTCGAAGGGGATAATATAAATTATCGAATTAAGAGTATTTTTAAGGCCCTCTTTAAATTAAAAAAAAGTCGTATTATTAAATAAAGTTCTAAATATAAACGTAAAGAGTATATCTAGTTATATATTTAAATATTTAATATAACTAGTTTATAAAGTTTCTAGTCGTAATTATATTAATCTTTATACTAGTTTTATTCGATTTATATTATATATCTCTACTCTTTATATCTGCTTTAACTCCTTTTATACTTCGAAGCTTTACTCGTCTTTTTATAACTCTTTAAAGATTTTAAAATAAGACTAGGTTCTTTATATAGTTTTAATAAAACTTATTTATTTTTTTATTTATCTTTTAATTTTTTAAACCTATTAATTACCTCCGGTTTAAAGAATAATCCTATATTCGATTTCTTCCTCTTTATTAAATAGCTAGATATAGAGTCTCGAGTAGAATATATATATTTCGAATTACTCTTATTTATTTAATACCCGGAAACTTTAATTTTTAGGTTATTTTCCCGAGCCTTTTTACTATTAATATAGTTTTTATATATATTTATATTACTTTATAAACTCTTACCTAGGGGCTAGATTTTTTGACTTTTCCTTAATTACGAGTTAAATTAATAATTAAAGTTAAAGATTCTTTATTTCCCTCGTCCTTATTATTAAATTTTAAGATAATAGTTTTATTTATAAAATTATTATACCCGCCTTCGTCTTCGTTATTTATAAAATCGTAGTTATTTTTTATTATAGCCTCGTCCCGTTTTTATACCTTTATTTTATACTTTTTAAAAGTTATTATTTCTTTATAGTCTAAATCTTATTAAGATACTATTATTTCGTTTTCTTTAAATTAAAAGCGATTAAGGATTATAAGAATTAAAAACGTTTCGGGACTATAGGATTTTTAGGCTATATATAATTAGATAACGATATTAAATACTCGCTCGTATTTAATACCCGTATAAGGTACGACTAGGATATCGCGGGCCGTATAAAAGAAATAATTAAATATTAATAAAAGATCCTTCTATTTATTAAATATAGATTTACCGTTATCGTTATTAAACGCTATATATAATTAATAGGTATATTTATCGATATAATGATTAATATAAATAAAAGATTTATTTATTTCCCGGTATTTTCGAAGTTCTTTACTCTAATTTTTCGGGTTTAATAGCGCCTTATTTTTACCTTTAATTGAATATTTAAGATTATCTACCTCGATATTTTTTTTAGCGTAGATTTTTTTTTATTAAATAGCCTACGGGCGCCGGTCGAATTACTTTTTAAATTATTCTTAATAAAAATCCTCCTATTTTTACCTAGTCTCTTTATTCTATCCCTAGTCTTTAAATATAATCGTTTTTCGAATTAATTTTAAAAGAGTTATTATATTATATAGCCCGCCTAAAATTAATTAGGTTTAAAAATAATATAAATTAAATTTATCCTACGCCTTTTTTAGACTCTTTAATATAAACCTCTTTTAAAGTATAGTCTTTTTCGTAAACTTTTCTTCTTTACTTTTAAGATAATTAAATAAATTATTATAAACCGAAAAAATTATATAAATAATCGGCGTATATAATATACTTATCGTTTATATATATTAATAGAACGGTTTATAAAATTCGATAAGATATTTTATTTAAATTTATTTATCCTTATTTAATTATAATTATTCTATTTATTTATAATAAAACTCCTTTAACGCCGGCCTTAGTTTTAAGGCGCGGATTAATATATAATAAATTAAATCCTATTTAGTCGCTACGTCCTAGAAGAGCTTTAATATTATAAATTTATTTCGACGTTTTTTATCGTATATTCTTTATACTTAATTCGGCCCGGTTAATTAACGCTTTTTATTATTTAATCGCTTTTAGATATCTTAAAAGCGCTCGCGCCGTTAATTATTTCTATTAAAATAAGTAGAGGCTTTACGAATCTATATCCCTTAATATTAATATAGAAATAGATATCGGTATAATAATTAATATATTATTTAAAATACGGAAGTATCTTTATTAAAATAAACGAGATCCTAGGTTCTTTTTTTATTTTAGAAAACTCTTATTTATTTATTTTATCGTCCTAATTCTTTTAAAAGTTTTTATTTATTAATAAAATCTTAATTACCTTAAGAAGTTCCTTTAAACCTAGTTAAATAATATATAAAAGGTATAGGACGCGGTAGACTCCGATATTCGTAAAAGTATTTTAATTATTATAGAAATCGCGGATTTTATCTTTTATTTCTTTCTTTATAGTTAAAAATTAAGCCTTTTCCTTTAATAATATAATTTCGAGGGCCTAGTATATACTATTATTATTAAAGGCGTTATTCGTAATAATTAATATTATCCGATCCCTTAATTTATAACGATAAATAATAATATTTAAATACGAGGTTAAGTTAATATTATTATACTTTCTCTTTATATATTTAAAAACTAGGAGTACCTCGTAGTATTATTATCGTTAATCGATAAAATACGTATTTATAATTATATAATTTTATCGGTTTTTAAAAGATTATAAATCTAGCGCTAAAATAACTTTTATATTATTATTAAATAAATTCCGAAGGAGTTAATTTTAAATATCGTTATATTTCTTTATAATATAATTTTTAATTATAAATATAGAAGGGAGAGTAATCGACGAATTCGCGTATTTAAATACTCGTTATATATCGATATTATTAATAAATCGTAAGGAGAGCCTAAGCCCGATAATTATTTATATAAATAATTTAGAGAAATTCTTAAATATTATTTCTCGGCCGTTAAACTATAATATATTAATCTTTCTTTTACTTCTTTATAATTAAAATAATAAATATTTATATTAATTTTTATATTTATATACTAAGCGGGTTAAAATATACCTAGTCTTTAAAGAATAATATAATTTAAATCGGTTTTATACTTAAATTTAAAGTTTTCCTTTTATATTAATTTAATATAAAATACGTTTTTATATTATTCTAAATATTAATCCTCGTAATTATTCGGTTATATCTTTTATAAATATTTCTCGGCTCTTTTATACCTATTATAATATCGTTATAAAAGAACTTTTATTCCAGAGCCGGTTTAGGCGACGTTTAAAAGAAATTAAATATATAACTCTTATATTTCTAGTTCTTTTATTTAATCTTTTAGGTATAATATTACTCTTATTTATAAAATTATTCGAGAAAGACGGTAGTTATTTCTATTATATATATATAATAGTGTTTATCGGAACCCTTAGTCGTTAAGCTCCTTATAAAAGAATTATTTTAAATAACTAAACAAAGAGTAGAAGAATATTAACTATTAAGTTTAAAATTATTAATAACGAAGCTATTATTTTAAGATATTTTAAATATATATTTTAGAAACTAGTAAAGAAGGTAGGAAAATAAAAAGAATTATTAACTCTTTTATAATTATATAATCTATAGAGGTATATTATATACGGTAGTTATAACTTAATTATATTAATACCTAATAGGAAGATTATAGAGATAGATTTATATTTATTTTATATATTTTAAATTAATATCCCGCTAAAAAGTAATTTTAAATATATAATAAATTAATATTTTAACCCTCCTTTAGAAATTCCTTTTAAGATTTAACTAAATCTTTATTAATTTAGGTTAATAATTATATCTTTAATTATTAATAAAAGCGTAGCCGATATTAATTTTAAATTACTCGATAGTCTTAATAATAACGCGAGAGCTAGTTAAAGCCCTCGATTATTAAAAATATAACGAAATCCTAAGATAGCGAGGAAAATATTTAATATATAAAAAATATATATAAAGAAACCCTAGGTAAAGAAAATCGCGGTATAAAATAAATAATTAAAGAGCGGTAGTTAATAGGACTTTTATAATTAAATATTTATTTAATTTAACTTTTTAATTATTACTTTATAAGAAATTAGGCTTTTTTAAAAAATTACAGATTATAAGTCTAAACGTATTATAAAAGGTCTTAAAAATAATATTAATTAAAGAACTCGCGAGTAAATAATTTAATATTATTTATATAAATATATAATATTAATCTTAATCGTAGTAACTAATTTTTACGCGATTTATAATAAACGAATTACTATAGCCCCAAAGGATATATAGTTTATATAACGATTAAAGGCTATATATACTAGGTAAGAATATATTATAATTAATATCCGAAGATTAACGCTTTATTATATTTATCTTAATCTTTATACCGATTAAATTAGTACCGTTACTTTTACTACGAAATTTAGACTTAATTATAAAATTTTAGACTTTCGATTCTATTTTAGAATAATTTATTAATCGTTTATAACTACTACGATTAATATTATAATTTATTAATACGAGATAGGATAAGAGATTATCTTAATATAAAAGTCGTTACCGAAGGAGTATAACTTTTTATTATAAAATTAAAATAAATAATAACTAGGGATCCCGTTTTTAGTATTATAAATCCGATTATTTTATTTATTTATAACCTCGCTTTCCCTTATACCGAAGTTATATTAACTACGTTATTAGAAAAGTATTTATCTTAATTTAAGATACCGTATAATATATTTATATATATAAGGCCGGTATATTTAGCTACTAATAAACTAATTAATTATAATCTTCTTTATATTTATCCGTACTTTAGTCTTTATAAATAAGGTAAAATTAAATAAAAATAAGTTATAAACTAATAAAATATTAAATTATTATAATCGTATAATCGTTAGTATTTTATATACTAAGTAAATATATTAAGATAAAGATTAGAATAAATAATATTAATTTAATTTATAGAAAATAGCTCCTTAGCTCCTAAATTATAAAGTAATTAATCTATTATATAAGGGGGCAAGATTACTAGGATATAAATTAAAATAAATAATATTAATAAAATCTATAATAGTCGCTTAAATATTAGGGCTTTAGAATAAAAGATATATAAAATAACCTTAACCTTCCGGTAAATCTTACGGTATAAATATTAGGATAAATAGTTCTAATAAAATATACGAACCGTAGTTATTCGGTTCTATATAAAAATAAATCGACTTCGACGATATCGTTAATACGAATTACTACCTGTTGTCCGAAGATTAATTAAATATACTAGATTAATTCTTTTAACCTATCTACCCGGAATTAAAGGATATAATTTAACCGATATTTATTTAACTATATAAATTATTTATACCTAGGAATAGAGTAGAAGATAATAAATATAACTCGGGTAAAAACGTTAAGATTAAAGATAACGATAATATTAATAATGATAACGATATTATCGTGGATAATAATAACGACGTAAATAGGGTTAGAGGGTTATATAAACTATATAAATAATAATAATATATATAAATAAACTAAGGATAATCCTAAATATTAATAATTATACTAAAAATACTAATATAATAGTTACGAATATATTATCGAGAGGTAGGATTATAAAATAGGGATTATATTTCTTTATTATCTTTATCCGGCCGATCCCTCGAATAATACCTAGATTTAATTAGTAATACCCAAGATCCCGGAAGACTACTAAAAGAATAATAATTTAAATAAAGATTAGGATAATTCGGCCCTAAATAATTAAGATAAGCCTTAATTTAAGAGTATTAAATCTTATATAAATTATATAAAAGAGCGTATCCTATACTTTTATTTAATAGAAGTTAATCTTATCTTCCGAGGGTATAGGAATTATTAATAGAATAATTTAAATTACTTTATACTCGATTACTCTTATTTTAATTAAGATATAAAAGATATAATAATAAAAGAGGATATTTAAGATCCTTCCGATTAGGATAAAGATCGGGATAAAACCCGTAATAATAAATAATTAAAATAGATCGTTTATATTAATAAGAATAATCTACCGAAATTTAATACGGGCGAAATACCTCTCGATCGTTTAGAGAGTATTATTAAAGAAATATATATTACTCGTTAGGTAATCTTTAAGAATTTAAAGATAAATTAAAAAATAATAAAAAAAGAAAGAGAAGGCGAGTAAAATATAAAAGATTAAAATTATAATTAAAGATAAAGATTCGTTATCTTACTATATATCCTAACTTTATCGTAATCTTTATATTAATCCGTTATTATAAAGATTTCTTTAAGACGCGGATATCCTTTAAGAAAAACTAAAATAAAATAAAATAATAAATAATTTACCTTAATCTTAGCTTTATCGTAATAATTTTATTAATATTATATAATTTATTAAGGTCTTAAAATATAGAACCTTATATATAAAAGCGCTAGGAGTATTTAAATTTATAAGTTTTTCCCTTATACTAAATATACTATAAATTATATATTAATTTCTAGATATTAATACTAGTTATATCTTTATTTTAAGGTTTTTTATTTATTAATTAAACCCCTACGGGAATACGGGCGGTTAAAGCTTTATTTAAAATTTTATTTAAAGACCGCGCTTAAGCCCTAAGAAGGAGGAGGGGAAGAATAAATTAAATTCTTATATCTACCCAACGACGTATAAAGCCCGGTAGTAAATTTTATATTATTATTAATTACCTTTATTCTAATTAAAGTACTAATCTTTATTAACGAAAATACTCCGGGAAATTAAAAGATATTAAAAAACTTTCGATTTATTAATTTTAAAAATACTCTTTTTATATTTAATCCGCGAGATTTATTACTAAAACCTTCTTAAGAATATACGATTTTAGAGTAATATAATTAATACTTTATAAAAAGTTATAAAAGACTATCTAATATATATATTCTTTAATAAATTTATTTCTTATATTATCCCTCGATAGATTATAATTTAAATTATTTAATAGCTAATTTATATATTATATATAATAAATGTATTATTTTATAAGCGAAGGATATTAGACTTTTAAAGACTTTAACGAAAATATTAAACGGATAAATAAATATTAATAATTAAAGCGAGAATAAAAATCGCTAAAAAATAGAATCTAAATAAAAACTTAATATAAAGATTAATATAATTCTATATACGGAGGATACTTATTAGAAATTAATATATAAATAACTACGATTCGTCGTTTTAGGATACTATAGTATATATTAATTATTTAGATCGAGGGTAGTATAATAGTTAATTTATTTAATCGCGCTATTAAATCTTAATATACTTTATTTATATTATCGTGATTATAATAACCCTAAAGATACGCGTAGATATAGTTTATTAATAGGAATAATAATTAATATAATTAATAATACACTATTAGCGACCCTAAAGATATCGATTATTTATATTAATTATTATCCTAATTAATAAAGTATATATATATTTATATATAAACTATATAGGGCTAGCCCTATTAAAAAGGGAGGAAAGAAATAATAAAAAATCTCTTCCCTTCTTTAAACTAGGGAAGAGAATAACTTTATATTTATCCTTTCCCTTCTCTTCTCCTTTCTTTAAGGAAGGGAAAGAAAGGGAAAGTAATCTCTACTCTATTCCGTAACGTACTATTAACGAATATTATAAAGAAAGATATTACTTTCTAATAAAGAAAAGAATAATAATTATTATTCGAGGTATTTAAAGAGGCCTATAAGAAACCGCCGGTATTATATTCCTTTCGAAGTAACGAATTAGCTCGAATCGAAATTAATATTTTAAATTTAATAATAGGCGTTTATATACTCTAATAGAAAAACGATAAATAGTACCCTATTATATATTATTTAAAGAAAATATTATTAGCGGAATAGAACTATAATATTTATAATAAGGAATTACTAGTAGTAGTATCCGTACTAGAATAATAAAGGGTATATATAAAAAGTTATTTAAATTTTACTATTTTTATAAACTATAAAAATCTTCTTAATTTTATAATAATAAAATAATTAAATCGAAGATAGATTAGATAATTAGAATTATTAAAATAATATAAATTTAAGATTTTCTATACTTTAAAAAAGGATAACGGTCGCGCCGATATATTTAATAGGCGAGAAAACTATATAAAGAATAAAAATATAATAATATAACTAGTCCTTATTTAATAATAGGATAGATCACTAGTTCTAGTATAATAACTAGTAGTAATATTATATATCTTTATTCCCGGAATTATAAATAGTATTTAGAAAGAATACGAAAACGATACCTTAGCCGCTATATTAAAAAGTTAGTAACTATAGGTTAAATTATTAGAATATAATAAAAAGATTTATCTTCTTAAAGAATATCTTAAAGAAATTATTCGCGATTATTATAATAATCCGGTTTAAGAATACCTTAAAGTTATTAAAACTATAGAACTTATTTATAAAGAATACGACGCGCTAGGATTAAAATCGTACATCGAGAAATATATTAAGGAATATATCGAATACTAGTAAAATAAATTTATAAAGTATATTAAATATAGTTAAATTTAGTTCGCCCTAGTACCGAAAATATTATAGGACGATATTATAATAGATTTCGTTATTAAATTACTAAAATTAAAGGACCCTATTATATCGGAAATCTTTAACTTTATAATAGTAATCTATAATAAACTTAGTAAATACGTAATAATAATATTAATTAAGGAAATTTATAAGGCCGAATAAATCGCTATCGTATTACTAAATTAATTTATTAGAGATTATAGAATACCTAGGTCGATTACTTTTAACCGAGATAAATAATTTACCTCTAATTATTAAAAGATATTAATTAATACTATCGGAACCAAATTACGATTATTAACTATATATTATTTATAGACGGATAAGTAGATAAAGCGGACGAATTAAACGATGAAAATATATTTATAGTATTACATAAATAAGAAATAGAATAATTAGGTAAAACTTCTACCTATAACTTAACTAACGTTTAATAATATATAATTTAATATAACGAAACTTATACTATTCTTCGTAAATTATAGTAAATATATTATTATATTTCTAGACCTAAAATAGGGACCTAACGCGTATAGGGCGCTAGTCTATATAATTAATATAAAGGCGTTATATAAAGAAATATAAACCTAGATCGAATTAATAAATACTCGAATATAATTAATAGTAAATAAATATCGAAAAAAGTATCCTTAATTAAAGGAGGGGGATAAAGTATATTTTTTAATAAAAAATATAATAAATAAAAGACCGAGTAAGAAACTAGACTATATTAAAATCGGATTATTTTTAATTAAGAAAAGTAAAGGACTAGTTAATTATAAATTAAATCTTCTAACCGACGTTAAAATATATTTAATATTCTACGTTTCTCGATTAAAGTTAATAGACTCTAAAATATCTTTATAAAATATCTTTTATTTCTAGATTAAAGAAAAAACGGAGTTCGAGGTAAAGAGGATTCTAGGCTAAAAAGATTAAGACTATTTTATTAAATAGAAAGAATATAATAAATTAGAAAATATTTAGAAATTAGTTATAAACTTTAAGAACTACTTAAATCTCTTATAAAAGTTTTATCGGGAACGAAAAGTATAGCCGATTAATTAAATTTATCTTTAAATTATAATTACTCGGAGGATATATTAAATAGGAAGTTATCGGGTTTAAAATTAATACCGTTAACCTCTTTATCTTTTTTTAACTCGATAATATTTTTTAACTCGTTATTAACGAGTTATTATTCTTTTTTTTCTAGTAACTCGACCTCGGCTTAAAGACGAGTTTATTTTATTAACGCCGTTTTAGTTTCCTTCGATTTCTCTTTATATAACTTTCGAAGACGAGACTATTTTATAGGCGAAAAGAATACTAGGTTATATTTATACCCGGTATAAATATACTTTATATATTTATCTAAACGACCCCCGATTTTATACTTTTTAGGATATCGTTTATTAATATAATATTAATAGGTCCGTATAATTAACTTTAGATTAAAAAGAGATTTACGAAATTATTATTTATAACGAGAGGATAAGGAAGAGGCGGGGCTAGATATTAATTATAATAAAAAATTAACTTCTAGGATAAAAGTTTCGGGAGGGGGACCTAATATTATAAATATTATATAATATTAATTTTACTTTACTCGAGGGTTAAACGGATATTATTAATAAAATTATTTACTATAATTACCGAGTAAATAAAGTAAATACGGGACTATTTATTATATTTATTAAATAAATAGGGTAAGTATATTACCCTTAATACGGTTTCTTTTTTTTATATAAATTATATATTTTCTTAATAAATAGGAGCTTCGTATTTAACTTCCTTTAAAAATTTTAATTATAAATTCTAAATATAAACGTTTATTAAACTATTAATCTAGTTTATTAAATTTATTTAGTTTTATTTTATATTAATACGAAGTTTATTATTCTTTAATCCTTAATACTCCTCTCTATAAGTACTAACCTAGGTCCTATCGACGTTATATTAAAATATTGAACGGAGAGCTTTAATAAGAGTTCGGGGCTATAATTTAAACTTAATAAATACTAACGGCGTTAATATATAAAGGGGTTAGAATGGGCGTTTATAGTAATAGAAAAATAAAAACTTTTTTTAGCGCTAGTAGCCCTATAGGGTAACCGGCTAAAGACTATAACTAGTTAAAGAGTAAATCCTTCTCGGGATATAATAAATAAAAGGTCTAGATCTTACCGAGTTAGAGTTAACTAAATATATATATTTAATATATAAAGTTTTTACCCTAGTTAAATTTACTATATATATAGTTTAACTCTAATTTAACTTTAACTCTTAGGGGTAAATAGGCCCCCGGAATAATAATATATATTTAATATAAATTTACGCGTATATACTATATTTCTACCGAGTATTAACTCCCGCCTTTAGTGTATTTATTATTATTACTCTTCGCGTTCTTTTTTTTCCTCCTTCTTTTCTATCGTATATATTTAATATATATCGTATATATTTTCTTTTTTCTATATTATCTTTGAATTAATATCGCTATATATACCGATTATTCATTAAGTATATATTTATTATAAATATTAATTATAATACCCCCGATATTACGAATACCGTTAACCCCTCCGCTAACGGGTACTACTATAGTAAATATATTTTCGGTATATACCGAGTTATTTCTAATATATTTAATAAAGTTTATTTTTAATTTTAACGCTACCTAGGTCCCTCTCTATAAATTTTATATTAAATAAATACTAAGTATATACTCTTACTTAACGCGTTATATATATTAATTATATTCTTAGTTTATACCGGTCTTACTACGGGCGCTCGTTATAAATTCGATTTAAATTACGCCTAAATATATATTAAATATATATAGTATTATAAGTAACCGCCCCGGAGAATATTTATAAATACAATAGTTATTTTTTTTATAATATATATTAAGTATATATAGAGGCCCCTAATATCGGCGTTATTCTTTTTACTTTTAATACTAGTATATATATATACCTACGCTTCGGATTGGCGTGGGGTGGGGTAGGGATCGAGGTATAATCCCTACCCCAGCCTAGCGTAGGGATCTATTGGCGTGGGGCTTAAAGTAGGGTAGGGTAGGGTAGGGATCCTTTAGGGATCCCCACTGCGCCAAGGCGGATTTCTAATAATCATTCTAATAACGCTGCTGCCCTTATAGATATGCGCACTCATGGCCACTGCTGCCCCCATAGATATGCGCACTCATGGCTACTGCTGCCTCCATAGATATGCGCACTCATGGCTACTACTGCCCCTATAGATATGCGCACTCATGGCTACTACTGCCCCCATAGATATGCGCGCACTCATGGCTACTGCTGCCCCCATAGATATGCGCACTCATGGCCACTACTGCCCCCATAGATGCGCGCACTCATGGAATAAACGCTCGGACCTATAATTATTCAAGTTAATATTAAAATTAAGACTATTATTAGCCTAAAGTTAGATATAACCGAAGGTTTTATTAAAGACGTAGTTTAATTCGTTTATTTTAAAATTAAGGGGACGCTAAAATAATAGTTTAGTATTAAATTTAAAACTAACCCTTTTTAAATATTTACTAATACGTTTTAATATTAGTATTTTCCCTTAAATTTATTATTTTATTCCGAAGAATATTTCGATTTAAAATCGGTGAGTAAAGAATAATAGTAGATATTAATTATAATAATCATTATAATAATCGTCTCTCTATAGTATAATCTATAATATATCTTATTATTAATCTATAATAGGAGTAGTAGTAGTCATGAGTACGTATATCGATGGGGGCAGTAGTAACCATGAGTGCGCGCATATCTATAGGGGCAGTAGTAGCCATGAGTGCGCATATCTATGGGGGCAGCAGTAGCCATGAGTGCGCGCATATCTATGGGGGCAGTAGTAGCCATGAGTGCGCATATCTATGGGGGCAGTAGTGGCCATGAGTGCGCGCATATCTATGGGGGCAGTAGCAGCCATGAGTGCGCGCATATCTATGGGGGCAGTAGCAGCCATGAGTGCGCATATCTATGGGGGCAGTAGCAGCCATGAGTGCGCATATCTATAGGGGCAGTAGCAGCCATGAGTGCGTATATCTATGGGGGCAGCAGCGTTATTAGAATGATTATTAGAAATCCGCCTTGGCGCAGTAGGGATCCCAAGGGATCCCCACCCCACCCTACCCTAGCTTGGGGTGGGGATCGAACCGCGATCCCTACCCCACGCCCTACCCTACCCCACCCCACGCTAGCATTCCCTTTGAGGATCCCCACGCCAATCCGAAGCGTATATATACCTTAACTCTAATATATTCTAAATATATACTAACGCGATATAACTACGATATTATTCTATAAAGATAGATAATATATAGTATTATTTTTTAAAAGTACTAGATCTAGTTTAATATAAATTAAAAATATATTTAATATATACCTAGTATATATTTACGAAGATTTAGCTCCGTTAATATATTTATAATAAATACCCTAATACCCGTAAATTACTATTTTTAATATTCTTTAAATATATATTAATTATATATAGTTATTAATTTTAGCCGCGGTAACTTCTTTATTCCCGTTACTTTTATAAATTAGAAGTAAGTAATATATATACCTAGTATATATTTAGCTAATACTCGCTAGTATTATTAAATTATAGGTATATTCTAGGAGCTAGCGCGATACCTAATATCTTTTTAAACTAGGGTATATTAAATATCTAGTAAATATATATAAAGTTAATATATTATAAAATTAGACCCGCTAGTAGGTACTTTAACCGGTACGCTACGAATATAAAAATAATCGCGTAAATTAAATATCTATTATATATATACCGAGTTAATATTAAATAGCCGCTCCGACTAAATCTTCGCGGGGTTATATAATACCTACTTCTATTATCCCGTAAATTTTATATATATATATATATTAAATATAAACCTACTATATATTATTATTTATCTTTAAATATATATTTATATCTAATTTAAAGATAAATCTCTAGTATATATTAAACGCTAGCTAACTATATACCGAGATTATATATTTACGGAAATATTTACCTCGGACGCGAACTCGCGTCCGTATAAAGTATATACTCCGTATATATTAACTACCGATATAGTATAATAAACTATAGTATTTACCCCCGAGTCCGCGCGAAAGTATAAAGTTAATATCTTTTTTAATATATCGTATATATATATTAATTTCATATATAATATAGTTTTACTCTATTTATAAAAGTGTAAGCGACTCCGAGAATCCTAATTTATTTAGAGTATTTAGGCCCGCTTACGAGCGCTAAAAGCGCTCGCGGCCGCTTAAGATTCTTAGACTCGCTTATAAGAATATTTATTATTTACGAGCGTTTACTAATTATATTAATCGCGCTCGTAAATTATATTTTTATAATATTAATATAGTTTAGATTCCTCGTCTCGTTTAAATTATTTAGATATATACCGATCTTTATTAAAACGTATATAATATTCGATCCTAAATTATAAATTAGTCGCCTATAGTTATTTAGTAGAATTAAATATATAAAATTTATTTTAGATTTCTAACCTAGGTTTTAATTTAGGATATTTATTATTTTTATATTATTATAATTATTATTAAGAAACTACTTTTAATCTTAACGCCTCTACTATCTTTTCTATATTATTAATTTAGATATTTATTTTAACCTAGCTACTAAAGGATTCTATCTAATATATTAATTAGCGCGGTCGGCGAGTATTTATTATAATACGTAAATATTTTCCCCGCGAGTATTATAATTTTATTAATTTAATAAACTTTCGTTTATTTATTTTATAATTATATTTAAATTATTTCTTTTAATCCCGAGCCCGCGCTTTATTTTTAACGGAAAGATATATACCTATATACTTTTCACCTTTATTAAAGTCGCGTAGATATTTATTATATTTATATCATTATTTTAAAAAACGGCCTTTCCTCTAGTATTAACTAAAAGGCGCGTTAGTAAAATAAAAACTTATAGGAGCCTATATTTAGATACGGAGGATAGATTTTAAAAATTATATATTTAAAGAAAACTTTATAGAAGTACCCGTTATAGGCGGTATTTATTATAATATTATAAAGTCTAATTACGTAGGCGGTCTAGCCGAGGATAACGGGTAAAATATTAAAAGATTAATAATACTATATTTTTTATAACCGGGCGGGAACTTAAGGTTTTACGTAATTAAATATAATTCTATATAATATAATTATTAAATATAAGTAACTACTCTATATTAATAAACTCTTAACGGATTTTAAATATTCTATATAATATAATACTCAGCCTAATTTATCGTTACGTATCGTATTTAATTATATCTTTATTATACTAGTTTATAGGTAGAGTTATTTTAAAATTATACTCTTCTTTTTATTAAGATTTAGGTAAAGAGTCTTTACTCCCGCCTTTTATTTCCTAATTTATAATTTATTTATAGATATAATTTAAATTAGTTTAGCGTATTTATTACTTTACTTCTAATAAACCTATTTTTTTTTTTTATAAATTTACTTCTTATCGTATTATATTATTATATCGTTTATTAGATATTATTTTAATATATTAAATTTTAATTATACTACCGTCCTAACGAATTAGACGAAGAGGAATCTAAAAGAGAATTTTAATTATATAAATAAAGAGCTTTAACTAGTACTAAATATTATAATTAAATAACTCGTATTATATCCCGAGGTTTTAGACCTTAAGAAATAGAGTAATAAAGATATTACTTTCGTATTCGTTATAATATTAATAATCGATTTTCCTTTTTTATTTATTAGGGTTCTAATAAATACCGCCTAGGATATAAAATATACGAGAGGTATTATAAAATTCTATTAGAATAATATAATCGCTTTTAAAAAAGAGATATTTATATTTTCTTTTAGGCTCGTTTAACTCCCTATATTTAACTACTCTTTAAAATCTCTTTTATTTTATTTTATAATATTTATTACTCCCGTGCCGGTCCCTTAATTTATATTTAATAAAAACTTTAATATTATAATTACTAAAGGCGCGGTATTAACCGGCGAAGTAATCGAGTTTATAATTTATAAATTTATTAAAACTAATCCCGCGCGACTTTTAGATAATAATATTAAATTCGAGTTCGTTAACTATTTAATCTTTATTATAATCTTAGTTAAAAAGTAAATTATAGATTTAAAAGATAACCGACTTTACGGAATATATCTTTATAATAAATTATTATTATTTTTAACTACTCGCCGGCTAGTTAAATTCTTTAAGTTTCGGTATAATAAAAAATAAAACCGAGTTAATTTATATATTAAATTAAATACTTATTCTTCCTCCGAGACTCGTAAATTTTATAATTTACGTTTAGTCTTTATAGTAAAGAATTCTTTAATATTTATAATATTTCCCCCTCCGCCTCGAGAGTATATTTTTTCTTCTTTATTATTTTTACTTAATTATATTACTCCCTCTAAATATTTAATTATTACGTTTAAGTTATTAAAATATTTTTAAATAACGAAACTACCCTACTTTATAAAGTCTAAGATAAATAAATATCGTCGTAAATTTATTATAATCGAAGGGAAAGGCGATCTATATATAACCTAAAAGTAAAAACGATAAAAACGACTTCAAAAAGTAATATTAAATAATAAAGATAATAATTATAAAAACGATTAATTATTAGAGTTATTTATATTTAAAGAGTTAAAGAAAGATAAATAAGAAGGGTAAATTAATAATAAGGAAAAACTAATTAATATTAAAATAAATTATTAATTTTAAAATAACGAGGAATTAGGCGAAAATATAAATTAATAAGAATTATAAATTTATATATTTCGCCGCCTTCGTAATAACTTTTATTAACCTCTTTCTTAATATTAAAGTATAGTTTAATAATAAAGAGTATAAATATATAATTAATCTTAACCTATAAGAATTTTATTATCGTTTAATAAATTTTAAAGTTACCGATATAAGAATTAATTAATATATTAAAATACCCGGTATAAGATATAATCTTATTTAATATTAGGTCTTTAGTATTTATATTATATACTTTTAAACTAAAAACGGTTTTAACGGTAGTATTCTCGTTAACGATATAAACCTCGGAAAAGTATATCTAATCTTAAAATTAAATTAAATTATTAATCGCTAACTTTAAATAGTTTTATAAATAATTTAAATTATTAATATCTCCCTTTTTAAAAGTCTTTTTTATTAAATATATAACGTGGTTAAATATTATCGTCGCTCGTTAAACCCGAAGGAGTAATTATAATATTACGCTATTAATAATAACGGGACGTATTTAAATTTATTAAAATTCTTCGCGTAATATTTATATAATCCTTTATTTAATATTATAAGAATAATCCCTAGGAAGGGGTTTTATTTATATTTTATAATTAAAATTATCTTTTTTATATAATATAATTAATAGTCTAAAATATATATATTTAATAAAGGAGTAAAACTTCGCTTTATTATTCTTTATAGTTAATACGGTATCGGTAATCTCTTAACGGCGGAGGATATTAATATAATATAATCTACTTATCTTTAGTAGTTCGCCGATTATAAAAATTAATATTTCAAAGGGGGGCCTCTCCGTCTAGATATTTAAAAAAGAAAAAAAAAGGCCCTTAAGGGAGCGGAGTAATATATAATTTTAACTATTTTTAAATCTTATTAAATATATATCGTTTAGTCTTTTAATATCGAATATATTTAAATTAAAAATAAAGAATTACCGTTTAATAAATTAAAGAGTAAAATTATATAAAAGTAAATTAAAACTTTTATCCCCGCCGTTATACCTAGGTAAATAATAATCGACGAGTTTTATTTAATAAAGTTAATAGCCTAGGGGTTATAAACGGATATCTAAATTATATAAAAATATTTTCGTACCGGAATTCTAGCCCTCCTCGCGATAAATAATATATTTATTATAATAGGCCCCGGCGATATTAAAAGTATTATTCGATATTTAAAAAATCCTAAAATTAATAACGAAGATCGATACGACTTTATAATAAACGAGGTTCTAGATTATAATAAGAAATTTAAAGACTATATTACGAATAATAAATAAAAATCTCGTATATAAGATTTAATCTTAATATTCGGCCTTCGTATAATTAACTTTACTCTACGACGTATTAAGAAAATTAAATAATTTAAAAAAGATATCCTTAATCTCTTTATATTAATATATAACGACGTAAATATTAATTTTCTATAAAGTCGTTATAAAGTACTCGAGGATTTTATTTCGAAATTCGCCGGTAATATTTAAAATTCACTTCGAAAATAAGTAAAGATAAAGAATAATAATATACCCTTTAAAATTAATTAATCGTTCTTTAAAATTATAATTTAATAATTATTTATAACCGCTACGATCCCTTAATTATTATAATATTAAATAGGCTCGGAAAAGAATATAAATTAATAATTCCTCGTTAACGAATATACTCGCGATATATTTACCCCCGATAAGAATATAAAGGAGGTTATATATTTATTTTTAAAAATTAACTCTTTTATTAAAGAATTTCCGAAGTATAAAGTATTAGACTTAATCTTTACGAAAGCGATCCGTAAATAAAGAAAAATATTAATCTTCTCGAAATATATTTCGGTTATATTTTTTATATAATACGTAAATTTTATTATTCTTTTTTAACTACCGTTTTAATTTTTCTTTATATGAAATTACCCTCGACTATTCTAGAAATTTATATTAAAAGTTTTTTAATATATTATTAAATACCTAGTTTATTTTATAACCGCCCGGTTTTATTATTAATACTTTAATAAAATTATCCGTAAGGCTTTTATTAATAAATTTTAAGAAAAGTATATTAATAGTAATCCGAATAATTTTTTTATAATCCTAAATTAGGAACTCCGTCCGTAGGTATTTATTAGGGTATTAAATACCTTAGGTACCGGCTTTACTTTATATAAATCGACGATAATAGTTTTTATAGAATTTATCGGTAAACCTAGCGATAAAGATTAAATAATTAAACGGGTTTATAGGATAAAGTAATAATATTTTATTATTATTTATTAATTATCCTATATAGATCCCGTGGCCGGCGTCGTAGTAGAGGTATTTATACTAAAAAAGCGAAGGTTTATAATATATTTACTACGGGTATCTTTAATATCGTAGGGTATATAATAAACCTTAATAATTTAAAGAGAATAATAGACGATAGGGATATACCGGATAATAATTAAAAAACAATTTTAATAATTTCGTTAAGAAGTAAATATCGGGTATATTCTAAATTAAAAGGTAAATTACTTCTATATTAAATATTTAAATTAGATTTATAATAATATTATTTAAATTTAAAAACCGATATTATACTCGAGAGCTAAAATCTTAGACTATATTAATTATTAATAAATTACTTCTCTTCCTATTTCTAATTTTCTAGACTTTATTTTTATCCTATATAATTACTTTTATTTATTTAATATATTTAATAAAGTAATTTCTTTTATATATTTCGATTAATCTCCCTTATATTTATACGATAGGTTTATACCGCTTTATAATATTACTTCCTTTATATTATTATATTTATTTATTAGGCCGCGATTCTTTTTATTATTATCGTATCGCCGCCTCGAGTTCTATATCCTCCTTATTAAATAATCTACCCGAGGATTCTATCTAATATATTAATTAGCGCGGTCGGCGAGTATTTATTATAATATATAAATATTTTCCCCGCGAGTATTATGATTTTATTAATTTAATAGGCTTTTATTTATTTATTTTATAATTATATTTAAATTATTTCTTTTAATCTCGAGCCCGCGCTTTACTCTTAACGGAAAGGTATATATTTATATAATTTTCGCCTTTATTAAAGTCGCGTAAGTATTTATTATATCCGAATTATTATTTTAAAAACCGGTCTTTCCCCCGGTATAAGGAAAGAAGTAAAGGGATAAAATAAAAAATTCGTTAAAATCTATATTTAAATAAGAAGTATAGATTTTAGAGGTTACTAATCTAAAAATCTTACCTTTAAAGAAGACTCTACTAAAATAACCGTTATAAATAATATTTATTATAATATTATAAAGCCTATTTATATAGGCGGTCTAATTAAGGATAAAGATAAAGTATAAAAAAATTAATAATATTATATTTTTATAATTAAGCGGGAGCTTTAGGCTTTACGTAATTAAATATAATATTATATAAAATTATTACTAGAGGTAGGTAACTACTTTATATTAATAAACTCTCGGCGTATTTTTAATATTCTATATAATAGAATATTTAGCCCGGTTTATTTTAATATATACTACTCTACCTTATATTTATTATAGTATTTTATAGGTAAAGTAATTTTAATTTAATACCTCTCTTCCTTTTAAATCCCCGGTGAAAGGGTTATTATAAAATAAATTTTTAAAATTTATTTTAAATCGACTTATTATAGATTTTAAAAGAAGATAATCTAAATTAGAAATTTAATTTAATTTAAATTATTAGATTTCTCTCTTCCTACTACTTTTATTTTATCTTTAATTATTAATTCTTTATCGATCGCTTTATTTTTATAATAAAGATAATACTTTATTTAAATCTTTATTACTACCGCTTTATATATAAATAATATCTTTATATCGTATAGTATTAAGATATATTATAGAATATTTTAGGTTAAAACGAATTTAGCTAGAAATTATAGACCCTAAAATATATATTAGTAAATATATTATTTCTACCTTCGCTACGAAGAATTTTCTATTATTATTCGCGATATTTTTAGATGATACCGTCTCGGGAAAAGAGTATACTCTTAATATTATAAAGTTTAGCGATAATAGTATACTTTATTTTAAAGAAGAGATATTTATATTTCTTTTTATACCCGCCTAATTCTCTACGGCTAATTAATTTTTAATATCTTAGTTTTCCCGTTATATAATATTTAGTACTTTAGCGCCGGTCCTTTATATTATATTTAAAAAGAAATTTAATATATTAATTATTAAAAATAGGTTATTAAAAAGGCGAGGCCTTTAAATATATAATTTAAAGATTTATTAAAACTAATCCCGCGCGATTTCTAGGTAACGATATTATATTCGAGTTCGTTAATTATTTAATCTTTATTTAAATCTTAATTAAAGAGTAAATTATAAATTTAGAAAATAACCGACTTTACGAAATATATTTTAATTATATTTTATTACTATTTTTAACTACTCGCCGGTTAATAAAAATTCTTAAATCTCGGTATTATAAAGAATAAAGCCGAGTTAAAATATTTATTAAATTAAGTATTTATTCTTTCTTTAAAACTCGTAAAGTTTATAGTTTATATTTAGTTTTTATAATAACGGATTCTTTAACGCCTATAATACTCCCCTCTTTATTTTAATAATTTTTTTTTTTTTAACTACCTTTACCTAATCGCCCCGCCTTTTATCTTATAATAACTTTTTACACTCCCGCCGTTACGGGTTAATCTAATAACTTTAGTAATATATATCGCGAAACTAAAAATAAAAAAATATAAACGTAAATAATCTTTAAATTAAATATAAATTAATAACGATATAATTATCTTATTAGAGGTATATTTATTATATAAAAAGAGATAGGTAGTCTTAAATAAATAAGAGAAAAAGAAGAGATAATAAATATATAAAGAATAAATTTATTAAGGGAAAGATTAATAAGGAGACGCGATTATATTTAAAAAATAAAAAAAGACTAAATAAGAAATAAAACTAATAAAAATTATAAATTTATATACTTCGCTATATTCGTAGTAATTTTTATTAATTTCTTTCTCGATATTAAAGCGTAGCTTAATAATAAAGAATATATATATATATATAAACTCGATATATAGGAATTATATTACCGCTTATTTAACCTCGACCCTATTAATACTAAGATTAATAATATATTAAAATACCCGATATAAAAATTTATCTTATCTAATACTAAGTTTTTAATATTTATATTATATACGTCTAGGCTAAAAACGGCTTTAACGATAATACTCTTATTAACGGTATAAATCTCGGAAAGATATATCTTATCTTAAAATTAAATTAAACTATTAATCGCTAATTTTAAATAACTTTATAGATAGTTTAAATTATTAATATTATCCTTTTCGAAAATCTTCTCTACGAAGTATATATAATTATTAAACGATATTATTACTCGTTAAATACTAAAGAGCGGATAAAGTATCGCGCTACCGATAATAATAATTATTATTTAAATTTATTAAAGTTCTCTAAATAATATCTTTACGATTCTTTATTTAATATTATTAAATTAATCCTTAAAAAGGGGTTTTATCTTATATATAAAATAAAAGAAATTATTCCCCTATAATTTAATTAATAACCGAAGATATACGCGCTTTATATAGGTATAAGGCTTCTTTTTCGTATTCTTTATAATTAATATAATACTAGTAATCTTTTAACGGCGGAGGAATTTAATATAATATAATTTAAATATTTTTAAACGCCCGCCTAGTTCGAAAATAAGAAATTTATAGGGCCTCTTTCCTCGGATTTTTAAAAAAGAAAAAAAATAGTCATTAAAGAAACGGAGTAATATATAATTTTAATAACTTTTAGTTTTTATAACGCGTATATCGTTTAGTCTTTTAGTATTTTATATAATTAAATCAAAGACGTAATACTACCGCCTAATAAATTAGGTAGTAAAGTTATATAAAGGTAATTTAAAGACTTTATCTCTACTATTATACCTATATAAATAATTATCGACGAATTTTATTTATTAAAGTTTATAGTTTAGGGATTATAGAGGGCTATTTAAACTATATAAATATATTATTAAATAAAAGTTCTTTTACTATTTATTATAAGCGGTATATTTATTATTATTAGGCCTACCGATATCGAAGGTATAGTTCGTTATTTTAAAGATCCTAAATTTAATAATAAAAATCTATACGACTTTACTATAAATAAAATTCTACAGTTTAATCGTAATTTAAGGCTTATATTAAGAACGGTAATAATTATCTTAATTTATAAAATTTAGTTTTAACGTTCGGCCGTTAAATAATTAACTTTATATTATAATATATTAAGAAGAGTAAATAATTTAGATACGATATCTTTAATCTCGTTAAATACGTATATAAAAATATACCCTTCGACTTTTTATTCGGTCGTTATAAAGTACTCGATAATTCTACCTCGAAACTTATTAATAAACTTTAAGTATTACTTCGAAAATAAATATAAAATAAAAAGAAAGATATATATTTTATATTAAGAAATTCGTTCTTTAGGATTATAACTCGATAATTTATCTTCGCCGCGATATTCCCTTTATTCTTAAAGTATTAAAGAGAATTAGAAGATAATATAAATTAATAATTACTCGGTACCGATTTTACTCGCGATATATTTAACTTTAATAATAAAATAAAAGAGGTTATATATTTATTTACAGGGATTAATTTTTTTATTAAAGATATCCTAAAATTTAAAGGATTAAATAAGATTTTTAGGAAAATAAAGCGGGAGAAAAAAAAGATTTTAACCTTCTCGAATTATATTATAATTACGTCGTTTATTTAATATATAAATACTTTTACTCTTTTTTAACTACCGCTTTTATAATTCCTATATAAAAATACGTTTATTTATTATAGAAATCTTTATTAAAAGCCTCCTAATATATCGTTAAATATCTTCTTTATTTTATAATTATTTAGTTATACTATAATAGCCTAAATAATCGAATCCGTTAAGATTTAATAAATAAATTTTAAGAAAAGTATATTAAGAATAAATCGAATACCCCTCTCGAAATCGCGGATTAAGAGCTCCGCCCGTAGGTACTTATTAATATATTAAATATCTTAGGTACCGGCTATACTTTATATAAAACGATAATAATGATTTTAATTAATTTTATCGGTATTTCTAATTATATAGATTAAGTTATTAAGCGATTAAATAAGATAAATAAAAGTAGACTCTCTCTACTTACCGGCTATCGTATATAGATCCTTAAAATAATATCGTAATAAAGGTAGTAATAACGAAGAAAGTATAAACTCGTAATATATTTACTACGGGTATTATTAACTTTAAAGGGAAGGGAGTTATATTATTATAATTTAATCGGGTTATTTTAATTATAGGCGGTTAATTAAGGATAAAAACGATAACGAGGATACGGTATAATTATAGTATATTAATTTAGAAATAAAGGGTCGAGTAAATTCTATATTAAATATTTAATTACTTTTATCTTAACTATTTAACCTAGATTCTATAAAAAAGGATTATATATTATAAAGCGATTTTATACTTAATAACTAGATCTTAAACTATATTAATTATTTATAAATTACTTTTATTATTATTTTTAATTTACTTTTAAACCTTATTTACCCCCCTTTAAATAATTAATTATAAGAGTTTTACATATTTAAAAGGATACCTTTTATCCCCTTTTTAATATTTCTCCGCTTACTTCTATTATCGCCTAGCTAGTATTATTATATTTATTTCTAATTTATACTCCTCCTACTTCTATTATAATAAAGTTACGATTAATATTTATTTAATAAACTAGTATCTAGTTCGAATTCTATCGGTCTTTATTATAAATCTACATTATTTATTAATTTAGATTTTATTATAAATTTAGAATAACTTAATATCTAAATACCCAAAGTTATATATTAAATTTACGAGATCGTGTATCTATTATAATTATAGGTAATATTTAATATATTAATATATTTTAATTAATTAATATACTAAAGTTTATATATATATATAGTTTTATTGTTAAAAGTTATTTAGGCCTAACCTATTATCGCTAGACCAAATATAGAAATAAACGGAAAATTATACGTTTAGATATAAATAAGGATATAAATAAAGAGTTTAATAAAGAGTTTAATAAAGAGTTTAACGAGGAAGGCGAAATATAGATCCTACGTATAAAATTATTATATTATACGAGTAGTAAGTAAAAGTCGATATAACGCGGGCTTTATACTTTAACTTTTATTAATATAAATCTAAATATAAACCTAAATACGACTGAAGTTAAAGATATAATAACTAAAGTTATTAACCTACTATATAATACGCCGTTATAAAATATATACGTCTTTTACTCTAGTTAACGAAATTATAATTTATATTTATTTATAAGGCCGGCCGATAATAGGATATAAAAATAATCGAATTAGATAATAAAAGTATAACGGTTAATAATAAACCTTTCTTTATATGTATAATATCTACGTCTTTATCGCTAAGGACGGAGACCTACCTAGAGGTAATATAGAAGAGCGCTAGGTTACTAGTAAATAACTAATTAAAATAAAATAATTCGGAGCGGTTATCGGCTATATATAATTTATTAATTTCTAAAAATAAACGGATTATCTACTAGTTATTTAGGGGCCGTAAAGACTATAATTTTAACTTTTAATTCACAAGTAGTAAAATTAGTAAATCTTAAATAAATAATCTTTTAAAGAATCTATATACTAATTTTAATTAACGACGTTTCTTTTATATTAATATCGACGAGTAGTATTATTAAATATATCGTATTCTATATAATATCCCTAACGATATATAAGGGGTAGAATTGATTTTAATTTATAAAAAAGTTAATAATATTCTAGAAGTAAAATATAATATTTACTATCGCGATATTATTAGGGTTTTATAATTCTTATTAGGTTATCGAGTTTTTTAATATAATTTAGTCTACGCTCTTATCCGTATATATAATCCGAGCGGGGAAAGAGTTTATATAAAGATATATATAAAAGATTAATAGTAGTTAAAATAAAAAAAAGTCGTTAAAAGTAATATTATTATATTAATTCTACTCGCTTTAAATAAAATATTAATAATATATTATCGCGGCGACCTTTCATTATAGCCTATTTATATTACGATAAGTAATTTAAACTATATTATATATAAAAGTTAATTATATCGAAACCTAATTCTTTTTAAATTAATATTAGTAATTAAAATTAATAAAGATATAAACCTTTCTCCGAAAGTCTAACCTAATCTCTATTATACTATAATAGGTATAATATTTAAGGGTACATTTTAATATTCTTAATATATACTATATTTCGGTCGATAATTAATAATTATTAATACTCGAACGGTTTATTATACCGGGACTTAATATTCGGTATATTAACGGGTAAATCCGGCGGTATTACCTTATTATAATTAATATAATAACGGATTATCCGGAGTAAATACTTATAATAGGAGTTAAAAGTAGTTAATATTACTTTATTTATTAAATTCCGCCTTAATAAAGGGAAAATATAACGATATAATAATTATTTCGAATATATAAATATACTTAATAGTGTCTTTATAATTAGTAAATAAACCCGACTTTAAATAACCCGATAAATATCCGCTATATTCAGAACTTCGCTTAGAATTATATACTCGTTAATATATATTCGACGATAATAGTCGATATTCTCTATTAACTTTTAAAAGGTATAGTTATAACCCTCTTTAAATAACTCGAATATTTAATCTAAAATATAGTTCTTATAACTCGAAAGAGAAAAGGCTAAAAATAGATTATAACCGAAATATTTATAGCTCTTTAATTAGATAAACATTTTTATTAAATCCTAAATTTTATTAATCTTAAAGAGTTCCTACGCTTTAACTCCGTAAATTAATAAATAAGAAACGAATAAAAAACGATTATTAAATAATTTATTATAATTATAACTCCTCTCCTTTAGAGGGCGCTAGTTATTCTTTATTATATTTATACTATACTCGACTTCGTTACGTTAATATTATATATAATATATAATAAAACGACTTTAAATTATATATACTAGATTATATATCGGATTAATAAATTAAAATAAATATTTAAGAAATATCGGTTTATTATAACTTTAAACGAGACCGTAGATAACGAGGAGAATTAATATTATTTTAATATACCTAAATTATACGGTATTATTTATTATAAAGACTTTATTCGGCTTTATAGAAGTATATAAAACTATAATATTTACTACGACGAAATAACTTATAAATTCTTATTAAAAGAATTCTATATTAAGATTAATAAAAATAAAGGATTCGAGATTTAAATCCTAGAATATAATACCCGTCGAATTAATATACTAGTTATATAGGATCTTTTGGATTTTTATAATAACCGAATATCTACAAAAGTATAGAGTAGGCTTTGAGCGCTCTAAGCGCTCGTGAGCCGGTTAAGCCGGTTTAAGTAAAATGATATTATATCTTAACTCCCGAGCGCTATTAACCTACTTAAGCGTAATTAAGAATCTAGCTCGCTTCTAAGAATACCTCTAGCTCGCGAGAATATTTAAAACTCGTATACCTAATTCTTAATTTATACGTAATAATTACTAGAAGTACTTTCCTTAATATTTTATTTAATATAATTCTATCGGTCGACTAAAGGTCTTTTTAGGATAATTTAGCCTATATTATTTTTCTATCTTAGATATAACTTTATAGTTAACGCGAAATTTTAATATAAATAATATTCCTATCTTAGATCTATATTAGGGTTAATAATAATTTATACTCTCTTTTAGCTTCTATTATTATTACTCTATTTATATTCTTTAACGTAAAAGATATATAAGTCTATATATTAGATCTCTTATTATAGATATATTATTATAGCGACGGTAACATCTAGTTATATTTAGAACCCCGGGTAGCTTTAATAATCTTAACTATTAATATAATTTTAAATATTTCTAAAAACCTTAGTTATTATCGAATATAGTCTAAGTTAGTAGCTGGTATTAAATCCTCTCGTCCTTTTTTACCTTATATTTTACTTTAAATTTAATATATATAATATTTAAATATAGGGTATCTTCTCTCCTATCGAATCGAAGTATAAAACCTATTAAATTTAACGTATCTTTTAACTCTTTATCCCGCGTTATTAAATTATTATTAATTACTCTTATTTAATAAAAGTTAGTATATATAGTATAATATAGTAATAAGCGAATATAACTCCGTTATAGGCGGTTACGTACCTCTTTTATATAGTCGGTTATAGGCGATTATAATAGTCGACCAGCTAAAGTACTAGTCTAACTTTTATCTATAACCTAGTATTTTATTTTAACTAGCCATTTCTATAAAAAAGAGATTATTATTACCCTTTACGATAGCTTTCCTTTCTTTTTACTCTAGTTTTTATTTATTTAATATTCCCGTTAATAGGCTAGATAATATACGAAGAGAGTAACATTACTATATCCGATAGTCGCTTTTACTCGTTACTACTCTTAACGCTTATTTAATATCTATATTAATAAATTATAAACTATATAGTCGATAAGTATTACTATATCTCGTTTATTTATTATTTCTTATTCTATATTATCTAGATTATCCTATATACTATTATTTTCGTTAATAGTATTCTCTTAATATACACTACCTTTATTATCGTTATCGCTAGGTATTTATAAGAAGTTAGTAAAGAAATAAGATTAAATAAAATTTACGAATCCATTATATCCTACCCTCCTTTATTTATATCTTTATCGAATAAATTATAATTATCCTCTTCTTTAGAGGAATCCCGGATCGCTTTAATATTATATTTATCCTCCTTTAATATATAATTAATTTATATCTTAATCTTCTCCCGTAGTACTCGTAGGATTAATTCGCGGCGTTCGAGTTTAAATCCTTCCTAACCCCTTTATATATCTTCGTATATTTCTATATATAGAATATCAGCGTTAATTAAAAGGATCGGAACTACTAGAGGGAATAATATACTCTTAATTTACTCGCTTTAAAACGCTATCGTCCTCTTAAAGCTAAATTCGTAGTCTTTTATTATAATATATATTATTAAGTATATTAAATAAAGCGTCTCAGCTCGAATTAATTCAAATATATACTTCGTTATATTCTTTATCCTTAATACGTTTAACCCCTTTAAGAAGAATAAAGAAATATATACCTTTATTATAATTTTACTTAAGAACCTATATTTACCTCTCGACTAGTTACCGTATAAATATAATTAATAAGATAGTAGTTACTAATATTAGTTATAATAGGCCTATATATAACTATTATTATAATTAATTATCTATAATTTCCGAGTTAAAAGTCCTTATACGGTTTCTGTTATATCTCTTCCAAAAATATAATAATTCTAGATATATTCGCGGATCTTTTTTATTATCCGAATCCTCTTCTCGTTAATTAAGTCTAGTAATTAATATAGTCGTTAATATATATCGATAATATATTAGATTAGTAACGCGTTACCTTTCTTACCTCGCTTAATATAGGGATATTATTAATATCTTCGTTAAACTCCTCTTTTTTAATTATCCTATTTTTAACCTTAAGTTATATTTACCTTATATAATTATCGAGTTTAAGTTTTATTTTAAGGTCCGCCTATAATCCGTAGTTATTACTTTTTTATCCTATAAAAATAGTAACTAAAAGGTACGGAAGTATATTTAATAAAATAGTCTCGTAGCCCGTAGTATTATATATTAAAGTATCTCGCCGCTTTATTCCTACCTAAAGATACCGTATTTTATCCTTACGGAAGTCGTAAAATTTAACCTCCCGGGAGTATCTTTATTTATTACGGTATTTATATCCTAATTAACTCGACTCGTAGGCGGATAAGGATAATTAATTATTACTAGGGCGGGAGCTTTCGGACCGGAGTAATAAGGGAATAAAATTATTAATAAAGCGTATATACTCTTTAAATAAACGCGCTCCTTTATATACGGAGTAGTTATTATTATATAAAGAGGGCGTTATATAGGTCGAGATATAATAACCGCGTAAAGAAAATACGGGAGGCTATATTAACTTAGGTTAATAAAGTATTAATTTAGGTTTATTTATAAACCTACCCCCCGATATACTCGCGATAATAAGAATATAATATTACGTTATTAATTATACGTCCGATCCTCTCGTAGCCTCTTCCGAGGTCGCGACGGGTCGATAATCTCGCCTCCTTCGTCTTTAAATTCGTCCTCGTCTCCGTCCTTAATAACTATACCTAACTTCGTTTATAAATAGCCGTCGTCTTTTAAATATATTTACTCTTAATTCGATTTTTAATAATTAAAATAACTAATCGATAAGATAATATTTAATTTAATAGTTAAGACTTTTAGCCGTTTTATATTATAAGAAGTAGACTAAGAAACGGATATCGTAAAATATATTTAAGATTTAAGGCGCGATAATTAAATATAAAAACGATTTTAATAATATAATTTATAAAGGAGGGTACTTTAGGAGGAAATTAAAATAAAAGATTATTTAACGTATTTATACGCGTTTAAATTAGAACTAGTTTAATTTATCTTAAATTTAAACTAGATAAAAGTATTATATTAAAACTAGATTTAAAGCTTTTATAATACCGACGAAAATATTTTAAATTAAATATAAATTATTTAATATTAATAAGATAGGAGAGGGTAGGTACGATTATACTTTATTAATTCTTTTTTATAAAACGATCGGCGGCCTAAATCCTTTTAAATAAGAAATCCTAGTTATAAATAATATTATATTAATCTTAATCAGCGAAATTATTTATATAGAATATCGTTTTCTCCCTATTTATAAATATTAAATAAGTACTACGAAGGATATTACGTACCTTAAAAAACCGCCGAGAATTTAAAACTTAAGGGTTAATTACTTTACTTTTAGAGATAACCTCGATTTCGAATATACTATAAACGGGGTCGACTTTATTATTATTTCGCTACTAAAGTATCTCGATAAAAGTATTAATATATATCGCCGGCCTACTCTTTTCGTTATATCTTTCGGTATTAATTATAATAATAATAGTTTTAAGTTATTTTAATTCTCTCCTAAATTCCTCGTTTTCCTTTTTAACTCGGTCGTCGTTAGCGGGATCCGATTATATTTATATATAATCTTAACGGCTCTTAAACGTATCTCGTTAACTAGGTATATATCGAATTATAAACTTCTTTAAATACTTAATATTACTCTTATCTTTACTATTAGGGGCCTAATAAATTACCGAAGTATATATACCGATATAGTATTCTTTTATCTAGGATAAGTCTTATTTATATCGAATTATATTAATTAAATTACGTTTAATACCGTCTAGCTTCTTACGATTCTCTCGGATAAATATAATAAGAGTATCGATAAAGTCGCCGGACCTAATTTTTTACGTCGTTATTATTTATTTAATTTACCGTTATTATCGCCGATTAAGGCCCTACCGGGTTATATATTCGACGTCGAGACCTTCTTTAAATAAGTCCTATATAAACTTTATATATATTAGTTATATAATATAAATATTTAATACTACTTTAATAATAGTGCGCCTTCGGTTATCGCGAAAATCTAAAAGATCCTATATAGCTAGTATATTAGTTCGACGGGTATTATATTCTAGAATTTAGGTCTCGAATCCTTCATTCTTATTAATCTTAATATAAAATTCTTTTAATAAGAATTTATAAACTACTTCGCCGTAGTAAGTATTATAGTTTTATATACTTTTATAAAGCCGAATAAAGTCTTCGTAATAAATAATACCGTATAGTTTAGGTATATTAAAATAATATTAATTCTCCTCGTTATCCGCGGTCTCGTTTAAGGTTATAATAGGCCGATATTTCTTAAATACTTATTTTAATTTATTAATCCGATATATAACCTAACGTATATAACTTAAGGTCGCTTTATTATATATTATATATAACGTTAACGTAACGAAGTCGAGTATAGCGCGAGTATAATAAAGAATAACTAGCGCTCTTTAGAGGAGAGGAGTTATAACCGTAATAAGTTATTTAATAATCGCTTTTTATTCGTTCTTTATTTATTAATTTACGGAGTTAAAGTATAAGAACTCTTTAAGACTAGTAAAATTTAAGATTTAACGAAAAAGTTTATTTAATTAAAGGGCTATAAATACTTCGGTTATAATCTACTTTTAGTCTTTTCTCTTTCGAGTTATAAAAATTATATCTTAAATTAAATATTCGAGTTATTTAAGGAGGGTTATAATTATATCTTTTAAGAATTAATAAAGAATATCGATTATTATCGTCGAATATATATTAACGAGTATATAATTCTAAGCGAAGTTCCGAATATAGCGGATATTTATTAGGTTATTTAAAGTCGGGTTTATTTACTAATTATAAAGACGCTATTAAGTATATTTATATATTCGAAATAATTATTATATCGTTATATTTTCCCTTTATTAAGGCGGAATTTAATAAATAAAGTAATACTAACTACTTTTAACTCCTATTATAAGGATTTACTCCGGATAATCCGCTATTATACTAGCTATAATAGGGTAATACCGCCGGATTTACCCGTTAATATACCGAATATTAAGTCCCGGTATAGTAAGCCGTTCGAGCGTTAATAATTATTAATTATCGACCGAAGTATAGTATATATTAGGAATATTAGAACGTACCCTTAAGTATTATACCTATTATAATATAGTAGAGATTAAATTAGATTTTCGGAGAAAGGCCTATATCTTTACTAGTTTTAATTACTAGTATTAATTTAAAAAGAATTAGGCTTAGACGTAGTTAACTTTTACGCGTAGTGTAGTTTAAATTATTTATCGTAATATAGATAAGCTATAATAAGAGGTCGCCGCGATAATACATTATTAATATCTTATTTAAAGCGAGTAGAATCGGTATAATAATACTACCTTTAACGACCTCTCTTTACTTTAATTATTATTAATCTCCTATATATATCTTTATATAGACTCTTTCCCCGCTCGGATTATATATATAAATAAAAGCGTAGATTAAATTATACTAGAAGGCTCGATAGCCTAGTAAAAACCGTAAAACCCTAATAATATCGCGATAATAAATATTATACTTTATTTCTAGAATACTATTAACCTCCCTATAAATTAAAATTAATTCTACTCTTTATATATCGTTAGGGATACCGTATAAAATACGATATATTTAATAATACTACTCGTCGATATTAATATAAGAGAAACGTCGTCGATTAAGGTTAATATATAGATTCTTTAAGAGATTATTTACTTAAGATTTACTAGTTTTACTACTCGTAAACTAGGAGTTAAAGTTATAGTCTTTACGGCCCTTAAATAACCGGTAGATAATCCGTTTATTCTTAGAAATTAATAAGTCGTATATAGCCGATAACCGCTCCGAATTATCCTATTTAAATTAGTTATTTATTAATAACCTAGCGCCCTTTTATATTACCTTTAGGTAGGTCTCCGTCCTTAGCGATAAAGACGTAGATATTATACCTATAAAGAAAGGTTTATTATTAACCGTTATACTTTTATTATCTAATTCGATTATTTCTATATCCTATTATCGGCCGGCCTTATAAATAAATATAAGTTATAATTTCGTTAACTAGAGTAAAACACGTATATATCCTATAGCGGCGTATTATATAGTAGGTTAATAACTTTAGTTATTATATCTTTAACTTTAACCGTATTTAAATTTATATTTAGATTTATATCGGTAGAGGTTAAAATATAAAGCCCGCGCTATATCGACTCTTATTTACTACTCGTATAATATAATAATCTCGTACGTAGAATCTACGCTTCGCCTTCCTTATTAGACTCCTTATTAAACTCCTCGTTAAACTCCTCGTTAAACTCCTCGTTTATATCCTCGTTTATATTTAAACGTATAGTTTTCCGTTTATTTCTATATCTAGTTTAGCGATAGCGGGTTAAGCCTAAATAACTTTTAGCGATAAAATTATATATATATATAAACTCTAGTATATTAATTAATTAAGACGTATTAATATATTAGGTATTACCTATAACTACGATAAATACACGATCTCGTAAATTTAATATATAACTTTGGGTATTTGGATATTAAGTTATTCTAGATTCGTAATGAAATCTAAATTAATAAATAATATAGATCTATAATAAAGACCGATAGAATTCGAACTAGATACTAGTTTATTAAATAGATATTAATCGTAACTCTATTATAATAAAAGTAGGAGGAGTATAAGTTAGAGGTAAATATAGTAGTACTAGCCGGGCGATAGTAGAATTAGGCGGAGAAGTATTAAAAAGGGGACGAAAGGTATCTTTTTAAATATATAAGGCTTTTATAATTAATTATTTAAAGGGGGGTAAATAAGATTTAAGGGTAGATTAAAGATAATAATAAAAATAATCTATAAATAATTAATATAACTTAAGATCTAGTTATTAAGTATAGAATCGCCTTATAGTATACGGTCCTTTTCTACGGAATCTAGGTTAGGTAGTTAAGATAAAAATAATTAAGTATTTAATATAGAACCTACTCGACCCTCTATTTCTAAATTAATATATTATAATTATATCGTATCCTCGTCGTCGTTCTTATCTTTAATTAATCGCCTATAATTAAAGTAACCCGATTAAATTATAGCGGTATAGCTCCCTTCCCTTTAAGATTAATAATACCTATAACGAATATATTACGAGTTTATACTTTCTTCGTTATTATTATCTTTATTACGACGCCGTCTTAAGGATCTATATACGATAGCCGGTAGGTAGAGAGAGTCTACTTTTATTTATCCTATTTAATCGTTTAATAACTTAATCTATATAACTAGAAGCGCCGATAGGATTAATTAAAACCACTACCGTCGCTTTATATAGAGTATAGCCGGTACCTAAGATACTTAATATACTAATAAGTACCTACGGGCGGAGCTCTTAATCCGCGACTTCGGGAGGGGTATTCGACTTATTTTTAATATACTTTTCTTAGAATCCATTTATTAAGCCTTAACGGATTCGATTATTTAGGTTATTATAATATAACTAAATAATTATAAGATAGAGAGGATATTTAGCGATATACTAAAAGGCTTTTAATAAAGGTTTCTATAATAAACGAGTATATTTTTATATAGGAATTATAGAAGCGGTAGTTAAAAGAGAGTAAAAATATTTATATATTAAATAAACGACGTAATTATAGTATAGTTCGAGAAGGTTAAAATCTTTCTTTCCTCCTATTTTATTTTCCTAAGAATCTTATCTAGTCCTTTAAATCTTAGGATATCTTTAATAAAAAAGTTAATCCCCGTAAATAAATATATAGTCTCCCTTATTTTATTATTAAAGTCGAGTATATCGAGAGTAAAATCGGTACCGAGCGACCGTTAATTTATATTATCTTTTAATTCTCTTTAATACTTTAAGAGTAAAGAGAATATCGCGGTAAAAATAAATTATCGAGTTATAATCCTAGGGAACGAATTTCTTAACGTAAAATATATATCTTTCTTTTTATTTTATATTTACTACTAAAATAATACTTAAAGTTTATTAACGAGCTTCGAGGTAAAATTATTAAGTACTTTATAACGGCCGAGTAAAAAGTCGAAGGGTATATTTTTATATACGTATTTAATAAGATTAAAAATATTATATCTAAACCGTTTACTCTTTATAATATATCGTAGCGTAAAATTAATTATCTAACGGCCGAATATTAAGACTAAGTTTTATAAACTAGGATAATTATTACCGTCTTTAATATAAGCCTTAAATTACGATTAAATTATAAAATTTTATTTATAGTAAGGCCGTATAAATCTTTACTATTAAATTTAGGATCTTTAAGATAACGAACTACGCCTTTAATATTAATAGGCTTAATAGTAATAGGTGTACCGCTTATAATAAATAATAAAAGAACTTTTATTTAATAATATATCTATATAACTTAAATAGCCCTTTATAATCCCTAAATTATAGACTTTAATAGATAGAATTCGTCGATAATTATTTATATAGGTATAATAATAGAGATAAGGTCTTTAGATTATCTTTATATAGCCCTACCGCCTAATTTATTAAATAATAATATTACGTCCCTAATTTAATTATATAAGATACTAAAAGGTTAAGCGATATACGCGTTATAAAAACTAGGAGTTATCGAGATTATATATTACTCCGCTTTTTTAATAATTACTTTTTTTCCCTTCTAAAGATCCGAGGAAAGAAGCCTTATAAATCTTTTATTTTCGAATTAAGTAGGCGCCTAAGAATATTTAAATTATATTATATTAAGTTCCTCCGCCGTTAAGAGATTACTAGTATTATATTAATTATAAAGAATACGAAAAAGAAGCCTTACGCCTATATAAGGCGCGTATATCTTCGACTACTAGTTAAATTATACGGGAATAATTCCTTTTACCTTATATATAAGATAAAACCCCTTTTTAGGGATTAGTTTAATAATATTAAATAAAGAATCGTAAAGATATTATTTAGAGAACTTTAGTAGACTTAAATAATAACTATTATTATCGGTAACGCGATACTTTATCCGCTCTTTAACGTCTAACGAGTAACGATATCATTTAATAATTATATATATTTCGTAGAGAAGATTTTCGAAAAGAATAATATTAATAACCTAAACTATCTACGAAACTATTTAAAATTAGTAATTAATAATTTAATTTAACTCTAAGATAAAATATATCTTTCCGAGGCCTATACCGTTAGCGAGAGTACTACCGTTAAAGCCGTTTCTAGCCTAGACGTATATAATATAAATACTAAAGACCTAATATTAAATAAGATAAATTTTTATACCGGGAATTTTAATATATTATTAATCTTAATATTAATAGGGTCGAGGTTAAATAAGCGGTAATACGATTCCTATACGTCGAGTTTATATATATATACATATTCTTTATTATTAAACTACGCTTTAATATCGAGAAAAAAGTTAATAAAAACTATTATAAACGCGGCGAAATATATAGATTTATAATTCTTACTAGTTTTATTTCTTACCTAGCCTCTCTTTATTTTCTAAATATAATCGCGTCTCCTTATTAATCTTTCCCTTAATAAATTTATCCTTTATATATTTATTATCTCTTCTCTCCTTATTATTTATTTAAGATTACCCGCCTCTTTTTATATAATAAATATACCTTTAATAAAATAATTATATCGTTATTAACTTATATTTAATTTAAAGATTATTTATATTTATACCCTTTTATCTCCGGCTTCGCGACGTATATTACTAGAGTTACTAGATTAGCCCGTAACGACGGGAGCGTAAAAAGTTAACGTAAGATAAAAGGCGGGGCGATTAAATAAAGGTAATTAAAAGAAAGGAGTAAATTATTAAAACGGAGGGGGGAGTATTATAAACACTAAAAGATCTATTATTATAAAGACTAAATATAAACTATAAACTTTACGAGTCTTAAGGAAAGAATAAGTATTTAATTTAATAAATATTTTAGCTCGGTTTTATTCTTTATAATATTAAGACTTAAGAATTTCTACTAGCCGGCGAGTAGTTAAAAATAATAATAAAATATAAATAAAGTATATTTTATAAAGTCGGTTATCTTCTAAATTTATAATTTACTCTTTAATTAAGATATAAATAAAGATTAAATAATTAATAAACTCGAATATAATATCGCTACCTAGAAGTCGCGTAGGATTAATTTTAATAAATTTTTAAACCGCGTATTTAAAGGCCTCGCCCCTTTAATAACCTACCTTTAGTAATTAATATATTAAGTTTCTTCTTAAACATAATATAAAGGACCGGCGTTAAGGTACTAGATATTATATAACGGGAAGATTAAAATATTAAAGATTAATTAAATATAAGGAATTAAACGGACGTAAAGAGAGGTATAAATATCTCTTCTTTAAAGTAAGGTATATTATTATTACTAAACTTTACGATACTAGGAGTATACTCTTTTCCTAAGATAATATTATTTAAAAATATCGCGAATAATAAAAAAAAATTCTTTGTAGCGAAGGTAGAAATAATATATTTATTAACGTATATTTTAAGGTCTATAATTTCTAACTAAATTCGTTTTAATTTAAAATATTCTATAATATATCTTAACACTATATAATATAAAGATATTATTTATATATAAAGCGGTAGTAATAAAGATTTAAATAAAATATTATCTTTATTATAAAAGTAAAGCGATCGATAAAGGATTAATAATTAAAGATAAAATAAAGGTAGTAGGAAGGGAGAAATCTAATAATCTAAAATAGATTAAATTTTTAATTTAAATTATCTTCTTTTAGAATCTATAATAAATCGACTTAAAATAAATTTTAAGAATTTATTTTATAATAACCCTTTTACCGGGGATTTAAAAAGAAGAGAGATATTAAATTAAAGTCGCTTTATTTATAGAATACTATAGTAAATATAAAGTAGAGTAGTATACGTTAAAATAAACCGGGCTAAGTATTCTATTATATAGAGTATTAAAGATACGCCGAGAGTTTATTAATATAAAGTAACTACCTATCTCTAGTAATAACTTTATATAATATTATACCTAATTACGTAAAGCCTAAAGCTCTCGCCTAATTATAAAAATATAGTATTACTAGCCTCTTTATATTTTATCTTTATCCTTAACTAAACCGCCTATATAAATAGGTTTTATAATATTATAATAAATATTATTTATAATAATTATCTTCGTAGAGTCTTCTTTAAAGGTAAAACTCCTAGATCGGTAACTCTTAAAATCCGTCCTTCTTATTTAAATATAAGTTCTAACGAATTTTCTATTTTATCCCCTTACCTCTTTCTTTATACCGGGGGAAAGACCGGTTCTTAAAATAACGATTCGGATATAATAAATACCTACGCGACTTTAATAAAGGCGAAAATTACGTAGGTATATACCTTTCCGTTAAGAATAAAGCGCGGGCTCGAGATTAAGAAAAATAGTTTAAATATAATTATAGGATAAATAAATAAAAGCCTATTAAATTAATAAAGTTATAACACTTATAGGGAAAATATTTACGTATTATAACGGACGCTCGCCGACCGCGTTAATCGGTATATTAAATAGAATCCTCGGGTAGATTATTTAATAAGGAGGATATAAGATTTAAGGCGGCGATACGGCGGTAGTAAAAAGAATCGCGGCCTAATAAATAAACATAATAATATAAAGGAAGTAGTATTATAAAATAACGTAGATTTATCGTATAAATATAAAGGAGACTAGTCGAAATAAGTAAGAGAAATTACCTTATTAAATATATTAGGTAAATAAAAGTAATTATATAGAATAAAGATAGAGTCTAGAAGGTTAAAAATAAGAAAAGAAATAATTTATTAATAATTAATATAGCCTAAGGTTCTAGCTCTTAAATATAATATCGGTTTTTAAATTTAAATAATATTATTATAGATCTAATTTAGGTATTTAACGTAGAAGTAATTTACCTCTTAATTTAGAATATACCCGATACTTACTTCTTAACGAAATTATTAAGATTATCCTTTAATTATCGTCTAGTATATCCTTATCGTCTTCCGTTCTCTTTAAACCGTCGAGGTTTATTATATACCCTACGATATTAAAGATACTCGTAATAAATATATTACGAGTCTTCGCCTTCTTTAATATAACTACCTTTATTACGACGCCGGCTACGGGATCTATATAAGATAATTAATAAACGGCGACGGGGTACTATTACCCTATCCTATAAACCCGTTTAATCGCTTAATCTTTATTACTAAATTTACCGATAAATTCTATAAGAATTATTATTATCGATTTATATAAAGTAAAGCCGGTATTTAAGATATTTAATACCCTAATAAATACCTATAAACGGAGCGCTTAATCTAGGACTACGAAAGAGTTATTCGGATTATTATTAATATACTCTTCTTAAAATCTATTAATAAAAGCCTTACGGATAACTTTATTAAGGCGTTAATAATAAAGCCGGGCGGTTATAAAATAAACTAGGTACTTAATAATATACTAAAAGACTTTTAATATAGATTTCTAGAACGGTCGAGGGTAATTTTATATAAGGAAAAATTAAAGCTATAATTAAAGAAGAGTAATAAGATTTATATATTATATAAAAAACGTAACCGAAATATATTTCGAGAAGATTAATACCTTTCTTTATTTACGGATCGCTTTCGTAAAGATTATATCTAATATTTTATACTTCGGAAGCTCTTTAATAAAAGGGTTAATTATTAAAAACGAATATATACCCTCCCTTATATCGCTATCGGGGGTAAATATATTACGAGTATATTCGTCGATAAAGAATTATTAATTTATATTCTCTTCCGAGTTTATTTAATATTATAATAACTAAAGGATCGTAGCGGCTATAAATAATTATTAAGTTATAGTTTTAAAGAACGACTAGTTAATTTTAAGGGGCGTACTATTATTCTTTATCTTTAATTATTTTCGAAGTAATTCTTAAATATTACCGGCGAATTTCGAAGTAAAATCCTCGAGTACTTTATAACGACTTTATAAAAATTTAATATTTACGTCGTTATATATTAATTTAGAGAGATTAAAGATATCTTTCTTAAATTATTTAATTTTCTTAATATATCGTAGAGTAAAATTAATTATACGAAGGCCGAACGTTAAGATTAAATTTTATATACGAGATTCTTATTTATCGTTCGTAATATAATCTTTAAACTTTTTATTATAATCTAGAACCTCGTTTATTATAAGGTTATATCGATCTTCGCTATTAATTTTAGGATCTTTTAAATATCGAATAACGCCTTTAATATCGCCGGGCCCTATTATAATAAATATACCGTTTATTACGAGGAAAGTTAATATTCCGGTCCGAAAATATTTCTATATAATTTAAATATCCGTTTATAACCCTTAGGTTATTAATTTTATTAGGTAGAACTCGTTTATTATTATTTATTTAAATATAATAACGGGGATAAGAGCTTTAGTTTATTTTTATATAGTTTTACTCCCTAGCTTATTAAACGGTAGTTCTTTATCTTTAATCTAGGTATATTCGATATTAAAAGGCCGAGCGATATATATTTAATAGGATTTAGGAGTAGTTAGAATTATATACTACTCCGCTCCCTCGACGGCCTCTCCTTTTCTTTTTTAAATATCTAGGCGGAGAGGCCCCCCTTCGAAATACTAGTTTTTATAATCGGCGAATTATTAAAAATAAATAAGTCGTATCGCGTCGATATCCTCCGCCGTTAAAAGATTACCGGTATCGTATTAATTATAAAGGATAATAAAGCGAAGCCTTACTCCTTCGTTAAATACGTATATTTTAAATTATTAATTACGTTATACGGGAAGGATAATTTTAACTGTAAAATATAAATAAAACCCCTTTTTAGGGATTATTCTTATAATATCGGATAAAGGATTATATAAATATTACGCGAAGAACCTTAATAAATTTAAATATATCCCGCTATTATCGACGGCGCGATATTATAACTACTCCTTCGGGTTTAACGAGCGACGATAATATTTAATCGTATTATATATTTAATAAAGAAGGTTTTCGAAAAGGGAGATATTAATAACCTAAATTATCTACGAAGTTATTTAAAGTTAACGATTAATAATCTAATTTAGCTCTAAGATAAGATATATCTTTCCGAGGCTTATACCGTTAATAAGAATACTACCGTTAAAGTCGTTTCTAGTTTAGAAATATATAATATAAATACTAAAGACTTAGTACTAGGTAAGACTATATTTTATACCGGGTATTTTAATATATTAATTAATCCTTATATCGGTAGCTTTAAAACTTATTAAGTAGTAGTAAGATTCCTATAAATTAAAATTAACTATATATTCGTACTCTTTATTATTAAGCTACGCTTTAATACTAAAAAAGAAATTAATAAAAATTACTACGAAGGCGGCGAAGTATATAGATTTATAATTCTTACTAGTTTATATTTTCGCCTAGTTCCTTATTATCTTAAAATTAATAATTTATTTTAATATTAATCGGCTCTTCTTTATTACTAGTTTACCCTTCTTATTTATCTTCCTTTAACTCTTTAAATATAAATAATTTTAATAACTAGTCGCTTTTATAATTATTATCTTTATTATTTAATACTACTTTCCGAAGTCGCTTTTATTATTTTCGCCTCCGGGCTATATATAGATCGCCTTTCCCTTCGGTTATAATAAATTTACGATAACGTTTATTTATCTTAAGCTTTATAAAGTAGGGTAGTTTCGTTATTTAAAAACGCTTTAATAATTTAAATATAATAATTAAACGTTTAAAGAGAGTAGTACGATTAAATAAAGATAATAAAGGGGAAGGAGTATATTCTTAAAGTAAAGGGGGAAGTATTATAGGCGCTAAAGGATCCGTCGCTATAAAGACTAAATATAAATTATAAAATTTACGAGTCTCGGAGGAAGAATAAATATTTAATTTAATATATAAATTAACTCGGTTTTATTCTTTATTACGCCGAAACCTAAGGAATTTAACTAGCCGGCGAGTAATTAAAACTAGTAATAATTTATTATAAAAGCGTATTCCGTAAAGTCGGTCGTTTTTTAAATTTATAATTTACTCTTTAACTAAGATTATAATAAAGATTAAACGGTTAATAAACTCGAATTTAATATCGCTACCTAGAGGTCGCGCGGGATTAACTTTAATAAACTTATAAATTATAAACTCGATTACTTCGCCGCCTAATACCGCGCCTTTTAGTAATTATAATATTAAAGTTTTTATTAAACGTAAATTAAGGGACTAGTATAAAAGTAATATATATTATAGGATAAGAAGAGAGAGATTTTAAAGAATAGTTAGGTATAAGGAGTTAAGCGAGCTTAAAGAGAAATATAAATATCTCTTCTTTAAAAGCGGTTATATTATTCCGGTAGAATCTTATAATACCTCTCGTATATTTTATTTCTTAGGCGGTATTTACTAGAACCTTAGTAAATAGGGAAGAAAAATCGGCTATTAACGTCGTAACGAATATAAAAGTAATATCTTTATTACTTTACTTTTTAAGGTCTAAGACCTCGGGATATAATATAAATTATTTAATTATAGTATTTAGTACTGGTTAAAGCTTTTTATTTATATAGTTAAAACCCTTTCTTAAATTCCTCTTCGTTTAATTCGTTAAGACGGTAGTATAATTAAAATTTAATATATTAAAATAATATCTAATAAACGATATAGTAACGTAATACGATAAGAAATAAGTTTATAAAAAAAATAGGATATAGGTTTATCGGAAGTAAAATAATAAATACGTTAAATTAATTTAGATTATATTTATAAATAAATTATAAATTAGGAAATAAAAGGCGGGAGTAGAGACCCTTTACCTAAATCTTAATAAGAAGAAAAATATAGTTTTAAGATAACTCTACCTATAAGCTAGTATAATAAAGGTATAATTAAATACGATACATAACGATAAATTAAGCTAAGTATTATATTATATAAAATATTTAAGATCCGTTAAGAGTTTATTAATATAAAGTAGCTATTTATATCTAATAATTACGTTATATAGAATTATATTTAATTACGTAAAGTTTAAAACTCCCGCCCGGCTATAAAAAGCGTAGTATTATTAGTTTTTCGATACTCTACCTATTATCCTCGGCTAGACCGCCTACGTAATTAGGCTTTATAATATTATAATGAATACCGCCTATAGTGGGTACCTTTATAGAGTCTTCTCTAAATATACGACTCCTAAAACCCGTCCTCCGTATTTAAATATAGGCTCCTACGAGTTCTATTTTATTAACGCGCCTCTCGGTTAATACCGAAGGAAAGACCGTTCCTTAAGATAACGATATAGATATAATAAATACCTACGCGACTTTAATAAAGGCGAAAAGTACGTAGATATATACTTTTCCGTTAAAAGTAGAGCGCGGGCTCGAGATTAAAAGAAATAATTTAAATATAATTACGGGATAAATAAACGAAAGTTTATTAAATTAATAAAGTTATAGCGCTCGCGGGGAAAATATTTACGTACTATAACGAATACTCGCCGACCGCGTTAATCGGTATATTAGATAGAATCCTTTAGTAACTAGGCTAGGATAAATATCTAAATTAATAATATAAAAGAGGTAGTAAAGGCGTTAAAATTAAGAGTAGTTTCTTAATAGCGGTTACGATAATATAAGAATAATAAATATCTTAAATTAAAACCTAGGTTAGAAATCTAAGATAAATTTTATATATTTAATTCTATTAAATAGTTATAGGCGATTAATTTATAACGTAGAATCGAATATTATATACGCCTTAATAAGAATCGGTATATATTTAAATAACTTAAACGAGACGAGGAATCTAGGCTACGTTAATATCGTAAAGATATAATTTACGAGCGCGATTAATATAGTTAGTAAGCGCTCGTAAATAATAAATATTCTCGTAAACGAGTCTAAGAATCTTAAGCGGCCGCGAGCGCTTTTAGCGCTCGTAAGCGGGCCTAAACGCTCTAAATAAATTAGAATTCTCGGAGTCACTTACACTTTTATAAATAAAGACGTATTATTACTAAAGTAGTATTAAATATTTATATTATATAACTAATATATATAAAGTCTATATAGGACTTATTTAAAGAAGGTCTCGATATCGAATATATAACCTAATAAGGCCTTAATCGGCGATAATAATAATAAACTAAATAAATAATAACGACGTAAGAAATTAGGTCCGGCGACTTTATTAATATTTTTATTATATTTATCCGAGAGAATTATAAAAAGCTAGACGGTATTAAATACGATTTAATTAATATAATTCAACGTAAATAAGACTTATCCTAGATAGAAAAATATTATATCGGTATATATACTTCGGTGATTTATTAGGCTTTTAATAATAAAAATAAAAATAATATTAAGTATTTAAAGAAACTTATAATTCGATATATACCTAATTAATAAAATATATTTAAGAGCCGTTAAGATTATATATAAATATAATCGGATCCCGTTAACGATAACCGAGTTAAAAAGGAAAATAAGGAATTTAAAAGAGAATTAGGATAATTTAAAACTATTATTATTATAATTAATACCGAAAAATATAACGAAAAGAGTAGGCCGGCGATATATATCAATATCTTTATTAAAATACTCCGGTAGCGAAATAATAACGAAGTCGACCCCGTTTATAATATATTCAAAGTCGAGGTTATTTTTAAAAGTAAAATAATTAACTTTTAAATTTTAAATTCTCGGCGGTTCTTTAAAATATATAATATTTTTTATAATACCTATTTAATACCTATAAATAAAGAGAAGATAGTATTTTATATAAATAATTTCGCTAATTAAAATTAATATAATATTATTTATAACTAGGATTTCTTATTTAAAGGGATTCGGGCCGCCGATCGTTTTATAAAAAAAAACTAATAAAGTATAATTATACCTACCCTCTCTTATCTTATTAAATATATATAAATAATTATCTTTAAGTTAATATTAAATAGTTTATATTTAATCTAAAATACTTTCGTCGGTATTATAAAAGCTTTAAGTCTAATCTTAATATAATATTTTTATTTAATTTAAATCTAAAATAAATTAAACTAGTTCTAATTTAAATATATATAAATATATTAAATAATCTTTTATTTTAATTTCCTCCTAAAGTATCTTTCTTTATAAACTATATTATTAAAATTATTTTTATACCTAGTTATTACGCCTTAAATCTTAAATATATTTTATAATACGTATCCGTTTCCTAGTTTACTTCTTATAGTATAAAACGACTAAAAGTCTTAACTATTAAATTAAATATTATTTTATTAATTAACTATCTTAACTATTAAAAATCGAATTAAGAGTAAATATATTTAAAAGACGACGGTTATTTATAAACGAAGTTAGGTATAGTTATCGAGGATAAAAATAAAAACGAATTTAAAAATAAAGGAGGCGAGATTATCGACCCGTCGCGACTTTAGAAAAGGCTACGAGAGGATCGGACGTATAATTAATAATATAATATTATATTCTTATTATCGCGAGTATATCGGGGGGTAGGTTTATAAATAAATTTAAATTAATATTTTATTAACCTAAATTAATATAACCTCCCGTATCTTTTTTATATAGTTATTATATCTCGACTTATATAACGCCCTCCTTATATAATAATAACTACTCCGTATATAAAGGAGTATATTTATTTAAAGAGTATATATATTTTATTAATAATTTTATTTCTTTATTACTCCGGTCCGAAAGCTTTTACTCTAGTAATAACTAATTATTTTTATCCGCCTACGAGTCGAGTTAATTAAGATATAAATATTATAATAAATAAAGATACTCTTAGGAGGTTAAATTTCACGACTTTTATAAGAATAAAATACGATATCTCTAGGTAGGAATAAAGCGGCGAGATATTTTAATATATAATACCGCGGGCTATAAGGTTATTTTATTAAATATACTTTTATACCTTTCGATTACTATTTTTATAGGATAAAAAAATAATAACTACGAATTATAAACGGACTTTAAAATAAAACTTAAACTCGATAATTATATAAAATAAATTTAACTCGAGGTTAAAAATAAAATAATTAAGAAAAAGGAGTTTAATAAAGATATTAATAATATCTCTATACTAAACGAGGTAAAGAAAGTAACGCGTTATTAATTTAATATATTATTAATATATACTAACGACTATATTAACTACTAGATTTAATTAGCGAGAAGAGGATTCGGATAATAAAAAAGATCCGCGAATATATTTAAAACTATTATATTTTTAGAAGAGATATAGCGGAAACCGTATAAGGATTTTTAACTCGGAAGTTATAAATAATTAATTATAATAATAATTATATATAGGCCTATTATAATTAATATTAATAACTACTACTTTATTAATTATATTTATATAATAACTAGCCGAGAAGTAAATATAAGTTCCTAAATAAAATTATAATAAAAGTATATATTTCTTTATTCTTCTTAAAGGGGGTAGACGTATTAGGGATAAAGAATATAACGAAATATATATTCGAATTAATTCGAGCTAAGACGCTTTATTTAATATATTTAATAATATATATATCGGCAAGTCCGGAAACCCCGATTTTTGCGCATTTTATACCGAAATTATATAAAATACTGGAAATGCGTATCTGCTCATATCCCGTATTCTAAGTACATTATGTACCGATTAAGCAGCGATATTATACCGATTTTGTAACTTTTTTTTTTTTTTTTTTGAACTTTGACTTTTTATAGTATCTAGACCAGGGCCCCTATACAGGAATATAAATATCTTACTAAATCTATTTTTAGCCTAGATTCCGAATTTTTAATTAGATTTTTACTAGCGTTGCCCTATAGGGTTATAAAGCTATTTCTAGGATTAAGTTTAGCGCTCCCGCGCAGACCTTAACTCTAACTTAAAAATCTTGGCGCCAAGATTTGCCAAGGCTGCAAAATGCGCATTTTGCACCGATTAAGCAGCGATTTTGCAGAACTGTTTTTCCGGACTTGCCGATGTATTATAATAAAAGACTACGAATTTGGCTTTAAAAGGATAATAATATTCTAAAGCGAGTAAATTAAAAGTATATTTTTTTTTTTAATAATTCCGATTCTTTTAATTAACGCTAATATTCTATATATAAAAATATACAAAGATATATAAAGGGGTTAGGAAGGATTTGGACCTAAATACCGCGAATTAATCCTATAAATACTACGGGAGAAGATTAAGATATAAATTAATTATATATTAAAGGAGGATAAATATAATATTAAAATAATCCGGGATTCCTTTAAGGAGGAGGATAATTATAATTTATTTAATAAAAATACGAATAAAGGAGGGTAGAATATAGTAGATTTATAAATTTTATTTAATTTTATTCTTTTACTAACTTCTTATAAATACCTAGCGATAACGATAATAAAGGTAATATATATTAAAAGAATATTATTAACGAAAATAATAATATATAGGATAATCTAAATAATATAGAATAAAAAATAATAAATAAACGAGATATAATAATACTCGTCGACTATATAGTTTATAATTTATTCATATAGATATTAAGTAAGTATTAAGAGTAGTAATAAATAAAAATAATTATTAGATATAATAATATTACTCTCTTCGTATACTATCTAGCCTATTAACGGGAATATTAGGTAAATAAAAACTAAAGTAAAGAGAAAGGAAAGCTATTATAAAAAATAATAATAATCTTTTTTTCGCAGAAATAGCTAGTTAAAATAAGATATTACATTATAAATAAAAGTTAGATTAATACTTTAACTAGTCGATTATTATAATCGTTTATAACCGACTATATAAAAGAGGTACGTAACCGCTTATAACGGAGTTATATTCGCTTATTACTATATTATACTATATATACTAACTTTTATTAAATAAGAGTAATTAATAACGATTTAATAATACGGGATAAAGAACTAAAAGATATATTAAATCTAATAAATTTTATACTTCGATTCGATGAGAGAGAAGATATTTTATATTTAAATATTATATATATTAAATTTAAAGTAAAATATAAAGTGAAAAAGGATAAAAGAATTTAATACTAGTTACTAGCTTAGACTATATTCGATAATAACTAAAGTTTTCAGAAATTTTTAAAATATATATTAATAATTAAGATTATTAAAGTTACCCAAGGTTCTAAATATAACTAGAAGTCACCGTCGCTATAATAATATATCTATAATAAGAGATCTAATATATAAATTTATATATCTTTTATATTAAAGGATATAAATAAAGTAATAATAATAGAAATTAAAAGAGAGTATAAACTATTATTAGCCCTAATATAAATTTAAAATAAAAATATTATCTACGTTAAAATTTCGCGTTAACTATAAAGTTATATTTAAAATAAAAAAGTAATATAGGTTAAATTATCTTAAAAAAACCTTTAATCGACCGATAGAATTATATTAAATAAAATATTAAGGAAAGTACTTCTAGTAATTATTATATATAAATTAAGAATTAGGTATACGAGTTTTAAATATTTTTATAAATTAAAGATATTTTTAGAAATAAACTAGATTCTTAATTATATTTAAATAAATTAATAATATTTAGGAGTTAGGATATAATATTACCCCGCTTAAACCGGCTCAACCGGTTTACGAGCGCTTAGAGCGCTTAAAGCCTACTCTATACTTTTATAGATATCCGCCGCCCCGTCGCTCCCGCTCGCCCTCGCCCTCCGCTCGCGGTAAATATATTAATCTTATAATAAATATATATTTAACGTATATTAATTACCGTTAAAAAACCGAAGCGAGCTCCGGCTAAACTAGTAAAGCGCCTAATTAAAAGTAAATTTAGTTTATACCTAGTATATATACTACTAATATTAATAAAGTTAGTCGTTCGATAAAAAACTCCGGGCCTACTACGCCCGCGGTACTTTTAATACTATAAGTATAAATTTAATATATATTTAATATATATACTACTAATACTCTAATAAGTAACTTTAGTATTAAATATAATCTTTCTATTTAATATTACTTATATATAATATATACTATAATATATTTTTAGTTTATATTAAGGTATATTATATATTAAGGTATTTTACTTATTATTTACTACTACTAGGCGTAAACCTAGTATATATTAAATAATATTCTTCCTAGTATAAACTAGGTAATACTACCCTAAATTTAATATATTATATATACTTAACCTATACTATAACTATAATATATATATATTTAATCTATACTATAATTTTAATTAATTATTATCGTTTATTATTAACTAGGGAATTTATAGACCTAATATTTTAATTTATCTAAATAATAGTTAAAAAATCTTTATTACTTTATTATTTATATAAAACATAATTCTAATAATATTCTAAGATAATTATTTAATTATATAATATATTATAATATTTAAATTAAATATACGTTATAATATTAAAATCAAGATTTTTAATAAAATTTATTTAATAATAATATAAATATAATATAATCTTATTTCAAATTTTATTAATTTTTTAAATATATATAATTATTTATATTATAAAATAAAATAAAGAATTCTTTTTTTTAAAAAAAAAGATAAAAAAAAGAGATTAAATATTTAATAATTCTTTTCCTTAAAATAACGAAAGAAGAAGGTCTATTATTATTATTATTTTTACTCTTTTTATAATTATATATATTTTGTTATTATTTTTATATATAACTTTATATTTAATTTAAATTAATTTCTTAATATTAAGTTAATATAATTTATTATTAATTTAATATATAATTTATATATATATATTATTAAATAATATAAGAATTAAGATAATTAAAAAGATATTTAATAATTATTTAATTTTATATTCAAATTAAATTAACCTCTCGTTATTAAATTAATATAATTTATATTTAAGAATATTAATAAAAATATATATAAATTAGAATTAAGACTAATAATAAATTATATTAATTTAATATTAAGAAATCAATTTAAATTAAATATAAAGTTAAATATTTTTTACTATTTTCTTAATTATCCTAATCTTTATATTATTTAATAAAGTATATAATTATATATAAAATAACTTTATAAAGAGAGTAAAAAAATTAAGAATAATTAAAAATCTTTTTTTCTTTTATTTTTTTATCTTTTATTTATTCTTATCTTTATTATAAAGAAAAGAATAAAAATTAATTTTATTCCTTTTTCTTTTATTCCGCGGTATATATATAATTATATATATATTTTA